>Ga0222633_1000532_pt1 | contig 32799 bp, 30 predicted proteins | sample AntAcemetageno48_FD_179816 | JGI IMG/M metagenome (GOLD analysis project Ga0222633, IMG submission 179816) | Saline water microbial communities from Ace Lake, Antarctica - #48 | ecosystem: Environmental > Aquatic > Non-marine Saline and Alkaline > Saline | place: Antarctica: Ace Lake | collected...
TATTTGTACCATCACCTTTGCAGATAGTTGAGGTAGCCCACTCACCTACTCCATCGATCGTTAAGATGGCAGCTTCTTCAAACGGAGATGGATAAAATGCACTGGCTGCATGAGAAATATGGTGTTCTGGGAAAAGAAGCTTCATTTTCTTTTTCTCATAAGGCTCAATCTCTTTAAGACTCTCAAAGATCTTCTTCTTGATGAGCATTTTTTCATCAAGCCATACGGGCATAGATTTCAAGAACTGCCTGAAACCTTTCGGAGCAAATGCGTAGTAAGTTTCAAGTAGCCTTTCAAATTTCAAAAGGGGTTTATCGTAAAAGACCACTGCATCCAGCTCATCCAGGGAAAAACCGGTTTCTTCAAGGCAAAACTTTATAGCATTTTCAGGAAAGTCGGGTGAATGTTTTTTACGCGTAAAACGCTCTTCCTGAGCTGCTGCCAGTATCTCTTCTCCCTCAATAATAGCTGCTGCAGAGTCGTGGTAAAAAGCGGAGATACCAAGAATTTTTTTCAAATCAATACTTGTTAATTTAGATTACTATAGACTTCCAAAAGTGATTCAGCAATTATTTCAGCGGCGAGAATACTACCCGCAGTGTTCAGATGAACACCATCATACATATACTCTCTGGTGGAGGGAATTTTAACAGCCAGATCGATCATTTCTGTATTCATCTCAATGGACACATCACGAATAACCTGATTGAATTCATGATAGAAACCAAAAAACTGGCTATGTGACAAACCGGCTACCTGAGCAGAATAATATCCTTCACGAATATAATCCTCACCTTCAACCAATCTGTTGAATTGAGTTATTAATACAACTTCATAACCATATGAATGAGAGATCGAAACGAAACTTTTAAGAGCAGACTTGAATTGACGTTTCGCATCTTCAATATCGATATTGACATCTTCCCTCCATCCTGCCCATTCATCTACTATGGTTTCTTCAGTGAAAAAGGTTTCGGTAATCTCTCTGTAGATATTTGGGAAGATGCTATTCTTGATTCGTTCCCAGATTCTCGTCATCAATCCTCTTTTCACTTCAGGCTCCGGTTCTGAGATAAGCCTTCTGGTATCCGGACCATCAAAATATCCCTTTGTATAGAGCAGTTGAACAAGATCATTTATATTGTGAAGTAAAACCACAATTTTCGGGTCTGCCTGTGTCCCCCGAACCAGTAAATCCATAGTAGAATACAAGGTGTTCTTACCCATTAAACCCGCATTACGTACTGAAATACGATCTCCATTTTTTTCAGACATCAGCTTTCCGGATAGGTAAGGAAACCTTTTATCCTCATCTACAAAAAAGCATTCAGTAGTACTGCCTCCGAAAAAAAGAATATCAATTTGCTCCCCAAAATGGTTCAGATCATCCTCACCTATAATAAAACCAAAAGGATCTGTCCGTAATCTGTACTCTTTGTATTCAAGATCCTGAACGGTTGACATAACATGATCGGGAGGGTAAACTGAAAAATCGACATTTGCCGGATACTCTGTAAGTTGAATTGTCCGATATTGAAAGCGGAAATCCGTTTCAGCTTTTGCAAAAAAACCATCTGCTATTTTCAACAACAAAATAAGCACAATCAGGTTAATACCTGTGATGAGTAAAACATTTATTAATCTTCTCATTCTCTTACTGAAAGCTGAATTTTCCCATGAAATGAAGCATTAAATTATACTTTTTTGTAGTCAGATGAAACAGCTATTACTCGCCGGAAGTTAAACATAATGCTTTATCAAAAGTTCATTATATTTATTCATTCTATCTGAAATGTAATTCAAAGAAACAGACCTACACATTTTTGTACGGCCAGCATCATCATTCCAACCAACCCGACCCCGGTAAAGTCAATCGCATTTTATTGGTGAAACCCGACAATCTCGGTGATGTGATCCTATTTACGGGTGCATTGAAACAGATTCGACAGCACTATCCTAATGCCAGAATCTCTATAGTCGCAAAAAAAGTAGTTCACCCAATTCTGGGAAAACTCCCCTATTTGGATGAACTGATTCCGTGGGAACCTTTGTTGAAATTACTACCCGATTGGGTTCCGGGTTTTCCGGGAAAATCTAGGTTAGATGCATGGGTACGAAGAATCAGGATGACCTATTTTCACAAAAAACACCCCGCTGACCTCTATTTATTGCCTGTAAGAAGCACTGTCCCTCTACTTCATCAGTTCACTGAATTAAGTCGTGCCCGTTTGAAGTACGGAATTTCAGGAGATACCAATCATATCACAACCGAGCAGGATGTATCCTACTCGTCAATTTACACCCATCGATTTAGAGTGGATGAGAGTGATGGGATTATGCATGAAATGGAAACCACCAGAGGATTTCTTTCACTCCTGGGTATTCATTGTACATTGGAAGATCTGTGGCCTGATATAAGAACACTTGATGAGGAAGCAGTGTGGGCGATTGAAATGATTCAGGTAAAACCGGATGCCATTACACTTGCAATCGCTCCGGGAGTCACATCTATACCTGAAAAGTACTATGCGGCCGAAAACTACAGGAAGGCACTAGCGGGGCTGGAGAACTATCAGCTTGATGTGGTTATTTTCGGAAGTAACAGTGAAGCAGAACAGTGTAATGCCGTTCAAAAGTCATTAAAGAATTGCGGCACAGTGCGATCTGTGCTAAACTTGGCAGGTAGAACTACATTGGGACAACTTGCAGAAGGAGTCAAAAGGTGCGATATTTTAGTATCAAATGAGACCGGAGTGTTACATATGGCAACTGCATTGCGGAAACCAACGGTTGGAATTCTTGGCGGAGGACACTTCAAACGCTTTTATCCTTGGGGAGATCCGACCATCAATCTATATGTAAATGAACCCATGGACTGCTATTTCTGTAACTGGTACTGTATACACGATTCGATCCGGTGTATCCATGAAATTGAGCCCGAAAAAATTACTGAACAGATCCGGAAGCTGATCCAGCGTACGGAAAATTAAGCCCAATATTTAACATACCGAATATAAAAAGAGCTGAATGAACAAAGATCAACAAACGGAATACCCCATTTACTGGCAAAGTGGATCCGCACAAGTGGCTGAAGAGTTATACAAACTCCGAAAGATCTGGAAAGAGGATAAAAAGCGGGTTATTACTACAAATGGCTGTTTTGATCTCATCCATCCGGGTCATGTTCAATTTCTTGAAATGGCTGCTAATCTGGGTAATAAACTCATCGTTGGTATCAACAGTGACCGTTCCGTAAGAACCCTGAAAGGTGAGGGGAAACCTCTTCTATGTGAACAGGACAGGGCGTTGATGCTTTCAGCACTTTCATCAGTCGATGCAGTTATCATCTTTGATGAGCTCTTGCCAAACCAATTTTTGGAACAACTTCAGCCTGATATTCACTGTAAAGCCGGGGACTACAGTGCCGACAATCTTCCCGAAAAAAAAGTAGTAGAGATGTATGGAGGTAGTATTCATATTCTTCCACTCGTCGAAGGGTTTTCAAGCAGCAGCTTACTAAATAGGATCCGTTCCATTGAACAGGATGATACGGTTAACTCAGATACTCATTCAATAAAGAGTATAGATGATCAAATCCTCACCTACCTCCTCTCATCGTCCAACATCTTCAGGCAGACAGCATACAGCATCAAAGAGGAGATCTCTGAGGCTGCTGATAAGTTGATAAAGACACTTCAATCAGGGAATAAGGTCCTTCTTTGCGGTAATGGCGGCAGCGCCGCAGATTCACAACATATAGCCGCGGAACTGGTAGGGCGGTTTAAGCGCGACAGAGATGCACTTGCAGCGATCGCATTAACCACCGACACCTCCATATTGACTTCCATAGCCAATGATTATGGGTTTGAAGAGATATTTTCCAGGCAGGTATCCGCTTTGGGACAAAAAAATGATCTTCTTATTGCTATATCAACCAGTGGATCTTCCAAAAATGTAATTCGTGCCATTGAAGAGGCACATAACAAAGGTTTGGTTGTCATAGGACTCACCGGCGAATCAAAATCACCCATCAGTGAGATTTCAGATCTGACACTAAAGGTGCCCACAAAGGATACGGCGCTGATCCAACAGGTGCATATCGGAATCATGCACTTGCTCTGCGACCTCGCTGAAACGACCCTTTCTGAATAGATATTATGTCCAAAAAAGCCCTCTTCCTGGACCGTGACGGCACCATTATTGTGGATACAGACTATCCCAAAGATCCCGAAAAGGTTGAATTTGTACCCGGTACGCCGGACGCATTGCGTCAAATCCAGAAAAAGTTCGAACTGATTGTGATCAGTAATCAATCGGGTGTAGGGCGGGGCCTCATAACATATGGAGAGTTTCAGCAGGTACATAAACGCTTTGTAAAACTACTGAAAGATGAGAAAATTGATGTAGCCGGTATTTACTACTGTGTTCATGCTCCTGATGATGAATGTGACTGCAGGAAGCCGAGCCCAAAGATGATCCTGGACGCTGCAGACGAACATAATATCGACCTCTCTGCTTCGATCATGATCGGTGATAAGATGAGTGATGTGATAGCCGGTAACAGTGCAGGTTGTCGTACCGTCCTCATTACACCGACAAAAAGGGTGGAATTGGAAGATATCAATAAAAAAAATGCCGACTTCGTAGCTTCAGACCTAAATCATGCACTAAAATGGATTCTCACAGGAAGCAGTTAATTTTGCTTTGAATTCTCCCTATTTTAGTTGGTCAACTGCTGATTATTTCAGACATTGTTCGAGTGGTTAAATAAATAAAGTCAGTTTGAAATAAAGTTGACTACACTAATATAAAACGTCACATTGAGCGCAACGGAGCAGAGCGCAGTGAAGTCGCTCATTTTTTGTACACGTAGTGAACTGTTCTTTGCACTGGCAGGAAGTTCTTGACTTCGTTTGGTCGCTTTCACTTCGCTACGCTTCGTGGGATAAATGAGGAGCACTCCCGCACTGCGCTCGAACTGACGAGTTGATTTTTTTATAAAACAATATGACTGAGGAAAAAAGAGAAGGGTTATCCCAAATTATTGATCAATTTCCTGGCAAACGTGTGTTGGTCGTAGGGGATGTTATGCTTGATGAATATATATGGGGAAAAGTGCGTAGAATATCACCCGAGGCACCTGTTCCTGTTGTTGAAGTGAAAGAGAAAACCTTTATGGCGGGTGGCGCCGGAAACAGTGCGGCCAATATCGCCGTTTTAGGTGGCGAGGTTAAAATCACCGGTGTGATTGGAGACGATCCGCAGGCCATACTCTTCTGTGAGAAGCTGAATGTGCTGGGCGTTGATACCTCCGGCCTGACCAAAGACCCCGGCCATTCCACGATCACAAAAACAAGAATCATTGCAAATAAACAGCATGTGGTGAGGGTTGATGTCGAAAAACGGGAACCGCTGAGTGATCAGGTTGAAGAGAATTTATTACAGGCAATTCAGGAGCAGATTCACTGGGCACAAGTGGTGGTTATATCTGATTATGGGAAACACGTGGTTTCGAAAAAGGTTGCTCAAAAGACCATTAAAATGGCAACGGCTGAAGGTCTGCCGGTTGTGATCGATCCCAAGGGTAATAACTATGAAAAATATATAGGTGCGACTGTCATCACTCCCAATGTGATGGAGGCTGAAATGGTTTTGAATTGTGAATTAAACAGTGAATCAGAGATTCTGGAAGCTGGCAAATCCCTCAATCAACTGATCCATGGCAAGGCAATCCTGCTCACACGTGGATCTGAGGGTATGACCCTCTTTCACAACGGGGGCGAGACGATCACTATACCGGCTGTCGCCAGAAACCTGTTTGATGTAACCGGTGCCGGCGACACCGTGGTTGCCACACTAGCGATCTGTTTGGCAGCAGGTGCGACCATGGAAGATGGAGTCTATCTGGCTAACCTCGCTGCCGGACTTGTCGTTGAAAAATTAGGTACTGCAACAGTTACCTGTGATGAGCTTCGTAAAAGCATCCTGGATGATGAAAGATATTGAGAAGGCTCAATTCCATCGAAACAGCTTTGAATCAGCAGTTATGATTCGTTCCTTCGGCCGGTATTTGCGGGGGTTAAATTGTCAATTGTAGACTATGCTATTTAATTCGATCGATTTTGCGATTTTTCTGCCTATCGTATTTCTGCTCTATTGGTTTGTGGCGCATCGAAGTCTGAAATGGCAGAACATCCTGATTATTGCTGCCAGTTATCTTTTTTATGGTTGGTGGGATTGGCGGTTCTTGTCGCTGATTCTATTTAGCACCCTCACAGACTATCTGGTGGGAATCGGATTGTCGAAAACGGAACGGGTCCGAAACCGTAAGGTACTTTTATGGACAAGTATCACAATCAATCTCGGATTACTCGGTTTCTTCAAATACTACAATTTTTTTCTGGAAAACTTCATTTCTGCCTTTACAATGTTCGGTACTGAAATCAGTGCAGGTACATTAAATATCATTCTCCCGGTTGGGATCAGTTTCTACACATTTCAAACACTCAGTTATACTATTGATGTATATCGGGGAAAGATGAAGCCTACTACTGATTTCATCTCACTTGCAGCTTATGTCAGCTTTTTCCCACAGCTGGTTGCAGGTCCGATTGAACGGGCGACCCATCTGCTTCCTCAGTTCCAGAAAAAACGATTCTTCGATTACAATCAGGCTGTGGATGGAATGCGGCAGATATTGTGGGGACTTTTCAAGAAAATGGTCATTGCTGATAACTGCGCTGTACTGGTAAATCATATCTTCTCAAACTCCTCCGGGATGGATGGCAGTATGCTGTTACTGGGTGCACTTTTTTTCACATTTCAGATTTATGGGGATTTTTCAGGATATTCAGATATAGCCATTGGCACAGCAAGATTATTTGGCTTTAGTCTGATGCGTAACTTTGCCTATCCCTATTTTTCCCGCGATATTGCTGAATTCTGGCGTCGCTGGCATATATCTCTCTCAACGTGGTTCAGAGACTATCTTTATATACCACTTGGGGGTAGCAGAGGCGGCACCTGGATGAAAGTGCGCAATACCTTTATCATCTTCATTGTTAGTGGCTTTTGGCACGGAGCCAACTGGACATTCATCGTTTGGGGGGCCCTCAATGCCCTTTACTTTTTACCTCTTCTTCTGGCAAATAAAAACAGAAATCATATCGAAATTGTTGCTCAGGGCAAGGTTTTACCCAGTATCAAAGAGATTGGAGGAATGATGACGACATTCTGGTTAACTGTTCTTGCCTGGATTTTCTTTCGTGCCGAAAGCCTGACACACGCATTTGAATACCTGAGTGGAATCTTATCCCCAACCCTCTTTACGATGCCGGAACTGACAGGAATGAGAATCATTGTACTGATTATCCCATTCCTTCTTTTTGAATGGACAGGGCGCGAATATCGGTTTGCTCTTGCTCAGGTAAGCAGTTGGGGCGGAGTGCAGAGATATGCAGCTTATGCCGGTATACTTTTTCTTATTTTAATGTTTCTTGCCGAACCACAGGAATTCATCTATTTTCAGTTTTAAACCCATGCAATCATTTTTAGCAAAAATTACCCTTATTCTGTTCGTCTTGCTTCTTCTTTACACCGGCTTGCATTACATGACGTTACCGGAAGAAGAAGAGTCGCCTTTCGACTATACCGCAGCTATGGCAGACAAACATCAGCGGGCTCATAGCATCGGTTCTCCAAAGGTGATTCTGGCCGGCAGTTCCAATGCAGCATTCAATCTGAACAGTGAGATGATTCAAAATGAATTCGGAATACCCGTAGTGAATACAGCGATCATCCTCTCCTTTGGGCTGGACTTCATGCTCAATGAAATCGAGGATCTGGTTGATGAAGGGGATGTCGTTTTTCTATTCTTTACCTATTACGTTGATTTGGAGGGTCTCTATGATTCAAAAAAAAATGTAGCATCCTACTATCCGAGGGCTGAAAATTATTTCAGGACCGATCTACGGAAGGAGGTTTCTTCTCATGTTCGATCAACACAGGGGAATACATGGAACTGGATCTACACAAACCTGCTTGGCAGGGAGCGGCAAATCTTTGAAATGGATGAATTTACGGCTGTATACAAAAGAGAAAATTTCAATCATTTCGGTGATTTTACAGGTCATCACAGCATGCAGGGCAAGCCGCAGTTGGATCAGAGGGGTATCATAGAATACATGTACTGGGGTGATGGAATCAGGAGGCTGAACCGATTTTATGCTGAAATGGAAAAGCGGGAAGTCAGTGTCTTTTATGTCTATACAGCTTATCCTTTTTCAGAATTTGAAAAAAACAGTGAAGTACTTGAGGCTATACATCAGGATATGACAGATGGGCTTCATTTTCCGGTTCTCGGCAGGCCTGACACTTTTCTCTTTGAAGATGAGTACTTCTTTGATACAGTGTATCATTTAACCCAAGAAGGTGCCAGAAAACGAACAGAAACGTTGATCGACCTTATATATGATCAGCGCCAAGTGAATAGTGAATTGGATATCCTATTTAGAAATCAAGGGGTTGAAGATAGACCATGAGATTCTGAAATAAATTCAGAATGACGCATTGGTGGGAGTGTAAAATCCTTACCCAATAGACTCAGTAATCAGATACTCTCCTTTCACTTTAAACGTATAGGTGGGCACAATATCTTTTAGAATGATCCTGGCTTGCTTGGCTGAGCCGTTTTGAACCTTGTAGAGAAGATTCGAAGTGAGTCGTTCAATCTCTTCACGATTGTACTCTTTTGTACAGATCGCCTTGTGAATCAGCTTATGCGAAGTAGGTACCAAATTCTCTTCATGCTTGAGAAGTTCTTCATACATCTTCTCTCCCGGACGAAGACCGGTATACTCAATCGCTATATCCTTCTCAGGCTCCAGGCCATGCAGACGAATTAACTGACGCGCCATATCCGCAATCTTAATCGGTTCTCCCATATCCAGTACAAAAACCTCACCGCCTTCACCAATCATACCGGCCTGCATAACCAGTAGTACTGCTTCCGGTATCGTCATAAAAAAGCGGACGATATCTTTGTGTGTAATTGTAACCGGTCCGCCATTTCGGATTTGGTCCATAAACAGAGGAACAACGGATCCTCTCGACCCAAGAACGTTTCCGAATCGCACAGCCATAAATTTTGTACCGCAGAGATCATTGTAAGAGAGACAGACTTCCTCGGCAACTCGTTTGGTTGCACCCATTACGTTAGTGGGGTTTACTGCTTTGTCTGTAGAAATCAAGACAAATTTATCAACACCGTAATCGCAACTCATCTTAGAAAGAAGGCGTGTTCCACCGATATTGATTTTGACCGCCTCTTCCGGGAACCGCTCCATCATTGGAACATGCTTGTAAGCTGCTGCATGGAAAATGATATCCGGAACATCCTGCTCAAAGATCTGTCTCATCTTATGCTCATCCGTCACATTCGCAACACAGGGTTGCAGTACATCTCCAACATGACTGTATTCATTCATCAGATGAAATAGAGAGGTTTCATCGATATCCAATGCGGTGATTTTATCCGGTTTCAGATGCAGGCACTGACGTACAATTTCACTTCCAATAGATCCACCGGCGCCGGTAATCAAAATCTTTTTACCTGTTAAAGCTTTTTCCAGAGAATTCATATCGGCTCGAGCCGGTTCCCGCCCTAAAATATCTTCAATACTAATCTGCCGAATATTTCTTGCAGCAACAGGATCATCCGTTAACAGGTGATACGATGGCAACAACTTTACCTTCAGATTCGCGATAACGGAGTGAACATCGTCTGTAATTTTTTTCAATTCACTTTTTGGCAATGACGGGATGGCCACAATGAGCTCATCAATATCTGTATATCGGAGAAAAGAGAGCATTTTTTTCCGATCACCGAGTACTGATATACCGTGTAGTGTGAGTCCATGCAGTTTTTCTTCGTCATCAAAGATGGCAACGATATTTGGGCTCCAAGTGTAGTTTCTGGTCAAGTCCCTCAAGAGTTGATCGGCAGCATTTCCGGCTCCAAATAAGATTGCTCTTCTTTTGAGAACCGGCGATTTAAGCACTTCAGTCATCATACGCCTGCTGATTCTAAAGCTCCCCACAAAGAGAATACTTAGAAAATAGACCAAAAATAGGTAGGAAAATGAAAAAGTGGTGAATTCACCGATCACCAAGAGTACAGTAGAGGCTAAAACCAATCCGGACGCCAATCCAAGTGCGATAAAAAGTAGCTCCCTGAGGCTTGTAAAGCGCCAATTTACCTGATACATCTTAAACGTCCCCAATGATAAAATTGAGAAGGTGAGCATCAAAATAATCTGTGTCTGGGGGAAATCTATCCCGATGATCGCAAGCGAATCAAGGATAAGATAGGTAAATAGCGAAGCGATTATGATCGCAACAGAATCTCCAACTATAAAGAACAGAGCATGTTGCAGATAATTTTTACGCTTATTCATTTATAAAGTGTTCGTAATAAAATGTATAGAGTATTCAGTTGTACTAATGTACGGAATATCAATTGAAAGTACTCAAATCTAAAGAGAATTTAAAGTACTATTTATTTGCCCTGAATATACTCCAAAAGAAGTTATTTAATCCTTCTTAAATAAATTGAACCGGGTTCTCTCTTCTTTGACAGATAGGGTGTAACTGTTTTTAGTTCATGAAAGTAGTTATGATGGAGGTAGTTTAATGCGCCTACGATCTCCCAGTGACTATTTTCAGAAATAAATGCTTCAAAAAGGTACTGTTCATTCCAGAAGAGAACATGGTCATTCAGCCAGGTTTTCGGGTAATTTTTAGGCGAAAAGATGTCGTGAATATGTACAATTACACCCTTTTTGAGGGTGGGTAAAATTTGTAAATATTCAAAAAGAACGTCCCCATCCGGACGGATCATATGGGTTGAGTCAATAAAAAGGATATCCCCGCTGCCTAAACTTGAGAAGAAGTCGAGGTCCAGCTCCTCCACTTTACTTCGGATCACGTTCACCTCCAGCTCTTCCAGCCAGACAAATTCGTAGGGTTCAATGCAGGTGAGTTCACATTGATAATCGGGATCTTCATTTTTATTCATTTCAATCGCTTTCAGTGCCATCAAGGTTGAATATCCGGAACCGATCTCAATAATTTTTTTAGGTTTCTCTTTTCGCAGGATCTGGTACCAAAATTCTGCATCTCCCGACTCATACGCTCCGTTATTAAAATGAAAATCCTTCCTGGATTCTGTTTTACAGTTCGGTATATCCTTCAATTCTGATGAATAGGTCAACTCTTTCAGATAGTTGAGTTGGTTTGCGGTATTCCAATTGATACCGGGGAGTTGACGATCCTCGGAATACTCTTTTTGGGGATTTCGATGGTCGAACTGGGGTTCATAGTAGTGATCGTAGATGGGGAAAACGCCAATTTTCAGCAGTATTTTTTTCGTGACAGGCATGGCATGAATTCCCCAAATTCGTATTTTTTTCATCAACCAGGCCGCTAAAAAGACAAAAGGAATGAGCAGATAATCGATAGCAGGTAGCAACTTACGTACAACGACGTAGGATACATTTGTGAATTTTGTTTTTAATTTATTCATAGATCTCTGTGGCGGTTGGCATGTTATCATATAGATATTAACTAAAATTTCAATGGAACTATATCACTATACAACGTAAATTATTATTAAGAATCATTATATATATCGTCTTTCAATAAGACGAGCACTTTATTCATAATTCATTCTGATTAGATTATCAGATATTACTAAATCGTAAATTAATCTGGATCAAAAAAAACATGATGTATATACTTAATTTAAGGGACTAAGCCTCAAAATATGTATCAATTCTCCTTAGTAACCGTTTGTTTAAATAGTGAATCGACCATTCGAAACACAATTGATTCCATCAAGAATCAAACATTCCAAGATTTTGAATATATCGTTGTCGATGGCGGATCAACCGATAACACTTTAAATATTGTTAACTCCTATAAACCTTATTTTGGGGAGCGTCTCAAAGTCCTATCAGAAAAAGATCGCGGACTTTATGATGCAATGAATAAAGGAATCAATCTGTCATCTGGAAAGTTTATTGGCATTTTAAATTCTGATGACATTTTCTACAATTCTTCAGTCCTAAAAAAAATTGAACGATTCCATACTGTGAATAAAATCGATTCATCAGTTGGGAATATTGTAGTTCAAAGTAATGGATCTATAAAACGAATTTATATCTCAAAAAAATGGAGCCCAAAAAATTTAAAATATGGTTCAATGCCACCTCATCCATCAATTTTTCTTAAGAGAACCCTATTCAAGAAATATGGACTTTACTCGCTTGATTATAGAATAGCTGCAGACTATGAGCTATTGGTGAGATTTTATCTTAAACATAGAATATCCTTCAAATACTCAGGAATTACGACTACTAAAATGTCGGCAGGTGGTTTAAGTAATACAGGTCTTAAGAGCTATAAGATAATTTCAAATGAAATTTTGAAAGCCTTTAGAGATAATCAGATTCAATGTTCGTATCTCGCTATCAAACTTAGATTCGTTTGGAAAATAAGAGAAGTTTTGATGAGTTTGACTTGGTACTATTTCAAGGATTAAACACTACTATTTTGAAGTAACAAAACTGGGTTTATTTGTTCCGTTTTTAATCCATTCATATAATTCTCTGTACATCGGCATAATATTTGTCCATGAATGTTTTTTTGAAATCAATAATTGTCCATTTAATCCCATTTTACTTCTCTCTGTATCTGATAGTGATAGAGCTTCCTTGAGTGATTTTTTTATCTCTGTATGATCTGTTTTTACCCACCAACCACAATTGTGAGTGTTTAAATCTTCCCAAGGGGTAGAATGTGTTGTTATTACAGGGCAACCTGATACAAGGGCTTCTGCAACCACAATCCCGAAATTCTCATTATAAGATGGTAATATGAACAGATCGGCCGCACTATATGCTGAGTCTTTAATTGAGTCATGAAGTGGACCAGTAAACGTAACGTAGCTGTCTATATCAACACTTTTAATCTTATTCTGAAGTTTTTGAACATATTTTTCATCTCCAAATCCAGCTATTACCAAATGCCAGTCATCATACTCTTTATATAATTCTGCCCATATATTTATAAGCAAATCTAATCCCTTTCTGGGTTGAATCTTTGATAAAAAAAGCAAAATCTTCTTTCCTTTTAAATCAGGAAACTTTGTAAAGAATTCATCATCCGGAGTACTTGAATCTCTATTCGATATATTCATCCCAATAGGTATTAGCGCTGAGGGACCCTGATAACCTGTTTGACGTAAAGCATCTTCTTCACTTGAAGATGTTACATGAATACAAACTGCATTATTAATATTCCGTTTTTCATAGACTTCATATGCAATTTTTTTTCGAAATGATGACTGCTTCAACGACCAAGTCATAAGCATTCCATGTGGAGATATCAGATAAGGGATTTGATTTTTTTTGGCAAATAGACGACCATAAATTCCAATCATGGCCCACACACCATGAATGTGTAGTATATCTGAATCTTTATACTCTGAGAACTCTGAAGAAGTTGACTTGGGCAATCCTAATATATCTCCAACTAATGGAGCAGATTTAGCAATTCTATAGTTGAGACTATTCGGATCAGGATAATCAGAGGCCTCTTTTGAATCCTCTATTGCTACAATTCCGGATTTGATGTCAAATTTTTCTGCATTTAGACAATAATCAATCAGAAAAGAAGTAGTACCGGCTCCTAATTTTGAAAATGTCTTTGTTACGTGAAGTATTTTCATTGTACTAAAATCTGTAATAAAACATTATGGAAAATGACTACATCTCATAATTTAGGTCTTCCGGTTAATACTCGATATGTATTTACAATTCGAAGGTAAAACTCTTCACCTAATAATTCAAAAATCTTACTTTTTGTAAGAGCCTTTAGATAAATAAAGCACCATGTTATCGTGAATTCTCTAAGATTCAACTCTTTTCTTGCTCGTCGATACTCATTTAGTACAGTTGGTGATAAATTTGGTTGGTTGGAAACACCACTTCCAGCCATCTCTGTAATTATATGAGGAATAAAAACTGGGTCATAACCTTTTTCAACCGATTTCAGTAGAAGTGCATAATCTGCTGCTATTTTGTACGACTCGTTAAAAAAACCAACCCTTTCAAATAATTCTCGGCGATGTAGGACACCTTGATGTGGGACTGACATGACTGACATAAAGGATTTTTTAACTTTATACCAAGGCTCTCCGGAAATCTGACTCCTTCCGGAATTGCTCACATATCGGATCTTTCCATATGCCCACATTTTATCTGTGGGAATCTCTGATAAAATAGATGTGATTTTTTCTATCACCTCACTATCTATTAATTTGTCATCTGCCCCTAAAAAAAGAATCCAGTCTCCTTTAGCCTTTTTGATTCCCTTATTCCATGCATCATAGATTCCCTTGTCCGGTTCAGATATCCAATAATCAATAATGTCTTCATTATTCTGCAGAATTTCTGTTGTTTGATCAGTGGAGTCTCCATCAATGACAATCCATTGAAGATTTGAGTTACTTTGGCTTCGTATTGAATCTATTAGATCTTGAATTGTTTCTGATACGTTATACGCTGCCGTAATAATTGTGATTAACATTTTATTTTATGTATCTGATTTAAACAATTTGCTTTTGATGATTGCTCAAAATTATTGGAGCCATCATTAGATGATTCAATCATATAAATATGCAAAGTGATATAATGATTTCCAGTCAAATGTAACTTTAACTATCCGTTTTTGTAAATTTTTTAGTGTAGATGGGCTTAATAAGATACCAACTTAATGAGGGCAGATTGGTTGATTCGTACAAACTATGCCACCTATTTCACTTTGTGGAAATCTTTTTACTCCTCTATCGCTACCTGGGATAAAAAATGAGCGATGTGCGGGATAAAAAAAGCAAAGCATGTCACTATCCATGGGGAAATTTTAAGGGTTCAGGATCATATGTTCAAGCTTTGTTTTTTTCGTAGTGATTTTCTTTTGAGTTCGATCTGGTTTGAGCTGTGGTTCGGGTGCGGTGAGAGTAGTTTTTTTATAAAACGAGATGCACTATTATATCTAAAGCATTTCAAGCAAACGAGATTCAAAATAAGCTGGATCGACAACATAGTCAGCCTCTTGTGTTGAATTATTTATATCAGTTTTATCCACAATATAATAGTAGTAATCTAACCCAAGATCTGATGTCAGAGTGAAGTAACAGTTATTATGAGTATCGTCACGAGCTCTAATTTCCATAACCTTCGCACTCTCATTCATCCATAGCATATGTGTTAAACCAGCCCCATGAAGAGATATAAGAATCTCAGAATTAATCATCAACTTAACTTGATCAGAAAAATCAATCAGATCCATGTCAATAACCGCAAATCCGTTAGCTTTTAAAATAGGAATTATTTCATCTTCATTGATGATTTTACGCTTGGCCGCATTCCTTCTCGATATATATACCCTTGGATTCAGTGGATTGAAATCGTCTCTATTTGAAATAAAATATTTTTTCAGCCTTTCTCTCAAGCGAATAACGAGTTCTTTTCGAAAGTTACCCGTAGGAGCTATATCTGGAACAAACGTCACATCACGACAGGTAAGAATTTCATCTTCATGCTGCCATATCAAATCGAAATCAAATGCAGAAAGCGTCTCACGCATGAATAATGACCTGTGATTTGCAGGTATAATTATCTTATATCCAAACTGTTTCAGTTCTTTATGAATGCCTTCAAGGAATTCAAGTTTTTGCAATACATCAAAAAACCAATGAAAGAAGTTATTTGAGTTTGAATTGGTAACGTATAGTGTCTTCTCTAATTTTACCAAATGCCTGTATTTAAATAAGGAGAAGAGAGTTTTCAGATAAGTTTTCAGTAGAACTTTGATGCCAGGTTTTATATTGAATTGATTAAGGTCTAGACTTAAGCCACTAAATAATCTTCCGTTAGGCATTACAAGTGCGCTCTTGATATGCACAACTTGCACTTTAGGCAATTGCTTTGTTAATTCATTCTGAAATAAATATTCATCGCCTTCAATAAGATTCAAAGGCTTTCTCCTATGAACAATCTGCGATGGATAATCAATATTAATGAGATGTTTCATCTTAATTTTTCTATACCATTTCTCTTTACCGTTTTACTAGAAACTGCCTAATACTTGCAGCTCTTGGAAATATAAGTAGTTGGACTGCACACAGGTTGCAATAAATACCCCCTTTCAGCCATTTAAAAGTAACATACTCATTATCCCATGTATCAGACATTACCGTAGCTTCAATAAAACACAAGACTTAATAATCTTCCAAATACGTCTTTTTCTTGCACCTATGTCGACGACAATTCCACGCGATCCAAGGCGATAAAATCGGTAAATATTGCTGCTAGTTATAGGATGATATGTACCAATATCAAGGCAAGCACCATGTAGCTTAGTTTGAAGGCCTAGCCAGCTCAAGTGATTATCTATAACAGTACCTTCCCCCAACTGTCCGAATGTATTCGCAGTATGTTGATCTTTCGTAATCCAAAGCTATTCTTTGGGAATCTGACACCGAATAATTGTTCGGAATCTATCTTTTATCATTTTATTGTTTTGTTGTCCTATTTTTCTAGACCACTATAGAAGTGACATCACATTTGACTTCGACAAAATGTTATTATATAGTTCTATAAACTTTTTTGATACTATTTTACTATCAAAATTTGACATCACTTTTTCTCTTGCGTTATTCGCAAATACTTTATTATCTGGATTATCTAGTATATAATTGATCCCTTTTGATAAATCCATAACATCGTAAGATTTTGCTAAATAACCATTTTCTTTATGATCAATCATATCACAATTACCGCCAATATCAAAGCCAACAACTGGTGTTCCGCAGGCAAGAGATTCCATAATAGCATTTGACAGATTTTCCTGTATGCTTGGGACTATCATTACATCTGCAGAGTTGTACAATAAACATAGAGTAACATCATCATGTATATGACCTAAATAATGTGCTTTTTGCTTAAAACCTTGTGATTTTTTTGGTTCACAACTTCCAAAGATTACAAGTTCGATTTTTTCAGATTCTAAATTTTTTAAAGCACGTGATAACTTGGCAAATCCTTTCCGTTGATCGGAAGTGCCTCCCATGGCTCCAAATAAAATTATTTTTTTTCCTTTTGGTAAACCGAGCAGTTCAAGCGCCCTACTTTGCTCAAAAGGCTTGAATACATCAGTATTAATTGGATTAGGCAAATTTACTACTTTCCTATTAGTGAATAATATGCTCGATTTTGCACATTGTGCAATCCATCTACTTAAACCCACAACCGTGAGAGATTTAATTTTAGAATATTCTTTATTTTTTTTTGATAATATTCTGGCGGAAAGATCTCTTTTTTTCTCACTTCCTAAAACAGGACAATAACCACATGATTTTTTAAATCTACCACAATGGTTATCATAATGACATCCACCGGTAAAAGGCCACATGTCATGCAAACTCCATACTATTGGTGCATTGATTTTGGAAATCTCTTCAATACGCATCATGCCGCCATTTACCCAATGTAAATGCACGATATCGGGATCAATCTCATTGATTTTTTGAACTATACCACTAAATGGTAGCCAACTCGGACTAAACCAGACTTTTGTGCGATCTTTATAAATTCTGAGAGGTAAATTGTCAAGTATTGGACGTAACTTGCCAATTGCCTTTTTAAACATAGATTCTTGACCGATCACAGTATAATCATCGGTGGTTTTAGACTGGACCAACATTTGACTATCAACACCTTCAACTATTAAGGACTTATGTAACCGATATGCTGCTCGTGCAGCACCACCTTGGATGTCAGTTTCGTTTACAATTAGAATTTTCATATTAGGTACTTTATTAGCTAGTAAAACTTATAAGCACAGATCTGCACTTGAGTGCTCACTCATTTTGTGCAGGTTAGTAAGTAACTGGACAAAGATCTTTTCCGATTTTTTGCAATTAACACCGACTACTGAAAATATCTTATTAGTCGCCTGAAAACTTCACTTTGCTCCGTATCTGTGAGTCCATTTCGTAAACATGAAAACATTGTTGGTGAATTAAATCCAATACGGTGGCATTGTTGCTGTCTTGGTAATTAAAGGGAAGATTTTCAAATCAATCAATTTTTTCCAATTCCACTAATAAAGTGTGACCAGGCAGCAATTTTCGCAACCCCAACTTAGCTATTAGATAGATCGGATAAAGAGTAACTCGGTTAAATAAAACTTTTGTAACAGGACTACCAAGAAAAGATAACTGGTTTCTTAGGTAACTCGATATAATCCAATTGACGTGATAACTTGCCATCGGCTCTTTATGTACTGAACGGACCTTGACGGGTAAATACTTTTCCAATGCGCGAAAGACATTTTCATCCCAATGCGACATATGATGCGGCGGTTTATTTTATAGATTATCATTTTTCGGGTCGATTCGCCGCAAAACAGCCGCATTTGGTACAGACAAAATAATACGCCCTCCTACCTTCAAATTATCCAGCATCCCTTGAAGAAATAAACCAGGCTCAGTTACATGTTCTAGAACCTGAAAAGCACAAACTACGTCAAATTTATCAACTATCTTAAGATTAGCAAGCGTTTGGATATCTTCTTCTAATATTTCAAAACCATTTTCCCGCGCTCTTTTAGCAGCAGAAGGACTCAGTTCAATACCAGTAATCTTTATTCCACGAGCACGACACCGTTCTAGAAAATATCCAAAACCGACCCCAACCTCCAAAACCAAATCCTCATCTTTCAATAGATCAATCGCAGCCTGGAATTCCCATTTATCTTCCATGTAGTACCAATCATACTTCTCAATTCGACTGTAAAATTCAGGCCCACCCGCCACCTCATTCGGCGCATACCAATGTAAATTTGTATCATTACATCTCCAATACTCAATCTCTGAAATTTTTGTGAATTTTTGGCCCACATCAAAACCAATTTGAGTTATCCAATCCCGGGAAATCTCCTGAGGGGAAATTACACTCAATTTCGTAACGTTTTTACTACCACTTATTGGACTATTCACAGACTGTTCTAATTATTTTTGGTTAAATTGATTTTTTATAAAAAACTGACAAGTATAAAAACAGGATCATAACCTTTCATTTCCAAAACCCAAATCTCAAATGAATCAATATGAACTAACATTGAGTATCATATTTTAATAAATACTCGCCCTGTATAATCTGTAACATGCATAAGCGGATAAAATCCATTGTCACCAAAATATTCAACAACTGTTTTTTTAGTACCCTGCCAATGTCCATAATCGATTATAGCTATTCATAATATTTGCTTTACAAGATTCAATAATAGTTTTCTCGAAATCTGTGGCTTCTACCGGAAAATCAGACTAAAGTGTTATTCAATAAACGAAGAATATAGTTCTTATTACAAGAAAAAAGTTCAATGTAGGATAATCCATTAAGGTTTAGAAGCTTCAATGTACATCGAACAATTGCCCTTTCTTGGCCGACCATCATCATCAAGATCGAGTGGCTTAAATGGGAAGCCATTGATGCGGCTCGCTGAAGCTTCACTTCGTTCAATAGACACAAAACCAACTGTTTCAAGTATTTTTCGCAGTTGATAGAAATCCCAAACCCAGTGGTGACACTCACCGAGATCAGTATAGCTGACATTCTGCAATCGAAAGGCTTCGGGGAGGAAACTCAGCACAGCTCTCGTCCAAAGACGCACGGCTCGAGCCCATACTCGTTGCACAAGGCCTGTTACATCAATTTGTTTTGTTGGCATTGATGGTTTATTTAAGATGTTCTCACCTGTGCGTATACGCACAAATTCGATAAAATCTCGATTATTTTCAGAATCTGCCGTTAATCGACGATACATTTGCCCCATTTCGCCCCCTGCTTCACGCCGCACACATTGATCAAGTATCTCCAATACGACAAAATCTGCTTTCTCATGCTCTCCTGAATCACGATGGGTCAAGTAGGTTCGGCAGAGATTGTCCATATCAGGTAAAACCAGTCGTAAGACTCCACCCGATTTAAGTACCCGTAGACACTCAGCTAAAAAATCATGTACCTGATTACGCGGTATGTGCTCCAAAAAATGAGACGAGTAGACCAAAGATGCGTAATCTTCAGGAAACGGCAAACGGGTAAGCAGATTGGCACGACGTACATCCTTGTCTATAGCAATGTAATCAAGGTTTATCCAGTCGTTGCCTGCAACAAAGACATTGCCGCAGGCTAGATTGATTTTGTATTGGGACATTATCTTTTAGGTATTTAATTACAAGTTAAATGCTTGAGGATACACATTATTTATTGTTTAAACTTCCAAAATAATTCTAAATCTTGATGAGTTAGTATATCACTTGAATTTGTTCGTGGATGGCTAACAAATTTAAATAAACCCAACAATTTCTATTTTCTGTTATAATTTTTAGGGATCTGATAGGTATTTTTAGAACTTATCGAGGTCGGAACAGATGATACTACTTTAACTTATCAAGTGATGCTCCGTCTCAGTATTTTTTGAAGCCATCTCACGAATCTTTTCAAGGGTTGAAAAATAGACCTTGGAAAACGCATTGATTTACCTCCAAAAGTATTGTCGAACACGTAGCGATCTGCGTCTTTATCATGAACGATTTCTGCGGGATGCTCAAGTATACCAATCGCACCCGTTGACTTTGCTATTAATGAACTGCCTACCGATTTGGTATGTGTCGCATCAGGTCCAAACCCAATATTGCTGACCAAGTTAACATTTGGTGTCGCTGTTAGTCCACCATTATACCAAATACTGGCGGTCCAAGGATAATCCCAAGTGTCAATCTTGCCTGCGTACATCTGTTCGAAGATTTGGCTCCAATAGTTTCGTTCAATTGGATCCTGTATCATCTCAAGCCAATCATTAGTTTGCGACCATTCCGGCCAAAACAACAATTCGGATTGGTAGTGCTGCCATTCGTGACGCCAAGTAGCCCATCCCCAAATGTGATTATATTTCGAGAAGTAATAGGAGGCCTCTCCACGTTTTATTCCATCTTGAAAATTGTTACCGGTAATAACGGACACGCGATCATCCAAGGCATAAAGTCTAAGTAATTCATCACAAAAATAAAAGAAATCTTGGTGGGGTAAACAATCATCTTCCAGAATTATTCCCTGTTCTTCATGCTCAAAAAACCAATCTATACCACCACTTACAGCTTGTTTGCATCCCAAATTCTCCTCCCGAAAAAGTGTCTTCACTTCGCACGGCCAATCAACTTCCGTAACTATTTTTCGTACTTTGGCAACCTTTTCAGCCTCCCCTTCGCGATTTGCGCGTGGTCCATCGGCAGCAATGTAGAGGCGTGGAGGCTCAGCTTTGCGAATTTCCTCGAACACCTGTGCGGTAGTATCTGGGCGGTTGAAGACCAGAAACAAAACGGCCGTGTTCAGTGTGTAAGCTTCCATATAAATCTGGCAATTATAAACTTAGGGATTCATGTTATTGGTTTTCACTGTAGTGGTCTGGGTTGATCGGACAGCGATTTAGGGTTTTATAATTTATTGATCTCATTTAAGCTACTTTCTGGTAATACTGCCATGGGGTTTGCTCGCCAATGGAGGAATGAGCTCGTTGTCGATTGTAGAAAGTAATATAACTCTCACACAGCTCAAATAACTCTTTACCATCACGCGGTTCATATACAAACAACTTCTCGTACTTAATGCTTCGAAAGAAGCGTTCAATAAAGACATTGTCGGTAGCTCGACCTTTCCCATTCATGGAGAGTTTTGTCGCTGTGAGCAAGTTTATACACTCTACATACTCGTAGCTGGTAAACTGCGAGCCTTGATCAGAGTTAATAATTTCCGGCTCTCCATAGATTTTGACCGCCTGTTCTACACAGGCAACCACCCATGTTGCCTCCATCGTATTCGACACCGACCAGCCTACGATATACCGACTGTATACATCGATAATAGCTACCAGATACATAAAGCCTCGCTTGAGAGGAATGTAGGAAATATCAATTTGCCATACTTGGTTGACTCGGTTAATAGCCAGTCCTCGCAGTAAGTACGGATACTTGTAGCTCGCCGGATCGCCGCCACTCGTAGACACCTTAGCTCCCACGGCCGTAATATCCATTATACGCATAAGACGGCGGACTTTACCTCGGCTTATGCGTATCCCGGCTAAGGCCAAGTCCGCTCGCCAGCGGCGCGTTCCACGAGTAGGATCCTGATAATACATGCGATCCATACGCTCCATAATGGCTAAGTCAGCCGCACTTACCCCTTTCGGGCGATAATAATACATCGAACGGTGCACGCTGAGCAACTGACATTGCTCGCCGATACTATAACGTTCATCGTGGGCATCAATGAGCTGGCATCGCTTACGCTTGGGCATCACGGTAACTTTTTTTTTAACCACTCATTCTCCATTTTCATGCGCCCAACTTGCCCATAGAGCTCATCGAGTTGCTCCTGGGCTTGCTTGAGTTCCTGGCTCGTCGCCTCGGAGTCAAAAGCTTGGCTGGCATTGTCCAAAAACTGCCTCTTCCAGGTGGTTATTTGATTGGGGTGGATATCAAAGGCGCTCGCCAGCTCTGACAGGCTCTGGCGTTCTTTGAGGGCTTCAATGGCCACTTTGGCTTTGAAGGTGGCGCTAAAATTTCTTCGGGTTCGTTTCATAACAGCAAATTAAGAATTATTGTTTTGCCGTCCGATTTTTGCAGACCACCACATCACTGAATCGGGATTTTTTCATAGTAGTAATTTAAGTCGAATCACTTAATTTACAAGTGCCAACATCCGGGGAACTTTACAATATCTACCTTACTACTGTACAAGAATTTTTCTTAGCACTGTATCAAACTCTGAAGCATAAACAATAAAGTCAGCTTCTTGTGTTGCTTTAGATTTATCATTTTTATCAGCTAACAAATACAAATAAACATAATCTAAATCTGAATCTAAAGAATGAAAATTTGAAGTATATTATTTTTTTTTAAAAGTGATTACTTTTTAAATTAAACGTCTAAATTTCCTTAGAAGATATAGAGGAAATTGTATAAGTGGTACGTATCCAGTCGTGAATCTCAAAATCGAAAAGAGTTTTCCGGATCTCAAAATTAGCCTAGTAAAAATATTAATTCTTCCCTCTGTTAAATTCATTAATTTATTTGGCGTTGCAATAGTGTGTTTAAAACTTGATGAATTACATATTCGTAGCGAATCATTTGCTACTTTATTTAAATCATACGTTTTTATGATATGATCACGTCCAGCTTTCCCAATTTTTTTTCTTAAACTTTCATCATCGATTAACTTTCGAATTAATGGTAGTAGATATTTTTTTTTTGCAGCAACAAAGCCACCTTTATTATTTCCTATAACTTCTCCTTGTGAGTTATCAGCCCAAGGAGTTGCTAATGTAACAACAGGAGTCTCACAAAGAAGCGATTCTGTTAGTACCATTCCAAAGCTTTCTCCTTGTTCAGCAATCAAAACAAACACGTCTAATGAGGAATAACAGTCTGCTAAATTAGAATCTCCAATTAACTGTTCAATATGAATAATATCACTTTTAAATACAGATTTGTTAACTCTGTCTATAATTGAGTAAGGTGCATTTACTATTATAAGTTTAATGTTTTCATATATAACTCTAATTTCTTCAAATAATTCTATAAGCAATATTGACCATTTACCATCAAATTTTTGTCCAATTCTACCTATTACAATATCATTACAACTGATACCATAACTTTCTCTAAAATTCCGAACTCTTTGATCACCAGTATATTTAAATTTTGTAATATCAACACAATTTGGAATTAAAGCTGTTGGATATTTTTTGGGTGAACGCCTATGATACAACCAATCACACCATTTTGAAAGCTGGTAGCTAACATGTATATCTTCAACCCAAGGACTTGGCTTAGAGAATACATTAGTTTCAATAATTTTAGATTCAGGAAAAAAATTTTTGATTTCTTTAAATTCGTTGATTTCTATTCCTAGAGAATGCAAATGTATAATTTGTGGCTTCCAATAAGTAATATATTTTTTATGATTCTGATTTTTCAAACAATAGATTGGTATATTTTTTTCTTCTAGATATTCTCTTCTTATACCGTCTTCTTTTGTGAATAAAACCCTAGAATCACACCCTAAGTTTGCGTAGCCTATTGCAAAATTTTGAGCAGTTCTTTCAGTACCACCTTTCCCAAGTGAATATACAACAGTTAAAATCTTCATTTCTGATTTAAAATCTTTTTAACCTTGACAAAAATTACAAATAGTATTGGGTAAAATGCTTGAGTCGCTAAGTATTTCGCTCTACGGACCAAAGCATAATTCAGTGTTTGATTTGAACGATGAACATACATTAATTTAAAAAGAGAAATTAATGCAGTAATGTACCCAAAACGAGATCGAAGCCATTTTCGTTTATTGACTGACCCCATTATTGAATTTGGCCTATTGACTCGATATTGATAGAGTTGTTTTGGAGTAACATAGACAAGATTACTCGCTATAAACAACCTTGGAGTCATTTCTTCATCTTCATGAAGAATATTTCTAAACCCTTCTCTATTCCAATTAATAAGATTAGCCTTAAGAATTATGCAGCAACTAGAAGAGTGGAATTTATTTTTATCAAGTAAGTATACCAATATTTCTGAGCCGGTTCCCATTAACTCGCTATCGTAATAGTGGCATTTACTATTAACTATTTCTCCTGTTAACGCATCGAAAGCTTTAAAAGAATAAACAAATAAATCAAGTTCATTATGCCTTTGAGCTAATTTACAGAACTCCTCGAGTAAATTACATTCTAGTTTATCATCTGAATCAACAAATAAAATGAACTGTGAACTTGAGAGGCTTGCACCAGTATTACGTGCGCTTCCAAGACCATAATTCTTGGTATATAGTATGGTTACGTTTTTTATGCTTTCAAATTTTTTCAGGACACTAGGGGTAGAATCAGTACTACCATCATCAACAATTATAATTTCATTTGCTTTAACTGTTTGTTGTAAAACTGAAAATATTGCCTCTTCAACGTATTCTTCAACATTGTATGTTGGCATGACGACCGATATACTTATTTCATTCGAAGTAATCATATGTATTAAAAATCATAATATTTTTAATTAGAAATTATAAAATTGATCAAACTATCTATTTTGGGTACATATTTGAGCAGAGGGACAGATATTAAATTTCTATAAAACTCTCCACCACCTTGCACCTCTTTTAGTACAGCTATACGTTGTTTTTTATCCATTCCATGAAGATTAATTACTGCTTCCGGATTAAAGTCAGTGGCTAAATCTTCTTGTTGTATATAAGTTATAGGTACACATCCAGAATGAAATGCTTCTGGTATTTTCTCCGTTACATAACCGTCACCTAAACTATTCTCAGGGCATAATGCAAAACGATACTTAAGGGTGGTAGCCATCTTAGACTTGCGGGGTTCTTTTAAGATTCCAGAAGCTGCACCTCGAATATCACAACCTAAGACTTGATCTACTACTTCGTACAAAGTGCGTCTCGGTTCTCGCATATGTCCTGAGAATAAGATAGCTCTATTTAAACGAAGCCTTAGTTCTTGTTCACTATAAGATTCTGAGATAGGCTTCAAGAGTCGCGGAATTGATAGACGCATTCCATAACGTTCATAATCTGGCTGTTGTTTAAGCTCAGTATAGTCTAAATACCACATCCAATATGGAAAACGAAATACGTCATTGCGATCACTATAACTACGCCAAAAGCCTATATACTTCCAAGCATGTCCATAATTTAGCGGAACATTCTCCCCAGTAATAAAAAAATTATGTTTATGTTCAAGATTTAATAGTCTCCTAATTCTTTGTTTCCTCGAATATTTAAAAAAAGGGCCACTGACAGTAATCTCATTTTCAATGCGAGTAAAAAACTGATGGAACAAAAAATTATCAGCATTAAATTTAGGCCAAAAATTAACATATTCAACATTTTTGTTTTGTATAACTGTTTTATAGACCATAATGAAGTGAAGTACTCCCCAATGTTTAGACCATTGAGTTCGGTTTCTTAGTTTATGTTAAACGGCATTGAGGTAGAGGTCATTTGGTTTTCTACGTTCAATTCCTTGGTGTCTTAGACTTTATATTTTTTGACAAAGGTATCTATTCCCTGGTAAAGCTCCAATCCATTGCTTGAAGGGTATAGGTAAATATGTTTTTTTTTGATGGTGTTACCGGAAAGTAAATATGCATGTTTTTCGGAAATTAGTGATGTCGGTATTTCGGAAAATAAGAATGCATGTTTTGAGTCTAAATCAGTTTTTTAGTTTAGGGGTTTTAGTGGTTTTTTCAAAGATGGTTTTTCTGTTGTCCATTCGGTAACTGTTTCCGGTTAATTTGATGATCTCACAGCGATAAAGAATGCGGTCCAGTAAGGCTGTGGTTAGTACTGCGTCTTTGAGTACTTCGGCCCATTGCTTGGGTGATTTATTGCCGCTAAATATATGAATCCCTTTTCCATATGTAAGCTTTCCCTTATTCTGGGCCACTCAAAAGTAGTGAGTTTCGGGGTGAGTTCTTTCCAATTTCTGTACTATTCAAAGAAATATGTTATGCTATATGTAATTCCATCGTGTTCTCCGATGCTTAAAAAATAAAATTATTAATTTTCAAATAATCAGGTGACGCTACCCATTCTCTTGATTTGGGTAATGGAAGAATTAGCTTAATAAATTGATAAAGTGATAACAAAGCTTCCAGTTGGTAAAAATTTTGACCACTGCTTTCTTTTATTTGCTTGTATAAACTCTTTTCGATTGCTTCTAATTTCGTATGTAACTTTGTGTGTTTTTTAAAAAGAAAAAGTATAGCGACAATAAATTCTATTATAAAGAAAATAAGTCCAACTTGAATATTTATATAGGTGTAGGATAAATAGATAATTAATGCGAAAATAATGATGGCTATAGATATCAATATTTGCTTTTTCATTCTTAATGCTCAGGTTTATGTTAATTTAATTCTTGAATGCTCACACTGTCTGTAGCAGATAAAAGATGTTTCAATATTTTTCGGATACCACTGAGATTTTCTGTGCCCGATCCAATATTCAGGCGCCAATAGTAAAGCGTTTTTAGAGTTTTTATTCACTTGATAAGCCGTCCACCAAGACAAACTGCTTGGAGATAAAATCCCCCCCTTGCATTGTGACATCAGTGCAAAATCCATTGCAACACTCTGTTCTGAAACATATTTGGGTTCTATCTCCGAAAATGCACTTTTCACATAGTCCGGTTCATCTGATGTAAAGATAAAATATGGGTTTTCAAATCTTCTTTTCATTTCTGCAATACAGTCGTCATAAAATTTCTTGGGTAGTACAGCAGGGTAATTGGTATCCGGCCAATATAAATAATCACCTCTTCTTACATGCACGAAAACGGGTGGATGTGAAGAGTTTGTTAAAGAGGTTAGCAAGTCTTTTGCTTTATCATAAAGATTTTTTTTTATCGATAATCGCTTTGCGATATCAGCATTAAATAAGCTCTCGGATTGTAAAAAAACATCTTTGGCCATCTTGATTTTATGGAAGAGTGCAGACGTTTCAAGAATATTTCGTCCCTGATCCTCAGTTATAAATGATACTACATTTCTTTCCGCTAGTTTTTCTGCATAACTGTAGAGCCTGTAATATATGGATCGTTTATACTTTTTGGCACTTTGATTAATTATTTCAGCATCCATTCCCGTAAACACAGATTGCAAATCTTCAAACCCGAACAGGCATAGAGTTTCACCCGGTTTAGCAATGGTACGCAACCCGCAATATTGGAAGATTTGATTGCCTAACCTGCCGTTTTCTTTAAAGAGAATCATCTATAATAATTCATTTTTAGTTTCTTTATGATTTTTTAGACTTATAGATTAACGATTTAGTTTTATGCATACAGGAAAATATATTTTTTTTAAATATATCACCAAATTTAGTGGTAGAGTTGTCTTTACGTGTTTTACATCGATTTTGAATTGCCAAATTTAAACAGTCATACATTGTGGTATTCTTGTATGGTTTAATTTCATTTACCAAAATCTCTAGCAACCTTTCAATGTTCATCCCAGAAACATAGGCTGATTTTTTTTCCCTATTATCAGTTGCATGATGTGAATTAACTGTTTCTATCTTGTTAAATTGCAGCGACATCTTACTATAAAAGCACAATGTAAATATTTGATTAATTTCACAAGAGTACCACCAACTTTCACTATCATAGCGTTCAATATATGGAATAGCAATTCCCTCGTATACAGCTCTTTTACTGTAGATTTGTATTATTTGATCAAAAGCGATTGGTTCTTGTATATCTTGTTCCGGATTAAATCGATTGGAATATTTAATGGAATCACTTAGTGGAACTGCAAAATCTGGCTTATGATTCTTGACAGCATCCATCAATTCAAAGATATCACCTTTTGTAAAAATTACGTCATCATCAAAAAACAAATAATAATCATAAAAACCCCGCTTTTTTGCTTCTTCTAAGAGGCGATTTCTACCTTCTGACCAAGTAGAATTAGGTAAATATATTGAACTCCAATTTACCTCATCGCTCTTAAAAGGTTTATCATAGCTTAAAGTAATTAAGTCAATTTCAGCTTCATGAATATATTTGAATTTTTCGAGATTTACTTTCTTACCTTGACCTAGACATACAAATCTCATTTATTATCAATTTATAAGTTAATAATGTTAAGTCTCTTCTATTAATCTGACCCTCATATTTAGAGAATCAGCGAATTTAAGCTCATATCAATTTCAGATTTACGCAGTTTATTGGTAGTAGGTCAGGTGAAGGAAAATTTAGACTGTAGAAACCTTCGAGCAAGCTTTCGTATTGAGGCGATCTAGATTCTTAGGACAGCGTTTTTGTAATCTTAGTTTGATTCACGGCCAGCATATTAACATTTTATTATTTTGCTATCCTACTTTTCAAGACCACTACCTATCTACCTATAGCTTAATCGTTATGAATCAAACTAAATTACCATATATAATATCACTGGCGTCAAATCATTCTATTGAAATAGCAATTGCTTTACAATTAAAAAGATGTCACAATGTTAACATAAATAAGATTACCGACTGTTGCTTATTAAATCCCTTTTTTTATCACATTACATATACCACGGTGAGGCGCACTAATACAATATGCAACTTGCTTCTCATGAGACTTTATAACTTATAGCCTTCCATCTGTCTATTCTCGGTAATATCTATGCAATTAATATTTGGATATGTTTGACAGACAACGCTCTATATTCTTTGATTTGAACCTTAGTCATCATTAAAATTAATCGTTATCATTTAATTTTTGCTTTCAAATCAAAGAATAGCCATCAGCTCCTCAACAACCATTAAAATATCGTCTTCTGTATGACATGTAGATATTGGTAAACTTAATGTATTACGATGAATCCGCTCTGATATTGGGTATGAGCCTGAGAAGACAAACTTATATCCTTCTTGATGATGAGGTGGAATCGGGTAATGGATTTCTGTGCCTATTCCGGCTCGCAATAACCTGTTCCTTATAATATCCCTATTATGCACTAAAATATTGAATATATGCCATACATGATTTTCCATGGCATTAAGTGGAATCTGAATTTTCTCAGAAGAATTTAGATTTTCAATATAAGCAAGGGCTAATTTTCTTTTGTGCTCAACCACAGTCTGAAAGTCATTAAGTTTTGACAATAGAAACCCAGCTTGCATTTCGTCTAATCGAGAATTCCAGCCAATATATTTATTATGATATTTTTGATGGCTCCCGTAATTTCTCAAGGCAAGTAATCGCATGTAGATTTCTTGATCCTTACATAATATTGCTCCGGCATCCCCAAGTGCTCCAAGATTTTTTGTTGGATAAAAACTAAATGCTCCAATGTCTCCTATTGTACCCGATTTTTTATTTCCAATTTGTGCAAAATGTGATTGCGCACAATCTTCTATTACTTTTAGGTTTTTAATTTGAGCAAATTCCATGATTTCATTCATTGGACACATTCGACCATATAAATGAACCGGAAGAACTGCAACACATGATGAATCCCAGTTTTTCTCCAAACCCTCTGCTGTAATATTGTAAGTAAAAGGGTCAGGTTCGACCAAAATTGGTATTAAATCTGCCCTTAAAACCGCTAAAATACTTGCTATATATGTATTTGATGGGAGTAATACTTTGCTCCCCTTAGGAAATCCGTAAACAGATAAACCTAGAATCAATGCATCTAATCCCGATGCAACCCCAATACAGTAGCAGTTATTGTGAATAGCACCAAACTTATCCTCAAACTCTTTTACAAAATCTCCAAGTACATACCAGCCCCCCTCAATACATTCTTTAGCCGATGCTACTAAGCCTTCGAAATAAGGAGCATTGACTGATTTAAGGTCTTCGTAAGGAATTTGGATAGGATTCATAGATATAATCTTCTGCAGAAAAAGGCTCTGAAGCAAAAACCATTAAAATTGCGTCACTTGAAAAGTTATACATTACATGCCAGTCAACTGGTTCTAGGACTAGGCATTTATCAGGAGAATTTAATTCATAATGACATTCATTGGCGCCATCATTATTGTAAATGGAACATGACCCTTGAATACATACAGCAGCCTGACGAGTTTTATGATGACGGTGCCCACCTCTTTCAGAATTATCTACTCCATAAATATAATATACCCTAACAATATCAAATGGAATAACGCGATCAAGAACTGTTAAGTTCCCTCTGTCATCTGTAAATGTCTTAAGCGATATTAAACGCGCCATATAAATTTTTTCCAAATCCTAGGTAATAAATTAATAAATGATCTTAAGTCAATTTTTATTCTAATGAAACCAAACTTAAAGAGCACAATTGAATTTTTAAGGTCATAATAAAATGACTCAAGAGTACTAGTATTGTTAGTATTATTTCTTGAAATACCTTTATCTGAATTGTTAAATACACCTCTCAACAAGTTCCAATAATAAAAGTACAACTTAATTACATGCTTTGAAGGCTTATTATAAGAATATTTTTCAAGTCCATTGATAATGTGGAATCTGCTCTTTATCCTAACATGATGAAAATGATAAAATAGTACTCTTTTATTGTCAAGAAACAATACATTATCCCTCCAAATCACCCGATATTTTTTAATATTCCAAGGAGCCAAGCCAACCAAGGGACTATCAAAACTCATTATATTTGAAAAATCAGCTTTCCAATCATCAAGGTACTTTTGATCAGCAAAACGTTTTCGATCAAGCTGATCTCCACAGTATTCGAGGCAGTTTATAGCCCATTTATTCAAACATTTTAGTGATTCTTCTGTGCAAGGAAATGATTGAAATGATACATTATACTTCCCCCATATCTCAAATTGCTTCAGGTCTTCCGGAAAACTATGTGGAGTTAACCCGATTTTATTGTTTCCCAAAGCTTCTATAAATTGATGTGGATTATCAAAGAAAAGTATATCAGCATCAAGCGTTGTTATCCGTTTAACTTCTTTAAAATTCTTTAATATATACAGTGGAAGAAAGGGACTAAGTGTAAAAATATATTCTACATAAGAGCGTTTTGGTTTTACTTCATGTAATTCGGGAAAATGGCTTTCAATGTCAACCAAACGAATAGGCCGTATCTTATCTTCATTTACAAAATAATCAAATACTTCATCGTCCAAACTTAATACATAGATAGCATTTAGTGAATTGCCAGCATTTTGAATAAGCGATTTTATCATTACATCCGCCCGAGAAATATAATTCTTGTCTAAAACAGTGGCAAAATACATCACTCAGGCTTTACCGCTTCAACAAAGAGGGAATCTGGCTTCCGGGTTTTACTCTCAAATCCATCTAAATTATATTTATCCCACTCTGGTAAATAGCTTGTAAATGCATCAAAGATACAGATTTTTTCGAAATCAATCCCGTTAAGTAAGCACCTTAGTGAATGCCTATCATACATCCACTGGTGTATTTCTCCTCCCAATCTAAATCTTCCTATCTGCTCAAATTTATTGTAACTGGTATCTCGACTTATGACTCTCTTAACTAACCCCTTAAATTTACCCAAGTACTGTCTGAGCATAGGGTGCTTCCTTTTGTCTAAAACCCCTCTACTTACATCATGTAACCGATTATTCAAGATTTGCCTCCTTATTGCCTGGCCCTCCTCTCCTATTCTTTGAAACACAAAATCCTCATTCTCTATATGCTCTCTTGATAAGTACTTGAGCATTTCTCCCCCAGATGAATTTCTTACAGTCTGATCATACATCTCCAATAGCATCCATTCGTAATTTCGTTGTGCTTTCTTGTCGCCAGGATTTTCCAAACAAACGCTTAAACAGTCCAAATAACCTCTGGCAATCCTCTCTAAATCAGGAACTACTATCCTGATTATACCACCGGGCTTAAGCACTCTAAAACATTCTTGCATAAGTTTTACACCATCTTCCTTTGAAAAGTGTTCCAACACATGCGAATGGTACACAACATCAAATTCCTCATTTAAGAATGGAATACCTTTTGAGGTGGTCTAGGTTCTTAGGACAGCGTTTTTGGTTTTCTTCGTTTGATCTTAATCATTAAGCAGCTGTTTTATAGACTCGTGTTGGAGGAACATCACCAATGGAAGAGTGTCCGCGTTGATTA
>Ga0222633_1000536_pt1 | contig 32520 bp, 39 predicted proteins | sample AntAcemetageno48_FD_179816 | JGI IMG/M metagenome (GOLD analysis project Ga0222633, IMG submission 179816) | Saline water microbial communities from Ace Lake, Antarctica - #48 | ecosystem: Environmental > Aquatic > Non-marine Saline and Alkaline > Saline | place: Antarctica: Ace Lake | collected...
CCCCCCCTAGCCCCCCCCCCCCCCCCGCCCAGGTCCGTGCGCTCGAAGTACCCCGACACCGTGCCGATGTTTCTGGGAGGGGTGAGTTTTGGCGGTTTAGTCGCGGCGCACGCGAGCGTGCGGATTGAACGTCTCCACGGAACCGTTCTCGTGGCGCCGTGCATCGACGTAGAGTGGACGCCTCTTTTACGGTTTCAGGCGCGTATCGGGAGTTTCTTGGCACGAGTTTGCCCGCACGTTCGAGGCGCCGCGGCGGTCGCCCCTGACCGACTTTCCAGCGACCCCGATGCGATCAAGGAGTACCGAAACGACCCGTTAGTCGAGGTGGCGAACGTCCGGTTCCTCGCGGCGTTTGAAATTCTAAAAGGGTTTCGAAAGGTGCGGGCTTTCCCAATCACCGCAATCCGCTTTCCTGATTGCCCCCACGACACCGACCTTTGTTTCTTTCACCTCAGCTGATTGCGTTGAAATCGCAATTCAAAACGCCGTTGCTGGTGATTCACGGAACCAAAGACGCCGCATGTTTCTACCCCGCCTCGGACAAGTTCGTCAAGGACGTCGCGACCCCGAGCGGCGACAAGAGCTTTGTTTCCGTGGAAAACGGCTCGCACCTACTCCTGCACGACGCCGCCACGAAACAAGCCGTGGTGGACGAAATCGTGGCGTTTATCAGGGCCAGGCTGTAGAAGCCCGGGGGAGAGTTGCCTGTGCGACGTGTGAACACGAAAATTAACTTTTGAGTTTTTTTGGGTTGTCGCGTTTGTTGCGTCGAGTTGTTTGAGTCGTTATGTATTACTGTTTGTTGATCACACGTTGTATTAATACACCACCGGTTGTTTTGTGTTGGACAAAAAATAGCGCACCCTCACGGTACAACGTCGAGCGGATAGTATCCCCCGTCACAAAACACGATTTCGCCGTAGTTCGCGAACCGAGTCTTGGTCTTCTCACAAAACATTTCACAACACAAACACGTCCCCTTCACCAACCCAACCCCAACCCTACTTCATCCAGATCTGCACCGAGCCGTAGTTGCCCATCCAGTTCCCGCCCGCGAAGCCCCGGTTCGCGTTGCCGCCGCAATACGCGGCGTTTGTCCCCAACCCGCTGTTCACGTCGTCGCCGCCTCCGGCTTGGAAACCAAACATCAGGGGCTTACCGCACCCACCCCCCACGGCCCGGTCCAGACCCACGGTCTGGTTTGCGCTGCTTCCGCCTCGTTGAAACATAGGTTGGCTTGATCGGTCTTGGCCGAAGGTGGACCTCCAAACTGGGTACGACGAATTCCACGACACCGCGCTTGATGTGGTGAACATTAAATTTTGCGGCGTGTTCGCGGGCGAGTCAAAGTCAAACTCGAAGGATCGGAATTTGCCGTCCGCGTTGGCGCCGCTGAAACCTCCAGCCACGAGTAGTACCCGCGTCGCGGAATCGTACGACGCGAACGCGGCAGATTTGGCGAACGTGCCAAACTCGGGGGTCAGCAAATTGTGCGCGTCGATTTCGTCGGAAGCCGTCCACCGAGCATCCCCGTATGGAATATTCTCCGCGCCGAGCCCGCGCATCACCAGCATCCACCCCCCGTTGGTCATGTCGCAGTACACCTCCTTCGCGCCGACACCACCCTGGACTTTGATCCAGTACACGCCGCTTTGGGAGTTCGGGTACGCGGCGAGAATAGCGGACGCGCTCGCGGCGGGCTTCTCAAAACTGTCGCCCCCCGGACTGACGAAACATGTGTCGTCGACGTATCCCCTGCGTTTCATCGCCTCCTGGCAGCACGTGCACTCGGGAAGCGCAGTGCCATTCGTGGTGTTCGCGTGGAGGGCACCATCCGTGGCGCGCACGGGGGTCACGGTGCCCACGACAAAGAACACGGCGACGATCAGAACCCTCAACACGCGTGGGCGATTCGTGTGGCACATTTTGTGGTGCGTCCCCAGGTACGCGGGGGCGTCCCTGGGCGACGTTCCGGGTATGACCGCGGGGAACGCGGCGAGGGTCACGAGCCGCGATGCGAGGCGGGGACAGGAACACGCGCGCCACGGAAGCGGAAGCGTCACGCGCGGGTGATGCGCGGGTGTTGAGGAGAATGCGCGCGTCGGCCAGCGCACGCGCTACACATGCCGTGAAAACGGACGTAATTTTTCCTGCGTTGTTAGCGCGCCAACTGCCAAGCGAACAGCACAAGATCTCGCAGACGTCGCCGGGGGGCGGACACCTGTCTTGTCGCGTTTGACGTGTCCTTTTTAGAAGGTCGGTTTTGTATCTTTGTCGTTTCGAGGCCTGGAGGGGGAAATGTCCTGTCATTCCCACGCGCGCGTTGACAACGCGCGCGAGCCCATGAGCTCCGTTCTCGAGACCGCGCCGCCTCCTGTTCACCACCCACGCGACCCGCCCGCGCTTACGGACTACGAACGGCGCGCTGACGTGACACACACCGCCAATCAACGCCCGGTCATTGGGGTTGGGGAAACCACGCGACCTGCGTTTGGCTACATGTCGAGTCAGCTTTTGCACGGCATGGCTAAAAGCCCCAAGGGGGGGGGCGCGCGCGCGCCCCAAACCTCGTCGCCGCGCCAAAGGCGGCCGCTGCACGAACATCCGGACCCGGAACGGGTGTTCATGGAGGAGTTCAAGGTAGGTTTAGGTTTACGGGAACCACGGAGGGACGCGACGGAAACCCCCCGGTAATCCCAGATGCGAAAAAGCGGCAGGTGTTGAGTTAAAAAGCACCTTTTGCGTCTCGAACCGTCGAAAAATCGACGGTATTTTTTTCACACATCATCATTGACGAGACTACCCTTCCCTTCCCCCTGACTGACACCCCACAACCCCACAAAACCCAGGCCTACCGCACCGCGCACGGCGACTCCTTCGCGCACGTGACGCATGTTTTGAACCGGCGGCTGCAACGCACGCGCACGCCGTTTGACGTGTACGGGCTGTACCGTTCGGTTTGCATCCGAGGTGCGGCCGTAGGGGGTTTCCCAAATCCAGACACTGTTTACCGCGCCTCTTTGAGTGCACTACTCGTGATGTATGTAGATCGTGATGTATGTAGTATTGCCAGTACTCGTAACTTTTACAATGTGATGTACGGACGCAGTTGCGGGTGCACTACGTTCCGTACATTTAGGGCGTACTGGCAACTGTTACATACGGCACAAACGCACTGTTACCTGCGTTTTATGGAGTACAGGTTGAAAGTCACATCACCACCACGGAACTACCCAATCCCGGATATATACGTCACGAAGTACCCCCGACTAGAGACTCACAAGACGTACCCTTTTTCTTTTCCGAAACCAGGCGGCTTCGGCTCGCGCCGAGACGCGCGCCGAAGACTGAACATGATGACCGTGTTCCGCGAAATGCGCAACCACTACGAAAAGCACACGTACACGGACATCGGCACGCAGCTCCTGAACACGTACGAGACGTACTTTCTTGATTACGAAAACGACCACCCGCAGGATTTGAACGTAGTTTCGTGCGCGCGGTGCGGCGGCGTTCCACCGCGAAGGGCGAACGGGGAGTTTTTCGTCAAGCAATTAGTCGGCAACAAGTGCGCGCGCGCGGAGGTTGATGCGCAGAAACAAGAAACCGCGTCTCTGGTTGACGACGGGTCCAACGGGGTTCCAGTGTCACCCCCGGTAAGCACCCCCAGTACACCCGACGCACTGACCAAAGAATTAATGTCACCCGGAGTGATTTACGTGGGCGGTGGCGCGACGTGGGCCACGGAGGGGGTGTGTGTTGTCGTGGGCGGCGGCGCTGTTTTGACCGGCGGCTGCGCGATGGACGCGAGGATGGACTACGCCGCCGTGGCGGCAAAAACGTGTCAAAACCAAATCGGGTGGGTGGAGTGCGATTGCTGCAGGGTGCTGACGCACGTGGATTGCGCACGACCTGGGAGCGCGGATCTCACGCCCTCTGGGGAAGTCGCGTGGTTAGTGTGCGATCGGTGCGCGTCCCGGCGGAGCGGCGACGCACCGTTCGATGCCGTCCCGCGCGGAGTTGTCCCAAACACCCCGAGTAACCACAGCGCGCGTACACACGCGGTCGGTTTTGGCACCACCTCTGGTACGATTGGAAAGTCCCCGTTGTCCTCGCGCGCGCGGTCCTTCTCCGCGAGCGCGGGGGCGACGCGGATGGCCAACACCGGCGCTAACACTGGAAACACCGCTGCCAACCACACCCACGCCCTCACCGCCGCGAACGCGGCTCCGCGCAAAAACGGAACCCTGCTGAAGCGCGACCGATACGGCGCCAAGCGAGAACACGCGCGAGGCGTGGAGTCCACGAGGGTGGAGTCCATGAATCTCGGGAGATCTCAGTCTCCGCAGATTCCACAGGCCGGGTTGTATGGGTCGAACCGACCTTCATCGAGAAGTCCCAACCTCTTTCCGCAAGCGCAACAACTATCCGTCCCACTGTCGTACGCGCAACAAGAGTCGCGGTTAAACGAGTTACCAGCGCAACACGGTTCGTTACAACCGTCGCGACCGCAGCACGGCGGGTACGTCGGGGGGTATCACCAACCCCAACCCACGCGCGGCGAGTTCACGAACGCCCCGCCCTACGGAACCGGCCAAGGCGCTCGGTACCCTCCCGGGTACACGCAAGGCGGGTACCGCGAACGCGGCGGCGAGGTACGGGACGTGAAAGCGCGAACCGCGGAGTGGCACCGTACGCAAGAGCGCGAAAGCGCGGTCGCGGCGGCGGCGCACGCCGCGATGGAGATAGAGGCGGAGATGGAGGTTGAAGAAAAACGAAAGGAGCTGGCGTCGTTCGAGGAGTACGAGCGGTCCCGGCCGCCGGGGTTCCCCTCGGTTGTGAACGACGCGGGGGACGGCGGTTCCGCGGAGGCTCCGGGACGACCGCTTCCGGGCAGGGAGATTCCGGGACGAGATATTCCGGGCACGAGAAGAACTAATGCCGAAGCGCAAGCGCTGGCGCAAGCGCCGCCGCTTCCGCACTCGTCATCCCCTCGAAACGCACGCCCGGCGCTCGGGTCGCTTCCAAGCGTTTTACTGCGGCGGTCCAACAGCCAACAAAACGTGTTGAACGCGCTGGTAAACGACGAGTGCCCCGGGTCGCCAGGAGGCGCGTCTTCCCCGCGAGGCATGGAACGCGTTTCGAGCCAACAAAACATCCAAATGCTTACAAACTTAAATCGAAGCGCGTCGCAGTGCAGTTTAGGGGCGGAGCACTTTTGGTCGGGGCTGTTGGGGTCGACTGGGGGCAACACCGGGGCGGGCGGTTCCCAAGGGATGCCGGACGAAAACGAAGCAGTCGCGACCGGGCCCGATTTGTTTGCCTTTACGTGACGCTTGGGATGAGCACTACCACTACTACCACTACCACTACTACCGCACTACGCCTTACGAGGCCTTACCATGCTACTACTACTACTGCCCTGCGAGGCCTTACCATACACTACTGCACTAACGCCCTGCGAGGCCTTACCCTTATACTACTACTATCCTGCGAGGGCTTACATTGCGGTGTCCTGTGTTGCTTAACTATCCTGCTTATCACCAATGACTGTTGTATTTTACAAGACTATTACAAGACACTAAGACACTAAAGACACATACTAAGACACTACCCAAAGCTTCGCAAGTCCGTATCACCCCCGTTTTCGTGGTACGTCTCGTCTTGAAACGGCCCGCGGTAGCTGACGTGCTGGCTTAAAATTGACGGGTCGGTGTCTCTTGAGGATTCCAGAGATTCTCCCATCAGCGCTTCGTCATGTTCTTCGCCATCGTGAAAAATCCCGCTTTTCTTCGCGTATACCCTCAAGTACACCCGAGCGACGCGATCTCGAAACACCACCCCCAGAAACAACAAGCCCTGACACCAAATCTGCCCGCGAGTCCCGCGCATGTACGTAAATGCGGCCATCACGGAGCTGTGATCGGGCCAAAGAAAAGTGTCAGTCTCGTGTGAGAAAACAGTCGGCGGGATTTGGGAAAGGCCCAATACGTACGTGTGCAGCAGCGTGGAGACTCGGATGATTCGCACCACGGTCGCGAGAAGCCGGCCGTCGCTCGCGGCTCGTGACGAGTTTAACGACGCGCTCGTTCCGGCGATATCCCCAGCGCTACCTAAACCGCCGTGGCTCCCAAACAAACCCGAGTTACCTGAGATTGTGAACGAAAAGTGTCAGTCTCGAGTCTTACTGTATGGGGGATTGGGGTCCGAGTAATCGGGCCGGACACAGGGCACTTAGAGTAATCGGGCCGAACAGTGCGTTTGTGCTGTGTGTAGTGCACTTCCTTTTAATGACCGCGGTGGACGTCAAAGAGGGGCTTGAAACAGGGAGGCCGGGATTTGGTGAAAGCCCCAAGGCCGTACCTCCCCCCACCCCCGCCACCGCGTCTAAGTGCAGACACAGCAGGTTGTGCTTGTGCACGAAGTACCTGATTCCGAAAAACAAAACTCCGCACGGAAGCAACACCGGCGCCAAGCTCGCGAACACCACGGTGCACGCCAACACCGTGGCGTTGAAGGCGTGCTGGCCGGGGAGGTCGAACACCGGTTTTCGGGCTGACCACGCCCGGCTCGCGAGCCTCGGCTTTGGCGAAGGCGTTAGGAAATAACCTATGCGTGCCTCGCCACGCACGGGCGTCGCGTTGACCCAGGACCGGGTGTCCGTTCTTCTTGCGGAGGAAGGAGTAATGACGATTGGAGTCCCTTCGACTTGGACTTGCTGCTCGTCGTCGTCGCCGGACCCTCGCTCCAAGCCGTCGCCGTTCCACTCCCGTTGCGTTCCCTCGCTCCGAGAAGATACCTCTGACGGGTTCTTCCGGTCCCAAACACACTCCGCGATCCAGGAAAACAGCGATAAGAGCTCCCACGCCGGGCCTATGGTACAGCAGGACACGAGAAAACCGCAAAGCGACATCGCCGCTTCCGCCACGAAGCTGAGATCAATGAAAGAAAGTGTCAGTCTTTCGTAATGTGTATGAGCAAACAGTCGGGCCGAACAGTCTTGGGATTTGAGAAATGCAATACGTACCTCTCGCCAAGGATCTTGATGAACTTCAACTCGCACGCGTCGGGAGTGGCGTGCCACTGACACGCCCGAATCTGTTCAACCACCGCGGACAGCGCCGCCTTACCGAGCGCCAACAGAATCAAAATGTTGATGAGGAAGTAGTAGAACTCCTTGGAAACTAAACTGCGCAACGCGCCGCTGAGATGAATAAAAGAACGGGTCAGTATTGTATGGGCAAACAGTGTGGGGATTTGAAGAATACAACACGTACCTTCGCGTCAGGTGTTTTTCAAACGTCGTCGTTTGTTCCAGCACAAACGGAATCAACGCGTAAATCGTAATCAGCGTGACTGTGAGTGTACGAGAAAAGTGGTTAACGTCTTTCGGGATATGTGTGTTACGTAATTACGGGCGGACAATCGGCAAACGCTGGGCCTGGATTTGACAAAGGCCCAGGAGGCCGTACCTAAGTTCGGGACGAACTGAAAAAGCAACCCCGCGGTGGGGCCGGCTTTATTCGTGGCCCATTGAAGCCAGGCTTGCCATCGCCAGTCTATTTCCGGGTCAAGGCTCGCGGCAACTTCGATTGTTAACGAAAAGTGTCAGTGTTGTATGGGCAAACAGTGTGTCAGGATTTGGGAAGAGTGACTCGGAAGACACTCTAGTCTTAGACTTTAGACACCAGCTGTACCAAATGTACTGCTGACAACACGCACCTTCGCCGGCGTAGGAAAACACCGCTAAGGGCGAGCTGAAAAAAACCAGTCCAAGAAACACGCTAACGTTCGTGCAACACGACAATAGGAACCGCTTTCCGGAAGTCACGCCGACGTTGTCCCACAGCACGCCGTTGGGGGGCGGGGCGTGCGTGCACCGCCAGTAGTGGACACCGTGGCCGATCGCCAGGGCCACGGCTTTGGGCATCTTTTCGTTGGTGCGGGGGCTGGTGCCGGGGGTGAAGAACGGACGGCGGCCTATGCTCCTTGGTGCATTTTGGGATTCGTCGTCGTAGGTCTCCGTCTCGTCGTCCTCATCGGCGTCGTCAAGCCTTGCAGACGTCGCCAGCAGCCCTTCCGTGAGCTCATCGTCCATTCCTTCCTCTCGTGCGTTGTTTCTAACCCTAGCCGTCGTGTCCCCCCCCACCCCGTCCCCGTCCACGTCAACGCCCGCTTTGAACCCGGGGGCTAGTCTCTTTATACACGAAAAAGGGAGAACCTGCGAAACATACGCGAGGCAAGTTCCGGATACCGTCGTCCGCAACGCCCGCAACGCTCTTTCCGCGGTGCCCGGATCCCGAAAAACCACGAACACCAGCCCCGGAGATGGCGTCCACGCCCCTGGTTCGGCCCGTGAGGCGAGTAAGTTGCGTAAATCGCTCTCCGCTAAACGCGAGTTTTGTAAAGCGGCTGCGACTTTTTGGTCGTAGAAGGCATCCGAGTCGTCGCTTGGTAACAACTCGCGAGTGCGTCGCTCCAATCCGCCCGGACTGCTACCGAACAAAGACGACGAGATTCTTTGATACCCACCACCAATCGCCGTACTCCGTGACGCCCTCGCCGTACTCCGTGCTGCTTCGTTCCGCGCGTTCGCCACCACGACTCTGGCCGCCGACACCAAACGTCGCGCCCGCGCCTCGCCGCCGTCCAGGGGCACGACCTTGCGATGGGTAAAAGAACGTGTCAGTCCATTTGTTGGGCTTTTGTTGGACGGTGTATGTACAGCAGTCACCGTGATCGGTCGTCTAACAGTCACAGGCGCGTTCGAGGTAAAACAGCGTGCGCCGCCTGATTTGGGAAAGCACGACACACACGTACCACGGAAAACACTCGTCCCGGAAACCGCGCGTCGAGCGCGCGTCGCAACGATTCCGGGTTCCGGCACACCGCCCTGGGAACTCTTCGCAACAGCAACGTCACGCCCGCGATGTTCTTTTGTCGCATCTCCAAGGATTTGAACCGGGTGTTTACTAAGGTTTTGGAAAGGTAGTCCGCCACACACTCGATCGCCGTTACGGTGACGAAACTCGTCGCCACCGAAAACCACAATAACGGCGACTCATTCGGGAAGTGGTGAATCGTGGTCCTGGCGAACCACAGTGCGTCCCCGTTTGTGGAGGCACGTCCGTGCGTACTCCACGTCTCTTCTTTGTTGCCTAGTATAACGGAGACGGGCAGTAAGACGCACACCCCGGGAAGCGCGGCGGCGGCTAGCGCTAATAAACACAATCGAGTCACGACCAAGTAGTCAGATGCGTCTTGCCCGCACCGGGTCGTGACTTCACCCAAACCAGCGCGCCACACCGAAAGAAGTTGAGTGAGTCGCTTGTTTCGCAACCTTTTCGTGCTTGTGAAGGAATCACCCGCTTGTCCCGTGCTTCGTCTCGAGGAGTACGAAAGCCAGTACGACTCGCACCGGCCTGCAAAGAACCAGATTGCGAGTAAAAAAACACTCGACACCAGATCCCACGCCACGGTGTATCTGAGGCTTCCCAGAATCAGGTGCGGGATCGCTGGGGCGGGGGGCGAGGTTGGGGGGGACGGAACGGAGGGTGCCGCGGCCATCGCACCCCAGGCGGCGCCGCGGAAAACTCCGTGCGCGGAGCACTGAGAGTCGAGGCTGATTTTGCCGCGAAGCACTGCACACAAAAATTAAATTCCAAAAATTCTCTCGGAAGGAAAACGTCCTCAAGGCTACGCTCCTCTCTTCGTGTGTTCTTTCGCACGTCGAGGCGCGCGACACGCGATGACTGACCGGGAGTGATGGGGACGAAGCGGTGCAGGCACGTTCGGTGGACCGACCAGTGCAGGGAGTGTAACCCCTGCCCACACGGCAGGCTGAAACATCACTGCGCGGACTGCAACCCCTGCCCCCACGGCAAGCTGAAAAGCAAGTGCGCGGAGTGCACCCCCTGCCCGCACGGGCAGGTGAAACACGACTGCGCGGACTGCAGCCCCTGCCCGCACGGCAGGCGGAAACGGTGCTGCGCGGCGTGCAACCCCTGCCCGCACGGCAAGCGGAAAGACAGCTGCGTGGACTGCAACCCCTGCCCGCACGGCAAGCGGAAAGACAGCTGCGTGTCTGCAACCCCTGCCCGCACGGCAAGCGAAAAAGAACTGTGCGGCGTGCAAAGCGGCACGAGCGGCTCCGCCGAGTTCGAAGCGAGTTAAGCGCGAGCCGGAGCGTTCGCCCGAGATCAAGCAAGAGCCCGAGATCAAACAAGAGCCCGAGATCAAACAAGAGCCCGAGATCAAATAAGAACCCTCCACCATTCGCGGCTACTTCGGTATCGGCGAGTAGTTTGGCAAGGCACCGTCTCGTAACAGGGAACGGAACGACTACACAACGTACGTCCTCCGTGATAACTCCTTTCTTTTTTTTGGGACGGAGGAAAGACAGAAAAGAAACTGTTGAGAAATTAAATAAAAAGAAGTCGAACACATTTACTCCTTCTCGTCCCTCACGTCCCTCACCTTGGGGGTCCGGTCCCTGTCGCCCTCGTACCCGTCGTCCGAGGGGTCGTCGTCGTCCATTTGTATCGTAACCTCATCCACGGACGTTTTCGTTTTCGTCGCCAGCGCTTTCAAGGCGCCGCCCGCTTTGGACGACGACGGCTTTCCCTCTTTTTTATTCCTCGATGAGTCTTTTTCCTTTTTCGTTCCAGATTCCGTTTCAGTTTTATTTTTATTTGGAGACGTCCCCGTCGTCCCGCTCGTCGTCTCGCCCATCTCCAGATCCCCGTCCCCAATTTCCTTCCGTCGCCGCTCATCACGTTCCACCCGCCTTTTCTCCCGCTTCCCGAGCTCCACCTCCGTTTCCCTCGCCTCGTCAACGTCACAAGGTTGTTGACCCGCCGGTTTCGTAAACGCGAACCGGCTGCGCTGCTGCGGCGCGCAAAACACCTCAAAGCAGTTCCCGAAACACCCTTCGAAGTGATAAAGTAACAGGGGCAAACAGTCAGACGTGACGTTGGGTAGGTGGTTAGTACGCAGTACACGTGTGGGTGGGTCCTCGGTTCGAAGTCGAGGTAGTGGTAGGTCGAGAGACAACCGTACAGGCAAACAGTCGGGCCAAAGCCGGCGAATGTTTTTCTTTCGCGAAAGTAAAACGCAAGACGTTTCCCAAAAAAGAAAAAAACAACGCACCTTTGTTCCACGGGTTCTCCGCCACTGAGTACCCGTCCCTGAAGTTCTCGTACGTTGTTTGGTTGGTGCAAATCAGGTACGTGTGGAACACGCTCAGCACGAACACGAACCAAAACCCGAGAAACGCGAGGACCAGGATGATCATCGCGGCGGGCGCGTCGGCGATCGCGCGGAGCGCGCGGCTTTTGTTCGAGCTCGGCAGTTTGTCGTAACTCAGCTTTACTTGGTACCCGCACACGAACGCGACGTCTGATACCAAACAAAGAAAGTGTCAGTCTTGTATGGGCAAACAGCGTGTCCCGGAGGATTTGGGAAAGGGAACACGTACAGACGCACAGCAGGGTGGTGCCAAACACGAAGAAAATAAACGCCCGGTAGTTCCTTCGGCCGATCGTCGTCCCCACCCACGGACAGTGGTGGTCGAACTTATCCACGCAGTCGTCGTTCGCGCTGCAGTGGTGCGCCCTCGGGGGTTGGTACTGGTTAATCGTGTCGTTCCACTTCACCGTGACCTGCTTTTGCGTTTCGCCGGAGCCGTCTTCCGCGTCGGTGTTGTTACTGTTGCTGTTACCGCTTCCACCGGTGCCCATGGTACACCCGCCCGGGTTACCCCGTGGTAGCCCCGTCATGGGCACCGCTACGCTTTTGTACCGCGGCCGCACTCTGCCGTCAAACGTGGGCGTGGGTTTCGGTCGGCGCCGGACGATACCCGGCTCCGTGGTGCCTGTTTTCAGCAGGTTGAAAAGACACCACACGGGCCACGAAATTCCAACCACCAGAACAACCACGTGCGTTGCGTCCGCCACGTCGGGGGTGACCAACACGTTGAACAAAATTGAAGGCACGATGACTATTAAGCAGGTGCCGACTAAATTCATGGGGCTCGGGCCGGTCATGCACCGGCCGTCGCAGTAGAAGCGCTGTTGAAGGGTGTGGGAGAGGACGCGTTTCGGAAATGAGGGAAAAAAAAAGTGTCAGCGAAAGGCTCGTAGATTGCGACCTGGCGTGCCGAGGGAGGGCACACCACCGGTTCTCGAACGCGTGGTCCTTGTACATCCGAAACGGAATTGCTCGCGAGCACCGAAAACGTGAACGTAAACACGTACGTCGTTCCCCGGCCACGTTTTCCAGATGGGCAGCTCGCTTTCCGGAGTTTGGGTTACCCCGAGCTCGGTCGCGCTGGTGCTGGTCGAACGCGCCATCGTTTGAAGACGCCAGGTTTGGTTTCAATCAAACGCGGTCGATCGGTCGCGTGACCCACACGCCGATCCCTCGGACACGTAACAACTCGCGGATCAGTGCGGAGTCGAATGCCACCAAAGGCCGCGAAACTCGGTCCGCGGTCGGGGGAACCCGCGTCCAGCGGGACCACCGGGCCGAGTGGAGTGACACCGCGATGGCACAGACAGTCGTGTTACCGACCGCGAGTTTTACTGCAGCAAGTCAAAACTCGAAGAGCAGACGAATCTTGACGAATATACCAGGTATGGGCAAAGAGACTTCCGAGAAAAGAGCTAGTCTTCGACGCGCGCTGCACTGACGCGCGCGTTGCCGGCGGTGCGCGTTCCGTCCTTGCCGTCTGTGGTCACTAAACACCACCGGCAGGCGGTGGTCGGCGCATGCACGCGGTGCGCGCCGTGGCACCGGACGCGTTTCGGCGTGGCAGTTCCCGTCGTCAGATTGTTTTTGTACATTCCACGAAAACGACACCCATGCCAACTTCGGAGCCTCGCGGGCGCGGAGGGAAACGTAACGTTAGCGCACGCACCTGCGGCCTGCTCCCCATCGCGAAGCTCGCGAACGTCCGGGGCCCGGTGGCGGTGCCTCCCGGGCGAAGCGCCACGAAACGCGTGGAGAACGGTAAACGGCGTCGCGTGGCCGTCCACGCCGTGGCTGGTGCTAACACCAACAACCCTGGTTCTTCGGAAAACGCGTCGCATCAAAGACACGTTCCGCGGTATCGCGTGACACGCTGGACATCGTTACCGTCGATGGGAAAACCTTTCGCGCAACAATACAACAGGGACGCGCCGAGCGACGAAACGGAACCTCGAGCAAGGTTCGTCCCCGCGTTGGGTGCGACACGACGCAAAGGACAATCAGGAAGAATCGCGGTTATCGGGGGGTGCGCTGAGTACACGGGGGCGCCGTATTTCGCGGGGATCGCGGCGTTAAAAACGGGCGCCGACCTCGTGCACGTGTTTTGCACCGAAGGTGCCGGCGCTGTGGTCAAGGGATACTCGCCCGATTTAATCGTGCACCCGTATTTGCGCGAAATCGACGAGTTACGTTCTGATGAGTTAAGTGTACACATCGATGATTGGAGTGAACTGCAACGAGACCACATGTTACAAGTGTTACAACGAGAACAAGTGTTACGAGCGATTGTGGCGAAAACAAACAGGTGGTTAGCCAACGTAGACGCGATCGTGATTGGGCCGGGTCTGGGCAGGGACGTGTTCGTCCAAGCGCAAGTTTGCAAATTTTTCGAGTTCGCGCGGGACAATAAAATACCCCTCGTCGTCGACGCGGACGGCTTGTTTCTCGTGGCAAATGACCCGGAGCTCGTGCGGGGTAACCCAAACGTGGTGTTCACGCCGAACGCAAACGAGCTCAACAGGCTTTGTAAGGCGGTTTTGGGAACGGAGGATACGCAGGCGGAAAAGTCGTCATTGACGGCGTCGTCTCTGGCGTCAACTCCGGAGGAGCGCTTGAGACAGAGAGGGGAACTTTGCAAGTCGCTGAGTTTGGCCCTAGGCGGCGTCGCCGTGCTTTCCAAGGGAGACGTCGACGTCGGGGTGTGCGCCGGTTTTGACCGTTTGAGGCAAGGCTTGCCAGGCGAACTGGAGAGCGATCGAGGGATCGACGCCGACAAAGTGAAAGAGTTTCTGCGTCAACGCCGTGTACACGAATTGGACCACGCTTTAGGATGGTTTGGCAATTCCCAAAGCGGGTGCCCCCGGCGGTGCGGCGGGCAAGGCGACGTTTTAGCAGGGACGCTCGCGGTATTTCTCGCGTGGGCATCGCGGGCGCGGTACGATGAGTATGTGGAGATGTCCGCGCAGCTCGCCGCCGCGCTCGACGGCCTTGAAAATGGGCGGGACGTGGGCCTCACTCGTGAACGCGAAAAAAATCTACAGACTTATTTGAGCGCAGTGACGCGACGAAACTTTGTCGACGGGCAGATGCGGTTGGCGACGAGCAATCAAACGCTGATTGCCATGGGACACTACCCTGAACCCTGCCTCGACGCCGCAACGTTGAGCGTTGCAGAAAAGAGTAGCGCGATGTGGCACGCGTCGATGGTCACGCGCCACGCTTCGAGCGCCGCGTTTATGAAAAAAAAACGCGCGATGGTCACCGCGGACGTCGTCGAGGCACTTGGCGTGGCGTTCGAATTTCGGTTCCCGGCGGGTTTGGCGGTGTACGAAACCCAGGAAGAGAAGCGCGAGGCGGAGTCGTGGAGCTTTGGAAACTTGAAATAGAATTCGACTGCTGTGACTGATGTACTGTTGTTCAGACAAATTAGACTGCTGCATGGACAAATTAGAACGTTGCCTAAAGAATTGGTAATAAATTCCTCATCGATCACGAGGTTAAAAACCGAAATCGCCCAATAACGCACCTCGATAAACTTAAAACACGCGGCCTCAACGTGAACACCCTTTTCTCGGACGGGTCAGTGCGATGCGCGCGTCACCGCCGCGCGCCATGCACGCCGATTGTGAGCGTGCGTCGCTTCTCGTGGCGGGTAACGGGGACGACGACGTGGGCGTCAGGGTTTCGACATCACCCGGTGACGGTTATGTTGGCCGGACAAGGGCGCAACGCGCGGTCGCGGTCGTCGTGGCGATCCTCGGCACCAGCGCGGTGGTGAGCACCAAAAGTCACTGGAGTGCGTTCCCCGGGCTGGGCTTACGGAACGCGGTGCACCGGGTAGACGATACCACTCCAGAGCTCGAGGTGAAGACGATTCACGTCGAGACTACGCGCCCAACCGCTTGGCTGGGTGCCCAACCGAGCGGCGATGAAGGCGAAGGCGAAGTCGTCATCGATGGCATCGATTCCGACGTCCCAACTTCAACATCTGCGATGCGAACCGCGGCTATCGAAACCGGGTTCGCGATTCCTGTTTCCGACGCCGAGTTGCAGAAACACCATTGGCTGGTAACCTACCCCCCCGGAATCGATTTGTTCCTGGAGAACATCTTCGTTTCGGGGGCGGACTCGTTGCCGGACGTGGTGCCTGGGGTTCCCTTCGACGGGAACGATTCGGAGTACGAGACGGATGGTTGGGCGCACAAACCGTTTTCGAACACTCTGATTGAAAATGAGCGGACGATTGGAAATGAGTGGGAGACGTCGTTTGATTTGGGCCAGTCGTCCAACCCTAACCGTGAGACGTCGTCTGATTTGGGCCAATCGTCGTCATCGTCCACAGACGGACGAAAGAAGAACTCGTTCGTGGCGTGCGTCGACCACTCATCCGACTGGGACGTCGCGTTCCCGGAAGGGTGGTTCCAGGGGTTCGTGGACCAAACGATGACGGCGGGGTATTGCTTGTCCGACATCATTTACGACGCGACCGGGGACTGGGAAACCTCGGGGTGCAAAAACGCGGACGTGGTGTTGTTCAACGAAGGAGCGCTGATTTGGAAAGGCGCGCATCGAGTGGTGGGTCCGGATAACTCAGAAAGGTACGAGTTACCGCAAAAGACCCATCCCGACCAGGTGTTCGTATACTTCGCCCACGAAGCCCCGGCCGGGTTCGGCGGGGAGTTACTTGACCGCCGGTTGATGGACCAGTTCGATTACCTAGCCTCCGCGAACGAAAAAGGAAGCTCGGCGTGGTGGAACTTTGCGTTTTCCGCGCGGCACCTCACGCAGGTACGTTTATTTCCCAAATTCATACACTGTTTGATGCGGCGTACGGAGCGCAGTGACGCAAGCACTACCACTTCTCTCCCCTTTCAGTAATCCCACGGCCGGCCGGCTGTTCCGCGGATTGCGCACAACACATACGCACTGTTTTATCTCTAACGCTGGTGACTGTTCAGACCGATTACTACGACTGTTGTCCATACATCGTCCAATACACGCCCAATACAGCACACCCGTACTCCAGACTCGCGCCTGACCGTTTTCTTTTTACGTACCTCGCAGGATTTCGCCGCGTTTTCGCGGCCGTTCGAGGAAAGAAGCCCAGCGCTGGCTTGGCTCGCGATCGACTGCGGCGGGCACCCAAGGGAGGGCATGCTTCTAGAGATTTCAACGCACTACCCGGTGTGGAGCTTGGGCGCTTGTAGGAACAACAAACGCGCGAGCGACGACATGCCCGGGCGGGATACGGTTAGTGACCAGCAAAGGTAAGTCTTGCATTTCCCAAATCCCGGACGACTGTTTGACCATACAATACTGACACTTTTCTGGCAAAACGTAAAAAGACGGCGCATGCAGCTGGCGCTGTCGCAGCACCTGTTTTACTTCAGCGCCGAAAACTCGGATTGTCCCGGGTACACCACGGAGAAGCTCTGGATGGCGCTTTCGCGGGGGTCGATTCCGGTTTACTACGGCGACGCCGAGGTTAAAAAGAGCTTGCCGTGTTCCGAGTGCGTGCTTGATGTCAGGGATTTCGAATCCGCGCAAGCGCTGGCGACGCGAATGAAAGAAATTGCGAGCAGTAAAGAGGAGTACCAGCGACTCACGAATTGGCGGTTCCAGGACCCGAAAACTTGGCCGGCGGAGTTCCGGAAGGCAGTGGCGGTCGCCAGTGCGGACGTGACCCGAGTGACGTGCGGGTTGCTTCGAGGGAAAGGAGACGCGGTCGGCGAGTCCGGAACCCGAGAAAAAGCGAAACCCGCTTTGGCGCAGGTTTCCAAAAACGGGGGGTGGGCGCTGGACAGTGACGGATCGAACCTCGGCTCCGATAACACCAGGGAAGCGTCTTACCACGTCGGGAAGGACGCCCCGGCTTGGGTGAAACAAGCTAGGGACGCGTTCGAACAAGGCAACGGGAACTCACCAGAGCTTGTGACGAAATTGAAACTGGCGCACTGCGGCGGCGACGAGGAGGATGTAAACGATGATTCGTTTTCGGGAGCGCTCGGGTTGATTTCATCATCGACGCAATCCCGCGGCGGCGTGTTTGGCAAACGCGTTTCGGAATTCGCCAACCCCCAACACGAGTTCACCGACCCGGAGTCGCACTACGACAAGCTTTGCCAGGATGAGGGGAAAATGGCGTGCTTCGCGCTGAGGGGGTGAGTAGTTTAATAGCGAGAGGAGGGGGAACACTTTTATTAGCGAAAAGACGCAATCTGCAACTGCAACTCTCTTGAGCAACTCCAAATCTGCACTGATTGTCCAACCAACGCCCTCGAAAAATGCGCGCGACGAAGCATCCTCCTCCCCACCCGGGGTCAAACCCGACCACACCCGCGCGTTGTCGATTTCGTGTTGATATGGCGTGTGCTCTCGTGCGCTGTGGTGGTTTCGCCCTGGCGCGTACAAACGACACGCATAGGGTCACGCGACGCGGTTCCGTCGTCGCCGTCTCATGTGCTGCATCAAAACAGACCGTGACGTCGTTTGGGCACCGCAGAAGTCTCATCGTCTCGCCCAACGGCGGGTCGGTTCGCCTAAACAACTCGCGATCCACCCCCCCACGTTGTTCCTCCAACCTCCGTGCCGCGAGCGAAGAGGACATGGAGAAGATGCTGAGTGATCCTGCGGATGACTTAGTGTTGCAACAAGGTGTCGGGACCGAGATCGAATCTGAGATCGATTTCCAAGCCATCGGGAAATACGTCCTCGCCACGTCCACGCAAATCGGGGTGATGATTTACATGACGAACTGGCTGTCCGCCGGGATCGTGCATTCGGGCTTTGCGCCAGTCTACAAAAAAGCAATCGTGTTCGTCTGGTTCCTGTTCAACGCGTTGCGGTCGCGGACCTTCTCCCCGCTCAACGCGGCGCGGCCGAAAACGGCGGATGAGAAAAACGCAATTGCCGAGCGCAAACGCCCGAGCTGGATGCCCCCGCCCCTCGCGTTTCCCATCATCTGGAGCTCCATCGCGCTGTTACGGGCGTTTTCGTCGGTGGCCGTTTTCACCACGGTGGGTACGCTTAACCACCCCGCGATTTTCGCAATGCTGGCGCACCTCGCGATTGGCGACACGTGGAACAACATCAACAACGTGGAGAAACGATTGGGCACGGGTACGTGTTGTGTTTATTCCCAAATCCGTCACACACACCGTGGAGGCCCGATTACGGGTGACTGTTTGCTCATACAAGTTCCTACACATATACTACATACATCACATACGCACTGTTTACCCATACAGTAAGACTCGGGACTGACCCTTTTCGTTTCAAAAACAGCGGTGGTCGGCGTGGGGTGCGTGTTACTCTCCGTGTACAACCTCGTGTTTCAGTACTTCAAGGTCAGCCAAACCGCGGGCGCGCTGATCGCGCCGTCCGCGGTGTGGATCTCAATCGCCACCGTGTTGGTGTGGACGATCTGGAAAATCAACCCAGGGGCGGACGGGAAACCAGAACCCTTGGCGCCGATGAAAGCGAAGGCGTAGTGATGTGGATGGCGGCTTAGAGGTAATTAGGGTAGGTAAAGTACAGTTACCGCCTTTAGAAAGCACGAGGCCGGTAAATGGTGAAAGAATGGGCGTTTGCCTTTTCTTCGCGTGTGGTGTTGATGTACGTTGTAGTCTTTCCAGTAATCATCGATGTAGCCTTGTACCTTCCGTCGTCTACTCGCTCTCGCGCTTGACCCACTTTGCACTCCGCGAAGCAGCGCGTGCCGCTTTGCACGCCGCACAGTTTTGTTTCATTTTGCCGTGAGGGCAGGGGTTGCAATCCGCGCATTGGTATTTCACCTTGCCGTGAGGGCAGCCGTTGCAGTCCGCGTAGTTCCTTTTCAGCCTGCCGTGGGGGCAGGGGTTGCAGTCCGCGCAGTTGCCTTTCAGCTTGCCGTGGGGGCAGGGGTTGCACACCGCGCAGTTGCTTTTCCGCTTGCCGTGAGGGCAAGGGTTGCACTCCGCGCAGGCGCTTTTCACCCTCCCGTGAGGGTAGGGGTTGCACTCCACGCAGTGGCGTTTATGCCTGCCGTGGGGGCAGCGGTTGCACACCGTGCAGGTCTGTTTCAACTTCCCGTGCGGGCAGGGGTTGCACACCACGCACCAGTATTTCACCGTCCCGTGCGGGCAGGGGTTGCACTCCACGCAGCTGTAGAACTGCCTGCCATGATGGCAAAGCTTCCGCTCCCATGTCATCACTCTCACTCGGTCGTCGCAGTTCGCTCACCCTCGGTGCGCACTACGTCTGTCCGCGCGCGTACAACTGCCCTCGGACACCCGAAAGACGAATCGTTGTTTCGACAGTTTGAGGGGACGTTTCGTTGCGAAAACAACTCGCAGGTCTAAAATGTTGATCGGTAAAATTGGTCAAAAGCTCCCCTCACGACGCGTCGTCCCTTTCGCCGCCCCTTTCAAACTCGTTCTTCACCGGCACTTTTTCCCGGCGGCGATAAATCGAAAAAAACACGCTTCCCGCGCGCGATCTCGCAATTCCCATTGGCGCCCGCGCTCCGCCGCACCATGAAGCTCGGGCCCGTGCGCCATGACACGCGGTGCGCGGTGTGCTGGGGCACGATGAAGAAAGTCAAGGTGGTTTCGCCGTGCCTGCACCGGTTCTGCGCGAAGTGCATCGAGGAACACATACGCAAGCTGTACGTGCCATTCTTCATTTTCCTTTTTCTCTCGATTCTCGATTGGCACGTGCAAATGCCTTTGATGCGTCGAGGCCGTGCGTACAGGCCGTACTCGCAGCCCACTAACCTTTCCCCCTCCCACCAAATCCTCTACCCGGAACCCTACACCCTGCACCCTAAACAAACCACCCACAGCAACAACTACTGCCCCACCTGTCGCGTGCACATCCCGAGCCGCAGGGCGCTTCGGGATGACCCGGATTTCGACAAAGGTTCGTAGTCTCTTGACTCGATGGTTCTGATCGATGAAAACATTTGATCGATGGATCTGATCGTTGGTTTTGTTAAGTTCATCGATATTGCACTACCAAATCCCTCTGACCCTTTTCTTTCAACCTCCAAAAAGTCGTCAGCACGTTGTACGAACACGCGCTCGATTTCGACCGTTCCGAAAACGCGTACAGCGCGTTTGTCACGAAGGCCTCGATGGCGGCTGAGAAGCTTGCTCGGGAGCAGGAACGGGCTATGAAGAAAGTGCGCGCGGAGGAGGCGGCGAAAGCGGCGGCGGAGATGCGCGAGAAGTATCGACAAGAAGCGGAGGTCAAGGCGCAGGCGAAGGCGGAGGCGGATGAAGCGGCGCGAGTGGAGCGGGACGCGGCGAACGCGGAGAAGGCGTTGGTCGCTGACGCTGCGGCAGAAGCAGCGGCGGAAGCAGCACACCAACGCATGGAAACCGAGATGCGGGAGGGCGAGGCAAGGGAGAAACAGATGGTCGCGGCGGAGGAGACGCGACGAGACGGCGGCGGCGGCGATGACGATGATGACGATGAGATGGCGTTTCCCACGATTGACGTCGAGCCCAGGACTCCCAAATCAGCAGGTAAACGACCCGGCGCCACCGCTACCGCTACAACAGAAAAGAAGAAACCCAAGCTTGGAAGGCCAAAAGGCAAGGGCGACAAGGTGGGGGGGCCCGATTTACCGAAAACCCCGACTAACTACGTCCCGCAGTTCACGTCCAAGCCCGTGAAAGTTGGCGGCGCGGTGGTGGTGGAGATGCCGGATGATTTCCCGGGGTTGTACGCCATGAGGGTCGGGGACGATAAACAACGACTCACCGCGCATACGGCGGCCGGACACAAGGGAGGGAAAAAGAAGGATGACACCTCCACCGAAAACGACCCCGAAACAAACGAAAGCGGCCTGCAGCACTCGTACCAGGTGGAGCTGAAGCGTCTTTCATCGGACGGCGGCGTGGGGTTGTTGTCGCACGCGTTTTGTTTGTTTCCAGGCGCCGCGACAATCGGCACGGTGATCAAGCTCATCGCGAAAGCCACGAATATTCCGTCGGACAACATCCGCGTGTTCAGCGGCGATACCGTTGAGGACCAGCTCGAGGAAGGGACCTCGGTCGCGGACGCGGTGTACGGGCAGATTCGCGCTGGGGTGTTGGACGTGGCGCTGCGGTACTCCGTGGTGTAGAGGGGGCCGTGTTTTTTGGAAAGACTCGCGTGAACATTTCTAAAACGTCGTCGCGAAGCGACTCACTTGTCGTTTGCTTTCGCCGCCTTCTTGTTCGTCCGGTTCTTGACGTAGCAACTCGAGCAAAGTTTAGTTCCGGGCTTATCTTTCCAGCCGTACCAATGACCACTGGTTGTTTCCGTCCCGCACTTCACGCACGTCGTGCCCGCGGCCGCGGCGACGTCCAACCGGTTCTTATCGTAGCAAGGCGTGCACAATTTAGTTCCGGGCTTATCTTTGCAGTTGTGCCACTGACCACTGGCCGCATCCGTCCTGCACTTCACGCACGTCGTACCCGCGGCCGCGGCGACGTCCAACCGGTTCTTCGCGTAGCAAGGCCTGTAAAATTCATTTCCGGACTCATCTTTGCAGTCGATCCACTGTGTAGTAATATGCGTCCCGCAATCCACGCACGTCGTCCCCCCGGCGGTTTCGATGGCCAGCTCCTGCGAAGAATATGGAACTCTAACGACGTGAGTCGAGACGAAACAGCTTGTGACTGGAAGTTATCATGCCTACGAAGTCGCCTGGGCAAAGAGAGGCAGAGAAAAAAAGAAGAACCAGGAACTGCGCACCTCCCGTTTGCGACACGGCTGGCAGAGCCACTCGCCCTTCTTGAGCTTCGACAAAAGCATTGCGCTTGTATTTGCCCCATCCTTACCGCAACCGGAGCACTTGCCACGGCTGGCAGCGAGCTGCGAAAAAAACACCACGGGTATTGGGTCAGGATGTGAGGAGACAAAGATCGAGAAATATTGACGCGTGGGATGACGTGCGTGACATACCTGTCGGCTGTAGCAAACATCGCAGATCGGTTTGTCCTTATCGTCCCTGTTGGTGCACCACCGACTCGTCTCCGTGGTTTCGCACTCGGAGCAGACCAGCGCGACGCCCTGCGGAGGAATGAAAGTTCGCGGGTGAGTTTTACACGCCGTTGACGGGCAACGAGAACGGTGCAGGCGAATGGGTCTTCGAGACCTCGCATCAATGCGGAGTGTGCGTACCTTTTCTATCCATCGTTCGGCATAGTAGACCTTCAGAGATTAACTGTGTTTTTTAAGTTTGCGTCGACGAGCGTCAGCTGCTCAGCTCTCTCGCCGCAAAATGGCAGGAGAAATCGTAAACAAGCGAGTACGCACCTCTTGGGAACATATGCTTGGCGAGCGGCTTCGCCTTCCGAAGGTATATACTCGCTCCTCGGTGCCATCGCCCAACGTATAGGCGTTCACGTGTCGCCAAGAGCACGCCCGTGCCTTCGTGTCTGGTCGATCCAGATGGACTGCTCGGTGTGCCGAAGCGCGTGCGGTTTGACACGACGTGAAACAAATCCGGCGAGCGCGGAAGGTTGGCGTGCGTCGTGGAGTGTCGCGCGCTTCGTTTGGAACGGCCGCCGGCTGCAGGCGGTACTCGTGGACATCCGCGCCAGGGCGTGCATACCCGTCACGCTTACGCACGTCATCGTGTGCTCCGTACGAGGCGCACGCGAGATGTGAGTCGTGAAGCCAGGAAACTTCGTTGGCACGAAAAGAAGATAAATTCGTATTTGCCACTTTGTCGTCGAAAAAATCCGTGTGTTGTACTTCACACTCCTTAGGGGTAGGGTGGGACACGGTAGGATGGGCGTCGAGTTGTTGTGAAACTCGTGGCCGGGTGAGGGTAACGTGGGCGGTTCAATCCGAAAGAGGTACGTCTCTTGAAATGGTATCGAGCGCTTGCGTCACGCACTAAAAGGGCGGGGAACGGCACTAAAAGGTCGGGTAACACTAAAAGGCCCTAAAGATATACTCGCTCTTATTACCTCTTACTAACAGTACTCGTACTAACCGTCCCCATACCGGTATCCGTTCGTTCATCCGTCCTCGTATCCCCAAACTCTTCTTTTACTTTTTCTTCTGGGCGGTGACGTTGAATTTGAAAAAGATGACGTCGCCGTCGTGCACCACGTACCTGCGGTTGTTTCCAAAAAAAGTGTCAGTCGTGTGTATCGCGAAGTATGGACAACAGTCACCAGCTTCGGGCAAACAGGGAATCTATGATTTGGGAAACGCGCAAGGCCGTACGTTTTCCCTTCCTGTTTGTACTTCCCCTTCGCCTTGCACTCGGCTTCGGAGCCGAGTTCTTTCAAATCCTCAAACCCCATGGTTTCCGCGCAGATGAACCCGCGTTCGAAGTCGGTGTGAATCGCCCCCGCGGCCTGGGGGGCTTTGTACCCCTTTCGGATGCACCACGCCTTGACCTCGTCGCTGCCCGCGGTGAAGAAGTAAATCAGGTGGATCATGGCAAACGCAGTTTTGACGATTTTAGGCAACACCGTTTGCATCTCCTGATACCAATAAAACAAAGTGTCAGTCTTTCGTAACGTGAGTGAGTAATTACTCTGGACAATCGGCAAAACAGGGAGGCGGGATATGGGAAACGCAACACGTACCTGGTCCACCTGGAACTGTTTCTTTTGGTCATCCGAGGTTACTTGAAGCTCAAACTCGAAGCTTCCGCTGAACGGAATGATCGTACCGCCCCCGTGCTCCTTGACCCACTCGTGGATCTTACGATGAATAAAAGAAAGTGTCAGTCGGTCGAGACGTGTATGAGGGATTGGAAAGGGGTCCGACGGAGTGGGTAGCACTTTCCGACTGTACTCCACACAGAGCAGTAATCAGGGAGGCGGTGTGTGGTGATTGGGAAAGCCCCGCACCTTGACCAGCCATTTGTTTTTTTTGCGCTTGAAATCTTTCGACGTCAGGTTCACCAAGTAAATCACCGGCTTCGCGGTGAGTAACTGGTACGTGTTCAGGTGGTCGATATCCCCGGTACCCCACTGGTCCATCCCGTTGCGGATTTCCTTCCCGCTATCAAGCCAGGCGATGATTTTCAAAACCGTCTCCATCTCGGCTTTGTGCGCTTTCGCCATTTGCGGGTTCTGCGCCGCTCGCTGCGCTTCTTTGTTCATCTTCTCCCGGTGCGAGTTCATGAACTCCAGGTCTTTGATTCGCAGCTCGCTCGTGATGATATCGATATCACCAACCGGGTCCACGCGGTCCTCGACGTGAATCACGTCCGCGTCGTCGAACGCGCGCATGACGTGAAGAATCCCGTCCACGGCTTTGATGTGGGACAAGAACGCGTTGCCCAACCCGGCGCCGGTGCTCGCGCCTTTCACCAAACCCGCGATGTCCACGATCTCCAGGAACGGCTGGACCACGGATTTGGGTTTGTGGTGCTCCACGAGCCAGTCGAAGCGGTCGTCGGGGACGTGTACCCTGGTGCTGTTCGGATCAATCGTACAGAACGGGAAGTTCTCCGCCGGGATTGAGCAGTTGCTCAGGGCGTTGTACAGCGTGGACTTGCCCACGTTGGGCATGCCCACGAGGCCGACCTGGATTTGGTTGGAGGGGGTATTGGTGGGTGGTTAGTGAGTATTTAGTGTGAATGTTGAGGAAACCTTGCACGCTACACTTCTGGGGATGTCATGCAGACTGTCTTCAGGATATGAGGCTTGTAGTCGCCAACTTAGCACGTAGTGGTCCTTCTGGGTGCGCGATCGAGGGGAAAACAAAGGCGCGCTATTTCGTCGATCGACCACAGATCATCAACTACCCCTCAACACACGTACCTTGAGGTTGGAGCTGAACCTGCCTAGCGCCCAGGGCCCGAGTTTTTCCTCCTCGACCACCTTCTTGGGCGGCATTTTGGGTGAACGGAAAGGGGGTGGGCGAGTGACGTGCGTTGTGGCGGGGCGTGGGGTGGACGGTCGAGACACGCCGCCGACGATTCCAAGAAAGTTCAAAAGACCGAGGCAGCAAAACTCCAAAAGGACTGACCAGGTATTTTACAGCCCTCGCCAACAACTCACACTGCACACTCATACGTAGACCTTTCAGCAAAAAAAAACTCCCGTAGGGGCAATAAATGAAGGCTAAGAAACACAAATAGGCTCGCGGAATCGAACCGACGACTGGCCGAGCGGCGAGCGCCCGACGCAACAACCGCATGCCCAAAAATCCAGAAACATTCACGAAAAAGAAAGATGTATCACAAAAAAAAAAAGACGCCCCGCCCCACCTCCATCGACCCTCCGTACGATGTAGGACGTCGCCTGTAGCAAAAAGATACTTCCTGCCGGGATCGAACCGACGACCGCGGCGTTATTAGCACCGCGCTCTAACCAGCTGAGCTAAGGAAGCCTATGGGCAGTTAATCTCCTCCATCCGCAAACGAAAGTGGGAGAGTAATTGCCGAAGGGATAGTATGAAATGAATAATACTCGGGTTCTGCCGACGTACTCGGCTTAGCTCTTGTTGGTAGGCGCGTAAAGAAGCGTCTGTTGACAACGTCGGCGAAAGAAAACTATATATAGTAATGGCCATCACGAAAAGTACCCCTTTTACACCCTTGTACGCGTGCTCCCGCATGCAAATACCACGATGCGGGTAACGCTTTTTATCGGAAGCCCCGAGGCACAACGACGCGCACAACGACACGAACCCTTCACCCTCCACCATGTCTTCCACCGCGTCGGCGGCCACGGCGTCTCGCACGCAGAAGCGAGCGCGTGTGACCCGCGATGCTAACGCGGGCGAGGCCATTCCCGGCGTGCTCAACGACGTCGTCATCGCGCGTATCCTCAAACCGGAGTATTTCGACGATCCCGCCGATCTCGCACGGCTCCGCGTGGTGAGCAGTGCGATGCGCGACGCAGTGGCGGCGACGGGGTTTCAGTTTGAGCTTCTTGATGAATATCGTGCCGCGGAGCTCGGATGTTTACGCTCGTTAGAGTACCTTCAAAGGAAAGGTCGCCTGTGGCGTCAAGAGTACCTCTGCGAGGCAGCGGCGAGGAGCGGAAAACTCGAGAAACTGAAGACGTTCCGCCAGAACAATACACCTTGGGGTAAAACGTGTTACGCGGCGGCGAAGGGCGGGCACCTCGAGGTGCTGCAGTGGGCTCGCGCGAACGGCTGCCCGTGGGACAAGGACACGTGCGAGGTTGCGGCGGAGGAAGGGCACCTCGAGGTGCTGCAATGGGCGCGCGCGAACGGCTGCCCGTGGGACGAGAAGACGGGTTACGCTGCGGCGAGGGGCGGGCACCTCGAGGTGCTGCAGTGGTTGCGCGCGAACGGCTGCCCGTGGGACGAGGAGACGTGCGAGGTTGCGGAGCGGCTCGATTACGTAAAAGCGTAGCCGCGCTCGCGCCAGCGGCCTATCGTGAAAAGAGACAAAGAAAGACGAAACGAACGAAGAAAGAACCCCTGATTCCAAACAAAACACAAAAGACACTTGTGATGATAGCAACTCGATACAGTACAAAACTTACGAAACGCTCGCGCCTCGCGCCGCCGCCGGCGACGCCGCCGCGGCGGGCGCCTCCGCCTCCGCTTCAGGGGCTTGCTCCGGCGTTTCCGCCTCCGCTTCAGGGGCTAATTCAGGAGCTTCTCCGTCCTCGTCGCGCTCCCCCACCGCATCATCCGCGGAAGGCCCAGCCACGGGCGCCTCGGCGTCGTCGCCGCGCGCCGGTTCCGGTGCGGACGCAAAGGCGTCCTCCGACTCTTTTGCCAGTTTCACCGGCGCCGCCGGTGTCAACGTGGGCAACACCACCGTTTCCGCCGGGGTCAACACGCCATGTTCCGTGCGCCATGCACTCAACTCCGTGTTGATAGGGTCCTGCGGCCCTAAATACAAACGCCCGGGCGTGCCCGTGCGGTTCCCCCACCGGTCGTCGTGTAAAATCTTTTGGTCCGCGACGTAGTTCCCTTTCGGGTTGAACGGCTTCGCGCCACTCGGGCTGATTATCACCAAAGGCTCGTAGTCGTCCGAAGTCGCATTATCGGGGGACTGACCTGGAGCTTCTGAGGAAGACTCGGGAGCTTCAGCGGAGGACTCGGGGGCTTCCGCGGAAGACTCAGGAGCTTCCGCGGAGGACCCCGGCGCTTCCGCGTCGTCTTCACTGGACGCCTCCGGCGCTTCCGCAGCCTCCGGCGCCTCCGCAGCCTCCTCCGCCGCTGTTTCGTTCGTCCCCAGGTACCCCGCATCCAGTGACACCCTGTCCACGTGTACCCCAAGGCTCCCCTTAACCGCGGGCGTGCCCTTACCGACCTGGTTCGCGTCGCGGTGGCGCACGCCAGTCGCCGCGCTCACCGTGGCGAAGCCGCACACCAGTAACACCAACAGCGCAGCCTGTGAGTTTGGGATCGGAGCCAGGGACGAGGAAGGTACTGCAAAGGTCAGTCTTTCGAGCGGCGTGGGGGGTTAAGCACGCCTGCGTTGGGGGTTACGTACACGCGCATGTCACGAGTCCGTGTTGTCACCCATGCGGCTTCGCGAGATCAGGGAAGGGAAGGGTGGGTGTTGCGTCGGGCCGATGAGAAAAAGACGCACCCCAAACACGACGACGTTCCCTAGTCTCGATCGTCCTCCATCACGCCAGCGCCCACCGCTTTCCCCGCCCTCCTTGTGCAGCAAAGGCAACCGCTCCCCAACCGCCACCGCCACACTAGGAACGTCCCTCAAACGGGGAGTCACCCCGAGGGACTCATCGCCGATGCGCTTGGCGAACATACCGCGCGCCGCGGAGTGTTTGCTTTCGATGGTGTTACCGCGGGAAGAGGTTACTTCGACCAGATCCTGTCGTAAGAATTTTGTTACTCTGAGTCAATAACGCTTTTCTGGGAAGCCTCGACGCACCCCTCGCGCACAACGACGCGCACACGACACCCTTCACATATCCTCCGACGCAGCGCACACCGACGTGACTGCCCCAAGCGGCGATCTCGTGACCGTCACTACTCCCACGAGCCTTGCCGACGCGCAAGACGCGATCCCCGGCCTTCTCGACGACATCGTCGTCACGCACGTTCTCAGATCTGAGAATTTCGACGATCCCGCCGATGTCGCACGGCTGCCAGCGGTGAGCCGCGCGATGCGCGCCGCGATGGCGACGTCGGGGCTGCGGTTTGAGGAGCTTCTTGATGAAAAACGTGCCGTGGAGCTCGGATGTGTAAGCGCGGTGGAGCACCTGCAACGGCAAGGTCGTCTGTCGCGTCAAGAATACCTTTGTCGTGCAGCGGCGAGGAGCGGACAGCTCGAGAAGTTGAAGGTTTTGCGCGCGGACGGCTGCCCGTGGGACTGGTCGACGTGTTCGGCGGCGGCGAAGGGCGGGCATCTCGAGGTACTGCAATGGGCGCGCGCAAAAGGCTGCCCGTGGCACAAGTGGACGTGTGCGGCGGTGGCAAGTGGCGGGGACCTCGAGGTGCTGCAGTGGTTGCGCGCGAACGACGCACCGTGGAACAAGTGGACGTGCGATTGGGCGGCGAAGGGCGGGCACCTCGAGGTGCTGCAGTGGGCGCGCGCGAACGGCTGCAAGTGGGACAAGTAGTGTCACTATGCGGCGAAGGGCGGGCATCCCGAGGTGCTGCAGTGGGCGCGCGCAAACGGCTGCCTGTGGCACGAGAAAGAGCTGCACATCGCCGCTGAAAACGGCCATGAGGCGATGGTGCGGGCGCTGATCGAGTTGGGCGCAGGCGTCAGCGAGAGAAATAATTACGACGAGACGCCACTATTCATCGCCGCCGTAAACGGCCACGAGACAATGGTGCGGGCGCTGATCGAGGCGGGCGCGCACGTCAAAAAGGGGAAGGATGACCCGTGGGAGGACTCTGGTAGGGACATGACGCCGCTGTACATCGCCGCTGCACAGGATCACGAGGCGGTGGTGCGGACGCTGATCAATTCGGGCGCGGCCATCAACAGAGGGAACGGTGACGGAAACGACCCATGGACGCCGCTGTACATCGCCGCTAGAGAGGGGCACGAGACGGTAGTGCGGGCGCTGATGGAGGCGGGCGCGGTCGTCTGCAAGGCGAGGGATGACGGCGCGACGCCGCTTCTTATGGCCGCTCAAAACGGCCACGAGGCGGTGGTGCGGGCGCTGATCGAGGCGAGTGCGGACGTCAACAAGGCGACGGATGGTGGCTTCACGCCGCTGCGCATCGCCGTTCATCATGACCACGCGGCGATTGTTCAGATTCTCAAAGATGCTGGTGCGGCGTGATGACGGAAACGCTGGCGTGTGTTGCTCCCGAACCGGGTGGATGCGAACTGCGCACGCGTAGTGTTGAGCGAGGAGAGACGAGTGCCATTGAAAAAACATACCACGAAAATACCAAAATTGATGACTCTGAGCATCAAAGTGGCGCGCGCCGGGCTGAAGGAGCCGCGGTTCTCCTTTCCACGATGGCGGGGAAGCGCCTTCCTTTGCTGGCGTTCGTGGCTTCCTTTTTGCTCGCGTTCAACGTGTTACGCAACCAGAACCACGGCCACTTGCCGCACACGCGGGGGGGGGGGCGGGTCGACCCGACGACCGTGACGACCGCGTCGTTCGTGCCATCGGCTGATGGTCAATCGATTCTCGGCGTGCTTCCCGAGAAGGCGGGTCGATTCAGCACCGGGGATGGTAAACGCCGCGACGACACTGCCTCCGGGACCACGGTCGAGTCCGTGGTGAAACCCCCGAGACCAATACCCCGAGAGGCCACTTCGGGTGCCCAAACCAGCACCGAAACAACATCAACCCACCCGCACCCGTTCCTCCCAAAGCCCCACTCCGAGTACGGCGGCGATGTGGTGAAGTGGGGTTCCACGTTTTTGGTGGATTCGGAACGGGCGTGTCACGACGCGTGCGTGGCGCACGTAAACGACGAGCCAATCGGGTGTAACGTCTGGGTGTACTGCCCATCAATTGACGGGTGCGGTAACGACCAGCCGCACAAGGCGTGCTGGCTGAAACACCAGTCAAGGCCGGAGAACCCGGTGGGGCAGATCGACGACCCGCATAATAAATGGACCAGCGGCTCCATGTCCACGCCAAGCGACACGCGCGGCGAGCGAGGCGTTCACAAAAAGTTCCACGTCGTCGTCACCACCAACGCGAACGTTTACCAGGCCTGGCAGGTACGGGTGATGTACTACTGGTACCTGAAAATGAAGGAGGCGCAAGGGCCAGATGGGCAGATGGGGGGGTTCACGCGCGTGCTGCACGACGACAAAGACGCTCTGGTGGATGAAATCCCGACCTGCGTCGTGGACCGTCTGGACAACGAGTACGGCTTCGTGGTGTTGTCAAGACCCAACGCGTTCGTGGAGTTTTTTAAAAAGTGCGGCGACATCGAGGAGGACTACATTTTGATGGCGGAACCGGATCACCTGTACCTAAAGGTACGCGTCGGGGCTTTCCCAAATCCGGGGACACACTGTTTTACCTCTAACGCTGGTGACTGTTCGGACCGATTACCCTTCCCTATTTATGTAATACACGTGGCCCGAAAGACTGACCCTTTCCTTTCCAAAAAAGCCCCTGGAGAACTTGATGACTGGAAACACACCGGCGGCGTTTCCGTTTTTCTACATCGACCCGAAAAAGTTTCCAAAACTGATCAGAAGATTCGCGGGTGAACATTTAACAGATTCCGAAATCGAACAAATGGACCCTATCGGAAGCTCCCCGGTTTTCATTCACAAGAAAGACCTCGCCACGATCGCGCCTATTTGGCGGGACGTCACGTTGAAAATAAAACAGGACAAAGAAGCGGACAAGGAATGGGGGTGGGTGTTGGAGATGTACGGGTACACGATCGCGGCGAAAATCGCGGGGGTGCGGCACGACCTGGTACGTGTTGCATTTACCAAATCCAAACACTGTTTACCGCCCCTCTTTGACGTCCACTCGTTAAAAGGAAGTGCACTACATACTCACACGTGCACTGTGGAGGCCCGATTACGGGTGACTGTTTGCTCATACACGTTACGAAGCACACCCATACTTGAGACGGAAGAGACTGACCCTTTTCTTTCCCACTCGCAGCGGCCGCAACTCCAGGCGCAACCGCCGTGGGACAAATCAATAGGCGAGTTTTTCATTCTCCACTTCACCTACGGCAACGACTACGACCTGAACGGTAAGTTTACTCCGGGGAAGATTGGACAGTGGCGTTTTGATAAGCGGACTTGGATGAGCTCGATACCGCCGAAAAACTTGCCGCTTCCGCCGGCTGGTTGTGATAACGAGTTGGTGAAGCGGTTAGTGGAGATGGTCAACGAAGCGTCTGCGAACTTGCCTAATTGGGAGAACCCACTGGGGGTGGGGCGAGGGTGACTACCTTCAAATAAATAAGGTAGTACGGATATCATTACTAATAGAGAGGATACCAAATAGCACACCAAAACTTATTGAATCAGCTCTCAGTTTATTTCGTTCCGTCGTTGACACGCCCTCTCGGAAGCCTCGGCCACAACCGCGCGCGCAACGACACCCTCCGAGATGTCCTCCGACGCAGCGCATACCGCCATGACTACCGCGATCGGTGCCATCGCGACTGCCACTACTTCTGAGAGCCTTACCGACGCGGGCGAGGCCTTCCCCCGCCTTCCCGACCACCTCGTCGTCACGCACATTCTGAGATCTGAGTATTTCGACGACCCCGCAGATCTCGCACGGCTCCCAGCGGTGAGCCGTGCGATGCGCGACGCGGTGGCGGCGACGGGGCTTCAGTTTGCGGAGCTTGATGAACATGAAGCCGTGGACCTCGGATGTTCAAGCGCATTGCAGCGCCGGCACCGGCAAGGTCGCCTGTCGGGTCAAGAATACCTTTGTTACGCATCGGCGAGGAGCGGACAGCTCGAAGAGTTGACGGTGTTGCGCGCGAACGACTGCCCGTGGGACATAAACACGTGCATGGGTGCAGCAAGGGGCGGGTACCTCGAGGTGTTGCGGTGGTTGCGTGCGAACGACTGCCCGTGGGACATAAACACGTGCATGGGTGCAGCAAGTGGCGGGTACCTCGAGGTGCTGCATTGGGCGCGCGCGAACGGCTGCCCGTGGGACGAGGGAACGTGCACGCGTGCAGCAGAGTATGGACACCTCGATGTGCTGCAGTGGGCGCGCGCGAACGACTGCAGGTGGGATGAGGAGACGTGCAAGTACGCGGCGAAGGGCGGGAACCTTGAGGTTCTCCAGTGGGCGCGTGCGAACGGCTGCCCGTGGGACGAGGGAACGTGCACGCGTGCGGCAGAGTATGGACACCTCGATGTGCTGCAGTGGGCACGCGCGACCGGCTACGCATCGGCGAGGAGCGGAC
>Ga0222633_1000537_pt1 | contig 32462 bp, 18 predicted proteins | sample AntAcemetageno48_FD_179816 | JGI IMG/M metagenome (GOLD analysis project Ga0222633, IMG submission 179816) | Saline water microbial communities from Ace Lake, Antarctica - #48 | ecosystem: Environmental > Aquatic > Non-marine Saline and Alkaline > Saline | place: Antarctica: Ace Lake | collected...
ACCGAGCTGACAGCAAATCAACTTGAACACGTATTTTCCAAGAAAAAGCAAAAGGAATTTGAAAACGATACTTATCGGATAGTACGATTGCCCTTGGAGCGTGGGGGAGGGAAAACTTGAAGATAACAGGTGGTGTAAGGAAATTTATTTATGAAACCGAGCCGGGAAACCAAAGCAGTCTTAACAGAATACGACAGAGCTATTCGGCAGATGTCCGATGAGGTGTTGCGAAAGAAAACACGTGAGTACGAGAAGTATATCAACACTCATATTTCTCCATTGAAGCAGAAGTTGGGTATTCTTCGAATGATGCAGACTGTAAAAGTATCTTGGAAAGAGGGGCAATGGGTTGAAAATGTAAAGTGGAAGCCAGAGTCAAAGGTACTTCGTGATAAGATTCAGGCGCAGGTAGACCTGCATTATGAGATAGCAGAGAGTAGGTTTTGGGTGGATTACGAACATTTAAGGCCTAATAGTTGATATGGATGAACATAACTCTGAAATTACCGAAGAGAGCTTTTCAAATGATGCTATTGGTATCATTCCATTTATAAAACAACAAAACGAGGAACGCAATGAATAAAATAGCAGTGGTCAGCAACAGGTTGGTTATCGCACCTATTTCACAGGAAAGAGAAAAAGGTGGTATCATATTGCCTGAATCGGTTCACATGGACGAGGCAAACGGTATAGTTCATGCAGTTGGCCCAGATGCCGATAGCCGTATTAAACCAGGTACACCCGTCGTATTTGATCCGAAGGCAGGAACCAAGGTGAAACTTGAAAAAATAGAATACTATGTAATGAGGGATGTTGATCTGCTCTACTTTTATGAAAAGAGTGAACAAATTCATAAAGAACAGCACAACTAATTTCAGATTTTTAAAAAAATAAGTTACATTAAAGTGTCCATTAGGATTTAAATCCTGAACCGGCGCAGGGAATACCCTGCATGTACATATTACTTGGGTCTCGGAAAACCCGTTTTTACACTCTTAAACATAGTTTAGGCGTGTAGAGGCGGGTTTTTTTTATGTCTAAAGTTTTTAAAACTATGTTTGAAAAAGTCATTTGCCTACTTGAAAACGGAAACGCCTATCTATGTAAAAAGGCGAGATCCAAGTTTGGTTGTTTTATCTACACACGGCCAAACGGTAACGTGATCTACTCCGATAGCATAGTTCGTGAATACAGAATAGGATAAGGGCTGGAAGCCAACGTTAACCTAATACTACAATCATGGCACTATCCACAGCATTGATGCTTGCTCCTACTGCCCTTCGTACAATCAGCGATCTTACAGGCATTGGTAAATCAAAAAAATCAAAATATGAAAAGGAGCTGCTTAACATGGCTGATATTTTTGGTAATGAAGCCAAGGCGCCGGTAACGCAGTCCAGAGCGTTTCAGTCAGGCAAGTCAGAACTTGATGCAAGAGATAAGAAAAACAGACGGGCAATCAATAATCAGTCCGCTGTTTTTGGGGCTACAGACGATGCTAAGTTGGCGACGGTTCAAAACTCCAATGAAAACTATAATTCAGGCCTGAATCAATTACTTGCCTTTGCCAGTCGGTTGAAGGATGTAAATATGTCAAGATACCTAAATACAATGGGCGCAGCCGAAGGAGCACGTCAAGGCCGATTAGCAAAAGATCAAAATGCGTGGGCAAACATCCTTAATCCATTAAGTCAGGCGGGGCAAGCTTTGGCCATGTCTAAGCTTTATGGTAATGAAGCGGAGGGTTAAGATATGATACAGCCAATCAGAACACTTCGAGACCATCCGAACGTATTTGAGCTTCCCAACAGGGATCAGATAAACCAAAGGCGTGGTATAAAAGCTGATCCTCCAACCGATGATGACGATCCGGTATTAAACAGTGCTTTCGAAAATGTCATGGAAGCTATGTCCGGGCGAAAGGTGAATATTGATGATTTTCTTCTCTCAGATCCAAAGAGACCAGAGATTGATAAGAAGATGGTTAAAAAAAACCGTGCCATGACAAAGAAAATGGCATTGCTTCAGGCTATTGACTCTATTGCCAGTGTTGCAGGACGTCATGCGGCAGGCGAAGAAGCCATTAATACATCTGCAAGATTTGACAGAACGGGTTTACAAGCTTTAAACAATCTGGCCAATATTGACCAGGAGCATAAACTTGATCTTCGTCAGTTCAACCAAAAGAAAGACAGGGTTGAGGAGTATAACAACAGACTGGGCATGAATAATGAGATTCGCAACAACGAAATTGATTATGAGGTGGCCAGAACGGAGTATGATAGCCTGCTTAGCCAAAAAACCGCAGAGGCTCTTGGAAAGGATAAAGAGAAAGAGCGAATGTATGAAGCAGGATTGAGAAGTATTTCTCAGGGCGACAAAGTAGCAGCTGATTTCTATTTGTCTCGTGCGGGATTGGGCTCTGAGGAAATAAAAGCTTTAAGACAGAAGGGCAAAGAAAGCGAAGCAGAGGATGGCTCTCTTGTAGCCGGAGTAAAAATAGAACCAAAACAACAGGCTTTATACAGTGAATATCAACACTATTTGGATCAGGTCGATGATTCGCAGTATATGCTTGATGAGAGGCGACAGCCAGACTACAGCAAACCCAAACCCGGTACCGCTGCATGGCATGTGGATAAGTTGTTGAATCAGATGGGCGATGATTTCTATGTGATCGATCATGCCATGAGGCCTGAGAGAGAGCAGATACAGCAACAGACAAGACAAAACCAACAGGAGCGGGCCAGTGCAGAATTGCAACAGTCTCCACAGATACAAAGGGCGGTCAGGCAATCTCGTGTAACCCAACAACAGATTCTTGAAGATGAATTTTTCAAAACAAGGTCTTTTGAATCGCAACAGGATATTGCTGCATTATGGCTGAAAAACAATCGTGACCTATTGATTGAAGAGGGTGTGCCTGAAAATCAGATAGATGAACTCAATGAGCAAATGTTCTTAAAGGTCTTAGAATCGAAAAGATCAACCGGTGGTGGTTCTGCTCAGCAAGACCAGAGTTCACAGCAAAGCGATTCTTCTGCAACTAATCAGAAGCCAAACAGGCGAGAGTCTATACCGGCGCACTTACGTCAGACCTATGATGTTGGCAATAAATATCTCGAACAGAAGCATCGTCTTGATGAGATGAAGCGAAACAATCCGGATGCAGACCTTTCTGTAGGCCAACGTGAGCTTGAGCGCAGACTGCAAGAGCTGAAAAGAAGGTTCAGCACCTTGGCTAAAGATGAGGATCGCAAAGCACTTGAATCAGCATTAGGTATAAATCCAAACGATCTATAAATGAAACAGGATAGCACCGATCCAACAAAGTTGCAGGCCAAGGATATACTTACCCGGAACAGGCACCTATTGCCTTCGGAGATTGTCGACTCTGATCAGCAAGGAGATCCCCCGGCTCCTACCGATAAGTACGATGTTAATAGCCTTATTGACAAGATTTACGGAGGTGGTTTATCAGCAGAAAAGCCAACAGATAAGGCACCAAGTAAACCTATACAGGGTAAACAGCCAGAGTACAGTGAGGATCAGCAGCGTTATGCTGAACTATCCACGAAGCGGCAAGAATTAACACGTGAGCGTTCACAGTTTAAAAGTGAGGGAACCGGTGTCAATTATCAGCAGATAAGTGATATATCTGGTCGATTAAAGAGTATTGAGGGTGAAATAAAAGATTTAAAACCATCCGGCGCCGGTGTTCGGTTCCTCAATGGTATCAATAACTTTGTTCAGGGAGCAAGTGAGGTGCCCGTTGGGTTATTGATGGGTATTGCTACCACAGCAAAATGGCTTGATGAAACTCTTGGAGTGGACTTTCAGCCTGGTGATGTTGATGAACAGTTTACTTATCAGCTTGGACAGAGATTAAGAGCATTGGTCAATGAAAACTTTAAAACAGATCCAATCCTACAGGAGGAGTTTTCACAACAGTTAGCCGCAGGCCTTGGTAGTTTTTTAGGGTTTGCAGGTGGTGGCGCTATTACAAAGATGTTGACAGGGTCTATGAAAGCAGCTCAGGCGTTTGCTTGGGTTACAGCAGGGTTTGGTGGTGCGGGTCGATCTTATGAAGAGGCCAAGGAGTTTGGTGCATCTGAGGACGATGCACAGATGGCGGCTAAGTGGGGATTTTTACCCGGTATTGTTCAAGTGTCGAATACGGCGCTCAGAGTACTTAACAGGTGGGATCGGGCATACGGCGGCCGACTGGTTGAAGGGTTGGCAAGGCGTGTTCTTGAAAGTGGTAAATCAGGTATCAATGAGGCTCTTGTAGAAACTTTGGGTCAGGTTGGGTTTAATGCCATAGCGAAAGAACTTTATGATGCTGAGAGGCCATATATGGAGGGTTGGGCTGAATCTGCTTCGGTGGGTGGTGGGGCAGGATTCTTGTCTGATATTATTCTTACAGGCCTTGGCGGTCGTGCTGCAAAGATGGCCGGAAGAACAAATGCGGGTGAACCACAGAATCAAGAAAGACCTGGGCCAATAGTTGAACGTGAGCCGGTTACCGTTGGAAAGTATAAAGATCAAGACGTTAAAGTTGTTGGAGAAGATGAGGCAGGCGACCTGTATATAGAGTTTCCAGATGGCAAACAAAAGCTTGTGGATGCGGATGCTATCAGTGATTTAGTAGAAATTACTCCACAGGAGCAGGAAGCAGCTGAAAGGTCAATGATGGAGATCGATGAATCAGAGTCAAATGATGCCGAAGCGCAGGAAAATGTTGTTGTTGATCCTGATACTGGTGATTTCCTCTATCCGGGTGAGGTTGGTTATGAGGAAGCAGTGGCAAAAATTGATCGTGTTAGCAACAGAATAACCGAATTAACCATAGGCCAAGGCAGAAACCGTCAGATAGTTGACCTTCAAGAGGGCGCAGACGGTAGTTTCAATGTTCTGAACACAAAAATAGCCGACGGTGAGGGTGGTATCATTGAAACGCCAATATCAGAGTTAACCGGCAAAGAGGTGAATGATATTGTTAATGATCTTACCGAAGAGCTCTCCGGTCGTGGTTCTGAATACACAATAGAGGCAATGCCAACGGATCCAACAGATCCATTTAGCAAGATGCAGATATTGGTAATGCCTTCTGATAGTCAATTAGGAAAAAGCATTAACAACAAAAGAAAGCTTGGCCAGTACAGTATTGAGGCAGACGGAGCAGAAATTAAGGTTATCAATCCGGACGGAAAAGAAATAGGCAACAGAAGCAAGTACTTCTTACCTAAACTTAAAGAGTTTTTTGAGCAATCAGCAGATGAATATTCTAAGATGCCTCGCCTTACCGATGATCCTGATTCAGGTGTCAATGAAGGTAACTTTGTGGGGGAAGTCTCTCAAAGAAGTGAAAACCCGGTTGAAATTGCTGAGGCTTATCAGCAGGCCATTCAGACGCTTGATGAGCAATCTGATGGAAATTACAAAGAAATGATTATTGCTAATGATTTAGCATCATCACGACTACCTTCATCCGATCTTGATGGCAGGGGCCTTGATGGGGCTATCTACTATGCTCAATACGCCTCAAAGAGGGCTGATGTAGATTTAGGTATGAGGGCTGATTATTTGAGCGATCAGGCAGGCATGGATATTAGTGTTGATGATATCATGGATTTTATACGAGCTAATCCTGGTGGGCCAAAAAATGTCATTAATAGAAAGCCTGAGATTATTCAAAGGCTTGAAGATCAATTTCAAAAGGTTACAGGAATTGATATCAATATTGGCGTTGCAAATGCCTTAACAGGTTCTCAGGGTATAGAAAGAAGGCAAACAAGTAAAGAAGAATTTTTAAAGGATTTAGATAGTGATTTAAACTCTGATGAAGATTTATCTGCACTGGGTATTAAAGATGATTCTATTGAATCGGTTAAACGTGAACTTGAAAATGAGGGAGTAAGTAAAGATGAAATCGAGCAAATTGAGCAAGCAGCCAGCCAAACAGAGCAAAGCATTGAGGATCTTGAAACTGCGGTTACAACTTCAAAAACTGAGGAAGAAACACTCGCAGAGTTAGAGAACTTCTTTGACGGGCTAACAATAAAAGATAAATCTGCAAAGCCGGTTCAGGCAAAAACCGAAACAAAACAAGAAGATACCGATGGAACAATTACAGAAGTGGCGCAAGAGGATCCGGGAATATCTGAGGCGACTGAAAAACCCAAGACTGGTGCTGAGGTAGAAAATGCTACGAAAGACGAAAACGAAGGGTACTTTCCTTCTAAAAGCTTCGATAAAGGGGATGTAATAGAGAGTCAAGACGGTGTTCGATATGAAGTTCTGAATCCTAATAAGAAGGGACGTGCAGAACTTAAAAACCTATCTGATTCTACAAGACCTGGTGAAATAACAGATTATAATGCCGATATACTGTTTTTTAAGCTTTCTGATAATCAAGATAAAAATCTTCCTAAACCTGAAAAGAGAAAGGTAGAATTAAAGAACCCAACAGAATTTAATGCCTTTAGTGATTACTTGGACTATAAGCGTGCTGTCTATGAGACAGAGGGAAAAAGAAAGACTGAAATCAAACATCTTTTAGAGAATCAGGATTCTCATAATTGGAGGACTACTCATAAAAAACAGGATGAAAATAAAGAGAAAGAGACACCAACGAAGTCTAAAAACCCTTATGATCGGTCGAAGTCTCCTCTTGAGTTTGCGAAATCATTTCTTTATGCCCGTGTAGAGAGAGGCGACACCCTTGATAGCATGAAAAGCTACAGCGGTCGTGGTGGTAGTGGTGGCAGTATTCAGATTGGTGGCTATGTAGATGGTAAAAAATATCCAAATACTAAGGTTATTGTAAGTGAGCATAAAGGCAAAAAGGTTAATGAGGTATTCAGTGTAAAAGATATTTATGATAGCATTAAGGACGATTTAGAGGGGGGTGGTTTATTTAATCAAGGCGAGACTGTATCGGACGCCAAAGAAACCAAGGCAGAAATCTTGAAATCCAAAGAGGAGAAAGCAAAAGAAGAGCTGAACTCCTTGTTTGATGAGTTTAATGATCAAATTAGTGGACAGCTCAATACAGGCTTTGATCCCAAGTTGATTGAGTTAAGTATCAAAATCATCGGCAAAGGCAGTGAGATCGGCTATATTAAGTTTCAGCAGTTTGCTGATTTTGTTATTGCTCAAAAGGGGGAGCCATTCTTTCGAAAGATATTTAAAAACTTTAAAGCTGCTTATATGGGCGCTATGGCTCTTGAAGGCAATAAGCATAAGGAAGATCTAAATGTTCTGGCTCTATCAAATGCAGACGATTTTATAAAGCCAAAGGATACTGCAGAGGGGACGATTAATAACCCGGTTAAAGCTGAGAAGGCCAGTGATATAAAAAAAGCAGCCAAGCAGACCGATACTGAACCGACAGATCCGCAGAAGGAGGCAGGTAATTATAAAATGGGTCATATCAATGTTCAGGGGCTTAATATCACCATTGAAAACCCAAAGGGAAGCATTCGAAGAGGGAAAGCCTCCGACGGTACTGAGTGGGAGGTTAAGATGCCTGCTCATTACGGATACATCAAACGATCAGAGGGCGCAGATGGAGATCATTTCGATGTAACTATTGGAGATTCACCACAGTCTGATACGGTTTTTGTAATCGATCAGATAGATCTTGATGCCAAGTTCGATGAACACAAGGGGTTTATAGGCTTTAATACACGTAAAGATGCTGTTCAGGCATATAACGATAGCTTCTCTGATGATAGTGGCCTAAGTCGAATGGGTGCTATTACGGAAATGTCAATGGATGAGTTTAAGAGGTACCTGAAAGGAGATACTTCCGGCGCTCTATTGTATGGGAAAAAGGGCAAAGGTACAGCAGATATCAGTACCCATCCGATTATGAAGATGCGAAATAACTTCCTTCGAGATCTATATGAGTCTGATCTTCCCGGAAAAGGTGTTAGTTATGCCCAAGTGCCTTCTAAAGGTGGGTTTGATGTTACCGTGTATGTGCGAAGAGAAGGAAATATGCCCGGTAATGCAAAATTAACCGATCCGGAATACTCTGTGCCAATTGAACTTTCTTTGGGAGTCAACACTATTACTGCAAAGATAGATCATCCAAAACCAGACTTAGATCAAGTTACTACAATGATTGATGCAATGAGCGATGTTGCATCCAAAAGTGGTATTGAGTTTAGTACTGATATAGTTCAAGAATCTTCCCAAGAAAATATAGGCGATACTCAGGACAATATTGTCCCGAAAGAGGGTTGGAGAGATAATCTGATCAAGGCGCGTCAGTATGCCAATGAATTGAAGGTACCCGGGCGTGCTGATGTGTGGACAGATAAGGAGGCTCTTGTTAGTAAGATTCAAAGTTTTGTGGAAGGTGATTCGGCAGAGGCGCCGGTGGGAGATATTCAAGGCCTTAGAGAGGCATTAAGCGATAGAGGGCGAAAGTTTGAGTCAAATATCATTAGCGGTGTTGTTGATATGATGGCTCCGAAAGAAGGAGCAAGGGCATTTGCAAGTGTCTCAGGTAGATATATGAATGAAAATAATGCCCCAGGCAAAGGAAACCCGGTGATCAATTTTGATTGGGTAAATGATTGGGCTTATGATCCGGCTACCAATACCATATATGCTCATATCATTCCTACAAGAGCAATGGATGATCCACAGGGTGGAACGAAGAATTTTAAAAGTGATATTCAGGACAGCCAAGAGATTATTAGTAAGATAACGAAGCTTGGCCAGCAGTCTGAAACAGACCAGGCTGATTTATTTGGTCAATCTGCGCAGACAGCTAAACCCAATAAACCGGCAAATAAAAAGGCAGAATCAGAAAAACCCAATGAGATAACATCTGATGAGGTTGGTTTCATTGCCGAGATAAAATCAAATATCAAAAAAGGAAGAGTACTCTCTAAATCACAGCTCAATGCTCTGGCCGATAAACATGAGGTAGAGGGTGGAGATAAACGGATCAAAGAGCTTGCTGAATACGCTATAGTATCTCAGGCAAGGCAAATCGTTGAGTCTAATCCTTTGGCCGATGATGCTTACAGCGAAATGGTTGATCTTTACACATCACAGCCAAACCTAACCGCACGTACAAGTAGCTCTATTGAACTACAGCAGTACAGTACACCGGCGCCATTGGCCTACATGATGGGTAGGTATGTGAATCTTCACAATGGTGTTGCAGGGTTTGAACCAAGCGCAGGGAATGGTCTTTTAACGATAGCCGCGGGTAAGTCGGTAAAGAACATCATTGCAAACGAGATTGACAGCGACAGGCTTGATACGCTTAATCAGCAGGGTTTTAATCGTGTAACCAACCAAGATGGATCAAAAGAATTTACTGGTCTTTTAAATACACAGCAGGCTATTGTGACCAATCCTCCATTTGGAGCTACTGATGCACGATTTGGGTATACAATCGATGGCAGGAATGGAGAGATGACAAAATTGGAGCACGTAATGAGCGCAAGAGCGCTTCAAACAATGCGTGACGATGGAAAGGCTGCTATTATAATTGGTGGTAATGACAGTTTTAACGATAACGGAATGAGAACCGGTCAGGATGGAGTATTCTTCAACTGGCTATACCACAACTATAATGTTGAGGATATAATCAATTTAGACGGGGCTTTCTTCCGTAAGCAAGGGACAAGCTTTCCTACTCGGATCATATTGGTCAATGGGCGTAAAATGTTACCGGAAGGGTTTGCGCCATTGCATGAGATTCCCCCAAAAGTAGTTGATTCATTCGATTCTTTTTATCAGATTATAAATACTAAACTAAGTGAGGCTAACCATGAAGCTGTTTCACAACCACAACTGGATTCCGGTAGAGGTACCGATTCAACTGTTTCTGATAAAGGTTCAAGATTCGGATCAGATAACATCGGTGGACAAACTGATTCCATACCTACTCAGGGATCTCGAAACGATAATCGCTCAGGAAGAAAACCCGGCGCAGATAATCAGGGAAATGATGCCGGAGCTACAAGGGGAGATATCGCAGACGGACAGTCCGGATTATTTGGCGAGCCTGCTTCTCAGCAGCAATCTCTATCAGACACATCTAAATCTGATCAGAGAGCAATTGGCCAACAATCAGAAGGAGAATCTTCACCAGGACAGGCCGAGCAACAACGAACTCCAAGATCTACACCAAGAGAGAAATCTGTACTTGATTCTCGAATTACTGCAAAGGATGTCTTAGATAATGATGGTGGCAACCTTGACTACGCACCATTAAGTAATTCAGGAGTTATTCAGACCGAAATGCCCGCAACAATGGCCATGAGTATGCGCAATACTCTTGAGGGATTGGCTGACCGAGTGGGCAATGTGGATGCTTTTGTCATGGATAAACTTGGCTATGACAATGTGGACCAACTCTATGATGCCCTTGCCGCTGAACAGGTCGACGCCGTTGCATTGGCAATTGCGCAGATAGAGAATGGTAAATCGTTGATCGTTGGTGATCAGACGGGTATTGGTAAGGGTCGTGTAGCTGCTTCTATGATTCGATATGCCAAGAATCAGGGTATGACACCGGTGTTCTTTACAGAAAAGGACAATCTTTTCACAGATATGCACCGAGATCTGGTAGATGTAGGATCATCATTTAGACCATTCATTGTAAATTCAAGCACCAATATTGAAGATCAAAGCGGAAAGGTTGTATTCAGGACAGATAAAACAACACGTCACAACAAAGTTTTAAAGAATCCTTCTCTTGCATCTGAATATGATTATGTGGCGGTAACCTACTCTCAGATACAAAGTGAAAACTACTCCAAGAAAAGGGACTTTATTAAGGCGCTTGCTCCAAATGCCTTGATCATAATGGATGAATCTCATAATGCTTCCGGCAACAGTAATACAGGTGAGTATATGATGGAAGTCATTGGTGAGGCCAAAGGTGCCGTGTATCTGTCTGCCACGTTTGCAAAGAGACCGGATAACATGCCCGTGTATGCTATCAAGACTGATATCAGTGATGTTGCGATGGACACAGACGAAATGATTGAAGCCATTGAAAGGGGCGGTGTAGCTCTTCAAGAGATTATCAGTTCGGATTTGGTTAAATCAGGGCAAATGGTACGCCGACAAAGAAGTTTCAAGGGCGTTAAACGTGAATTTGAAGTAATGGGAACCAATGAAGATGGTACTCTGAACAAAGATGGGCAGGCGCAGAGAAAGCTTTATGATGAAGCATCTGAAGTTATGAGAGACATTATTGATTTTCAGAACGTATATGTGTCTGAAATTCTTTCCGGAATGGAGAAAAGCCTGAAAATGGAAGCCAAAGAAGCTCTTGGCCAAAGAGGCGTTAAAAAAGCAGGCGTTGACAATCAGCCCTTTGTATCACGTATTCACAATATTGTGGACCAGCTTCTTTTTTCAATCAAAGTAGATGCGGTCGCCGATGAAGCTATTCGAATTATAAAGAGTGATCGTAAGCCGGTTATTGCTGTAAAAAGCACGATGGAAACTATTTTAGATGATACATTCACAACCGGGGAAGGTGTTGAAAGCCTGAACTTTGGTATTGTCATGGAGCGTGCTTTAAAATCAGTCATGAAATATCGTGTGAAAGATGCTATATCAAAAACAGAGGACGCAAAGCAGCTTACCCGGGAAGAGCTAAGCGATCATGGCAAACGAGCCTATGACAGGATTGTTGAAAGATCAAAAGGCATAACCACAGACCTGCACCCTTCTCCGCTTGATTATCTTGTCATGAAGATTGAAAAAGCAGGCTTTAGTGTTGGAGAAGTAACTGGCAGGAGCCGAAAGATTAATCTAAATCCGGATGGAACGGGTGTACTGCAGAACAGAACTAAAGCTGAAAAGGATAAGACAACACTTTACAGAGGCTTTAATGAGGGGGATCTTGATGCTCTGATTATCAACTCTTCCGGCGCTACAGGAGCCAGTGCACATTCATCTGAAAAGTTTGGGGACAGGCGGCAAAGGGTAATGATTATTCATCAACCTGAGCTGAATATCAATACCGAAGTTCAGAAGTGGGGCAGAATTTTCCGTACAGGTCAGGTTGTATTGCCTGAATACAAATATATCACTTCATCGATTCCTGCTGAGACCCGGTTGATGATGGTCTTAAAAAAGAAGATTAAATCATTGGATGCCAATGTCACATCTTCTCAAAAGACAAGTAGTGAGTTTTTGGAAATGGAGGACTTTATTAACAAATACGGTGACTTCATTGTCACTCAATACCTGAGAGAAAACCAAGACCTTCATCAGAAAATGCAAAATCCGATCGGTAAAGAGGATTGGCAAAAGGTGTTAGATGGAAGCAAGGTATCGGTTGCGGATATCGCAATGAAAGCTACCGGCCGTATTGCATTGCTTGACTCGAAAACTCAGGAGGACTTCTATGAAGTAATTTCTGAGAGATATGCCTCTCATATTGATATGCTCAATGAATACGGAGAAAATGAGCTTATCATGGACAGTTTTGATCTTCAAGCGGAAACTGTTAAAAAGGATCTGCTTGTAAAGGGTGATAATAAAAACAGTGTCTTTGGTGGAGACTCCTATTTAGAAACTGTTCAGGCGAAGGTATTGCGAAAGCCAATGAAGAGAGAGGAGCTTGATAAGATCATTAATGACAATCTTGGTGGGAAAATACCAGAAGTTTACAGCAATGAATTGGCTAAAGAAGCAGAATTTTATATTGATTCCTGGTTAAGTGAAAAGAGATTGGATATCTCCAGGAGAGAGCTGACAACAGAAGAACGTATAGAGGTTAATTCAAGAGCGCATGACCAAGCAGCAGAATGGAAGAGAAATACGGTTAAAAGGCTTTTTAATAAATTTAAACCAAGAGACGTCTATGTTATTCCGGCAGACAGCAGGGCGGTAAGTGGTATCACAAAAAATGCGATCTTTGTCGGTTTTGATATAAACCCAAAGAGTCGAAACCCCTTTGCCCCTTCTGCAATCAAGCTAAAATTTGTTACAAATGATACCCAACGAAGCGTGACGGTTCCCGGTAGTAATGTGGCCTTTATCAATAGCGCTATTGCTGACACCGGTCATTTAAGCCAGTATGCAAGAAACGATATTTATCAGAACTGGGATAGCAAGCTTGACAGCAATAATTTTGAAACTCGTCTAATTGCCACAGGAAACATCCTGCAGGCTATGGGCAAGCTTGACGGAAAAGGTCAACTGATTCAGTTTACTACCAAAGACGGAAGCATTAAGAATGGCGTGCTTCTTCCTAAGAACATGAAGGAAGCTGAATTGAAAAAGTTAAACAAGGTTCGTGTTAAAGCTGTTGAGGCAGAGAAGCAGGTATTTGACCTAAGAGCCGGACATAGTTTGGAAATGACCAGCGGGGTTTCATTTGAAAGAGATTGGCATGGTACTATTCGATTGAACGTTCAAAGTTCTAAGGTTAAAGGGGGTAAGTTTTTCCTTGATACTGACTTGAGAGATCTTGTGGGTGACTTTACCAAGCGTGGAAGTAAAATGAAGGTCGATGTACCATCGGAAAGCGTTAGCAGGGTGTTGAAGATTCTTACCGATAAGTTCAGTGTTTATGCAGAAGTACCATTGGAGAATGTTCAGGAGGGGGAAAGCGTGAGAATGCTGTTGAGTGAATCGGCAACCGAAGAGAGCCTTGCTGCTGTTAAAAGTCCGAAATGGAGGCAGTCAATAAAAGATGAAATCAAAAAGGTTACAAGCAAGTGGGCCAATGATGATTTTGTTCATGTTGTAGATACGGTCGATGATTTGCCTGTTGGTTTGAAACGGCAAATTTATACAAAAGGCACAGAAAGAAAGGTTCTTGGCGTGTATTTAGATGCAAGGGTTTATATCGTGGCCGATAACGCAAAGTCACCAACAGATGCGATTCGTACACTGGCACATGAGGCGTTTGGCCATTTGGGTATTCGATCGATGGTTGCGGTCAATAGTAGCAACAAAGATGTTTTTGAAAACAGGATGAATAAGATCCTTCAAGAGATTCATGATAGCTTTTCTGAGAGCGATCGCTATAAACATATTGTCCGCAAGTATAATTTCGACACCAGTACAGCTGAGGGGCGAAATGTTGCAGCAGATGAGTTTCTTGCCAATGTCGCAGAGGGAGATCTAACCCCTACCATGTGGGATAAGATTGTCAAGTTTATTAATGATCTAATGAAATCTGTCGGCTTTGATGTCAACTGGACTCGGGCTGATGTTCTTTCGTTCCTTCAAAATGCTAAAAAACACGTTGAAGGGGATCAGTTTGCCGCCATTATGGGCGATGGTAGCCATTTACGAACGGTATTTTTTGATTTGAATAATCCGGTGGCCAGATTAGAGCAACTGTTTCAGTCAACAGCATTGATGGGGATAGATAATATCAAGCAGAATGCTGCTACCGGTGATCAGTGGATGAAGATGATATCTGATCAGGGTGGCAAAGGCACAGCACAGGAACTTGAATGGATTGGCTTGAAAGACTTTTTGGACGGTTACATAAGTGAAAACAACGTGAAGTCGGTTCCAAAGGAAGTGGTTCAGCAGTATATCCGGGATAATCAGATTGAAATTAATGAAGTGCAGCTCTCTGGTGAAAAAAGTAAAGGGTTTGATGAAGTGGAGTACTTAGGGCTGCAGCTTGAAGCTTTAGGCTATGAACATACTATTGATATGTATGGCCAGTACTATGTTGAGGATCTTGATGGAAACCCAGTTGAGTATGATGGTTTACCGGATAATGTGAAAACTATTGTTAATCAACTGGGTGAACTTCAAGATCCTCAGTATCTCACTGATAACAGGCCTCAGTACGGATCACACACTGTACCTGGTGGAGATAACTATCGAGAGATACTGTTAACGATGCCGTCAAGGGCGCAGGAGGCAAAAGTTGTCGAGGTTGATGGTGAATGGTATATCCAATATCCGGGAGAGCAATTATCTCCATACCCCTATGAAAACAGGGTGATGGCCTTGCAAGAGCTCTCTACACACACCAGAAATAATGCCATGATAAAACGTGCTGATGAATTTCGTTCACCGCACTACCAAGATCATACAAACATTCTTGCTCATGTACGGGTCGATGATCGTACTCTGCCAAATGGTGAGAAGGTACTGTTCATTAATGAGATTCAATCAGATTGGGCACAGACCGGAAGGAAGAAAGGGTTTAAGAGTGATAAAGCCCCTAAAAAATTAGAAGATCTTAGCAGGGAAGAGTTAATCGAATTGCTTGTAACGAATGATCCTAATGGTACATGGACAGATTCAGACAGTATTGCAGAGGGTATGAGTCCGTTGACAAAAGAAGAAGCCATTTCTAAAATAAATGATTGGGCCGCAGAAGAAGGGCATGATGTATTTGATTTCTTAAAAGACAGAGCAAATACAGATGGTGCACCCGATATGCCATACAAGAAAACGGATCAATGGGTAGGTATGGCCATTCGAAGGATGTTGGCACAGGCATCTGATCAGGGGTATGATCGAGTTGCATGGATTACCGGAGAGCAGGCGTCAGACCTATATAATCTGAGTAAACGAGTGGATAAAATTGAGTCCATTCCTGATGGTGAAGGTTCGTATTCTATTTTTGTTTGGGAAAAGGGTTCAGATTCTAAAAGGGGTATGGGGGAGTTCTCTGAGAGTAAACTTGAAGAAGTTGTAGGCAAAGATCTTGCCGAAAAAATCATAAATGCTGGCGGTCGTGGTGTTTATGAAGGGCAGGATCTTGAAGTAGGCGGAGAGGGAATGAAAACCTTCTATAATAAAATCATTCCAAAGATTGCTGAAAAAGAAGCCCGGCGCTTTGACAAAAAAGCAAAGGTTGAAGTGACGGAGTTATCCACTAATCTACCAAGCTATTCCGCCATTGAATTAGATAGTAGTAGTATACCAGAAAATCTATTTAAAATAGTTCTTGCTTTTAAAAATGAGGTGTTTGATAGGCAAAGATTGGATGAAAGGTTAAAGCAAGAGGGGTATAAAGCAGTTGTTGAGCCTGTAGACGGAAAGGTAAGTCAATTAATATCTATTAATGAGAGAATATCCAAACAATTATCCATTAAGCTCACTGATACTGCAAAAGAGAATCTTAGTGATGCCGTTCCGCTATTTAAAGTTGAAGATTCACAGCCAGAGGTAAGATACCGTCTTGGTGGTGGCCATAACCTTTCAGATTACAAGTTTGCTTATTACAGAAAGTATGATGAGTGGGTACGCCGGTTACATGATAGAGGTATTGCTGGGCAACGTCTGATTGAGGGTGTTACCCGGGATGGTGGCCGTGTAACCGATCAGAGTGATTTTAAGCAGGATGATGAACTCAAACGTGGCCGGGTTGAAATACAGCTTAATCGATTTGAAAATGGCTTGAAGAAGGAATATGTACAGATCATGCAACAGGGTAATAAGGGGATGGGTATTACCTATGAGGATTATCAGGACTTTATAAAAGCACGTCATGCCCCAGATGTTAATAAGAGATTTGAAGAGCTTACAGGCGAAAAAAACCGAAGCGGCCTCTCCAAGGAAAGGATTGATGAAATTAATGCCAAAATTGACAACAACGGATGGAGAAGTCACATGGAGTCTTTTGGTGATGTTCATGATCAAATCATTGACAAAAACCTAAAGGCACAGGTGGCTTATGGATTAATTACGCCGGGTATGTATGGCAAGCTTAAAAAGATGTACCCAAAGTATGCACCAATGAGGGGCTTTAAGGACTTTGAGGGCGTTGATCCTACCATGTATGTCATGCCTGAAACCCAAGAGGGGAGATCTTCTGAGCCGGGAGACGTTATAGGGTACACGATCGCACTGGTTGAGTCAAATATCATTAGAGGAGAGACCAACCTTGTTAAAGAGAAGATCTTTAATTTTGCTGCTGATAATCCGGATTTTCAAAAGGTAATGAGGATCAAGAATATCTATTGGCGAGATACCGGAAAGATTGACGCTGATACTGGTAAAAAACGATATATAGCAGAGCTTGATAAACCAACCGCAGAAGAGCTTCTTACCGGTGTGGTTGTACGTGACATAGATCCTAACCAACATTTGACAGAATGGTCTGAAAGAGATAATCCATTCACAGAGGGGGCAAGGAACCTATTTCTTATGAAAAGGGGAAAACCTGCATTTATTGAGTTTTCGGATCCGCATATAGCAGAATGGATGAAAGGCCATGATATGGATATAATGCCAGAGGCTATGAACGCTCTTGGTAAGTATATGAGGTTTTTACGCAATGCCTACATTACATACTCTCCGGAATTTCCTTTGAGAAACATGGTTCGAGATGGTACAACCGGTGTATTGCACATCGCAACTGATTTTGATACAAAAACCGCCATGGCCATTGGTAATCCGGTTAGATTAGCAAGATTGATGAAGCCTATTTGGAGAGCTTTATACAAGGATGAGTTTGGTGGGGATTTTGGTAAGAACATCAAAAATTTCATCCATCATGGCGGCATGAGTGGTTATTATCAATTAAGTCCCCTGAAGAGATTGACCAAGGATCTCACAGAGGCTATCGATCAGCATGGGAGCAACTGGTATAAGGTTAAAAAAGCGGGTAAGGCATTTCACCATATCATGCAGTCCTATACATCGACGGTTGAAAACCTGATTCGGTTAAGTGGGTACGACTATTTCATGGAGAATAAGGTTCTTAACCCTAAAACAGGACAGGCATTTACGCCAAAGCAAGCAGCAAGATACTTTAAGTCTCTTACTGTAAACTTTGATAAGAAAGGAAGTTGGGCAGGTACGATCGGTAATATTTGGATTTTTTATAATGCTACGCAAAAGAACGTGGCCAGGTTGGCAGAGCCGTTCTTGGAGGGTGGCAAAAGAAGGCGCACACGTGCAGCGGCTGTACCATTGATTATGGGATCTGTTTCCTATGCGATGGCAGACCTGTTGCGAATAGGTTTGGGGGTTGATGAAGATGATGAGTTTCGGTTCGACAAATTAAACAACTTTACCGTAGCACACAGGATTATGATCCCCAATTTCGCGAGTGACGATCCTGATGCACTGATATCTGTTCCGTTACCCTATGGTCAAAATGTTTATTGGGCAGCAGGTGTCTATGCCAATAAAGTGGCAAACAATGTAATGACTCCGCAGGAAATGGCGTTTAATCTTGCCAGTATATCATGGCAATCATTTAACCCTATTGGAGGGGAGGCAACCGATGCCGGTATAGTTCAGTCTGGCACTAAATCATTGCTTCCCACAATCTTTGTTCCTCCCTTTGAATTGGCAACCAATGTTGATTTTAGGGGAATGCCGATTATTCCTGAACAAAGATATGGAGACAGGCATATTCCACAGCACAAGAACTACAGATATTATACTCAGCAATGGGCTATTGATACGGCTAAAGCGCTAAATCGAATATCAGGTGGAGACGATTATACAGAAGGGTTGATTGAAATGTCTCCTAATGCCATTGAATTTCTTGTAAGTAACTACCTGGGTGGGGCCGGTTACTTTGCAATATCCTCAATGAACGCAGCTCAAAAAGTTGTTGATCATTTAGTTGGTGATAATCTACTGACGGAGGAGGACATCATGCGGTTTCCTGTCGCAAGAGTATATTTTGCCAAAGTTCCGGCAAGTGGATCTCGAAGAAGGTTCTATGAAAACCTTGATGCACTTAATGAAATTGAATGGAAATATGATCAAATGATTGCAGACGAAAGGTTTGGTGAGGCTGATAGATTTGCAGAGGATAATGCAAACCTGTTTGATTTAATACCTTTCAAAAACTCTACACGTGTGTCTGTTACGAATCATTTCAGTGAACTGAACAAACTTCCAACTGACCTTGATAATTATGATCAGATCAGTGAAGAAATTTTAGATCGGATTCAGCGGTTCTATAATGAATTTAATAGTGAATACAATAGAGCAGCCGGAACATCGGCATCGCAGAATCCCCCTTCTTTGACAAGAATATTGAACCCAAGCTTAACCAACATACTTGAATAATCATGGAACAAAAACTGCCTAAATTAACCGAAGAACAAAGGATAGATAACATAAAGCGACTTGAAAGGGCACGTCTGGCTTTTGATGATACCATGCCCATCCGTGAGGAAAGAGAAAGGAATTTCAGGTACTATGTCGGAGACCAGTGGAGTGATCTGATGAAAGATCCCGACACGGGGGAAATGATCTCTGAGGAAACCTTTATCCGAAAACAGGGAAGGATTCCGGCAAAACAAAATCTGATTGGTAAGACTATTCGAAATCTTGCAGGGCAATTCAGGACAAACTACCCTGATCCTGTAGCGTTTGGACGTTCAAGAGGAAACGCCTCAGCAGGGGAAATGATGACAAGTGCCCTGCAGTATGCTTTGGATATCAATGAAGCAAATGAGCTGGATGCTCAGAACATGAAGGAGTTTTCCGTTGGCGGTGTGGTTGGATGGAAAGTTGGTTATAAATGGTGGAGTCAGTTAGACCGTGAAGATCTATATATAAACAACCTGGATGCTACACGAATATTTTATAATGCGGATGCAAACGATATTCGTGGAATGGATATAACCATTATAGGGGAACTGCATGACCTTACCCTGAATGAGATAATGAGTAAATTTGGATTCAGTATTCGTGACAAAGAGAAGTTATTATCCATATTCCCGGATGCACGTGCAGATGATTGGGAAATCAATAATTTTCCACAGCATATTCAAAAGTTCAGAGACTTTTATATCCCTGACAATCCGGATAAACTCAGGGTTATTGAGGTATGGGAAAGGGGCTATGAGGACATGGATTTTCTTCATGACTATAAAGACGGATACTTTGAGCCAGTTGATAAGCAGTTTTTTATTGATAATGGATATGATCCTGAAATTATTAATAGCTACTCTCTCGAAGAGATTGTTCAGCTATTGAATCAGGCAAGAGTAGATCAGGCAGCTGCCCAAGGTGTGGGAGAGGATGCGGTTGCCAAAATGGAGCTTCATAGCCGTTATGAGGAGTGTTGGAGGGTGTATTATCTGAGTCCAAACGGCGATCTGATTTTATCCATGAAGTCACCGTATGATCATCAAGAGCACCCTTATGTGCTTGGCCGGTATATGATGGATGGTAAAGTGTTGAGTCTTTGCAGTTCAATTATTGATCAGCAACGTCATGTAAACCGTTTGATTTCTATGATCGATGCAAGTCTTGGCCGGTCTTTGAAAAAGGTTATGATGGTTGATGTAGACAGCATCCCGGCGCAGTATAAGGGCAATCTTCAAGAGTATGCCGATGATATGGTTCAGATGAATGGTTTTGCTTTTTATACTTCCCAGGGTGGTAAGCTGAACATGCCTAAAGAAATTCAAAGCGCATCATTCCCGGTGGAGGCCATGAGTCTTTTGAACCTTCAATCTGAGCTTCTAAAAGATATCAGTGCCGTTACGGATGCGGTTCAAGGTAAAGAGCCAAGCAGGCAAACACCGGCATCGTTGTACGCACAGCAGACCTTAAATGCGAGTATTACCAATAAAGATATTTTCGATTTTTATTATGGGCTGATTCGCAAGAGAAACCGAAAAGTAGTTAAAGTGATCAAACAATTTTACTCTGAACCGAGGTATATTAAAATCAGCGGAACCGGATATGACAGTGGTGTAGACAGTATGTATGATCCGGACGAGGTACGAGATGTTGATTTTGATGTGGTAGTTGGAGAGGCGCAACAAACTCTGGCTTACCGACAAAATGTTGACGTTGAATTGAAAGAGTTTTTGTCAGGTCAGTTAATTACTTTTAGAGAATATCTACAGACAACGAGCATGCCATATGCTGATAAACTATTACAGCTATTGGATAATCGTGAAGAGAAACAGCAGGAGGATGGTCAGCCTCCTGTTGGGCTTACCCCTGAGCAGATGCAAAGCATGGCGGAGCAGGGCGGTTTAACACCCAATCAGTAAATTTAAATTGAGAAACAGATGGCGAGAAGGATTGATGAAAATATTTCACCAAAAGGTGTATTAACACAAGATGGATTGTTTAAAGCCACAAACTTTATATACGATCTGTTAAGGCCCAAAGATAAAGGTAATGGATATCGCAAGAATCAGGTTACTTTTATTCGTGATCCGGAGACCGGGCATATTGTTGAGGTGGGTACAGGAAAGAAATGTGAAGTACAATATTTAGAAGATAATTAGTATAAATTTGATTAATTCTAAAGATTAATTAAATTGAGTTGTCCATAGGCGTTCAGCACAGACGCCAACCGACGTGCGAAAGCACATGTACATATAATAAAGCTATCGGAAAGGCTACTATAACGGCATAGAAATATGCGGTCATAGTAGCCTTTTTTTTTGGCTTGAAAACAGGAAATCGGAAGCCTGGTAATTCTTTGCAAATGCAGGGAGTGCCAGGCTTTTTTTATTTGGAGGAGATATGAAAGGCAAGGAAGAAGAAGTTGTTGAGACTGTTGAAAGCAAAGAGCATGCTGACTATAACGGAAAGCAGAGCGATAAAAGCCCATTTGAAATTCTTGATGAAGTGGAGGCAGGTGGTGGTGTCTCTTTTGCTGATGTAGCTGATGATACCGAAAGAGAGTATGAAACCGAAGTGTCCAAGGCTGAGGGGGGGGATGAAGAAACCGGGTTAAAGTCAGATAAGAAAAAAGCTGAGGCCGAAGAAGATGAAGATGATGAAGCCATAAAAAAAACCGCTGAAAACAAGGAAAAGGATGATGATTCTGAAAAAGAGAAATCTGAAGAAGAAAAAAAGGCTGAGAAGGAAAAGGAAGATGCTAAAAAAGAAGAGGCCGAAAAGGTCTCTGAGCAACCTGAGTGGTTGGTTAATAAACTAAAAGAAATTAATCCTGAGCTTGATGTTGAAGATCCTGAGCAAATTCAGAGTGCTATTGATGAAATGGCCTCCTATAAGGAGCAGGTTGATCAGGCTAAAAAGGATCTTGAAGCCGAGAGAGAGAGCAATCTTTCTTTTTACAATCTACTTGAAGGCTCTGAGGATCTTCGGGAAGTAGCACGGTTTATGCACGTTCATGGGGCTGATCTAAATACAGCTCTTTCAGCACTTGAAATAGATCCGGCTGTTGATATGGATGAGCTAAAGAAAACGGATCCGGATGCTTACCTGGAAGCTGTTAAAAAAAGAGAAGAGCGTGAGGCCAAGGCCAAAGAAGCTCAGGACAATGAAAAGCAGAGACAGGAAAAACTTGAAAAGAACGCAGACAAATCTGCCGAGTATGTGAGCGAGTTTAAAAAAGAATTTGAGGTTGATGATGAACAGTTTGAGAGTCTTGTGGCTGAAAGCATTAATCCGGAGATAGACAACCTTGCTAATGGTTTAGTCACCAAGAATTTTTTGAGCATAGTATTTAAGGGGCTGAATTATGAGCAAGCACTTCAATCAGAGTATGAAAAAGGGCTTACCGAAGGAAAGAACATGAAAATTGATGAGCAGAAGGGCAAAAAGAAGGGAGATAAACTGCCTGCTTTGGACACTTCTGCTCCCAAGAAGGCTGAGAAGGAAGAAGGCGACATCTTTAGTGAGGCGCTAAAGCCAGTACGTCGAATAAGTGAAATCCAATAACCATAAAACAAACAGTTAAATGAAGATAACAGCAAAAATCCTTCAAAGCTTAGCAGGTGTCATGTGGCTTATGCTTTTAGCAGTGAGCTTTATGGGGCCTGAAGTTCTGGCTCAGTTGCCTTACGCAAGCCCCGAATTGATCACGTTTCTATTTGGAAGTTCTACCGGGGGCGTATTGCTTGCCGTTGGTGCTCCTTCAGGTAGAATTGATACCGATACTACTGATGATGATCGTCTTGTACGTGATGTCAGTAAGGATCTTACCGAACATAAACCGGAGGTGGCCAGATTAGATACGGCTCTTCGAAAACTTAAATCTACCCCCTTAAAAGCAAAATTTGCCGAATGGGAGGAAGTAGGTCAGTTTCCGAGAATCGCAACAATCGATCCTGCCGCTGATATTGCCGGCGCAGCTGAGGTTGAAATTGACTTGGCCAACACCGGAGAAAGCAAGTACTTCATCAAAGACGATATTCTTCGTGTTTATGATGTAACGACAAACCTGGATCATGCCAACTTTACGGGGATCCGTTTGTACGTTAAGACCAGAAACGATGTTGATAACACCGTAACTGTTCGTGCCTTTAATGATACCGGCTTTGTTGCCGTTCCTGCTATTCCTGCCTTGACCATTGGCACTGAGTTGCAGCTTATCCGAATTGGACATGCCAAGAGTGAGTCTGATAAGGTGGGTGAGTCCAGAAGCATGAAGCCTGTTCAGTACAAGAACGGTATTCACACTTTTGAGAAGTATATCAGTATTTCAAAACTTCGCAAGAAGCTTGTGACCTATACTGAGGATGATCTTAAGCGCGCTATTCGTCAGTCCATCTATGATATGAGACTGGATATGGAGTCCATCTTTTGGGATGGTGTGGGCATGCAAGATCAGCATCCGGATAATGAAGAGAACATGTACACAATGAAAGGGGTATCTCATTTCATTGAGTCCAATGTTATTGAGCTTCCTGCAGTGGGTGATATCACTGAAACCATGTTCCTTGATTGGGCTGAAAGAGTGTCCGCTGATTCTCATGGATCAGAAGAGAAGATGCTTTGGGTATCATCCAGTCTGTGGACAGAAATCAACAAAATTCCTCTTATCAAGGAAACGCTTCAATCTCAAAGAAGCGAGAGGGTTTTAGGCGCATATGTGAACCGGATCCAAGCCGGTCACTGTGAGCTTTTGGTTGGTGTTCATAAAGGGTTTAAGGAATTGGGCAAGAAGCGTTTTGGCGCAATCTTGGATCCAATGCACCTGAGAAAGCGTGTTCTTGAACCAATGCACACCGTAGATATTCGTCCGGAAGGATCGGGCGGTAAGCGAGAGGAAGGGCGTAAGTACATCGAGACTTGCACCGTTGAGGTTCGCTACGAAAAAACACATGCACTTCTGGTGTAATCATTATACAGGGGGTTCCTTTGGGGGAATCCTCTGTTTTTTTAAAAATCATAAACCCTGAAAAAATGAGTGAAGAAAAAAAAGTAAAGTTCATTTCAAATCATTCGCAGTTGATGATTATGAGGAAACCAAGGCAGGTTACCCGAACAGTAAATGGATTGACACAGATCGTTGTAGAAGATCAGCCTCCATTTAAATTTGAGAACGGAGATTTATCCGTTACTGAAACTGAGGCCAAGGAAATACGCACCAAGCGTGGATATGGAAGGCTGTACAAGGAAGTCCCCGCGGCTGTTGCCAAAGTGGCCAGTAAAGAAAAAAAGGCTGAGAAAACGAAACCTTTAGACGAAAACCCGGAGACAAAACCGGATGATAGTAATATCAAGACTACTATTGTTGAAGAGGTTACAGACTTCAATAGTGCGATGAACTATCTCAAAGAAGAATTTGGGTTGGAGCACAAGGATGTAAACAGCAAGGACAAAGTATTTGCCCAGGCTGATCTGCTGAAAATAGAGTTTCCGAACTTCCAAAAATCGGAAGAGTAACAACGAACCTTCCAGCCTACGGCCTCTACTTTATGGCTTTGCCATGAGTAGGGGCTACTATTTTAAAAATGACAAAGATAAAGCCAAACATACAGCCTTTTTCTCACATTGCTCTGGCTATGCAGATGGCCAGAGACAATGAGAATCTTACGTTTACCCCATATCACGACACGGTGGGTAAGCTAACTATCGGGTATGGCCGGAACTTGGAGGATAAAGGTATCTCCCATTCAGAAAGCGAGCTTCTTCTTGCTAATGATGTTACGGTCAGTCATGCTTTGTTATTGGCTGAATTTGGGTTTTATAAGTCCCTGAGCGAAGTCCGGCAAGCAGTGATGATGGATATGCTACACAACATGGGAATGGGCGGTTTAAAGCAATTTAAGAAGATGATCCGGGCGCTGATGATTGGGGATTGGGATGAGGCCGCGGCGCAGATGAAAGACTCCCAGTATTGGGATCAGGTTGGGGTAAGGGCAAAACGGAATTGGATGATGGTGCGATTTGATAAGTACTACAGCAAGGCTGAGGCTGAGAGTTATTTTAAGAACCAATAAACACATCAATGTTAAAAATGGATCCTGTAATTGAACAAAGTGGTGGGGTAGTTGTAAAAGGCGGTTTACTTGTTTCTGCCTGGGTATTTGCTCAGTTAGAACCGATGGCTGAATTTGGAATGGAAAAAGCCTATGACATGGGCTTTAGTGTGTTTTTGCTATTCATATTCCTGATTTACATGGTGTACGAGAATAGAAATACGAATAAGAAAAAAGACAACATTCAGGCGCAGAACAATAAGCTACAGACTGACAATAAAGAAATTTTGGTTCATAACATTGAGGCAATTATCAATTTTGCAGGAGCGGTAAAAGATATGGCTAAATCTCAGGAGAGATCGGCTATCACCTATCAGGAAAGTCAAAAAGAAGTGATTTTGGCTTTCAAAGACACTGTTGACAAACTATCCTCAACCATTGAAAAAAAACTCTAATGGCAATAACGGCTGAACAGCAAGCCAAGCTTGATCGGTTAATAAATCTTGTTACTCTCCGTATTGACGAATACACAGAGGATATAGACGGTGAGGCTCCTGAGGCTCCGATTGGGGATATTCCTTCAGAGTTGGGGGTGAGTGCGAAGGCAATTCTTCATCTGCTTCCTCGGTTTTCTCTTTTTTCATTGTCAAAAAAAGCAGACGCGGTTGTATTGGTACAGCCAACGGCCGAAGAAAGAGGAACGATTGTACCGCTTCCGGATGATTATGTGCGGTTTATTTCTATCAGAATGGCCGGATGGCACTACCCGGTTACTTCCGTTATCAGGGAAGATGATGACATGATAAAAAAACAGGCCTATGAATACCTTAAAACCACAAACAATAGCCCGTTTGCTACTCTTGTGCCTTATACCAATGCAAGTAAAAAAGCCCTTGAAGTGTTTCCTAAATCCGATACTCTTCAAGACCTGTTTTATGCGCCATATTATAAAGTATATGATCTTCCGGATCAGTTCGATGATGCGGTGGTATGGCATGCGACTTCGAATGTGTTGCTGACCATGAGACTAACTGCACTGGCTGATAAAGCCCTGCAAAAGCTTGATTTGGCCATAAAAATACTTAATAGCGAGGTGGCCTAATGAAAAGAATACAGATAGATATCCGAAAGGATCTGTTTGAATCGATTGTGGCCACGACACAGCTTCGTGCCCGTCAGGTTCCGGAAATGATTGATATTGCAATTGTCAGGCCGGAAGATCAAAAAATATTTGACCGATACTTCAAAGAGTTTATTGCTGAGTTTAAAAATGAGACGGCTACCTTTGGCCGGCTGAAAGACTATGAGGGCATGCTGTCCTACGAGCTAAATGATTCAGAAACCGAGCATAAACTGGATGAACTTCAACCGCTTCTGTCGAGAATAGCCCATGAATACCTGCTATCACGGTGGTATGATGATATTGGTATCGATCAGTTACGAAATGATAGCCTGGCCAAATATGAGAAGCTATTAACTGATTGGCGTAATCACACGGCAAGAAAGGCTTTTGTGGTTCCTAAATACAGACCATATTTCTAATGGATAAGAAAACTGTAGACATATCACCCATTGGGATTGACAGAAGACCTGTGAAACGTCAGCAGACTCCGGGTTTGTGTAAAAGTATCGTCAATCTTCGTCCTACCGGGCCAACCAAGGATCCGTATTGGGTTGCCGAGCCGAATGTTGATCAGCTGAAAAACAGCGGTGGAATTGTTTTTAATCCGGGCGAAAAATCTCTAATCGTTGAAGCAGGGTGGCATGTAAGGGGTAGTCTTGGTGAATTTGTTCAAACAGGCAGTCAATCGCTGAAACGTTTGGTCTGCATTTTCTCAGACGGGTGGATCCGTGTGTATGATCCGGAGTTAACGGTAGCCGGATGGGGACTTGTCACGGAGAGAAAGCTAACTGATCCGGGGGTGTATGACGGGCAATTTATACAGTTCAATAATTCGTTGGTGATAAATTGCACCAACAATGGCCAGGCATACGGAATGTTTTTTTTGGTGGATGATATCATCATACGATATAAATTCCCTGAATTGCCGCCTATCTCCATTTCTCCTGAAGTAGAAAAGACTTATTCTGACGAGGAAATTGAAACCCTGGGTGAGACAAGGGATTCCATTATGACAGGTAGCCTTTATGTTCGGTATGCATACGAGCTTTTTGATGGAACACTTATTTATCATTCAACACCACAATATGTAGCTCTTGAAAATTCAATTATTGAAGGTGAAAATAAGACCTATCGATTGATATTTCGATTATTTGAAGCTACTCAGCAAAGTAATTCTCTTGATTTTTGGATAGAGAACATATCCAATGTTGCTGTGCTTATCGGTGGGTTTAAGCCCTTGGGCGATGATGGTGATCCACAGGCCAGAGATGAAGAGGATCTGAAAAACATATTATTCTACCGGGCAACATACCTGCCGTTTTCAAAAAAATTAGGCAATGAAGAGGAGACCGTTAAAGAGGCAACGTTTAAAAAGAACGAGCAGCTTTGGAGTACACTTGAATTGGCCGACATAGACATGAACTCAGCTCATGCCAAAAGAGCTGATATAATACACACATTCAATTCCCGGTTACTTCTCGGTGGAATGTCGGTTGATTTCTCTTTGCCGTCTCTGAGAAGCGAGGGAATATCAAACAGTGAAGCGCCTCCTTTTTCAGCCAAGACAAATATTATTTATGGTGAATTAGTGCTTGTTGAAGAAAATGGCGAACAGTTTTATGAATATGAACCCGATATATGGGAGGTTGATATTTTTGGAGTAGATCTTGGGCCAATCACAATAGATGAGGCTGTGGTGTTTGATTATGTTTGGGCAACCGATGACAGAATTACAGCTGAAGTAAGTGTTTATAGTGATGATATAAGGTTGGTTTTTACCGTGAGTGGTTGGAGGGTTGAGGTGAATAAAGATGACTATCTCGCACAAGATTTTTTATCCTTTGAAAATTTCACCTTTGTGGGAGTGGGTGCTGATCCTGATTTAAAGGAGGTAATTATTGGGGTTGATATCAAAACGAGTAAGGGGGTATATAAGAGAGTAAGTGGGGTAACAATGGCGAAGGTGACTGACGGGGCTATTGGTTTTTCCGGCAAAGTGTTCTCCTATCCGGACAGGAGAGCAACAACCATGAAAGTTTGGGTTAATGACGGACTGGGTTGGATTCTTCATAGCGTGAATAAATTGACCGGTTCAAGTACTCAAAATATAGCATTCCTGCCTTCTGCAAGCATTGATGATCAAGTTGTTATCAATGAGCCTGTTTATCAACCGGCCGTAAATAACGTGGTTGAATATGTGCCAAACAGGGTTGCTGCAAGCGAGGTAAACAATCCGTTTCAATTCTTTGCAGACAAAGTATATCGGGTTGGAGAGGTTACAAATAAAATCACAGGGTTTGCGTCGAATGCATTAGCGGTTAGTCAAGGTCAGTTTGGGCAGTACCCATTGTTTGTAATGATGCAGAATATGATCTATGCCCTTGAGCAAAGCTCAAATGCTCTGGTTGCTTTTGGTCGTATTAGCCCGGTGTCACTGAACAGGGGTGTTGCCCACAGACGAGCGTTGGTAAACGTGGGTCGGTTAATCGTTTTTGTGTATAAAGACGGGTTATTTACGCTTGATGGTGGCCAGATTGAAGAAATTGCCCATGAGATAGGAAACTATCCGGGCGCTCCTGAAATGGATTATTCAGCTATACATCTGGCATCGAGGCAGCGTGAAGGATCATCCGAACTTATTATAAGCACCGGGACAAAGTATTACATATTCAACACCAGGCACGGGCGATGGTTTGAGTCAAACAAAGCAAGAAAAGGCTTTTTTATGTTTTCAGGGGAACTATACTCGATCGATCAGCAGGGGAACATCTATGATGAGTATAAGGAATTAAACACCGATGTCGATTTTGAACTTGAACTGGATCCGGTTCACTTCATGCAGCCTGAACTATTGAAGCGATTGTTTGCTCTATACATTCGTGGAAACATTAAAGAACATACTCTAAATGTATGGTTTGAAGGAAGTAGTAGTGAGTTTTCAACATCAAATATGGCAATGAGGTTTAAGCATAGAAGTGTTTTTTCCTTCAGGATTCGTCTAACCGGAAGTATGGCTGTTGAAACTGATTATCTGCAATCTCTATCAGCACAGATTGAGGCCAGACACCCACAACGAACCAAAATAGGAGTGTAACCATGGTAAAGGCGTTTAAAGACGAAGTACGTAGTATTACGATCAAGCCAAGCATTGACTGTACCGGGCGGATTATACATGCACATGCGTGGTTGGATAACAAACGTGTTAAGCAGCTTAATCAGGTGCCCGTTGATCTGCCCAAGAGAAAAGTGACTGTATCGATCCATAACCCCAATGCGGATAAAACTCAATTAACGATGAAGGTCTATGGGCGAACCATTAATTCTGAAAAATTTATTGATTTGGTTGCCCTTCGGGTGGTCTCAGCGGTAACAGGCAGTTCCCAAGAGGTTATTGAATTTGAATCGAGTCTGTTTTCAAGCTTTAAAATAGCTACCGAAAGCACGGAAAAACTTACAACCGATATCAGTATAGAAGAGGTTGCGAGGAATATTCCACAAGGGGCTATCACAGGCGTGGCCGAGGGCGCTCCGCTGAGCGTTCCATGTAACTTTTTTGATCTGCCATCCTCAGACAGGTATTCGATTGTGTTTCACGGCGAGGGTGTGGGTGTGGTTAGCACGGAAAGGCTATTGATATACGACAACGATGGAAAATTAAGATTAGAGGAACAGCATGATTAAAGCGTTTAACAGCGATATTTCCCGGATGATAGAGGTCACACCTTCTCAGGACGTAACCGGGAGGTTAATATACGCTAAGGTGTATGACGAAAAGGGTCTGTTCATTAAAAACGTGAATCAGGTGTTGGTGGATCCGGAGCAAAGTCAGGTGGACGTTGTCGTTCAGAACAATGCCGGTGTAGCTGTAAATATTACAGTAACGGTATGGGGAAAGAATATCAATGATGCAACCTATGACAACTTGGTTCATCAAGAGGTGTTTAGTGCGGCCGTTGGCCAGAGTACTCTTACAGGAACGTTTTTAAGCGGTGCATGGACAGGGTTTAAAGCTATTGTCACGATTCAGGCCGGATATGAAGCAAGTGTTGTCATTCAGAGTAAATCGCTGTCAATATCAGACAGGCTCTTTGATCCGGACGGAATTACTATTGGCGGTGTGGCCGGTGAAAAGGTTATAGTGCCTTGTGATTTCAGGGGTATCAATCCATCAAGTGATTACTCTCTTGTTTTTGAGGCAGAGGGCGTGGGTGTAATTGGCCGTGATAAACTGGTGCTTTATCATCAGGACGGGTTTCGCACAGAGGTGTCCGAAGAAGAGGCTGAAAGAGAGCAAACAGCTTTATCAGCTGCGCAGACTATTTTGAATCAAGTTATATCAGAGGCAACAAAATCTGTTACTAATATTATTGTCGATGCTGATTTTTCAGGTAACGATATCGTGTTCACCAAAGAATCAGGCGATCTCGTTACAATTGTAGGTGGTAAAACACAGATAAAAGGTGAAAAGGGGGATCAAGGAGATCAAGGGGTACAAGGCATCCAAGGCGAGCAAGGTATTCAAGGCGAGCAGGGGATTCAAGGAGAGCAAGGCATACAGGGCGAAGAGGGTATTTCTGCCTATCAGGTTTGGTTAAATGAAGGGAATGTAGGCACAGAAGCGGATTACATTGCTTCTAAAAAAGGTGAAAAGGGGGATCAGGGCATTCAGGGTATTCAAGGCGAGCAGGGTATTCAGGGAGAGCAAGGCATTCAGGGTATTCAAGGAGAGCAAGGCATCCAAGGCGAACAGGGTATATCCGCCTATCAGGTGTGGTTGGATGAAGGAAACGTTGGTACTGAGGCTGATTATATCGCTTCTAAGAAGGGCGAAAAAGGGGATCAAGGAGATCAAGGGATTCAGGGGATTCAAGGCGAGCAAGGTATTCAGGGGGAACAAGGTATTCAAGGGGAGCAAGGCATTCAGGGTGAAGAGGGTATTTCTGCCTATCAGGTTTGGTTAAATGAAGGGAATGTAGGCACAGAAGCGGATTACATTGCTTCTAAAAAAGGTGAAAAGGGGGATCAGGGCATTCAGGGTATTCAAGGCGAGCAGGGTATTCAGGGAGAGCAAGGCATTCAGGGTATTCAAGGAGAGCAAGGCATCCAAGGCGAACAGGGTATATCCGCCTATCAGGTGTGGTTGGATGAAGGAAACGTTGGTACTGAGGCTGATTATATCGCTTCTAAGAAGGGCGAAAAAGGGGATCAAGGAGATCAAGGGATTCAGGGGATTCAAGGCGAGCAAGGTATTCAGGGGGAACAAGGTATTCAAGGGGAGCAAGGCATTCAGGGTGAACAGGGCGAAACTGGCGCTTCTCTTAATATAATTGGTTATTTAGCCGATGAAAATTTACTTCCAGGTCCGGGTAATCCTGGTGATGCTTACGTAGTTATTGATAATCTTTTTGTGTGGAGTGTAGTTTTAGAAGATTGGGAGGATGTTGGTCTGTTTCGTGGAGAAAAGGGCGACCAAGGTATTCAAGGCATCCAAGGCGAGCAAGGCATCCAAGGCGAGCAAGGGATTCAAGGAGAGGAAGGCGATTCCGCTTATGAGGTTTGGTTGGCCGACGGAAACGTGGGTACTCTACAGGATTATCTTGATTCTTTAATTGGCCCACAGGGCGACCAAGGTATTCAAGGTATTCAGGGTATTCAGGGTATTCAGGGAGAGCAGGGAGAGGTGCTGGATGAGAAGTTTAAGCTCCTCCAAGTGGTGCAGGGGACAACGTCAACACCGGTTACTGTCACGGCGCTCACATTTACAGACACTACCTTAGAAGCTACTTTACCTTCTCTTGCCTCAATCAATAGCAGGGTAAAAGTTACAGTGAGTCAGTATTTTCAAATTGTTGTGCTATCGGGGGGAGAAGCGGCACGAGGTGGCACTCGGTTATTAAGAGGCAGTACAGAAATATATCAGCCCGGATTTGAAAATGAAACTGGTCCTATTATATCTGACATCTTTGTCCCTGGATCGGGGGTTACGGACTTAATTATAAGGGTGTTAATTTCGTATTCATATATTGACTCTCCTGCAACAACGGGTGCGGTTACGTATAAGACACAAATCAGACCCTATGACACACCAATTTCCATGACCGCCCAAGACGGGAACGCAACATCAACGATCATATTAGAGGAAATAGCATAATGAACATATTTGAATCCATACAGCACTTAATACCTGACGCTCAATTGAGTGTTACAGGAAATACGTATGAAGGAATTGAATGGCATGACGACAGACCGAAACC
>Ga0222633_1000538_pt1 | contig 32323 bp, 27 predicted proteins | sample AntAcemetageno48_FD_179816 | JGI IMG/M metagenome (GOLD analysis project Ga0222633, IMG submission 179816) | Saline water microbial communities from Ace Lake, Antarctica - #48 | ecosystem: Environmental > Aquatic > Non-marine Saline and Alkaline > Saline | place: Antarctica: Ace Lake | collected...
CCATTCGCGCGGGCCCACTGCAGCACCTCGAGATGCCCGCCCCTTGCCGCCGACCAACACGTCATCTCATCCCACGGCCAGCCGTTCTTCCGCAACCACTTCAGCATCTCGAGACGCCCGCTCCCCGCCGCTACCATGCAAAGAAAGCAATGGTCGACGCGACAGGCGATCTCGCGGTTTCAGACGCTGCAAAATGCTTAAGCATCCGAGCTCCGCTGCTTCCAGAGCACCCATCTTCTCAAACCGAAGCCCCGTCGCCGCCACCGCGCCGTGCATCGCACAGCTCACCACTCGGAGCCGTGCGAGATCGGCGGGGTCGTCGAATAGTCAGTTCTGAGAATGTGCGTGACCACGATGTCGTTGAGAAGGCCGGGGATGGCCTCGCCCGCGTCGGCAAGGCTCGCGGGAGTAGTGCCGGTCGTGATACCACCGATCGCGCCAGTCATGGCGGTATGCGCTGCGTGGGAGGACATGTGAAGGGTGTCGTGTGCGCGTCGTTGTGCGTCGAGGCTTCCGAGAAAACAAGCGTTTCGCGATCCGAAACGTGAAATCTCGAAAACGCGTCAAGAAGTCGGCGCTCTCGAACTGAAGGTAAGATGCTCGTTCCCGCACTCGTCCCTTATTCGACGCTGCGCGTCTCCTCGCGCCTCGCGAGCGGGTGCGTTTCGTGCACGCCAAACAACGATGGACCGGCTTGAGGAGCTCGCGAAGAAGGGCGAAGAGGTACGTGCGCTTGCATCACGCCTGTACCGCTGACGCGCTTGCGATTTGTTTTTGATTGTCGAGAACCCTCGGAAGTCGCGACACTTTTGCCCCATCCGCGCATCCTGCGGTCGAGACGCACCTGACCCCCCCCCCCCACCGCCTTCTCAACAGCCCACCGTGGTGATCAAAGTAGGCACCAGTTCGTTGCTTCGGCAAGAAGCAGGCACCCTGCACCTTTCCCAGATATGCACCCTGTGCGAGACGGTTTCGCGTTTGCACCGGCGTGGCATCCGCGTCGTTTTGGTGTCCAGCGGCGCGGTGGGCGCTGGGATGTTCCGCATGGGGATTACGGAACGACCAAAGGAGGTTGCGAAGAAACAGGCCCTGGCTGCGGTGGGGCAGGTGCACTTGATGCGGTACTACGAGGACATCTTCAACACCATAGGGATTAAGTGCGCGCAGGTGCTGTTGACGCTGGAGAACTTGAGTAACCGAAAACAGTACGTCTGCGCTAGGAACACGTTCGGGGCGCTGTTCGAGATGGGCGTGGTGCCGGTGGTGAACGAAAACGACACGGTCGCGGTGGAGGAGCTGAAATTCGGAGACAACGACACGCTGAGCGCGCAGGTTGCTGCTTTGGTGGATGCGCGGTGGCTTTTTTTGCTAACAGGTACGGCCTTGCCGTGCGCGTTTCCCAAATCCGAAGAACACGCCGTTCCGCCGTACTCGTACCAGAAGGGACTACTACCTCTGCTCGTACAAGACGTTAACCACTTTTTTTCCAAATTCCAAAAACAGACGTGGACGGGTTGTACACCTCCAACCCGCACACCGACCCAAACGCGCGACGCATCGAAGTCGTGGAGAACATCAACGACTTGGACGTGGACGTGGGCGGCGCGGGGTCGTCAGTCGGGACGGGCGGGATGGTCACGAAGCTCACCGCCGCAAGGATCGCGTGCGCGGCGGGGTGCAAAACAATCGTGTGCCTGTCCGGAAACATGGACACCGCGATTGAGGCGGCGGTGTTGCGCGGGGAAAGCGTGGGAACCGTTTTTCTGCCCGCCAAGAAAGCGGCAAAGGGGAAAAAGAAATGGCTCCTTGCGGTGCCTATTTCCGGCGAGGTCCGCGTGAACGAGTTGGGAGAAAGGGCGGTTTTGCGAGGCGCGCCTTTGCTCATGACGCACGTGACATTCGTGTCGGATAACCACTTCAGAGTACAAGAGTGCGTCACCGTTTGTGACCGGGACGGCAACGAACTGGCGCGCGGTTTGTGTAACTACGCCGCGAACACGGTTCGCGAAGCGGTCGCGGCGTCGACGCAAATCGGGACGGAAAAAAGTTGTGGCTGGGAAGATGACCTTGATGGACCACCCGAGTGCATCCACGGAAACAACATGTGTGTCACGCACGGCGAAACCCTGTCAAAGAGCTTCACCTTCGCGGACCTTCAAGGCGCCGGGTACGACTCGGGAATCAACGCGTCGTCGGATGACGAGCAGTAGGAGAAGAAAGAATTACGGATTTATGAATAATAACTCGATACCTTTCCTTAAATACACCTAATACCCCCTGCTCCTCCCCCTTCTCTTAATACACCTAATACCCTCCTCCCTTAGCCCTTAATACCCCCTGCTCCTCCCCCGCGCCGTCACCGAGGCGTCGTATTTCCGTCGCGTCGCCGGGTCCGACAGCACCGCGTTTGCCTGAGATAGTAAAAATAAATGTCATTCTTGTATGGGCAATCAGTCGGCGGAATGTGGTAAATGGGAAATACTTACCTGCGCGATTTGTTTGAAAAGCGCCTCCGCGTGCAAACGCAGGGGCGCTTCAGGCGGCGCTTTATCCGGGTGGTGTTTCAGCGCCAGCTTTCGGTATTGCTTTTTTATCTCGCCAGCCGTCGCGGCAGCGGAAACCCCGAGCACAGCGTAGTGGTCCTGGCCCGATTAACAAGAAAGTGTCAGTCTCTCGTAACGCGTATTACGTAAAAAGTCAGAGGTATAGCCGTCCCTTCGTCAGGACGAGTACGGGTAATCGCGGAGGCGGAACGTGTTGGGTGGGAAATACGTACCACCACCACGCCTTTCAGACTTTTGCGTTTCGCCTCGTTTAGTTTCAAGGAACACTCCGGGCCCATGGACGGCGCCAGCATGGCGAGGTCCTTCGCCGCGGATGGCCAGTCCCCCATGCTCAGATACGCGTCCGCGCGTCGCTGAAGCGCTCGTTGGTAGGAAGGATCGAGGAAATTGGAAACGCAACAGTCCATCACCGCGTCGCAGAACCGCTGAAGCGCTTGGTGCGCGGCGGCGCGGTTGGCGTGAAGAACCGCGCGGAAGGTATCGTCGTCGAAGGCGCACGCGAGACCTGCGGTGTACTGCGCGAGGGCGCGGTCGTACCGCTTGGCGTGGAACTCGTTGTTCCCGCGGACTTTGTGGTGCTCCGCGACCCGACGCGGGCTCGCGTTCGGGCCGGGTGACTTCTGCAGCGACGTTGTTCGCGACGACGGGTCCTCCTTCGACGGCGATACCGGCGCCGACCTCGCGCTGTGTTTCTCGCGGTTCGTTTCACCGAACGACTGCGCTTTGCGAAGGGGAGACAGTTGTTTTGACCTTATGCTTTCAGTGAAACTCGAGGTTTTCGTGGGAGAAACGGGTTGCGACCTGGTACCTTTGTACGGGTCGCGAAACGCCGCGTTGTGAGGCGGAGGTACTCCCTCCTCTCTCTTTTTCGAAGCCTCCGCGGACGCGCTTCCCGGACGCGCCGAAGCCGCAGCCGCGGCGGCGGCGCGAACGGTCGCGATTTCACCAGCCCACCGTTTCCTCTCGCCCTCCCACCGACCTCGTTCCGCCGCGAATGAAGCGCGCTCAACTTCCAGTTCCTTCCGCGCGACCCTCGCGGCGAGGGTTTCCTCTCGCGCTTTCGTACCCGCGGCTTCCGCGCCGGTCTCACCTCTTGCTTCCCTTCGTTTCGCGGCGACTATGGCGTCTCTTAAACGCGTTATTTCGCGTTTCGAATCCAACAACTCGGTGTTCTTTTGTGAAAGCGTATCGGAGGTTTGCGTCAGCGTATTCCGCAACATCGTAACCTCGGCTGCGGCGTTGCGGTACAAATCCTCCGTGCCGGTTGCTTTTGTGTTTTTTGTGTGTCTCGCCTGCTCAACCTCGCCTCGAAGCGTAATGACTTCCTCCTTCTTCACGGAAAAAGCGGAGACTAATCTCGCGTTCTGGCTCGCCATCTCCGCAAGCGCCGCGCGCGCGCTTCGCCTTCCGTTTTCAATCTCAGCGCACCGCCGCGACGCTAACCGCAGCTCGGTTTCAAACGCGTCGCCTCGTCGTAACGCCTTTTCAAGTGTCACTTTGGTGGTTTCCTCGTTTCGTGCCAAATTGTCCCGACGCGTTTCTTTCAACGAGGCGTACTTGCTCGCGATGACCCGCATCGCCGCCTTTTGGTCCGCGATCACTTGTCGCAGCTCGGAAAGGGTCATCGCGGCGACGTTTTCGTCGCCCTCCGCCGGCGCCGGCGACGAAACGTCACCCAAAATATTTTTCACCCCGGGGAACTTCGACTCAGCGCCAGTGACTTTCGCGTTTTCGGATTCTCGATCACCAACGGTCGCACCACCCCGCATCACTTTCGCGCGCGCGACTACCGTGTCCATCCACTGCGAAACCCCTGAGGACCCGGGCGACCCGACTGCGCCTGGGACGTATTTCCCGAGGGGAGACTTTTCCTGCGGCCGGCGGCTGGTATATTCTTCGCCGTCCATCACCGGGGTCCTTCCAACGCCGTGGCTCGTGACGCTTACACTGGCGTTGGTGGTTCCGGTAGATTCGTTCGATGACTCGGGCGAGGAGTCGGTCGCTTTCGCGACGGCGGCGGCGAACGGGGACGTTTTCGCGGACACGTCGCCGTCGCCCCTCAAACGTTTGTCCGCCTCTACCAACCTCGCGCTCGGCGACCGGCTCGCCGCGCGCAATCCGCCCGACATGCCCCCCGCGACCTCCGCCGCGGCCGCCGCGGCGCGACGCGCAGCCCACGCCGCGGAGTCCGACCCAGACCCCGATTCAGTTCGCGTGAGTTTCGTTCGCGCTAAGCTCGCCTCGACTTCGCGCAGCAGTTTTTCTGAGGAAAGGTCTTGCGTTATCTCGGTTGAAACCGTCGCCGGCGCCGCGGCGGCGTGCGTCACGCGCGTCGTCTTGAGGGCTATTTTCGGGCTCACCGGTTTCGACGACGTGCCTGTTGTCGAGCTGAAGTTTTCTTTCGTGTGTCGATCCGGGCGAAACGGTACGGATGGTTTGGAGGTTACGGAAACGTAATCAACCGACGCAGACGACACCCCCCGATTCGCACCCGTGTCCCCGCGAAGTGGGGATGTGTCCGACGCCGTGAACGCCTCCGCCGCGGCGCGAATCTGGTGGGGGAGGAGGGTGCGTGGGGATACGCGGAAACAGGGTCAGAACAGTCGTCCCGGAGGTAGTCGGCGCGGGTCCTTCGCGGGAACCGCGTGGTCGTGGTGTCGACATCAGCACTCGTCGTTGTTGTCGTTGTGTGAACGGCTCTCCCGAGAAAACGAGCGCATCAGTAGTGTCGACTGGTCGGTGGCACGTCGCGGTGGGCCATGGACGTACCCTTCGGTGGTAATCGCGGTTCACTTCACCCATGCTCGCGTTCAGGGTTGCCATGGGTGAAGACACGTTCTCCTTGTCCTGTGTCGGTCGTGAGGAAGGGGAGAGAGCGGTGTCAGGATGTGGTCGTCGTGCCGTCAGTGCCGGCAACGAAACGCCACTTTCGTGGGATGTCGTGAAAAGAAAGCGTCTGGGACACGTCTCAACTGCCGCGCGTACCTCGTGCGCGGGCATGTCGTGCGCGGTATCGCCCGATACTGGTCCACGCGTGTATCGGCACCTCTCGCGCGTCTCGGTCTCGACGGCGCCGAGCCTGTAATGCCCAGTCGTGCCGTCGTCGCGAATCTCCTTCCCCTGATTCGTTTTGGCCCAACTTCGGAAACGAGATAATGAACGGCTCCCATTCCAATTTTTTCCCGAAACCACGACACCCGTCTTCGCCCCCCGAATTCAGGTAGTCACCAGCGCGCGAGGCGACTCCAACTTGACCTCGTACGTGCGGCCGCGTCTTCACACGCAGGTTGATTCGTCCCGGGGCTTCCCCGCGCACCGGCGTGGCGTCGGAGGACCGGCTCTGAGCCTCGAGAACGAATCTTCGAAACGTTTCGATGGAAGACTTTTACCAGATTCTCGGGGTCAGTCGTGGCGCGTCAGAGACCGAGATAAAGAAAGCCTACCGGCGCCTCGCCGTGCGGTGGCACCCGGATAAGAACCCCGGTGACGCGCGTAACTCGGAGGTGATGTTCAAAAAGGTCGCGGGGGCGTTTGAGGTGCTTGGGGATGCGCGACGACGTTTGGAGTACGACACCACCATTTCGCGAGCCGGCGCACACGGTGGAAATGATGATTCCTCCGGCTTCGGTGCTCGCCAGCCTCGTCCCCGAACCGGCCCCGGCCACGAGTTTGGGTTCGGCGGTAACTACCACCACGACCCGTTTGAGGTTTTTCGTGAGGAGTTCGGCGGGACTGATCCGTTCGCGGAGGATCGGTCGTTTTTCAGGGGAGGACACGGCGGTCGCTCTGGTGCGACAAACTCAACGTCGTTTGGCAACCAAGAAACGCAGCGTGGAGACCCGTCGTTTCGTGGCGCCGCGTTCGCGGGGATGGGGTTCGGGGTGCCGTTCTTCGCGTCGCGTGGGGCGGGGGAATTGGGCCGGGGAATTGATTCAACCACCCGTGGAGAACGTACGAGCACTCAAAGTAGGTTCCACGATTTTCACGACGCGGGGAGAGGCGTGACGTATTCTTCCCAAAGCGGCGGTCAAAGTTTTGGCGGCGGCGTCGGGCGTTCGCAGAGCACTCAAACCGTCGTTATCAACGGCGTGCGTTCCACGACCACCACCACGATGACGCGGCACGCGGATGGCAGGGTAGAGATACACACGGATGAACACACGGACGAGGGATTTCCGGGAGGAGGCGGCGGTAGCCGGCTGACGAGAGGTGGTTTTTTTTAAGCCAACTTTGGGGGCCAAATCTTTTCCGACAGAGAACGACGAGTATCATTCGTACTTCAGCTTTATACACGAACACCTTATACCCCCCTCCACTGCTTCAATCCCAAATCCCGTCCCCTAGTTCGCACTCGCCCGCGTAGTTGCAGTTCACGCTGCCGTACTTCGCCAGGTCGATGGAGGACACGTCGTGCGCGTGCGTCAGCGGCGCCGCCTTTTCCAGGTACTCTTTCAGATGCATCGATGCTTTGTGCTCCGCCATCGCGAGCGCGTCTTCGTAGGTTTCGTACAGCATCACCACGTTCGCATCCTCCTGAGAAAACCCGTAGTCGAAGTACATACACCGGTCGTTCGCGAAACAGTTCGTGATGTGGCGTTCGATGACTTCTTTGTATTGCGCCATACACCCATCCTTGACCGTGACCTTCACGAAAAGGCTCTTGCGCCCATCGCCATCGTTCGCCGCGACGACATTTATTGTTCGTGCCGCGACGACCCGAGACGACGACTTTATATGACTGTCCCTTTTTATGCGTCGAGAGGAACCCGCTTGGCCGGTGGCGAATGCGCTGCAGGCGGACGCGAGGGAGGACGACATGCGTGCGTGTGCGTGGCTGTGGAAGCGCAGGTGGTGGTTGGACAGCTGGCAAATCTGACGAGGCAATCGGAAAATGTCAGTTTTTGGTTTTGTGACGTCCCGAAGCACGCCTTCGGGCTCGCAAGGGGAGGTCGCAGGTGGACGGCGTGGATGATGGGTCAGATTTGCCTTTGAACTTTTTCTCCTGAGCATCAGCTTGCACGTTTTCAAACAGTCGGGGAACATCGATATTTTTTTGAATCGGCTGTCAACCTTTTTTTTTCTTCTTGAAACTCAAGAATTTGAACTCCGCGAGTCCGAGTTCACCATTACACGCGACGCCCCGCCGTCTCGTGCAGTCGACGACCGCGTCGAACCTCGGCTCACACCACCACACGCGCGCTACCAACGTCGCGTCGGTTTCTATCCGCAGTGCGCAGCCGCAACAGCGACGCACGCCGGAATACGGAACGATGATGAATGACAACGCGAAGACGCAATTAATCAAAGCGCTTCCTCCCATCGCCGGGTACGTCCCCGACGCATCCCTGCGCTGCGCGACCGTGTAAACCCTCCGCGAACGCCCGTATCGTGTTCCTCACAACCTACAAAACCCACTTCAACTGACCGCATCCCAAATACGCCAACAGAAAAATCGGAGGCCCCACGCGGAGGTCGGCGAAGGGTGGCTGGACGCCCGCAGAGGCAAGTTTTTTTTGGACGCGACCGCGCATGCCCTCCCTGTTCCCCACGCATCCCCGCGACCGCGCGCGCGTTTCGAATACCCCGCGTGGGTCAATTACAGCACGCGGCACACGGCATGCTCCATCCACGCGCGCGTTGGGCTTGTTCGGTGGCTCGCCACGACCGCACGCCCGGGTTCCCGGCCAATGGATCTTCGTTCGAAAACCTCCGCGTTTGAAGGGTGACAGCCAATTCAACCTTCGTCGCGTCCGACGACCTCCCCCTCCTAACGTTCCAAGAAAACAATCCTCTGACCAACCTTCCTCGCGTGCTCTTACCACCACAGGATGACATTCTCCGCCGCGCGGTAGCGCAGTACAAGGGCAAGAACTGGAAGAAGATTGGTACGTACGCGCCGCGACCCCCCCCGTCCGCTTTTTGCTTGCCTTTCCACCGACTCGCCACGACTGCGTCGAACGTCGTCGGGTCTGTGTCAAAGGCGTGTGCCTCCCGCCCCCCTCCCGAGCCCCACGTCGCCGGCCCGGACAAAACCACTCGCGTCGCGCGTATTTTCTCGCGGGCATTCGCCTCACCACCCCGCGCCTCCCGCCCTTCACCTCCCAATCGCCCCACCTCATGCTGACCCGATATTCAAAATCCTCACACAATTCCCGCAATCAGCCGAGTACTTTGAAGAGCGCACGGACGTGCAGTGCCTTCACCGGTGGCAAAAGGTGCTGAACCCCGAGCTCGTGAAAGGCCCTTGGACCAAGGACGAGGACGCTAAGATCATCGAACTCGTGGGTGAGTTGGGGGCGAAGCAATGGAGCAAGATCGCGCAGCAACTCCCCGGGCGTATCGGCAAACAGTGTCGCGAGCGGTGGTACAACCACCTCAACCCGGATATCAAGCGCGAGGAGTGGTCGCGTGAAGAAGACCGGAGTTTGATCATCGCGCACAGCACGTTCGGGAACAAGTGGGCTGAAATCGCGAAGACGTTCGTGGGACGAACGGACAACGCGATCAAAAACCACTGGAACAGCACGCTGAAGCGCAAGGTTGACGAGGCGCTGGCCAGAGGGCTGGACGCGCTCGCCGCCGCGGACGCCGGCGCCGACGAGTCCGGCGGCAAGAAAAGCGCGAAGAAGGAAAGCGCGAAGAAGTCCGGGAAGTCCGCGGAAAAACTGGCGAAGGCGGCGGGTGGCGGGAAGGCAGGCAGCGCGGGGAAGGACAAGTCGAAGAGCAAGAAGCGCGTACGCGGGGGCGCGGACGACTCCGCCGCCGCCAAGCGACAGCACGGAGACCAGTTTGAACACCCTGCGCAAAGAGCCGCCGCCGCCGCTATGTATGGCAACGCTAACGGGCACATGGCGCACGCTGCCGCTGCCGCTGCGGCTGCAGCTGCGTTCGACAACACAATGCACGGCAACTACGGCATGCTCGTTTCGCCCTCAACGGGCGCGGCGCCGTCTCCGTTCGGGGCCGCAGGGGCGGGCGCCACGCTCTTCGCGTCGCCCTACTCGCAACAGAAGCAGGCGGGTGGTTGGGGATACCAGCACCCGCAAAGCGCGGACCGGATGGGGCACGGCATGGGCGCCTCCGACCACAACGGCGGCGGCCCTCCGCGGTCGCCGTTTCCCATGACCGAGCTGTTCGAGATTGCCGAGCAGAACTCGCCTGGTGCGCGCGCGAGTGGGGCGTCGCCTCTCGGGGCGCTGTCCACGATGATGGCGGGCGGGACGTCGCCTTTGCTTTCGAACTTCTCGGGCGGGTCGCCCATGAACCTGTACGCGTCTTTGCTGGCGTCCCCGGGTGCCGGGAACGGCGTTGGCGGCAGCACGCGGAAGACAAACACCGTGCTCCGCGGGTCGGGAGGCGACCGGTCCGTGCAGGGTCGGGATGGTGCGGATACCGGCGACGCGACCGCGATGGCGCCCCCGCCGAAATCAGCGCTCAAGCGCAACGACGCGGGCGGTGACATAGGCGCAGTTGAGTCGCCTTCTATTTCCGGTGGCTTGCCCTGGTTCGACACCCCCGGGGGCAGAGGCGAAACGAGGGCGACGAGGTCCTTGACCGCGGCCGCGAATGCGGGAGGCGGGAAGGATGTCGCCGGTGTCGCCGCTGCCGCAGCCGCGGCGCACCCGCGCATGGCCGGCGGCGCGGCTGGCGAACTCGCCGGGTTGGCGTCACCGCCGTACAAGGGCGCCAACATCCCCGGGCGCTTGAGCTCGATTTTCCGCCGAGGCGGCGCAAGCGATACCCACATCGACCTTCCCAGCAAGATCGGCAAGGAACCCGTGGCCAAAGATGACGTGCTTGAAGTCATGCGGCAGCTTGAAATGCAGAACAGCCGGGACTACCAACAAGCGGAGCAGTTCCTGGCGCAGGCGGCGGGGGCGGCGGGGGACGGAAAGAAACGAGCCGCCGCGTTTGGCGATTCGCCTTCGCTGTACTTGATGCGATAAGCGTCTCACCGTCAGGCGAGGAACAAGGGATATTTATGGAGGGCCCCACGGGCGGCACAGTCACGAGGGGGGGTAGGTTGGTATGGTGTACTGCGATACGTGGGTGATATACGGCACGTCTCCGCGCGGGGACGCGCGCGCGACGCGATTGGAGTTCAAAGGAGGAATCCACTCATTTGTGAATACGCCGGCCGCGGCGACGACAGAGATTTTTGTAAAACTGTTTACATTTCTAAACGCAACGCGCTACCTTCTTTTTGGATTTATTAAGTGACTCCTGATCTGTTATTTACAAGTCACCACTGTCGTACCCACGCCGCGGCCTTCCACTAAAGGCCGTTGAAAATACCCCGAATCGCTCCATCCGCGGCGCCTCCCGACGGGTGTACCCGCACCTTCCGGTCGCCGAGCACTTTCACGCCGCCTCGCCAGATTTGGTACTCGTACCCGACCAGGGCGCACCGCGGGGACTTAACGACTTTCACCACGCGAGTGCCGGCAGTATTTTGCTCGCCACCATTAGTCTGCGCATTAGTCTCGTTACTCTGCGTCTGCGTCTGCGTCTCAGTCCCATCCCCACCAGCTCCGGCCGTCTCCATGTGACCCTCCGACGCGCCCTCCAAAACTAGCCGCGTGTTGACGCAGTGCGCCCACTTCACCCCGAGCGCCGCGGTGGTGGACCCTACGCCGCCGTCGCCGTGTCCCTCGAAATCGGTCTCGTCGTTATTTGTGAAATCTCTTTCCCGTCCCTGTCCCCCGTTGTCTCTACCGTTGAACCCTCCGCCTTCTCCTCCACCCCGTTTCCTACCGAACGTAGTCGTCACCTGGTTCGTCACGAACGCCGCCATGTGAAGGCGTTCCGCTTGTTGTTTCAACACCGACGCGATTTGCCCCAACAGTTCCTGGCGCCTGCGATTGGTACACGAAAAAGGTCAGTCGCGAGTGGCACCAAGTGCCATGTATTGGACGATGGCCTGGTCAAACAGTCACCGTAATCGGTCTGAACACTCACAGGCGCGTTAGAGGTAAAACAGGGCACTTGTGCCGTGTGTGTTAAACAGCGATTGCGGGCGGACAATCGGCAAACGGCCGGTGTGTCGGATTTGGGAAAGCCCAGGCCGTACCTGGCGAGCTGCCCGCGCCCGACGCCAAACTCCGCGCGCGCGAGCGCCGCGACGGAGTCGATGACCTGGGTTGAGAAAGAAAAGTGGTTAACGTCTTTCGGACCGCGTGAGTGAGTAACTACGGGCGGACAAACCGCGAACAGGGAGGCGGGATTTGGAAAAGGCCAGAGCCGTACATACCAGCAACCGCACGCCGTGGTCGATGAACGTCTCTTCCAGGCCTTGCAAACGCTGGTACGTCTCCGAAAGCGTGGACGGGGTGAGTATTAAGACTCTTTGCGTCAAATCAAGGAGCGCTTGCGCTTTTTGTTGGGCCACGGTCTGAGAGTCCGTGGCTACCCGCGCGTACACGGCCGGGAAAACCGAGCTCGCGATTTCACACAACCGAACGCCGCTGAACTTCTGTTCCGTGTCGATGTACACCACGCCCGCGTTCAACCCGCCAACTTCAAGTGGAGCCGCGGTAGCCACGGCTAGTGTCAGGCAAAACTGCGTCTTCCCCGCACCAGCGCCACCCACGAGCTCGGTGATTGACCCGGTGGGGACGCCGCCGCCCAAGGCCTGGTCTAATGCGTGAAGAAAAACGCCGCCGCGTACGTACGCGGGGCCGGCTTGTTGTTGTTGTAAATGTAAATGAGACGATGAGGGACCCGGCTCGCCCGTGGTTCGGTTGGAGTTTTTATTGGTCGTTTCTGTTGTGTTTGTCTCGGTTGTTGTCCCTCCCGCGCGGCTCGCAAGCAGCGCCTTCGCGGTCGTGGGCTTGGGACAAACGTTCTTCGCGACGCACTGAAACACCCGCTCCGCCGCGGGCAGCGAGATGTCCAGGAGCTCCACCAAATCTAACGAAGACCGCGTCAACACATCTTCCGCGGTCCGGAAGTTGTGCCCCTCCAGTTTGCTCAAAGTCTCAACGTCAAGCCCCGCCACGCGCGCCAGCGAGCGGTGCTTCGCGGCCATCCCGGGAAGCCCCCTGCGCCCGACGAGAGACCAAGCTCACGGCGCCGGCCGGTTTGAACGGGCACCCCAGCGAGATCGAAAAGTCGTTGTTCGCTTTTTCCTCGTCAGCTTCGGCGTCAAAAAATTCGGACGACTCCCGAAATGGCATCTCAACGGCAACGCAGAACGGGCGCGCACGCGGTGGCCACAGTCCTGACGTGGCCAGCGCCCGGGGCCGGCGCGCGAGTGGCGATTCGCAACTGGTGTGGGGTGGTGCAGCGAGTGAGGAGGAGACACAGTTGCCTGGAAGAGACGCCGTGGACGTCTCCGAGTGGCGTTGACTCGTGCTTGCGATCCGCAGAGATTATCCTCGACCGAAATGACCGGTATGCGTGGTACGCTCCCCCGTTTGGGAACCCTCGCGACCGCTGATGGCGTCGAGGAGCACGCCATCTTGGTCAACGCCGAGCGCGGTTTGTTAAGCTCGCTCGCGAAGCAGAAGGTGTCATCCGCCAAGCCGTCACTCGGCGCGTTTCACCAAATCGGGCGTAGAGACAGGAACGACCCGTCCAATGCACGCCCTTTGACGGAGTTCGGGGAAGGCGCGGCGGAGGTGCGGGCGCTCGGGGAGGACGGCCCTGGTGGTAAGGGCGTTTTGAAGCGCCTGGAAGGTGTCGCCGCGATGAAGCATAGCCGAGCCGGGCGACACAAAAGCGCGGTCACGGCGTGGGAAACGGAACGCGACCGCGTGGTGACCCACGTGTTAGCCACCGAGACGAAATCGCTCGTTACCACGTTCAGGGCAAACATCGAAAACAGCGATGCGAAAATAGCGCAAATCATGGACAACTTCGCCCCAGACGTCATCAGAGGGGAGCACGTCTCCACCCTGCGCCCTGGGGACGAGGGGTCAACGGTTGGGGAACACGTAAAAGAAGAAGAAGAAGAAGTGGGGAAGGTTCCCGACGCCAACGCCCACGTCACCGCGGCAAAAGAACAGAAAAAAGAAAATGCGGTTCGCGCGGCGCGGGATTTGAACGCGGATGCCGCGCTCGCAGCGATGGACGCAGACGCGCTGCGTGCTGCCTGGGAAACCGTGCGTCGTGAATTCCCAATCAGAACCCAGCGTATCGAGGATTTGGAAACCGCGCTTACTGACGCGTCCACTTCGTGTTCGCGCGAACTGGGGGTTACTTTCGCGCGGTAAGTATTTCCCATTTACCACATTCCGCCGACTGATTGCCCGTACAAGACTGACATTTATTTTTACAATCGGAGGGTCGTCGACGCCCTTGTCGCCGTTGCACACCTCCCACTCGCCGAAGTCGAGAGGTTCGCGGCGGCAGAGACTGGTAATTTAAACAAACAGTTCCTGGATGACAAGAAGGCCACTGTCGAGCTGTGCAGAAGGCTTCGCGCGCGGGAGGTTTTCTTCGAATCCGAACGGCGAGACGCCTGGGTCGCGGCGACCATTCGGTGGCGCGAGCTTCGCGTGGAGAAAGCGGTTGGCGAGTTTGATTTGTTCGTAACACAAACGCGCATTCGCGACAGCGACGCCACGCGAGGCGCGTGCAAAGCACTGGAAGATGACCAGAAAGCAGCGCACGTCGCGATCTGCGCGCACGTGGAGAAAATGCGGGACGCGTTTGCACACGCGGCCGATACCGGCGCGAGCGGAACTTTTGAAACTTTCTGCGCTTGTCCTTCCCTTGACCAGGTTCACCAGTGGCGCCTTGGCTTGGAGCTTCGGCTCGACGCCTGGGACGCGGCTGCGTTTGAGGACTTGAAGCAGCTGGAATACGCGAACGGCGAGGTGGACGGCGCGGTTGAAAAAGAAATCGCGCGAAGCGCCGCCGCAATCGACGCGGCGCGGAACGCGACGTTTACGGTTTCCGACTTTGAGTTTAAACGAGTTCGCTACGCGGAAAGTGTGGAGCGGGAGCGGAAACGCGAGGAGGAAGGGGGTGGTGTTAAGGGTGGTGATACGACACCTGAGGATGCGACAACACCAAATGAAGCAGAGGAAACAAGCGGTCCCCCTCCGACGCCGGCGTACGCGTCCGACTCGCTCGTCGCCGAGACGTGCGTTCCGAAAGCGGCGGCTGTTGCTGCATCAGCTCGTCTCGCCGAAACCAACGCCACCGCGTGTGTGGCTGAGATATCAAATAAATGGCGTGTTGAATCCACTAAAATCGCCGTTTTTGTGGAAAGCGCGGCCCGGCTTCGGGAGACGCATTTAGTTTTGGCGAATCGAACGGTTTCGTCGTCGGAAAAGGCGCTGCGTGCTTTGCGACAGGAAAGTTTGGTCGCCGACGCACAAAACGAAGCGGCTTTTGAGGAAGCACGTTCGGTGATCGTGATGTGCCAGGCGGAAGCGGCGCTCGATACCGCCACGGAGAAGGCGCTTGGCAAATTGGACGATATCGAGACCGGGTACCGGAGGTATTGGTCAGAAGCCACTTCCGCCGCGAACGAGTTCCCCGCAAACGTCAAACTTCATTTCGATAACTACGAACGGCGGGTGTGTCGGTTACTACGGCTGGTGCCGAACGTCTCCCCGAAAAAGGTTGCGGAACTGGACGATTTGCAGGCTGGTGAAGCTGCTGCAGCTGAAGCTGACGAAGCTGCGGCCGCTGCAGGTGGTGGCGTCGAAGCCCCGACTGACCAGGCGACCGATGCCCCGGCAATCAACGCCCCGGCGGACGGCGAGTCGACGCCAACCGAAGCCGCCGCCGAAACGGAAACACAAACACAGGAAAAAGAAAAGGACCCCGCGCTCGTTTCGTGGGACGCCGAGGACGACCTTGAGCAGTGGGTGGTCGAGGAGGAAACGATTGACGAGATTGACGTCCCTGGATCGCCCGATGACGCGGCGGGTGCATCGGAAGGCAACGCCGACGAGGGTGAGGGCGACACCGCGCCTTCGCCCGAACCCGACGCCCCGGGAACAGACTCCGCCAAAAGAAATGACACCCCGAAACCTCCCCCCCGGGAACGCGTCACCACTCGTGGTGGGTCATCCTTCACGGTGTGGTCTGACCTGGTGACGCACGTGGCGACCCCCCCCCACAAGCCCGTGCTTGACGAAAACGGCGAGCCCGTGGCGAAACGCGGCGACGGCGACGACACGAAAAAAGACGACGAAGGCGAGACTACCCCCGCGCCTCCCCCCGGTTTCGACCCGGCGCTGCGCGTCAGTACCGAGCTCGCCGCCGCTTTGATTCACGCCGTGCGAGCTTCGCTTCTGGAGGACTACCAGAGCCACTTCGCGTTGGAGCTGGAACACGCCACCACGAGGGCGTACGAGGAAACGCAGTTCCTAAGAGACGAGTTGGAACTGAAACTCTTGAAACACAAGCCGCGGTACGGGGTTTGCGAGACACACGACAGTGTGTTTCGCCGAAAGACGCTACGCGAACGCGCGAGTGGGTTTGACCGGTATTTGCTATCCGCGGCGCGGGCGTCGAAACTGGCGGATGAACGGTTCGCCGCGAGTGTCAACGACTGTTCAAAGAAAAGCGAGCTCTCGGTGGCGAAAGTGGTGGCGGTTACGAACAAACTCGCTGCCACGACGTCCGTCGCGGCGCTCGGGATTCGCGAAAAAGAAAGCGCGCGCGTGTCTGCGACCGCGAAAAACGAGTTTGATTCTTTCTTGGAAGCACTGAGGGACAGGGCGGAGGCGAACTACGAACACGTGCTTACGCAAACCGCGCTGTGCAGGGAACAGCAAGGGCTGCCGAAAGCGCCGACGCCGGAGCCGGTGGCGGAGGAAGAGGAAGCCGGCGAAGAGGAAGCCGCGGAGGCGGCGAGTACCTCCGTGGATCCCGTGCAGAGTTCCCAAGTGGAAAAAACAGAAGAACCCATAGAACCGGCGGTAGAGTCGTCTCCTGAGCCTACGGAGGATACAGGAGCTGAAGAAGAATCCTCAGAATCCTCTCCAGCAACTGAAGAAGAAGAAACTGAAGAATACGTCCCCGCCCCTGGCGACGACCGGTACCGACGCCTGGGCGCGGTTGACCAAGCGGCGCGCGCGAGTTTCTCCGAGAACCTTTCTGCGATCGCCGAGCTGAAACGCTCTGTCGCGTCAAAATTAAACGACGCTGAAGAAAACCTCGCGACCTTACTGCCGCACCACAAGCAGGACCTCCATTTGCTTGACCTGGTGAGAAGGGCGGAGGAGAAGGCCCAGTTCGAGATTGAAAAAACACAGGTGGAGGATTTACGGGCGAAAAAGGTGCTGGACGCGACGGCGGTTTACTTGGACAAAGTCGGCTCCGGGCGATCGCGAGCGAAAGACCCGGTTTCGCACGACTTGGAAACCACGTTCGAGAAGGTGATTGACACCGTGAGTAAGTTTCGGGTGCTGTTGCTGAAACGGTGTCGCGAGCTGGAGATCGTGGAAAATTCGCTCGTGCTGGACCACGGCGACGTTCCAATTGACTTGAACGACGTGGCGTTGCTTCCGGAGGCGGCTCAAGAGGGAGGCGAGGGCGAAGGCGAACCGGCACCCGACGCCGCGCCCACACCCGAAACCCTGGCGTACTCAACGCGCGTTTCCGCGATTCTTGAACTCGCCAGGGCGTCCATCACGACCGCGGGCGAAACCTACTACGCCGAGAAAGAAACCGACCGACCCTCCACGCGTCCGGAAACGGTTCCCGACGCCGGCGTCGAAGCGCTGCTCGCGACGAAGAAGGAAACGTTTGACGTTTTGGAAAGCGACGCCGCGACGAAACGGGACGCCGCTTCTGGCGACTTCCGGTTCTTCATCGCCGGGCTTGGTGAGCGTCTGGCAAAGGCGCTGGGCACGACACTGGAACGGGAACTGGAGGAAGGTTTGGGCGCTGTGGCGGAGTCGGCGCGTGTTGCGGCGCTTCTCACGGCGCCAACCGCAAGGGACGTTTCATTGCGAAGGGCGGAGCACAAGGACCGCATGCGGCCTGGCATCGCGCACCCGGGAAGACAGAAGGAACTCGCGGCGCTTTTAGTGGCCGAGCGAAGGAGGGCGAACAACGCCCGTGACATGATTGCTTTGGAAAGCAAAGCCGTGCTGGCCGCGACGTTGCGCGCGTCTGCGAAGTGGGCGCGGCGCCTCACGCGAGCCGTGAGGGTCGCCGCCGTCGTGGTGTCGGGCGTGGTGGTCACCGAGGATGTTACACAGGACGGCCCTGGGGCTGAGCTCGCGCAAGACACGCGACGGAAGAACCTGAAGGAACTTAGGCGCGAGCGCGCGCAGGCAATGGCCGCGCAGAGTGCGGAACGACGCGAGCTGCCGGTACGGCCGGGGGTCGGGGAAAGGGAGTGGCCTTGCCTGGCGTTTGGGGATTTGAAACCGCATTCGGCGGCCGGGTACGAAACCTTTGATGTCAACTCAGTGCTTCCGAAGGTGAATTTGGAAACGGGTGAGACGGAGAGAGGTGCTGCTTCTGATGCTAATGGAGCTGAGGCTGGGGATGCAGCACCTGCGGCACCTGCGGCACCTGCAGCACCTGCAGCGCCGACCTCTGAATCCCCGGAATCCCTTACAGAAGAAACCGAAACCGAAACCGCGCCAGTTTGGGCGGCGGACACAAACGCGGTTCGGCGGTTGATGGAGACGCGCGACCGGGTTTGGGGGGAATTCGTGTTGGCGACGAGGGAATCGTACGCTCGCTGCGCCGCCGCGACGGCAAGAAGAGTGCAGGACGAAACCGCGCACAGGCAGGTGTGGAGCGAGTTGGTCGCACGGGCGAAGGAGGGGGGGCGGAGTTTTTAAGCAAAACGTCGTGTATTTTATTGCACTGCACTTTCTGTCTTCTCGACAATAGCATCTCGACAGGTACGTGCCTTCGCAGTGTCTCTCTCGCGCGCGCGATGTCGACGCTCGCGGCATTGCCGCCGGTTTTGGCGGGTGGTATACGACAGTCTGATACTCGGAAACGCCACACCTCAACGCGCGTCGTACGTGGTGCTGTCGCGTCGTCGTCCACCGGCAAACGAGCGAGGGAAGTTTTCGTCCATTTGGAGGGTGTCAAAAACTTCCGCGACCTCGCGGGTGCGACGCGTTGCGTGAAACCCGGTCGTTTGTTCCGAACCGCGACTCCCGGTGACGCGACTCCCGGTGACGCGGTTTTGTTTTCAAAACAGCTACACGTAACATCCCTCATCGACCTTCGAAGCGACGATGAGTTCGAACCGGAGTTGGGGTTGGTCCAATCGGCATTCGGAATGCGTTCGTTCACCCGAGACGTTACCTTCGATATTAAAACAGCAAACACCAGACACCACATCCCCATGCTCGACTACACGCGCTACTACAAGGCCATTCTTTCTCGGATGACCTTAGTCGAAAAATTCAAAGCCGCGGTGTTCAACGCGCAGGCGGTTTTGTTTGACCCGACGAACCAGAGAGCGCAATTTGTCGTGAAAGTCAACGAAGGCGGCCTTTTCCTGCTAAATGAAATCATGGTCGACACGAGCGGACCGGAAATTTTAGCAGCCCTGGATGTCATTTCCACCACGGTCACCGAAACCACCGCATGCGCGTTCTACTGCAAGCAAGGCAAAGACCGCACTGGTTTGGTGGCTTTGTTCGTGTTACACGTCTGCGGCGCTTCGGAAACCGAAATCGTGGACGATTATCATTTGAGCGACGCCATGCGAAAAACGGCGTTGGGCGCGGTATCGAACGAACTGAAAATAGACTACACAAAGTTCGCAGGCGCACCGTGTGAGGTTGTGCAGTACACGCTTGCGTATGTTAAGCATACGTACGGCTCGCTGGACGAATACTTGGACCAAATCGGGTTTGACGACACAAAACGGCGCGCGTTGAGAAAAACGCTGTGTGAATGACGAAGGATTATACTCCGAGTTTATTTTACCAGCTTGTTCCTTCTGGCGGCTTTTTCCTCCGTCCGACAACGCCTTTTTAGTATTACACAAATAGCATCACCCCATCGCGGGTACGAACCCGGGCCCGTCCCCATCATCCACGGATGGCCAAACCGAAGCCGTGTTTTTGGTGAACTTTCGTTTCAAGCCGTACGCCGAGACGACCCAGAATTTCTTCAACTTTTTCCCGAAAAACGAGGAACCCCACCACTTACCGACGGTCATGCCCAGAATCATCATGCCCAAGGAAAACGCCTCTGTGAAGTGTTCTCGCAGGGAAACAGCCCGGAGGCCTCGCAGCAGCATGTTCCGTGTGTCCCCGTCTCTGGCGAGCATCTTCGTCACGTCCGCGGCCAAATCAATCGCCACCTTCACCGGAACCCGCATCCCCCCGCTCGCCCCCGCTTCCGCCATCACCACCAGTTCTTTTAATCGACACCACTCAAACCGCCCTTTCACGACGACGACTTTGATTGCAAACGAAAAGTGTCAGTGCTGTATAGGCAAACAGGGAGGCGGGATTTGGACAAGGCCCAATACGTACCTTTGAACAACCGCGCGCGTAGGTTCGGATCCGGGTCCGTGAGTAGCCGCCGCGCGACGTACGGGAACGCGGCGTTGAGAAAGTTGAACGAAGGATCCAGGGTTAGGCAGATGTTCTCTTGCGTGAGCAGTGCTCGGATGACCAGGGAGAACCGCTCCGGTACGCGTATGGGGTACTGGAAAAGCAGTTTGTTGAATTCCTTGGTCAGCCCGCGGAAAGAAAAGTTGCCGTCGCTCGCGATGGCGTTGAGCGTATCGGCTCCCCACACCTCGCGTAACCCCATCGCCACCGGCTCAACGTCGGACCCCGGTTCAAGGAAACCCAAGTCGCTCAAACAAAGCGCCAGGTTTTCGTAATCCTTGTTCATCACGTGCACCACGGCGTCGATCAGCGACTCCTGGTTTGCGCGCGAAATCTCCGCCACGTTTCCGAAATCGACGTACGCGATGTCGCCCGACGGAAGCGCCAGGACGTTCCCAGGGTGCGGGTCACCGTGAAAGAGGCCGAAATCAAGGAGCTGCCGCAACCCGCTCTCCACGCCGTTTTGCAGAAATATCCGCAACGCTTCGTTGGATTCAAACGCCCCGGGCGCGGTGCACCGCACGCCGTTTTGCCATTCCATCACGAGGACTCGCTTTGACGACAACTCCTGAAACACCCCCGGGATTTGTACGGACGGGTCGTCCGAGAAGTTCCGCTTGAAGTCTCGCAAATTCAGCGCTTCCTGTGTGAAGTCCAACTCTTCCAACAGCTTCTCCGCGAACTCGTCCACGAGTAAGGTCGCGGGACACCCCAGGTTTTTCTTGGCGAAGTCGTCGAAAAACATCTCGGCGGCTTTGCGAAGAATCCACAAATCCAAAACCACCCGCGGCCTGGTTCCCGGGCGTAAGATTTTAATCGCAACTTCGTGCCCGCCGAGTGAGTCGACCAAAGTGGCTTTGTACACCTGGCCAATAGACGCGGCGGCGACGGGTTCGGGGGTTATTCTTTGGAAAACCTGGTCAAGCGGCTTCCCCGCGTCTTCCGCGATGATCGCAAACGCCTCCGCGCTCGGGAAAGGCGGCACCCGGTCCTGGAGCCGGGTGAGCTCCTCCATCAAGTCCTCTTCCACTAAATCCGGTCGGTTCGCCAAATTTTGGCCGAGCTTCACGAACAACGGGCCTAGCGAAGTCAGGGAGTTTTTAAAAGCCTCGGCGTAGCGCGTACCGCCGTCCTTTTTGTCCAGCGCCGTCATTGCATCTTTGCTCGCGAAAAGAACCGCGAACGTCCTGAACACCTTCGCGGTTCGCGCCACCAGCGCCACCGGGGTTTTCAGCGCCTCCCCGCGTATCACCTCCGGGTCGTACCGCTTCACCATGCGACAGAAATCGGAATCCATCTCCAGCTTTTCCTTGCGCTGCAACTCGGCTTGCGCTTTTTTGGACATGTATTTTGTTTTTATCTTCCCGGCGATGAAGCTGCGAAGCTGCGAAAGTGACGCGACATCGGCATCCACGGGGGTTCCGTTGTTGTCGTCGGGAGTCACGTTCGGTGACGGTGGCTGCTCCACGACCTCGGGCTCGGCGATGGCGCCTGGAGCGCCTGTTTTCGACCGGAACCCGGGGGGGTTGCGGACCAGATAAGACACCCGGTTTTTTTGGGAATGGAACTTCGACGTCGGGGCGCGACAGGCGGGCGCGCGGGCACGACACCGCGCCTGGCGCGGGGCGGGGGCGAACGAACTCAGGTTCGCTGCGGGCGTCGCCGCCATGGCGAACGCGCTCCGGAATTCGGGGGGCGAAGCGCAGCGCGTACTGGACGGAGACCTGTGAGCCTCGTCATTATCCACCTGGCAGCGCGCGGCGCCCCGCGGTCAGCAGTAGGTTTTCGAAAAGCGCCCTTGCAACGAAAAAACGTCAAGGCGTTGCATCACCCGCGCGCCGCTGTCCCTGGCACCACACGCGATTGCGCGACCCCAATCCGGGCTTCAACACACCCACGACCGGCGGTCGTTTCGTTTCGCGCGGTTCCGCAGACGACACCGCGGTGCGCGATGGCGTTCGCTCAAACAACGGGTGGGTCATGCCACGTCTTCAAAGTGGCTCCAAGGTCGTTGGCGGCGAAGGCATCGAGCTTCGCGTCCCCCGTGCGTGTCGTCTCTCGCCCTACGGCCACGAATGACAATTTCAGCCAAACAATCGTTGCGGAGTTCGAGCGCGGACGAGGCAGAGGCGGACGGGACGGCGGACGAGGTACGTCACACATCGGTGTTCACGGCTGGTGTTGATGTGTTCGTCGTCATTATTGTTCGTTTTCGCCTCTCGAGTTTTGCCGGTTCGTTCCAAAGTCTCACCTCACCATCCCTCCCACCCCTTCAACGCATCAGGCGGCGGCGGCGGTCGTCGCGGCGGCCGAGGCGGCGGCCGCGGCGGTCGGGGCGCGAAAAAAATGCGTCCCCAGAGCGACGGCAAGTCCCACTTGGGCACCACGTTGACGTACACGGAAGGAAAACCCTTTCCCGACTTCGTGGAAAACGCGACAGCCCCGATCCGCGCCGATCGATCCGCCCCGGGCGCGGCGAACGGCGGTTTCAACAACATCGTGGAAGGCATCACGCCTCTAGATTTACCCACAGGAGGGCTGGTGGACGACGCCCCTATTAAGTTCCTCCCCCTAGGCGGTTTAGGCGAAATCGGAATGAACTGCGCGCTTGTCGGCACCGAGAACCGGTACGTGTTGTTAGACGCCGGGTTGATGTTCCCTGACCACGAAGAGCTGGGCATTCAAAAAGTCCTACCGGACGTTTCTTTTCTGTCAAGGTGGAGAGACAAAATCGAAGCCGTGCTCATTACGCACGGCCACGAGGACCACATTGGGGCGTTGCCGTGGGTCATCCCGGCCTTGGACCCGTGCACGCCGGTGTACGGGGGAATGTTCACCATGCAGCTTATAGAGCGAAAGATGAAAGAATTCAACCTGTGGGGCGACGGCAGCAGGTTTCACGTGATTGACATGGGCGAGCGGTTCAACGCAGGGCCGTTCGCGATGGAAGCAGTGCGGGTGACGCACAGCATCCCCGATTGCTGCGGGTTCATTTTCAGGTGCGCCGCCGGAACGATCGTGCACACGGGTGATTGGAAAATCGACGAGAACCCCGTGGACGGCCGGATTTTCGACCGCGAACAGTTTGAGCGCGTGGGTAAGGAGGGCGTGACGCTCATGATGAGCGACAGCACCAATGTTTTATCACCAGGAAGAACAATCAGCGAAAGCGTGATCCGGGAATCCATGATGCAGAAAGTGTTGGGGCACAAAGGGCGGATCATCACCACGCAGTTCGCGTCGAACATCCACCGGTTGTACGGCGTCAAGGCCGCCGCCGACGCGAGCGGGCGGAAAATCGCGTTCGTGGGGATGAGTCTGAACACGTACCTAGAAGCGGCCGCCAAGTCGGGCATCGCGCCCATCGACCCGAACACACTGGTTCCCGCGGAGGACATCGACCAGATGAACCCGTCCGAGCTCATAATCGTCACCACGGGCAGCCAAGCGGAACCGCGAGCGCAGCTAGCGCAAGCCGCGTTTGGCAGCTCAAGGTTCATCACCCTACACCCCGACGACCTCCTCTTGTACAGCGCCAAGATGATCCCCGGGAACGAAAAGCGCGTGATGCGGATGATGAACGCCATCGCGGTGCGCGGTCCGGAAATCGCGATGCGGAAGGAAGACGGTTTGCACTCCTCAGGCCACGCGTATCGCGAGGAACTCGAGGAGATCCTAAAGATGCTGCACCCGGAACACTTCCTGCCCGTGCACGGCGAGTACGCGTTTCTGAAGGAGCACGAAGCCCTGGCGCGGTCGGTTGGGGTGCGGCACTCCACGGTGATTGGCAACGGGCAGATGCTCGGCGTGACGCCGTTGCGAAACTCGCAGTCGCACGGTTTGCTTGGGAACATGCATCTGCTGGGCGAGGCCAGGCTGCAGACCATGTTCAACGACGGCGGCAAGGGGAGCGGGACGAGCGAGGACCTCGCGATCGAGGAGCGCATGAGGATCGCGACGGAGGGCATCGTGGTTGTGGACTTGGAGGTTTTCGATCAACTGCTGCAGCCGGCTGTGGCGGATGACGGGGAGAAAGAGGACACGGAAGGTGCGGAAGACGCGGATGCATCGAAACCGGGCGGCAGGAGTAACGTCGTCACCGCGGCGAGCGGGTTCATGACCGCGCGCGCGCGCGTGACGTCTCGCTCGATGTGGACGGACGAGGGTCGCTTGTTGGCGAACTTGAGGGACGCGGCGGAGCGAAGCGTGGAGGGGTTGGAAACGGGCGCGAGGTTGTCCGCGGTGGAGCGCACCGCCGCGAGCGCGGTGAGGTTCGCGTGCAGAAACTACTGCAACAAGCGGCCTGATATCATCGTCGTCGCGCACAGAGGGGTCGCCGACGCCGAGCACACGGCGAAGCGCCTCGCCGCGGCGGCGGACCGAGGCGCGCCGCGAGGCAAGGTGGGGTCGCTTTCCGAGGACACCATGGTGGGCGCATCTGGGACGCGGTACCGTCCGCGCGCGAGGTCGCGACAAAGCGCACCGACTGGCGTGCGCCCGTTGCGGCGCTCGGACGGGGGCGGGGACGGGGGGGGGGGGAACAGACATATGCGGTCGGATCCCTCGTATCAGTGATTGAACACGTATGTGTACGGCAGACGCCGCGCGTCGCGTACGTGTTTGCGAACCTTTGATTTTTACGGTACTAGTAATTTACTTTCGTCGTCCAGTATCGCGCGCTGTGAACGTCGTCGTTTCGTCTCTTCAGTATCGTCTCGTTCGCGTCTGTCTCTTCCGTTTGTGAAGATACGATGCCCCTCTCCGGCTATCCCTAAGCCCGGTTTAGGGTTAAAATCGTAAACACAAAGCACGCTTTCCATCCTCACTAGTAGCAATCGCACTACTGGTGTCTACTTGCCGATGCCGAAGTAGCCGCGGATGGTGAACGGCTCTTGCTTGATCTCGGGCTCGAGTTTGATCTCGGGCAAACTCTCCGGATCTGCGCGTGCTGACTTGCACGCCGTGCAGAAGCGTTTCTGCTTGCCGTGAGGGCAGGGGGTGCAGTTAGCGCAGTCGGTTTTCACCTTGCCATGAAGGCAGGAGTTGAACACCGTGCAGTTGCCCTTCCGCTTGCCGTGAGGGCAGGGGATGCACACAGCGCAGTGGCTTTTCCGCTTCCCGTGGGGGCAACCGGTGCACCTTGCACCTGGATTTCAGCTTCCCGTGCGGGCAGGGGGTGCACTGGAAGCAGTTGCCCTTCAGCTTGCCGTGAGGGCAGGGGGTGCACTGCAAGCAGTGGCTTTTCCGCTTCCCGTGGGGGCAGGGGTTGCATACCGCGCAGCTGTCTTTCCGCTTCCCGTGGGGGCAACCGGTGCAGTCCGCACAGTTGTGTTTCAGCTTGCCGTGCGGACAGGGCTTGCACGCCACGCAGGCGTGTTTCACCTTGCCGTGCGGGCAGGGGTTGCAGTCCTCACAGTTGCGTTTCGCTCTGCCGTGTGAGCATAGCTTTTCTCCCATCTTTACGATATACTCCCTCGTCACCTCCGCGCGCACTACGTTTGCGCTCCACGCGCTCCACGACGCGAGAGAGGAGTCGTTGCTTTGACTGACTTTATTTCGTTGCGTCCCAGAAAAAGTTTTGAAAAAAGAAACTTTTTCACACGCGTGTCTTTTCCCAACCCAGCGACTCATCACTCGCGCATCCTCAGAAGAGGGGCGCGCGGCCAACCGTACCGGGGAATTGTCAGCTCCCAACTTCCGTGGAAAGGTGTCTGCACGCGTTGCCACGGGCAGTACGTCTCCCATCAAGTCGCACCACCGCTCCGTGTTGAAGACCGGCTGCGTCGAGGAGTCGTTTTTGCGGAGTATCACTGTTTCGGTGGCGGTCGTTGCTTTTCTTACGCCTCTCCCTCCCGGCGAAACCGCACCCCGGTCCACGCGAACTGACCTCGTACTCTTACGTATCGTACAACAGAGGCCGTTGCCGCCCTTAACGAATGCGCGGTAGATACTCGAACATGGAAGGGTACGCAACATCTCCCAAACGGTACCACGCGCCGTGGTTCGTCGCCCGTTTTCGCGGGACCGTCCGACGCACGACTTAGGTATTTCATTGCTGACTCATCTCGTCCCGTCCCGTGTTTGCTTTTTAATCGACAGGTACAAAATGCAGAGGGGGGGGGGGTTCGGCGTGTCCCCGAACAACATCCGGGTTTTCCTCCTCCCGACCGTGCCAGTCGGCTGAATCTATCAGCACTGCAGGGCTGCGCGTCTGATCTTGAGGTGACGTGTGTTTTCCTACGTCCAGCGCCGTGCGTCATGGACGTCGATGAGAGAAAACACACAGAACCCGCACGTTCTGGAATTCACCCTTGGGTTTCATCCGCGGACAGACGACTTTCGAGTTATTTTTCTGTCGATGGGCGGTGTGTGCGAGGCTGATACTTTTGTAGCGCGCACGCTGATGTCCCGAGAAAATGGGTGTGTTCACCATGACCGGAGCGGGTGGAAGTCACATACAACCCCAAAACAACACCGTTGCGAACTCGACAGCGGTACCGTCGAGTTGAAAGATCGGTAATAGTCCAGGAGGTGGTACGGACAGACGACGAGTGGTCCCCGGCGTGGGACGCAGCAACACTCCTTCGACGTTTCCTGAAAGTTGGTGCCATTGGGATGTCCGGTGATCCATTTCCCTCCCGGCTTCCTTGGTTCTGATGGAGATGTCGTTGAACGAGACGGTTCTAAATTCCACTCTTTGTGCAGCGGGAAGATGTGTAGAATTTCATTTATTATATGGCAGTTTTGTAATCGTAATGTCGAAAAGTAAAAACGCGTCTCCACGAAAGCCTCACAGTCACGCACGCGCTCGGCGCGACATGTCCGCCGCGGCGTGGTGCGCGAGCGTGGCTTGTGTGCCGCCCTCGCGGCGCAAAGCTCGACCAGCGCGGCAAACACGTGAGACGAAATGCCCTCGTGCCACCGCCGACACCGAAGATGCGCAGTGCGGTGTAGTGAACGCGGAATCGTTCCGGTTCGAGGGCACGAAGCGTTTGTACGGCGACACCCGGTTCGCCGCGCTGAAAGACGCGCACGTCGTGGTGCTCGGCATGGGCGGCGTGGGGAGCTGGGCCGTGGAGGCGCTGGCGCGCAGCGGAGTAGGTGCGCTGACCCTGGTGGACCTGGATTTCGTGTGCGTCACGAACGTGAACCGGCAGGTGCTCGCGTTGAGCAGCACCGTCGGCGAGGGAAAGGCGGACGTGATGCGCGCGCGGGTGCTCGACATAAACCCGGAGTGCGACGTGAGGGTGGTGAACGACTTCGTGAACGAGGGAAACGTGGAACAAATGCTTGGGTTTGCGAAGGATGGCGAATTGTTCGCTTCCCGGGAGGGAGGGACCGGCGCTGGCGACGCCGAGGGCAAGGATGACGACGCGTCGCCATCGACATCGATGACAGCACCCTTTCGCAAACCAGTCGATTTCGTGTTGGACGCAGTCGACTCCGAAAACGACAAAGCCGCAATCGTCGCGGCGTGCGTGCACCACCGCGTGCCCGTTTTAGTGGCAGGCGGCGCGGGAGGCATCGACAGTTTCGGTGACGTAATAATAGAAGACCTGGCGAACGCCACGTTCAACCGGTTACTGCAGCGCGCGCGCCGAGTGCTGCGGCGGGATTACAAATTCCCGAAAGGAAACGCGGCGTTTCCCGGCGCTGCCAAAAAGTCGAAAAGAAAGGACGGCAAGTTCGGCGTCGCCGCGGTGTACGTTCGCGAGAACGGTAATTATTTCGCGGAACAGGGCACGAAAGGACGCGGCGGTATCGGGTGCGACGGTGTGGGCGGCTCCGCGGTGTTCGTCACAGGCGCGATCGGGTTCAAAGCGGCGTCGCACATCGTCGTGCGGCTGATGGAAATCGCGGAGGCGGAAAATACAAAGGACGAGGACGAGGACACACACAACGCGAAAGGACCGGCAACCACGGGGTGGCGCTCCCGGGTGTGGCCGAAAACGACTTCGCGAAAATTGACAACTCAAGACTTGACTCAAGAAATGACGCAAACGCTAGGAGGCGGTGGCGGCGAGGGGAATGACGGGAATGACGACGACGGTAACGACGACGACGAGGACGACGAGAACCACGACGGCGAGGGAAACGGAAACGTCTTCGCGAAGAGCGCTCCCCTGGCGGCGGGCGTTTTCGCGGTCGCAGCAGGGGGTGAGACTTTTGAGGACGTGGCTGGAAACGATAACGAGGGCGACGTATCAACAGACATTGCGCGGTCTGTCGCGGCACGCACCGGTGACGTATCAACAGACTCGACATCTGTGGCAGCACCGGTACGCCGCACTTCATTTGGCATCGCTTCAGTAGTCACGGCGGAAAACATAGACGCGAGTGAAATCTTCGACGCGCACTGCCACTGGCACTTGGGCGGCGACGTAAAATCGTGCGCAGCGCTCGCCACTCGGCTCGCCGGCGCCGCGTTCACGTCCACGGAACCGCCGGATTGGGTTAAATGCGCGGAGGCTGGACGAGTGGCATCGGCGGATTCAAAGCAACCAGGCTACTGCGTCGCGCTCGGCGTGCACCCTTGGTGGGCGCACAAGCACTTGCTCCGGGACAACTCAACGACGTGGCCGACTGAGTTGCGCGCGTTACTTGAAACCCTGCCATCCGCGATCGTGGGTGAGATCGGCTTGGACCGCGTCGCGGTGCCTCTTGACGAAAACGGCCGCGCTACGGGCGAACCCGTGGATTACGAAAATCAGTTAAAGTGTTTCGAACTTCAGCTCGACATCGCGACCGAGTTACACCGACCGGTCGCGGTGCACTGCGTTCGCGCGTTCGGGGACGTGTTCGACACGCTTCGCGGCCGAACCGAAAACCCACCCAGAATATTAATGCACTCCTTCGGAGGCACGGCTGGGTATTTGACGTCGCTGGTCAAGATGAAAACGTTTGGCAACCGGTTTTATTTCGGGTTCTCCAAGGTCGTGAATCTTGCCAGCCCGAAAACCAGGCAGGTCATCCAACACGTGCCACACGACAAGCTGCTCATCGAGAGCGACTTAGTGGATTCAGGCGAGGCGGAGAAGGATTTGCGTGCCATGTTACTTTTCGTCGCGGAAACCAAAGGGTGGTCGGTTTCCGAAACCGCGCGAATCACGCGGGAAAACGCCGAGCGGTTTTACGGGTGAGGTTGGAATAAAAAGTTGTGACTACTTGTGGTCGGGACTGTGGTCTAAGAATGTTGATCGCGACAGCTTTCCAATAGTCGTTGTCCTCTTTCCATGGGTCTTCGTTTTCCGTTATGCGGCCCATCGGTCTGAAGTTTGTTCTTGCTCTGCTTGGGAGCCTCGCGTTCCAAACACAAAATCTTCCTGTGGTTGTTGTCAACCCCTGCCCAGGGGCAAAGACAAAAGAACTGCGTTCTTTTGTCAACCCCTGCCCGGCTGTTGCCGGGAATCGCTACTAGAATAACTATCACTGGGGACCTCGCTCGAAATAATGAGTCAGGCAACAAAATCTCACAGTGATATTAAATGGCAAAAGAAATAAAAAAAAATGACTAGATAGTCATAAGTATCTCAATCGAAGCAGGGAGGGTACTGTTCGTGGGAAGAAAAAGTAGTCGGACTAGATAGTCACGAGCGTGTCTCGTCACGAATCAATCAATCGAATTAGAAAAAAATCGCCTTGACATCGCTCGCGGAGAACATCAAGCCGCACCCCGGACACTTCCGCGCGCGGTTTTCCAAACGAATCGCGATGCAGTCGTTGCAGAACATGTGGAAACACCGCGTGATGATCACGCCTTTCGGCCGGTCGTTGCACACGGAACAACGCAACATTTGCTTATACGCGTCGATTTCTTCCTTGTACTCCTCCGCGCTTCCCCCGTGCTTGGCTAATTTTTCGTTCCTGCGTTTCAGTCCGGCGCACGTTTCTTCGCACTTTTGGAGTTTCCGTTCGCACTCGGTAACTTTCGCGGCGTCGTCTTTCGACGTCAAGAGCAACGCCTCTACCTTCTGTTCAGCCGCCTGCAACAGAAATTTCCGCTGCTCGGAAGCCTCGTGCGCCTCCGTAAGGGTCTTGGTTTGTGTCGCCATCTGCAGTGACGCCAGCGCCGCCGCGTCCTTCGCGTTTTTTATTTCGAAATTCGCCTCGTCGAAACCGCGTTCAATCGCGTTCGCGCGCGCAAGCGCCGCCTGATACGATGCAAAAGAAAGTGTCAGTCTCGTATGGGCGAACAGGGATGCGGGATTTGGGAAAGGCGAAATACGTACCTGCGCCGCGCCGCGCTCGTGCTTCACCGCGGCTTCCATGCCTTGCAAGTCATCCCGCAAGCGCCGCACGCTGAGCTGCGCCTGGTTCTTCTCCGTGACCGCTTTCGTGACGCCGGCGTCGCGCTCGGCGAGCCGCTCCATGAGCCGCTCGTTATCGTTAGCCGCGTCTTCGTACGCCGCGCCGATCGCCTCCATCTCCGCCATGAACGCGTCGGTTTCTGTTTGTTTTTCGGCAAGCGCGGTTTGTGCTGCGCACGCGGCAGCTGCAGCGTCGGAGGCTTCTCGGGTAGCGCTCGCTAAACGCAGCTCCAAGTCAACAACGGTTTTCGCGTCGCCCGTTTTTCCACGCGAAACCGCTTCAAGCGCGGCGACCGCGTGTTTGGCGCGCGCTTCGTTCGCGTCGGCGTCCGTTACCGCTTTACGCAACTCCGCCTTCGCGGAGTCCAGCTCGGTTTTCACCAATCGCGCCTCCGTGACCTTGACCCTCAGCTGCGCGTTTTCCTGTCTCAGCTTCGCAATCGCAATCACTCTTTCCTCCTCGAGTTTGCGTTTGGATGCCGTCGTTTGCGCGTTTTGGCCGGCGAGCGATACCTTTTTGGAAAACAAAAGGTGTCAGTCTTGTATGGGCAAAGAGTCATGGGATTTAGAGTTGAGAAATACTTACCTTGTCGCGCTCGTCAAGCGCGGACCGCGCGCGGGTCTCCGCTGATTGTAAAAAAAGAAATGTCAGTATTGTATGGGCAATCAGTCGGCGGAATGTGGAAATGAGAAATACTTACCGTCGTACACCCGGGCTTCCGCGAGCTGTGCTCTGCGCTGCGCCTCCTGCGTTTTGTCGGCCATCGCGGTTGACGCTCGCAAGTCCTGTCGTAACAAGTCAGAGGCTCGTTGTAACTCGCCCATCGCGACGCGGAACCTTTCGGTTTCGTCGTGCGCCGCGTACAGTCGGCGTTCCAGTTGTTTGTACGCCCGCGAGGTTAGGTGCCTGTTTTCATCAATCAGCTCGTGTTTCAGCCCCCGGACGTCGCCTTTGAGCGACGCGCACGTCACACTGGTGCTTTCCAAGTTTTCAGACGTAGCCTTCAAACGACCTTCCAGCTCGTGCACCAAGCCTTGCAACTTCGCGAGTTCCTCGGAGGACGCGCCGTCGGTCGCGGAGCCGGCGCCGTTCGGCCCGGGCGTCCCAACCGCCCCCCCCCCCGAGGTCTTCGCACCCAAAGGCGTGTCGGTTTCCGCTTTGCCCCCGCCCGCGGCCGCGGACACCGCGACCGCGGCAGCAGCCTTGGCGCCAAGTGCGGTGGCCATCGGGGGAAGGCCTTCGATTTGCCCGGCGTCGCTCCTCGCCATTCGCAGCGCCCGCCTGAACAACTCAACGTCCGCCACCGTGTCCTCGAGTTTCTTGCCTAGTTCTTCGTTTCGCTTTCGCTGCTTCGTGGTTTGCTCGCGCAGCATTTCTATTTCGCCGACATCAGCAGTGGCCTTCGCGTCAAGCAAGGCGACTCTGGCGCGACAAGCGTCCAAGTCTTTTGCGATTTGCGATTCGGAAGATTGATTTTCGTTTGCGGCGTCCACGGCGTCCAGCACCGCCCCCAACAACTCCTTGACGAACCAAGACCTGTGTTTCAGCGCATCCACGGTTTTCTGCGCGTCGTCATCCAGACCGCCATAACTCTTCGCCGCACCATCCGGATCCTCCGAGTCCGAATCAACGACCGCGTTGTTTTTCTTTGCGCGGTTTCCATTCACATTGCCATCCTCATCCCGTCCTCGTTTCCGGCTCTCTCCAACCATGGCATCGCCTCCCGCGAAATGCACCAACCTCTGTAGGAACGGATCAGTCAGAGACACGCCCCCAGCCGTTGCGTTGGGGTTGGACACCGCCGCGCCACCGGTGACCCGAGACGCGAGTGTCTCGACGTGCGTCTGCAACGCATTCCACTCCGTCGCAACCACGGTGGCGCGCTCTTCGTAAGCCGCTTGCTGGCGCCTCAACGCCGCCACCGCGTTTTCGCCGAGCGTGATTTCC
>Ga0222633_1000542_pt1 | contig 32140 bp, 14 predicted proteins | sample AntAcemetageno48_FD_179816 | JGI IMG/M metagenome (GOLD analysis project Ga0222633, IMG submission 179816) | Saline water microbial communities from Ace Lake, Antarctica - #48 | ecosystem: Environmental > Aquatic > Non-marine Saline and Alkaline > Saline | place: Antarctica: Ace Lake | collected...
GAAGCGAATGACTTGCGCGCCGCAACGGCGGTTTTGCGCCGGGCGTTGCGCGTCGCGCCCTGGAACCACCGCCTGCGGTTCAACCTCGCGTACGTGTTGCAGGAAAGCGCGTGTCGGTCGGTGCAGCAGACGCTGCGCGCGGGACAGAAAATCGCAGGCGGCGCCGCGGCGGAGGACGGCGGCACGAAAGCCGCGCAGGTAAGAGTGGCGCTCGAGAACCTCACCCTGGCTCTGACCTTGTTCGAGCAGCTCATGGTGGCGGCTACCGCGGTGGAAGCGACGAGCGGGGGCGGGGACGAGGTGGAAAAGCGCAAGGTGGCCGCGGTGGCGTCCGCGAACCTAGGGTTTGACAAAAAGCGAGTCCGGCAGCACGTGCAGTTTTGCCAAAAACAGCTCAAGGAAAATGCGCCGCACCTGGAACGCGCCGCGGCGGAGGACGCCGCGTTCCACGCAAAGCGCGAGTCGCTCATGGCGGAGAGGCACGCGGAGATGACGAAACTCGCGATGGGCAAGGCGAAGGTCAAGGCTGATTTTGAGCTGAAACGGAAAGCAGAGGAAGCCGCGGCGGCGGCGGCGAGGGACAAGTTCAAACGGAACAACCAGGAGTACATGGCGCGAAGCGCGGGGGAGCGTATGTTGGAAGAGGACAGTAGTCTTCCCGGAGGCGGCGGCGACGGAAACAAAAAGGGAAAGAAAAACGCAAACGCAAACGAGTACGTCGATTCTGACGACGACGACGTGTTGGCGCCGTTGTTGATGGAAACCGGGACCCCAGGGCCGAAAACCGCGCAAGAGAAAGCCGCGCTGAAAGCCACGGGGTTGTTTTCGGATTCGGAGGACGAGGAGGAGGAGGCGGCGGACACGGACGGGGAGAAGGACGCCGCCGAGGCGGAGGCTGAGGAGAAGGATGACGACGCGAAATCCGACGACGCGAAGTCCGACGACGAAAAGTCCGAAGAAGCTGCGGCTATGGAGGAAGACACGGCGCCCACTACGGGCGGGCGGCGCGCTCGGAGCGCGCCTGCCTCCAAAACGGACAAGGAACAGAAGGCGAAACGAGCCATGGACGCGCTCGCGGCGAAGAGCCGGAAGAAACGCGGTTTGGAACCGGCGGAACCGGCGGATGAGGCGCCTGCGACGGAAGAAGCGCCCGTCGACGAAGCGCCTCGCAAGCGAAGGAAAGCGCTCGTGGACGATGACGACGACGAATAACGGTTGACTATGTATTGTCCAAAACGATTTACTCAAACCCTACTCTTCTATCTATTCTTTAATGTCCTTAATGTCCTCCACCACCTTTGCCCAGTCCAGCCAGAAAAGCGACTCGGCGTTTGCGTCGTCGCACCGCTGTAACGCGTCCACTTTGAACTGTGTTTTGTCCCGAAACTCCGTGACTCTTCCCTGGCACCGCACCAAGGCGCCAAGAGTCAGGCCTTGCACGTCAATACAGAAGTCCCCACTGGCTTGTTGGCCGCCGCCAGCCGTAAGCGACGCGCCGCCGTCGTCGCCCGCGCTGTTCAGCCAAACCACGCACTCGAGGCACCCAGTGCCGTCGTCGACTTTGGAAATGAAGGGGGAGGTCGTCAGTCAGTGGTGTTGTAATACACGGAAACACGCGGTCGGCTTGTGTTGTGGGTAGCTAATGCGAGGAACGCGGTGCGTCTTGTGTTCCTTACCGTAGAAGATGGTCTTGTTGTCCCGCACGGTAAGGCTCACGACGTGTCCCATGACTTCGTATCGTCTGGTCGGCCTTCCGTGGAAGAAATGCACGCTGCGGTTGGTGCCCTCCGCGGGCACCAAACCTGGGGGGTCACCCACCACCTCCCAAACAGTCACCTTGACGTTCGCCCAGAACAGCGGGTCCAGCCCCCACGTTTCGGGTGGGGGCGGCGGCGCCATGCCGAGGCGCGGGGAGAGTGTGCCCACTTTCTCGGGAATTTGCAAAACAGTTTCATTGCTGGAAACAACAATTCTGGGACCGGCCGATTCACTCTCGACTCGCGCGACGGGATGTCGGGCGAGGGCAAGGCCAAGGGCGATGGCTCCGGCTGGGGCTGGGGCACCAGCTCGGACTGGGGCATGGGGGACCTGGACATCACGGCCACCATGAACTCGCTGGCGGAGCAGGCTTCGTTGGCCGCGGCTAGCGCCGCGGAGCAGGCGAATGCCTTTGACGTCTCTGCCGCGGCGTCCTACGCCGCGCAGCAAGCTTCGCTGGCCGCGGAGCAAGCTGCGACACAAGCGTCGCAGATGGCGTGGGACATTGAGTCGTCCGTGAACGCCATGGACACGGAGTCCACCGCGGAGACCGCGTCCCTCGGGCTGGATTGGATGTCCGGCCCGCCGACGGTCTCGACGACTTCCACTTCCCCTGTTCAGAAAACCGAGGCGCCGGACAGGTGGAACGAGGACACCACCGCTGCGACCGAGGAACTCGAGGTGTCTTTCCCGCCGTCCGAGGAGCCTGAGCCAAAGGCGGAACAAGCCGTGGTGGAGCAAACACTGGAGACGGAAAGTCCAGCGTCGCCGCCGCCTTTGTCGGTGACGCGGAACGGGGACGTCGACGCGACCGCGGAGCAGGGTCCAGATAGGGTAACTAAGAATACGGTTATATACCCTAGTTCAGTTGCAGAGGAGGATGATACGCCCGGACCAACGAACGTGCCCACGACGGAAGAAGACGCGCGCGCCACAGAACTCCGCACGCTTCGTGCAACTCTCGCAGCTCGCGAGGCGCAGCTTCTTTCGGCGGCGTCCTCCGCGGCGGCGGCGCGCGAAGCCGAGACGTCGGAGCTTCGCCGTGAGATTGCTTCGCTTCGTGCGGAGGCGGCGCGAGACGACGGCGGTGGCGACCTCGTCGCAGAGCTCGAGGCGAAGACGCGTGAGATTCGCGAGTGGACCGAGGAAGGCGAGGCGTTGTCCAAGCGCCAGGCGGAGCTGGAGGGGGCGATCAAGGCGAAAAACGGAAAGATCCGCGAGCTGGAACGCGCGCGAGCGGATGTCGAAACCAGGCTCGAGGACGAGATCGCGAAGCGCGGCGCGGCTGAAGCACAGCGCACCGCGTTTGTTTCGGAGGTAACCGAGGCGCGACGCGCGACTACGGCGGCGGAGGCGAAAGCGGACGGCGAGGCGCGGGGGAAATTGGAAGCCGCGCTGCGGGACGCGCGCGAGACGGAGCGCGCGCTGCGCGAAGAAACGATTGGTCTGAGGGAAGCCGCGGGGCGCGCTTTGGAGACGGCGGGTCGTCGCGAGGAAAGAACCGCAGAAGAAATAAAAGAGCTCGAACTGCGGTGGCGGGAAAGCCAAGCCAGGCACGAAGAACTCGCCTCGAGGCTTCCCGAAAGCACCAGGCCTTTGCTGCGGCAAATCGAGTCGATGCGTTTGGGCGAGGCGTCCGCGGCGGAAGCGAGGGCTGTTTCGGAAAAGGCGTCGCGGAGTCGAACAGCACTCGCGGAGCAAGCAACGCAACAGATGGAGGCGAGAGCACAGAGCGCACAGGAGGAGGCGGAGGAGGCCCGCGCGGACGCGCGAAACGCGCGTGTGGAAACCGACGAGGCGCGAACGGAGCGCGCTTCGATTTCGAAAACGCTCGCCGCCGAACGCGCCGCCGTTGTTGAGATTGAATCACGCGCGGCAAAGGCGGCGGAGTCCGCGGCGCAACGCGAGGGTGCGTCACGGGCTGTCGATGCAAAGACAAAAACACGAGACGCGCGTCTGCGCCAAGAGCTTGCGGCGGCGCGCGCGCACGCCGAGGCGGCGGCTTCGCGACGCGACGCGGAGCGCGAAGAAAGCGTCGCGCGAGAAAAAACGTTGGAAGGTTTGGTTCGCGCGCTGCGAGCCGAGATCGCGGTTTCGTCCGTCCAGGAACGCGATCGAATTACGGCCACGACGTCTGGACCAATGCACGCCAACAAAACATCGCTGGCTTTACACGACGCGACGCGCTTCGCCACCCCAGGGAACGAGGGCGGCGTGGAGCTGGCGGTTGCCCGCGCGACTGATTCGTTGCGGCGGCTGGTAACCGCGCGCGAAGGCGAACTTGGAACGGCGGAGGCTCGGATTTTAGATTTAGAAAACACACAGAAGCAGTTGGCGAACGAGCTGCTTGCCGTGCAAAGCGCGATCGACACGGTGGGCGATCCAAGGCGATTATCCCGCGCGCTTCACGAGCTCGAGGAGCGACACGTCGCGGCGCTCGAGCTGATGGGGGAGACGAGCGAAGAAAACGAAACTTTGGCGGAACAATTAGAAGCGCTCAAGGCGACGATCAAGGTGATGGGTGGGAATTAAGGTTTAGGGCTGGGTTATACATGTAACATAACACGTGCTAGCTAGTAACCATGTGATACGTATCACGTCCCGAATAAGTCCCTATTGCGTCATGATCAACTTCTCCGGTACGTCCGCGAAGTGCGCCTCCACGAGTTTTTCCACGTCGCTCAAAACTTGGCGCTCAAAGTCGTCGTTCGTCCCATTCCCCTCGCCGCGTCTTTTCGCCGCGCCGTCGCTTTCGTGGTGAAGCACATCCCGAAGGAAGGAAACGAGCGCGCCTGTTGATAGATACCGGTCCTGTTTCGGCATTTTTTTTATGGTGGAGAAATCCACGGCGAAAACGTTCGTTGGTTTCGGAAACGTCCGCGTCCCCACGAGCTCGTCGACTAGATCCCAAACCCGGTAAACGCCGAGCTCCCAAAGAGTCGTGCAGGTCAGGTCGAGGGGCAAATCCGTGCTTTCGCCGCCTTCTTCGTTACCGGAGCCACCTTCTTCACTACCTGCACAACCTTTGCCTTTGCCAGTACCGGCTGCCAAATCGAATTCAGAAGTGTAACTCCCCCGCAACCACGCGTACGGCCGGTCGTACTTGGCGTACGCGCCCACCAGGAACGTGGAGGCGGTATTAGTAATTTTCTTGCTGAAACTTTTCGCCAAAACGGTTTCGTCACGACACGAATCGAGCGGGCTGTTCGCTGATGCCCTGTCTGTTTGCCCATACAAGACTGACACGTAATTCGAGCGCCTCGCACTCCGCGCCCTCGGGGAGGAATCGTCGTCGTTATCACTGTGCTGCGAGTGGTGAGAGACGACGCTGTCGGTTTTGGTGCGCGCGGCGGCGGGGAAGCTGCGGGTGCGGCGACGCGGCGGTGAGTGGAGGAATGTGTTTTTTAACAAAAAAGTGTTGAGATGGAAAAGGGAAAAGATGAGGGAGGGAGATGGAGTTGCCCCACGTTTCGCGTTCCAGCCGCCCGGACGCTCGGTGTCGGGTAGTTTGTTCGCGTGTCTTCGCATCAGGAACCAGCCGTGAGGCGGCCTCAGAGCCCTTGCGCAAGAGTTGAACGCGTGTCGTCATCCACCGAGGCACGGAGAAACGGGAAATTGGGGAAACTCAGCGGAAAAGAACGCGTGCGTGTGCGTGGGATGGGTCGAACCTTGGATCTGCCACGTCGCTGGTCAGCGAACTGTCGCGGTGATGCACCGTCACCAAAAGCTCCTCGCGCCCGCGAAGGTGCAGCGAGAAGTGCTTGAAACCCTGTGCATGCACGAGGGTCGAGTGTGGGAGGGACGGAAGAGGTGAGCGTGGTCGCTCACAATGCGAGCTTTACGAGTGAGCACCCTCTTCGCGTGTTAGGGAGCCGCGTCTGTCGAGATGCCGTCCGTCGCGTCGCGCGCACCTTCAAGCACCCGAACCGAAGCGAGTCCTTGTAGAATTCCTCCATCCGAGCCCGGGCAGGACGCCACCGGCCCGTGCGCGCCCCAGTCTGCTCCTTGCGACGGAGAACACAAAGCAACGCCAGTTTTGACAAGAAACTGCGAAACCTCGGGCGCGCCAGACGCTCACTGCTAAAGCGAGTACTCGTATGAAAAGCACATCGCGACCCGCCACCGTCCCTCTTACGCGCGCGCCTGTCGTTGCTGCACGTTCTTCGACATCACCATGTCCACCACTAACATCTCCAAGAAAAGAAAGGTGTGTACATGCGACGAAAACGAACGGGAGACGGTCGCGGGTCGTCATGCGCGGGCATCTCCGTGGCCCGCGAAGCACACGCCATCGCAGGTTTTCGGGACCGCGCGTTCGGCACCGATCGACGGGCCGCGACGCGACACGCAATCGCGCTAGCGCCCGTGTGTTGAATACGTGTTTTGCGTGCGACGCGTGTGACCCAGCGATCGCGCGTTTAATCGCCGGGGCGTCTCGCTCGCCGCCGCGTCGCCGCGTCCCGGGGACGCGCGCGTCGTCCCCATTCGGCTTTTAGGGTTTGCGCGACCCAGGCGCAAACGCAACGCCCCGGCTGTTCACCCACCCTGTCGTTCCTGTCCCTGACCTGTCCCCCCCGTCCCTTCACAATCACAGTTCGTCGCCGATGGCGTGTTCTTCGCCGAGCTGAACGAAATGCTCGTCCGCGAGCTCGCGGAGGATGGGTACTCCGGCGTGGAGGTCAGGGTCACCCCCATGCGCACCGAGATCATCATCCGCGCCACGCGCACGCAATCCGTGCTCGGCGAGAAGGGCAGGCGCATTCGCGAGCTCACGTCTCTTGTGCAGAAGCGCTTCGGGTTCGCGGAAGGCTCCGTGGAGCTGTACGCGGAGAAGGTTGCGAACCGCGGTCTGTGCGCCATCGCGCAAGCGGAGTCCCTGAAGTACAAGCTCATCGGCGGCCTCGCCGTGCGCCGCGCGTGCTACGGCGTGCTCCGCTTCATCATGGAGAACGGCGCCAAGGGGTGCGAAGTCGTCGTGTCAGGCAAGCTGCGCGGCCAGCGTGGCAAGGCGATGAAGTTCAAGGATGGGTACATGATCTCGTCCGGTAACCCCGTCCGCGAATACATTGACTCGTCCGTCAGGCACGTTTTGCTCAGGCAAGGGTGCGTCGGCATCAAGGTGAAAATCATGCTTGACTGGGACCCCAAGGGCCGCACCGGGCCCAAGAACCCCATCCCCGACATGGTCACCATCCACACCCCCAAGGATGAGGACGAATCCGGCGTCGCGAAGCCCTTCGTGGGCAAGGAAATGGAGATGTAAGACTGGAATACACACAAAGCAATTTAAGCACAAAACTCGGCGTTCCTCACGCCGCATCGGCGTTCTACCTCTCACGTGTCGTCGCCGATGTCGTCGCTGTCGCAAAGGTTGATGCGATGGCCCTTCCTCTGCGCGTGGCGTGCACCCTCCTTGGTCCTGACACGCTCCGACGCGCGGCTTTTTTCCTTCTCGCGTTGCGTCTTCGCGGCTTCCGCCGCCCTCTTCGCCGCGGCGGTTGCGCATTGGGTTTTTTTTTTCGCCGTCGCAGTCGCCTCGTGCAACGTGTGCGCCCACGCCGCCTCGCCTCGCTCGGTGTCGTGCGTGATCGGAATGGTTTGCGGCGGAACCTTCTTTCGTTTTGCCGCGTCACCGAAATTGTTCGTCGAGTATTTGCCGCCGCTCCCCCCCGGTTTGCTCCGCCCAACTTTTGTCCGCGACCGGTCGCCCTGCGTGTCCCGTTCATACCAGGCATTCCCCAGCCCCCCTGCAGCGCCGCGAGCGCTGCGGCCGTTACGGGAACGGGCCCAACGTGCACAACTCCAGCACTTACGGCAAAGTTCCCAGCGTGCGTGCTTTCGGACGCCCCGGCGCGTTTCGTGAACGTCACGGCGAACACGGGGCACTGAAACGCGACGTTTTTCACGACCACGCCGCCGCCGTTGTCGGTCGTGCCCGGGTTATGCATCAGCACGGCCACGACCAGCATGCTATTGCCACCCTTGCAGTACTCAATTGAGATCAACGGGTCCTTCGCGAAGTACTCGCCAGGTCCAAGCGCCTGGCCGCTTCTTCGCTTGGGGTCCAAGCCGTCTCGCAAAATAGCCTTCACGTTTCCAACAGCCGTGCCGTGAAAAACGAGCTCAATCACGGGCCCCGGCGGTGCCGCCGGCGTCCCAGCCTGGGCCGCTCCCTGGCTTGTTTTGCCGGTTTTCGTTCCACGGTTTAGTTTGTCGTGCGCTTCCTTAAACCTCTCGTATACCGTACCCCCCGGCAAACCACTGTGACCCTCAACGCAGCTCAAATGGTAGTTGGAACCGAATCGTTTCGAGAGCATTTGCTTCATCTCAGCGCGGTGTTTAGCTAGAATATCCGGAGTGGCGCGTGCTGGTGGTGGTAACGCATCAACGCAGTCTGCGGTCAGATCCACGACGTCAATAGTGTCGTCCTCGAGGTCGAGCAGGCTGATGACCTCCTTCCAGCGCGGGGGGTTGTTCTTCATCACTTCTGTACTTGTCGTCGTTTCCGAGAAGACTTTCAAATATGACTCGCCACTCGAAGCGAGCGCGTGATTGACGAGAAAGCGTACGTATGCGGACGACGCGTTCGCGTGCGTGCGAACACGAAACTCAACTCACGATGTGACTCCACGCGCGGGGCGGAACACGAAGTGTGCTCCTCCCAAGCCGCGCTCCAAAGGGTGCCAACAATGCCAACAATGACCTCCAACAAGTGGCAACCGATTTATGGGAACGTCGGAAAATTTTGCAAGTGATGACAATTCGCCCAATTCGGTATCCCATCCCGCACCGCGCGACGGCGTTTGACCGGTTCCGACGCGGCGACCGGAGACGTGTTGTTTGGTGTCGCGGACGGCGCGCGCGTGACCGTGGGGATCGTTTCGGGCGGTGACCCACGTTTGGAAGGATGCCTCCCGCCATCGAGCTTCAGATTTTGCGCGCGGGGGACGGGCAGTACTACCCGAAGAAGGGCGAAACGGTGGCGGTGCACTACACCATGTCGCTTGCCAGTGGCAAGGAGGTGGATAACACGTACAAACGCGGGGTTCCGTTTCGGTTCAAGGTGAGCAGCGGCCAAGTCGTGAAGGGATGGGACGAAGCAGTGAAGCAACTCAGCGTCGGGGAAAAAGCCTCATGCGTGTTTCCATCGACCTACGCGTACTCGTCGAAAGGATTTCCCGGCCTCATCCCGAAAAGCGCCGACCTGCACGTCACGCTGGAGCTGGTGAGCATCACGAAGGAAGACTGAGTTGCCAGTTGCCAATCACGGCTTAAGACTGCTAAGCCGAGGAGGATCCAATTAGCTTGAGCACTGAAGACCAAAGTCGCTTGGTTGTATTAAAACAGGGTCACCCGGATACCCTTCGCACCGCGCGCTCGCGTAGTACTTGTCGCTCTCATCGCGGCACCGCGCGAAGCTTGACGCTCTTCGCCGCCTTGACACCCTGCGCCAGCGAGTCGCTTTTCCCCAGCACCTCGTCCCAGTCCTGGCTCGCCTGGAGCATGCCGAACAGGCTTTGCGAGCCGGACCCGGCGCCGAGCCGGGAGCCTTTCGGCTTGGACGCGGGGGCGGCCATCTTCTCCCGGGGCGCCCATCCAAAGTCGCTCCGCGCGTTTTCGTCCCCGCCCAGTTCGCGCAACACCGTGGCCGGCTTGTCCGACGACCCCGTCGCCCGCTCCTCCGCGTCTTTGTCCCACATGCTCTGCGAGTCCCCAGAGGCGCCGAACACGAAGGACCGGCTGGCGCCACCGCCGCCAATCGAAGCGGTGCGCACCAAGCCGGCGCCGGTGCTTGTTGCCATGGCGGACTTGGAGCCGTTGCCGCGGCCCAGGAACGACGTCGAGGCCTGGCGTTCAAGGTGGAGGCTCGCGGTTGAGTTGGCGCGGTGAGGCGCGGCACCCGTTAGACTAGTGGGAAACCTTCCACCCGGAACCGACCCGGTGGCGTGTTGCTCCATAGCCAGAGCGGCGGCATCCACGCCGACGCGCGTACGCTGGCGGCGTCGCTGTTTCCCCGCGTCGATCATGGACCTGAAATCTTGCGAGTCGAACCCCACGTCCCGCGCGCTCGCCAACGTTTGCGAGTCGTCGTCGTTGGCGGGTTGCGAGTCCGCGGCCGCGACCGCCGCCTTGCGCCTCGCCGCGCGCTCGGCCCACTCGCCGTCGTCGTCCGACGACAGCTCCACGTGTTCCCAGGCTCGGTCCGGGATGTCGATGCCGAGGTCCTCTTCGTCGGACTCGTCCTCGCCGCTGTTGGCGCGGCGGCGGCGTTGCCACCCGTCTGGCCCGCCGTCCAGCGCGCCCGCGTTTGTCTCTTTGCGCCTGAACCCGTTCTCAAGCGCCTGCTTCATCTTGCGGATCTCCTCGTCGTCCCTTTCCGTTTCGAACTTGGCGTGCGCGGCGGCTCGTTTCGCGACCCGCCGCTCGTCGTCGTCCTCCCCGTTTTCGAAGTCGATGTAATCAACCATCTCCTCCAGCTCTTCGCGATCAAGCAACCCGTCCGCGCGCTTCGCGACCCGGCGCTTAATCACACGCCCGTCCGCCCCCGCCTCTTCCTCAATCTCAACCTCTTCCTCGTCCGAGGTGTGCCCGCCGTCTTCGGACATCTCGGCTTCGTCCTCGAACGCACCGCCCGCTTTGTGTTTCTTGCGAGCCACAGCGTCGGCTTTGAAAAACGCCTTGGCGCGTTTCAGCTGCCGCAAACGTTCCGAACGCGTCATCTCGCGCGTCTCTTCTTCGCTGAGGTCGTCCTCGTCGTCGGGTTCTCCGACTGGCGCGTCGTCTTCCGCCTCGAGCGCAACTTGCGCCGCGCGCTCCTTCGCAGCAGCTTCCGCGGAGATATCGAGCGTCCCAGCCGCTTGTTTCGCCTTGACCGTGGCGACGATGCCGGCGACGCCGTCCAGGTCGGCCAGGTCGTCGTCCAGGTCGTCGGCGTCCAGGTCGAGGTCGTCGTCCAAAGCGAGCTCCACGGTTTTGGCGGCTGCTTTTTTGTCGGATGTCTTTTTCGGCGCGTCGTCAAACTCGTAGTCCTCCTCCTCGTCCGACAGCTCGTCGCCGCTGACACCGTCGTCCATGTCATCGTCGTCATCGCATTCCACGTCGTCCTCGAAGACCTGCTCCACGGGCGGCTCGGGCAGTTGAAGCGCGGCGACGCGCGCGGCGACGGTCGCGAAAATCTTGCGGTACGCGAACGGGTCGCGGTCGGGCGCGACGTGGTACCCCGAAAGACGCGCGCGCTTCGACGCTTCGCGCATGATTTCCTGTTGCATCGCGGCTGTTTCCTTTTTTTCCCGTGCCATCCTGGTCTCCTTCTGCGCGTCTGTTTCGTTCTCGGGAATGGGTTCTGGGGCGGCTTGCTTTTTCGCATTTTTCGACGCCTTCGCGCGCCGCGCGTCGTCCCGGGCGAAAGTCGCGTCGAGGTCATCGTCCTCATCCGAGTCTTCCATTTCCGATTCCTCCGATTCCGAGCCCTCATCAGCACCCGCCGCCCCGTCTTCCGCTTCATCACCAGACAGCGTGCCGGTTTCCCGCATGCGCGCCTCAAGCGCGGCTTCTTCGTCGTCTTCGTCGTACCCGTAAAAACCGTCGTCATCAAGCTCCTCGTCCTCCTCAAGCTCGGAGTCGCCGTCTGTTTTCCGCGCTGCGCCAGTCGCGGCCGCAGCCTCCGCGGCGCCTTTCGTGCGCAGCTTGAGCTTTTTCTTACCAGGAAGCCCCGTGTCGGTCGCGTCGTGGTCACCGGCTTCGTCGTCGGAAGACTGGTTCGGGGGGCTGTCCGCCTGGCTCGCGTCGATTGGACCGCGGGGCGATGTGTCATCCTCGGCGTCGTCGCCAGATTTCGCCCTCGCCGCGGGTCGCACGCGCTTGCCGCGAGCCTTGAACACCAACACTTCTTCCTCGTCTTCCTCGTCATCCACGGGGACGTCTACGGGGTCCGCGGCGGGCGCGTCCGCGACAACCACAGGCGCGGTCTGCACCGGTGCCATCACCTCAGCGCCGCTCATTGCGTTGGACGTGGAGAAAGTTTAGAACCTGACGAGAGGTTTTTGAAATTTATGCCAAGCCGAAGGAAGCACCCAACCTGCCAAGGGTACGCCTCCGGGTGCCGGTCACGATGAAGTCCGCGTGCGTCCGCTCGAGGCGAGATACCGTCACCACACCCCGCGAGTGCCTGTGCGCTCCGCGTTCTGGCCGAGTCGGGGGTGCCTGGTTCGAATAAGAGGAACGGCCAAAGATTGATGTATTTTTTTGAACGAACGCAGCCCATAGGCTGTCGGCTCGTCCCATGCCAAAAAGCAACGACACCCCAAAAAACTCTGCAGTACCTCGGCGCGCGCCCTGTGTCCCGCCTCCTCGGTATGTCCTCAACAACACCCTCCACGTCTTCAGCGCCCTCCAAGCTCCTGCGCGTCCTGGTGTGCGGCGGTGGAAACGCCGCGCACGTTTTGGTTGGCCAACTCTCCGCGAGAGGCCACTGCGTGACTATGCTCTCGACTTTCCCAAAGGAAGCGCAGGGTATTCGCAAGGGGTGCGACGCGAACGGCGGAGTCGAGGTCCGGGGCTGGGGTGTGAAAGGCGCGGAGACTATTAAGGGAAGACCTGTTGCCATCGTCAGCACGTTCGCCGACGCGTTTGCGTCGCTCAGGTCACGACAAGGTGTCCGGTTCGACTTGGTCATACTCGCGGTGCCAGCGCCGCACCACGAGCACTACCTGCAAGGCCTGGCGCCGTATTTGCGAAAAAGCGCAGCGACGGACGCGCGCGAAACCCCGAAACACTGGAACTCCAGCGCCGACAGCCCCGATGTCATACCCACCATTCTCTGTGCCGCCGTGGCGCAAGGAGGGTTCGACATGGCCGCCAGACAAGCGCTTTCCGACACCGGGATGGAGAAAAGTTTCAACTTCGGCGAAGTCATCGTCGCGGGTTTGGAAACTCTGCCGTGGGCGTGCCGCGTGGCTCGTCAAGGCGCGGTGTGTGAGATTCTCGGCACCAAGGATTCCGTAGACGCCGCCGTTGCGGTGTTCCCGTTCCCTGAAAACCTGATTAACTACGCCAAAAGTGCGCTGCAGACTCTGCAAATCGCGGTCGGCCCGACGCCCAAACTAAAGCTCGCGTCGGGATTCCTGGGCGTCGCGCTCTCCAACGTCAACGCGTTCTGGCACCCGACGCTGATGTGGCACAAGTGGTGTGATTGGGACGGGGGGGCGATTTCCGGCCCGGCGCCGCTGCTTTACGAAAACGCACCCGATGACCTAGCCTGCGACGCTATGTCCGCCGAAGTTGATGACGTGGTCGCGGCAATCAAAGCGCGGTACCCGGCGACTGCGGGTGAAAATAAAGAAAGAAAACTCATCGACGACTTGTCCAGCGCCAGGGGCGTCCACCAATGGTTCCTGGGCGCGTACGGGGACGAGCCCGGGCTGGACACGACATCCACGGCGACGATGATGCGCACCAACCCGGCGTACCGCGGGTTGACGCACCCCATGCGTCCTGGTACCGGCGGCGATGAATCTTCCGTGCCCGACTTCCACCACCGGTACATCACGGAGGATGTTGGGTTTGGGTTGGTTGTGATTCGCGGAATCGCCGAGCTTTGCGGGGTCGCGACGCCTACCATCGACACCGTAATCGTCTGGGCGCAAAGCGCGGGGGGTCTTAGTTTCTTGACGGAGCGCGGCGGCGACGACGTCGACGAGCCGAGCCACCCTGTTGGTGAGGATCCGGGAGAAGCGCGCGACGCGATCAAACCCGCGAACTCGGAGCCGCGACGGCTGACGTGCTCCGGTGCCGACCTCACGAAAACGCGGTGCCCGCAGCGGTTCGGGTGGTTCGACCTGGAGTTGTTCATGCAGATCAACGGGTATGCGTTTGCGGAAACGGAAACGGAGACGGAGACGGGGACGAAAACGGGGACGAAAACGGAAACGAAAACCGCGGAGGAAGACGCTAAGGATACGCCGGCTACCGGTGAAACCGAGAGGCAGTCCTCTGCGAACGCGGCGTGATGTGAGAAATAAACAGAAGCGCAAACGAAAGACACGATCTCGCGCCACGGCGCGTTCGTGATCTTCCAGTGATGCTAGCGGATCCGCCTCGCCCTATGTGTTGTTTTTCTCTATGTTTTCCTCTGGACTTGGGTGTGGGGGCGATTTTTGCGCCTCACGCAAAGCTACAGGATAACATTAAGGACAACAACAAAGGCGAAGAAATTCACCAGTATCGCCAGAAGAACACGAACGCGGCGTGGCGCGAGAAAAACAGAACAAGAAGAGGCGCGAACGAAAGACACGAAAGGCGTTTCTCGCGCCGCACGCGTGTTGTTGTGGCGTTTGGCGTTCCGAGAAAACATTCGCCAAAAACGTTGTCTTTGGAGTCATGGATCTGCTTTTCTTTTGTGCTTTTTCTTTTTCTTGACTGTGGCATTGGGTGTGGGGAGATTCTTTTCTTCGCCAGATGGAAGCCAAAGAACAGTCGAGAAGAAGAGAAAAATCCCCCCACACCCAAGTCCACAGGAAAACAGATTAAACAGCACCAAAGGCAAGCAGACCCACCCTCTTAAAACATCGATTTTGACCGAGTGTTTTTTTGGAACCTCTACCGCCACAACAACACCGCACACGCACCTGTACAATTTTGTCCATGAGCTCGTTTTTGACGAACTAAGTTTGGCACCTCAAATCCTTTGGGGACCTTATTGCCTTTTGAGATGTTCGACTGTCTGCCAGGCCATTGAAAGTTCGTGTAGAACATCTCAAAAAGTAACAAGGTTCACGAAGGGTTTGAGTTCCAAACTTGGTTCGACAAAACGAGCGCATGGATACAATTGCACGTGCGGCGCGTCGCGAGAAAAACAAGGGAAGCGTCAAGAAAACCCAGTTGACAGACAGACTGTAATGACCAGAGTTATGTCAATTACAAAGCTCGTGTGTCTAAGCAAGCTGATTCTTTGCTAGGTGCTAAAGCTATGTCAGAGTGACTCCGCCGCGCCGCACACAACCGGTCTCGCGAGACCGGGGTTCAGGCGCGGGGTCATCTCTTTTTTCTTTTTCTGTTCAGTTAGTCGGACGAGTCCAGCGCGGAGCTTCCGCTTGATCCGGCCGCGGGGTCGCTATCGCTGTCGTCGGCGGTGTCCTGCAGTGTCGCGTCACGCGACACTACGCTCGGGTTGACGCCCGATGTCGTGTTCACGCCTGTCATCGGCGACGTGGGGAAGCTATCTTCGCTGCTGTCTTCGAAGTCGTCGCTGCTGTCTTCGAAGTCGTCGTCCGATTCCACGTCGAAATCGACGTCGACGTTCTCCGCGCCTACGCCGCCTCCGCCTTCCTCCTCCGCGACGCGCCGCGTGTTTGAAAGCCACCACTTCACGAGACTCTGCGCTACTTCAGACACCACCACGGGCTGGCTAAACCTGCCCCCGCCGCCGGCCCAATCGTCGCTGCTGTCCCCGCTGCTGCTCGTGGTGGAGTCCGCGAGCAGCGCGCGGTCGCTTCCCTGCTCCGCGAGCCGCGCGCGCGCCGCGCCGAGCCAGGTGAGCAGCGCCCCGGTGGATGCGGAACGCAGCGCGACTAAAGACGGATACCCGTCCTCGCTTGAAGCGTCGCTGTCGCTATACAGCGCGTTTTGAGGTGGTTTCCTGGTACGTACGCGCGCTGCGCGAAGCCACTCCTCGGCGAGCCGCATGGTGGGCTCGCTCAAAATGGTCGCGCCCCAGCGCGCGCCACCGGCCGTCTCGCCGTCCGTGTCCGTGCTGGAAAGCTCGGCGACGTTTTCCTCGCCGCGCGCAAAACGCACGGCGCGCGACGCGGCGAGCCACCCCTTGAGCAGCGCGGTGGCTTCCGGGGAGAGGAAGGCTGGGGGGAACCTCGGTGCGGTTCCGACAGCGTCGCTGTCGGAGGTGTCGGACAGCCCTGTTGCGGTTGAAAACCGCCCCCCGCGCATGCGCTTCAGCGCTTCGTGGCGCCACAAAAGCATGACCCGCCGCGCGCCGTCCGACAGCCGCGCTTTGTCCACGAAAACGTCCCGGTCGCCCCCGTCGCTGTCGCTTTCGCTCATCGCGCCGCTGATGCGCATGTTCCCGCCGGCGGCGCGGAACCGCTTCGCGGTGCGCGGCGTGAGCATCCCCGAGATGTGGTCCATGAGCCACAAACGGTTGTGTTCCAGGAACTTCCTTCGGAACACTTCCGTTGAGAGGTCCGCGATCGTAAAGTCACCCCGTTTCGTTCTCTCGCCGCCCTTCGCCACTGGTTCAAACTCGGGCACGTCTTCTTCCCGTATCGTGTTTTCGTCCATGCGCTGCTGGCTGATTTTCCAAAGCCCGATGGCTTCCGCGAGGAACATAAACACCTTCTTCGCCACGACGCACAGCCCCAGCGTAAGCGCCACCATCACCCCGAAGAGAATATCAGCGAACATGTTGTACCGCGCTCGCAGCATCATGCTCATGGAAAGCGCGAAGAGGAACGACCCGCTTCCGCCGATGGCCAGGATGAAATAAAACTGCGACGAGAAACACATCTGGTCCACGGACCGCAGGGAGTAGTCGATGGATTCGTCGTACGACCGCTCCAAACCTTTCCACCGCGCCGTCCGGTTGTCGAACCGGTACCGCGCGTATTTCATGTACTCGTACACTTTCCACCCGTGGAACAGCTCCTGGGTGTTGAAGATGAAGATGTCCATCACGATTTGGAAGGGGATGATGACCAGGGCGAATAAAAGGTAAATCAGCAGATCCTTCTTCCTGAACCCAAACAGAAACGAAAGCTGCAGGTAGTCGTTGAACGACCAGTAGAAGTAGATGAAGAACGGGGTCATGTACAGCCCGGCGGTTGTGCAGCCGTAGGAGGTCATGAACCCCATCAAGTCCTCCACGACGGAGTCTTCTTGGTTGATGTCGTCGTCCGCTTCAACCCGCAAATCGTCGCCTTTGGATTTTCGCCGCAAACGCAACCGGAGCGAGATGTACTGTTTCAGCTGCGGCACCGCGTTCGCGCACGACGCGATGAAGGCGTCGAGGTACACGAACTCAATAAGGCCGATTATTAAATCCAGGTAATACCCCAGGGTGAAATCCGTGAAGTCATCCGCCGCGATTGTTACGAGGCCCGTGGTTAGGGACAAACCGACTGATATCGGAGTGAGCAACATGACCTCCCCGAGGAACTGTTCGGTTTGCATTTCTAGCAGTAAGTGGAAAACCTTCATCAAAAGAAACACGACGAAGAAATACATCCCGTACGTATCCGTAAACGAAAACTCCATCAGCGCGATGTTGGTGATGTTGCACACGATGTTGGCGATTATGTAGTGCGACCGCTTCCAGCTTTCGGGCTGCATCAGAATCGTGTCATCCACCTCGCGCATGCGACTCATTTCCGGAATCTGCGGAATCAAAATGTGCGACGCCATGGCCATGAGGTAGCACGACAGCGTGAGAAACGCGAGCGCCATGCGGCCGGCGGTGGCCATGGCGACGACGTTTTCGTCCACGTCTCGGCCGAGGTCGTCGATGTTCAAGGGAAACGCGGTGAGGAAGGTGAAGTTTTGAAACAGAAACGTAATGGCGAACTGGCCGGTCATGAACGGGAGCATGCCCAGGAAAATCCCGCGGCTCGGCGCCGCGGAGACTAAACCCAAGTACTGCCGGAACCGGAACCGCGGCGGGTGTTTCAGCGTGGTACTGACCCTCGTGACGGCCCAGAACGCGATCACGACGAGCACCGAGATCAGCCCTAACAGGTGAAAAAGCACCACGTACGCCACCTCTTGGAACGCGAACGCGTTTAGGAGTTCGAACCACCCCAGGGCGGTTGTCGTGACCGTCAAAAGATACGTCCCGTCGTGTTTCCGCGCGTTTACGAACTCGTCGAAAGTACCGGTGGCGCTGAGATAAATGAAATAATCTGTCAGTCTTGTATTGGCAAACAGTCGGCGGGATTTGGGAAATGCAATACGTACCTGATCATCCGCTTATCCCGCGGCGTGAACTGGAAGTACGCCATGTCGATTGAGATTTCGGTGGGGATGATGCCTCGCGACATCTCCACGCCTTCCGCGGGGGAAAAGATAAACGGAATCGCTTCTTGCGCAAGCACGGCGGCTTCGTAACTCCCGACGTTGAACTCCGGGACGCTGATGTCGTTCGCCAAAACGGACGCTTCAAACAACTTTTCCCGGCTCTCCGCTTCTTGGGTGACGTAAAACAACGTCCCGCCTTCCACTTCGTACCACCGCGTGCTCGCGGCGGCTTCCGCGAACGTCTCTTCGTAGAAACACTCCACCTCGATTTCGCACGAATCCGCGATCGCGATTTGGATTTGCGGGGACCACTGGTCGATGAAAACGGTTTCGTTCACCGGAACCAGGTCGCAGTTGCCGTAACTCACGAAGTCCTCGATGCTAGTCCACGCGGTTTCGAAAAGCTGGTACAAATACACGTGCGAATCAAACCCTCTGCATCCGGAGAAAAACGGCAGGTAGTCGATGGCGAGCAACGGCCGGCCTTCGCTCCAGTAATCCTCGATGAAGATGTTCTGTTGTTTCTCGGTAACGTCGGGGACGTGCATGTCGCCGTTCGCGTCGATGATCACGTCGTCCACCATCACATCGTCGTCCGCCGTCGCGACGCCCAAGATTTCCAAACCAGCCAGCGCCGCGAGCTCCTGGCGCTTCAAGTACTGTTTCCACTCGCTCGCCAAAGTGCTGTTGTAATCAAGCGTGAGGGAGGGGTACACCCAGCGACACGACGGTTCCATTTTCTTTTCCGTGCACAGGAAGTAATCCAGCTCGATCGAGCGCTGGAACGGCTCCCGGAACGGAACGTTCAGGGGGATCTGCAGCTCGTCGTCGTTCATCAAGATGACGTGGAAACTGGATTTGTCAACCGCGCCGCCGCGTTCGGGAAACGTGGTATCAACGCACATGGTGTCCAAAAACCCGCGCCTGGTGGAGTTCTGGTACAGACCGTGCAGCATTCTTATTTCGAACCGGAAAGATACTTCGTCGAGCCCCCCGAAGTTCAGCTCGTGCAGACCCCGTTTCCACACGTAAGTGCCCATCGCCGGCGCGTCAACGTTGTGCTCCGCCGCGCCGTGCAAACCGTTCCCTGCGAACCAAAAAGGCAACTCAAGCGCCTCCGTGGATTTCGGGCACTTCACTTCCATCCCGGCGTCCGGCACCAAACCCATGGTTTTCTTGTTGATTCCGTCGCCGTTGTCCCACGGGGGACAAGGCACCACTTCGTAATCATCCTCGTCGCACATCATGTCATCCACGCGGTCGTCGATGAACACGGCGACTTCGTACTGCGCGCCGTGCCGAATGAAGTCGTCGATGAACCTGAAGTCGAGTTTTATTTTCGCGGTGTGTCCTCGCGGGAGGGTGAACTTCACCATGGGCGTGCCTTGGATATCCGTCGCGGGCGTGCCGTCCGCGTTGGCGATGAACTTCGGGTTCAGCAAACCAAAGTTCAAGCCGCGGCAATGGCCGAAGTAGGAGGTGTCAAACTCGGACGACGCGGTGCTGTTGTTCACGCCGGTGTCCGTTGCGTTGTCACCGGCGGAAGAGTCTTGTGAGATATCGCCGTCCGAGGTTTGAAGCAAAACGCGACGTCTTTGCGTTTCCGCCTGGAAGTCGAAATCGTTTGGCATTTCGCGCATCAAGTCGCCAAGCATCGCCAGGCCTTTCGGTGACAGGTTGGTCACCGCGGAGGGGGGTGGTGCGTTTTCATCTTCCAATACATCAGAAGGCGGGTTTGTCATGAACGCCCCACCGACCCGTGCGGTTTCCGGACCGACACCGAGCTCCAGCAACGACCGCGAGCGTCGTCGATCCGCGTTTTCTTCCTTCGTCGCCGCTAACAAAATCGCATACGCCTCGTCGACGAGCGTGCGCTTCAGCGGCTGTACGCGCCAGAACGTAATGCGGTCGGCCAAGCACTCGTCAATGGACTCGGCGTTGGGATCGGATTTCGTGCCTTCCGGGCACCGTGGGAGAATAACCCCGGTACCGGGGGGGCAGTAGTGGCACGCGGCGCACGGGAACTGGAACCGCCCGGACGCGGCGGTGCCTTGCGGACAGGAGTACCCCATCGGGCACTTTTGGAGTTTTGAGGAAAAGTGTCAGTATTTCGTAATGCGTATGGTAATTACTCTGGACAATCGGAAAACAGGGAGGCGGGATTTGGGAAATGCAATACGTACCTTGTTGAAAAACTGCGTTTCGGGGGTGGTGCCGTACCCGCAAAAGTAACCATCCGGGCACTTCACCGCGGCAACCGCGGTGCGCGCGTCGCAGACGTACCCTTCAGGGCACAGCACCGCCTGCCCAAGTGGTTGCAGCTCCACGGTTTCACAGCTACTCAATCCGAGCTCGCAATCCACGATGAACTGGTTCGCGATTTGCGACACGCTGTCCCCAAACGGCTTGTTGTTCTCCGCGCCTTCCGTGGAACAAACGAGACCAGGGTTACACGGCACGCACAGGGATTCGTCCGTGGTGCCTCGGAACGGCGACCACGTACCCATCGGGCAGTTTCTACACGTGATGCTGTCTCGCAACGAACGCGCGGTGCCGCTACGGCAAACAGTGGGCTTGTACGTCCCGTCCACCGCGCACTCGTACCCGGCGGGGCAGGCTAAGCAGGTTTGGAACCCCTTGCGATGGGTAAAACAAAGTGTCAGTATTTCGTAACGCGAGTATTCCGTAATTACGGGCGGACAATCGGCAAAACAGGGAGGCTCGATTTGGGAAACGCAACGCGTACCTCGTAGGGGGTGTACAAGCCGGGCAGGCACATCGTGGCGGCGCTGTTTCCTTCGCCAGGCGCGAAGTACCCTCGCGGAACGGGAATCGGGATGTACGTGCCTTTGGGGCAGTAGTTACCGGGAGGGCACGGTAGCATCGGGGAGGAAACGTCCCCCGCGATGACGATCGTGTTGTCGCTGGTGCCCCATTCGCAGTACGAACCCTCCGATTGTAAAAAAAAGGGTCAGTATTGTATGGGCAAACAGTCTTGGGATTTGGGAAAGGCCCAATACGCACCTCCTTGCACGGCTGCGGCTGCGAAAAAACCCCAGCGTTCGTCACGTTGTTCTCCACCCCCTCCATGCAGTACGTCGCGGGCAAACACGGCAACGGTCGGAACTGCGTTTCAGAAATTGCAACGGGGGACGCGCGTAACAGCGCGTCGGTGTCAAGCGCGGAGAGCGGATCGGGCGTCAGCGTGTTTCGCAAACAATAGTGCCCGGCGGGGCACCGCTTAGCAGGAATCGGCAGTCCTTCCGCGTCGCACACGTAACCCGGGGGACACGGTTCGGGGAGCTCCCGCGCGAACCCCGGGCAAATCGTCCCGAGAGGACACTTCTTGCACGACGCCTGGCCTGGTTCTTGCTGGTACAGGCCTGGAATGCACGGCTTCGGCTCGGTGTTCGCCACGCCAGGACAGTACGTCCGCGACGGACAAGGAATCAGTTCCCCGGGAGGGCAGTAGTGTCCTGATGGACACGGACCGCTGCCCTGCGGCGTCGCGCTTCCGGGTTCGCACATGTACCCCGCGAAACACGTCTGCGGTGTGGTGAAGTTGTTCGCGATGGTTCTGTTGGTGGTCACCCCAGGGCCGCAGTAGGTGCCGAACGGACACGGCAGCGGCCGTTCCGGGGTACCGAAATCCGTAAAGTTCGACGTCCGCGTGCCTTCCAAGCAGTAATGCCCGGGAGGGCACGCTTTTGAGGTGCCTGTTAACCCGGTGGTGTCGCACACGGCGCCCCTGGGGCACACGCTGGGCTGGCTCGTCCCTACGTCCGGGGCGATGAATCCTATCGGTGCGGGAAGACACGACGACTGGCTGGTTCTGGGTTGGAACGTTCCAACCGGACAGAGCGTGAAGTTCGCCGCGCCGCCGCTGCCACCTCCGCAGAACGCGCCCCGGGGGCACGGCAGGGGTTCGCCTTCCGGGCAGTAGTACCCGGCGGGGCACGGCGCGAAGTGGAAAAGCGTGCGTTGCGACGTCCAGTCCTTCGCGTTGTTCGAGACTTCGATGAACACCGTCCCAGCACCGGTGGGCTGCTCCGGGGCGACGCACAGCAGGGTGAACGGGGAGAGGTAGGTGGCGGGGACTATTTCCCGGCCTGATACGATTAACAAGAAAGTGTCAGTCTCTCGGCCATGTGCATGAGGGATTGGTATTACGTAAACAGTCAGGGTAACAGTCCGAGGGAATGCGCCCTTCTAGTCGTAATAGTCCCTTCTGGTACGAGTATGGGCAATCGCAGAGGCGGAATGTGATGATTGGGAAAGGCCCTTACCCAGTCTGCATGAAAGCGACGTTGCGTTGACGAACCCGGCGCCGGTGATGAACACTGGGGTTCGGCCGCCCGTGACCCCTGACCGGGGCGTAACCCCGGTGACTTTGACCGACTCCTGGTACGTAAAAGCCGCCCGCGAGCCGAACAAACCCCCGCCCGGGGTGTAGTCCCTGCCGTTTCCGGTGACGCCCACTGGAACCGTCGTGCCCGCGCTGCCCGCGGGCGTGACGCAGGTGACGAGGTCGCCTCCTAAGAACCGGCCGGCGACCGGGTAAATCGCGCCGAACCGGCACCCCAGCCTGGTTTCGTCTTGGAACCCCGCGCCCCGCACGGAAACCACGGAACCGCCACGCTCGGGGCCGAAAAAAGGGGACCCGTTCGTGACCCGAGGGGTCGGCGCGAACCTGTGCGTAACCTGTGCTCCCGTGTTTCCTTTCGCGGACTGTTTGCCTGTAACGCGGCTTGTGACGAACCCGATACTTGAAACGCCGCCGCTGTCGCCAAAGACGTTCACGGCGAGCGAAACCACGCCGACAAACCGCTCGGGGGTTTCGCACAAAAGCAGCGCCGACGACACGGCGGTGGCCGGGGATGTTTCGCCTTCCATCTCGCCGAACCGGCAGGACGGGTTTTGGCTAAAGCCGTCGCCTGGTTTGAAATGATTCCCCAACACGAACACCAGCCCGCCGCCCGCGGAGGGCGAGTGTTCCGGGAACCCGTGGTTCACTTTGGGCGGGACGTGAAACGCGAAGGTTGTTGAGGCAAACGAGAAGACGCCGCCGCCCGCTGCGGACGGCGCGCCCTCGCCGGCGCGGCCAAAGCCGAGCACGACGAACCCGGGCGCGTGCACCGGCGACGCGCAGGCGCTCGTTGTCCACCCGAGACATTGTGCGCCTATACAAACTTGTTTCCCGAGGCCCCACGAACCTGGATTTTCAGTAACAGACTCGACGGCGACGTCGCCGAAGAAACAGACCGGGGAATCGTCCCGGGCGCCGCCGCCGCCGAACACGACGACCTCGGCGCCGCCTGTGACGTGCGCGGCGTCCCGGGAAACGCCGTCCGCGAATCGCGCTTGGTGGTACGAAAAATACGCCGACCCATCGTCTGTCCAGGCGTTTGACCCAAACAAATCACCCGCACAAGTCTCCACAGGCACCACTCTTCCCGCGACGCTCGCGGGGGCGATCGTTTCTATTCGGTCGAAACCGGCGAGACGCGCAGCGACGGGCGCGAGCGACCCGAACCTCGCGCGCGCGCCTTCCCTGAATCCAGACCCGACGATTTCAACCGTCGCGCCGCCGTGTTCGGCGCCCGACCGGGGGGACGCGCCGAGCGCGCGCGGCTGCGGAACCGTTTCGAAACGCACGCCGCCGCCGTTTCCCATCCCGGCCGCGAGCGCGACGATGGCGACGCCTTCGCTCGCCGCAGGTGACTCGCAAATCGCCAAAGACGACGAAACCACGCGCGGGGTCGAGGGAGGGGCGTCCCCGAACACGCAAAGCGCTCGGAAAACGCCCTCGACGAGCGCCGCGTCGTGCACCGGGAAGTGCGCGCCGACAAGGAACACCAGGGTGCCTCCGTTGGCGGACCCTTGTGCGGGAGACGCGGTGTACGTCACGGGGGGCGTTTCGAACGCGATCGCGTGGAACGACCCGTGCATCGCGATCGCGTCGAACCCGAAAGCGGAGGCCAAGCCGAGCCTGAATCGAACGAACCCCGGGGCGATTGGAGGCGAGGCGCATCGCACGGATGCTGTTCCGGGTCGCGACGTGGTTGTATCGAAACTCGCGGGGGTTGAGTGTTCGCCAAACAAACACGCCAAGCCTTCGAAGTCGTCGTTGCGAAGAACGCCGAACACGTCGCCGCACGCCAGCGAAACGCCGCCGTGTCGCGAAGGGCACGCCACCTCCGCGACGACGGCGGCGCCGCCAATCGAGCTCGCGGTTTCCGTCGTCGTCGCGAGAACCTCGAGGTCGGGGCGGTACTCAAAGTCTACGCCGCCTGAGGCGCCTGTGATCTCGGGGATGCGGTCTTCGCCGTTCAGGGACAGGGCGACTGGTTTCGTGGCAAGTACCGACGGGTCCACCGCGGGGACGACGCATTCGAAACCGGAACTCACGCGACGCGCGGCGACGCGGATAGTGCCGACGTGACACGCCGCCGAAAACGTCGCGCGTCCCGGTTCAATCGCCGGGTGCGTCGTCACCGTCACCGCCGCGCCGCCGCGTGTGGATCCCCTACGCGGTGTCGCGGAAAGGGATGCGACGTCGTCTCCGTACGCGAAGTTCGCGGCTACGTCGGTTACGCTGGGTGGCGCGTCAGAAACGATCGCGCTAACGGCGATTGCGACGACCATCGGCTCGTGCGCCGGCGTCTCGCACGTCGCGAGCGCGGACGACACCACGCGCGCGTCCACGCTTCCACTGAAACCGGCGCCGACCCAACACGCGTCTTCGTTGATACGCATGTGCGCGCCCGTCATCTTCAGAAGCGACCCACCGTACGAAGGGCCTTCCCCGGGCATCACCAAATACACCACGGGGGGTGTTCGAATCTCAAACGCGGGCGGTCCTGCGCCGCCGAACGCGGCGATGGACGCGGGCGTCGCGCCGCGCGCCGCGACGGTCACCGTGGTCCACCCAGGCGCCGCTTGAGACGGCGCGACGCACCGCACGGTGGCGAACCCGACGCACTTCCCGCTTCCGCGCATCTCGGATGACGCTGGTGTTGTGCCAAGAAGGCGCGTCCCCGTAACACAAACGTCCCACGTATTGACCAGCACAGCGGATGAGACGTCCATACCGAAACGGCACACGTCCGGAACGTACGCGTCGTCGTACACGCCTCTTTTCTGGAACGTCACCTCCACGACCGCGCCGTCGCCCGCGGTGGCGACGGCGGGTGACGCGGCGATTGCTTCGGGGGACGCAGCGTGCGTGACGAATGTGAGCGCCAAGGCGTTGGAAAATGTGGAGGACGCGTCCGTGCTGAAGGAAACGGGAGACACCCCGGGCGCGCGAGCGGGCGTCAGGAACTCCACCGTGCCTCGGCTCGACACGCGAAGCGCGAGCGGCCAGACCGTGCCGAACTGCGCGGACGCGCCGCCGGGTGAAGACCCGGGGGCGTACGCGTCGGCGCCCGCGGTGGTCGCCTCGACCACCGCGCCGCCGTCCGTGGGCCCTGCTGTGGGAAACAGCGCCGCCGGGAAAGGCGTTTTCGCAAACTCGAACACCGCGCTGTTGAACCCGGAGACGGGTCCGCTCGCGCTCAGTTCGAGCGCCACGGCGCCTTCGCGGTGCGCTCCTGACTCGCACGTCGCGAGGGCGGAGGAAAGCACCCGCGCCGTGCTCGGCGCATCGCCGCCGAAGTGACAAAGCAACCCCCCCGGCTCCAGGGAGATGAGCTCGTTTCCGATCACCCTCACGAGCGCGCCGCCGCCCACGTCGCCCACGGGCGGGTGCGCCGCCAACGTCACAGCGGGGGCTTGGTAATGGAACCACGCGCCTTGGTGCTCCTTGCCGGCGACGTTGCCGTCCTCGGCGCCGTCGGCAACGCCGACTTTGACGAACCCAGGGGGCGCGGGCGGCGACACGCACGCCATGACGTTTGGTGACACCGTGTCCGTCGCCACGAGCTGCGCGCCCACGCGGCAGTACGCCTGTTCGCCTTGCTCCAGGTACGACCCCACCACCGTGATCCGGGCGCCGCCCCGCGTGACGCCTTGTTCCGGGAACACGCTCTCCACCACGGGTGGGGTTCGGAAGTGGAAACGGATTGGGAGTTGGGACAGGTCCTTCCCGTTGAGCGTGGCGAACAGGGGCACGGCTTGCGGGACGTGCGAAGGCGTGACGCACACGGCTTCGCCGGAATCGAGCATCACCGCCGGGACCGGCCCGATCGTGCCGAACCGGCATCCCAGAAACGTGCCTTCCCGAAACGGGCCGCCCGACACGGTGACCGCCGTACCGCCCGCGGCGGGCGCGCGGTACGGCGCGGCGAACGCAAACCCCGGGTCGTTCCGCACGCGATAAAGCCTTTTACTGTTTGTTAAATCCAAGCGGTTCAGGGTGACTTCCAGCGCCAGGTCGGCCTCCTCCACGTGATTTGTGGTTTCGCACTTCACCAGCGCGCTTGATACGAAAAAGCCGGGCTCCACGGAAGTGGTGCCTAGCGCGCAGAACGTCCCCACGCGGTCCGGCGTTTCGCCAATCTCGGCGGACCGTAGGAAGTTCTTGCCGTTCACAAACACGACCTCGCCGCCCCGCGTGGAACCAACATCAGGCTCCAGAAGCGTCACAAACGCCCTGGCGTGGAAGTGGAACTGGAACCCAAACGTAGTGATTGTCGCGCCGGTGATGATTTCGTAGGCCGCGAAGCCCGCCTGGTGGGGGGGGGTGATGCACATCAAACGGAACTTGTTCACGATGATCCCGGGCGACTGCGTGGTTTGAAACCGACACGTGGTTTGCGGTTCGTAAAAGTTCGCGCCTTCAATTGTGGAAACGGTGCCCCCCGTGACCGGCCCGGTGGGTACCCGGACGTCCAGAACGTACGTGTACCCGTCCACCAACCCTAGGGCTTCTTCGATGGTCATGTTTTTTTCGAAATCGGCCGCGTCCGGGCCTTCGTTGAAGTACGACACGGTCGTGAGGTTCAAGTCGGAGTAGTCCACGGCGTTCAGGGAAACCTCCAGCGGGTACGAGCCGATTTGCGGGTCGCCGCGCAGCGAAGGCCGTCGCGCGGGCATGACGCACGTGATGGAGTTCTCGTCGAGAAACTTCGCCAAAATAGGACCGATCGTCCCGACCTTGCACGCCAGCGTATCCACGTCCATGAATCCAGTGCCGTGCACGGTGATTCGCGCGCCACCCTGCGAGCCGGCGGAGTCGGGATCCAGGGACACGGGGTAGGGCTGCGTGTAGTACGTGTGCGTCGCCGAGTTTGTCACCGCGCCGCGAAACGCCGCCGTGGCTCCCACAGGGCCATCGCCCAGCCGCAGCGTCATCGACGTCTCGCCGTGGAAGCCGCGGGACGGCGCTTCGCACCGCGCCACGCCGCTAGACACCACGTCCACCTGCGAAAGCGTCCCAGCGCCAAACGCGCACGCGTGCGACGTCCCGGCGCCGTAAATTTCTCCAGCCCCCGCGAAGTGATCGCCAATCAGCATCAACACGGTGCCGCCCACCGTGGGACTCGATCTCGGCAAATGCGCGCGCAGCGTGGGCGGCGCCACGAAGTGCATCTCGGTGACGAAATCTTCGCGAACGCGTCCGACGCCTACTCCCCTCGGACCGACGCCGTACGCGAAGGACGCGGACACGAGGGAAATTTCGGCAACGCCCGGGGCGCGCGCCGGCAAAACACAAGACACTCCCGCCGCCGACGCGCGCGCGGGGACGATCGCGTCATCCACGTGGCACGCCAGCTCTTCCGCGTTTGTTGCGTCGGCGTCGCCGCCGAGAGCGTCGAGGTAAAAAACAACCTCCGTGCCGTCGCCCACCGTCGACGCCACCGCTGGTGCGGCGGCCACGATGCTCGGCCCACGACGAAACGTGAACGTCGGAGCGCCAGCGGCGATGTCGACGAGCCCTTGCACGACGCCCACGGGCCGGACTCCGGCTGACGCGGCCGGCGCGACGCAGAGCACTGTGTCGGGACCGGCGGCGCGCGCGGCGACGGGCGCGATTGCACCGAATTGGCACGCGAACGGCGGGAAAGCAGCCTCGGCGGCTGCGGCGCCGTCGCCGATGACGGCGACGGCGACGGCGATGCCTCCGACTTCCCATCCGACGGCAGGGGAAACTTCCACGGCGCGCGTAGAGGGAACCACCGCCAGCGTCGCCCCATCGTCTCCCGTCCACGACTCGCCGCCTTCGGTGACGAGCCGCAGCTGAAACGCGCCGCCGCCGCGAACAGACGCGCCTGGTGACTCGCACACCACCAGCGCCGAAGAGACGAACACGGCGGGTGACGCGATCTCGACGTCCCCGAAGGCGCACAACACCGCGCCCGTCTCGCCGCCGCCGCCGTCTTCGGGTAAGTGGACGCCAACCACGCGAACCACGGCGCGCGCGTCGTCCGTTACCGTCGCGGGCTGCATCGCGCGCACCGCCGCCGTCGGCGCAAACGCGAACGTGATTCCCTCGCGACCCATCCCAGACTCGGTGAGATCCGAGGCGCGCGCGTGAACGCCGATGAAGCCGGGAGGCGTCGGCGGCACGAAACACGCCCAAACGTTCGGCGCGCCGACAAAGAACGCAGTCGTCGTCGCGTTGAGGGCGCCGTACCCGGCGTTTCCAAAAGAACTCGCAGGGGCGAGACGCTCGCCAAACGCGCACGCCGCGTCGACGACGCCGCCGGCGTCGTCCGTCTCGACGTCGCCATCCACGATCACGACGAGGCGCGTGCCGCCGACGGCGGGGCCCCGCGTGGGATACGCCGCGGCGAGTTTCGGTGGGACGACGATCGTGACGGCGGCGCCGCCGTCGGCGACGAGCCGGTTGTCTTCGCGATTCACCACCGACACGAATCTCGCGCCGCCCGCCGCTGATGGGGAGACGCACTCCACGCGCTCGTGGCTCACGGCGCGCCCCAAAACGGGCGATACCGCTCCAAACACGCACGCGTCCGCATCGGCGGCGCCGACGAACCTCGCGCCGTGAACGACAAGCGTCGCGCCGCCGGATTCGCCGACGCGACGCGGGAACACGTCGTACACGAGGTGTTTTTCCACGCGCGTGACCGTCGCGGCGGTTTCCGACCATGACGCAGACGAAACGTCGCGTGTCTCGTGCAGGCTGAGTCGAATCGTCGTTTCCACTGAGTCGTCATCACCAAACCGCGCCGGTGCCTCGCAAAACGCGAGAGCGGAGCTCACCGCGACGACTTGCACGCGGGCGTTTGTATTGTCGCCGAAAGCACATAATCTAGCGGAGTCACGCGAGATGTGCGCGCCGGGAACGCGCACAATCGTGCCGCCGCCTATCGCCATCGCGCGCGGCGTCACGGAAAACACGACGGCAGGGACGTTGAACGCGAAGTCGACGAGCTCGCGACGCGTCGGGGACGTGAGGCTCGTCGGCTGGCCATCCAGCGGGTCCATGAGACCGACACCGATTGTGACGAACCCGGGGGCGGAACGCGGCGCGACACACACAACCGACGCGGCGTTACCGTCGCGCGTCGCGGGGACCACGACGAGGCCGAAATGACACTCCACCACGACGCCGGCGGCGAGGTTACCAACCTCGACGGTGACGAGCGCGCCGCCGCCAGAGGAGACGGCGACTGGCATGACCGCCTCTGTCTCGGGCTCTGGCAGGTACGAGAACGCATATGGCGACTCGAGAACGCCGGCGCCTAGGAACGTCGCCCCGACGGGGATGACCGCGTCGGCGTCAACCGCGGTGGATGACGATGAGACGCACGACAGGGCGTACCTCTCCGCTCTGCCGATAACCGGGAATACAACACCGAACGAGCACGCGATGTGACGGGATGGCACATCCGAGAGCGCAAGGGTGACGAGAGTGCCACCGCTTCCAGGGCCACGTGCAGGGATTAAACCGACTGGCAACCAACCAACCTCGTACGAATACAGCACGGCGTTGTTCGAGAAGGCGCCGGCGACGCTAATCTCAACAGCAACCTCGCCTGGCGCGTGAGCTGGAGCCTCGCACTTCACCATCGCCGACGACACCACGTGCGCAGACACGGGCTCGGACGATCCGAAGCCACACAGCGCATCTCCAAGCAGGTGCTGGCCAACGACAGTTACCACCCCCACGCCCGATGTTGGGCCCGAGGCTGGATGTACCGAAAATATGACTGCCGCTGGCTGGTACGCAAACGCCACTTTGCTCGTGCTGAACCCGCCCTCTGACGCGCTCACCTCCAGCGTAACCACACCGGCGGCTTGTGGGGGGGCGATGCATATCACCTCCACCCATCCCATACACCGATCCACGGTCAACATAGACCCAGGAGCGGACTCATCGGGGTCTTGGCCGACGCAGAGCTCGTCGCCACCGACGTAGGCGCCGGTGACGATCTCCATGCCGAAGCGGCACTTGACCAAACCTGCTCGCAAGCCTGTTCCCATGACGTGCACAGCGGTTCCACCACCCACAGTACCAGTCTCCGGAGTCAAGGCGAACACCGAGGCGGATGACGTGTATTCAAACGCAACATCGGAATCAAACCAAATTTTGCCGTTGCCGCTCACAGACACGATCACCGGTCCGCCCTCGCGAGCCGGCGACGCGCACTCTACTCCGTATCCGGCGGCTCTGCTTGTAAGTGGCCCGATTGTGCCAAAACGGCAAGCTGACACAACACTGGTGTCAACCGTGCTGAGAGCGATCCTGACGATAGTACCACCGTCCTGAGGACCTTCATGAGGTTCAATGCCAACCACTCGAGCTTCATCAGCGTACTCGTAAACAAGTCCGCTGCTGCTGAACTGCTGGCCACCATCACCAATGCTCAACTCAAATGAAACGAGACTCGCAAAGTGGGCTGGAGCCTCGCACTTCACCATCGCCGACGACACCACGTGCGCAGACACGGGCTCGGACGATCCGAAGCCACACAGCGCATCTCCAAGCAAGTGCTTGCCAGCAATATCTACCACCCCGACGCCTGCTGTGGGGCCGGAGGTCGGTTGCATCGAGACAACGACTGCCGCTGGCTGGTATGCAAACGCCACTTGGCTCGTGCTGAACCCGCCCTCTGACGCGCTCACCTCCAGCGTAACCACACCAGCTGCGTGTAGGGGGGCAATGCACATCACCTCCACCCATCCCATGCACCGATCCACGGTCATCAGAGACCCGGACGTGGAGTCATCGGGGTCTTGGCCAACGCAGAGCTCATCGCCGCCGACATAGGCGCCGGAGACGACCTCCATGCCGAAGCGGCAAAAAATATTCTCGCGTGGGACTCCCGCACCAAACACGCGCACAGCGGTTCCACCGACTGTCGATGCAGACGCAGGAGCAACTGCAAGTACAGTGGAAGAAGCCATGTACACGAATCCGAGCTCGGATACGTCCCACACTTCGCCGTTGCCGCTCACAGACACGATCACCGGTCCGCCCTCGCGAGCCGGCGACGCGCACTCTACTCCGTATCCGGCGGCTCTGCTTGTAAGTGGCCCGATTGTGCCAAAACGGCAAGCTGACACAACACTGGTGTCAACCGTGCTGAGAGCGATCCTGACGATAGTACCACCGCTCTGGGGGCCTTGTCGGGGCGTGATTCCGACCATTCGGGCTTCGTCAACGTACTCGTAACCAAGTCCGCTGCTGCTGAACTGCTGCCCCTCGTCGCCCGTGCCGATCTCGACCCCAGCAACGCCTGGCGCGTGAGCCGGAGCCTCGCACTTCACCAGCACCGACGACACCACGTGCGCAGACACGGGCTCGGACGATCCGAAGCCACACAGCGCATCTCCAAGTAGATCATCGCCGACGATCTTCACAACCCCAACGCCCGCCGTGGGACCTGAGGCTGGATGCACCGAAAATATGACTGCCGCTGGCTGGAACGCAAACGCCACTTCGCTGGTGCTGAACGCGCTTCCTGACGCGCTCACCTCCAGCGTAACAACACCGGCTGCGTGTGGGGGGGCGATGCATATCACCTCCACCCATCCCATGCACACTGTGACCGTGGACCCAAGATCAATGTCGCTATGGTCGACGCAGAGCTCGTCCCCGCCGACGTAGGCGCCGGAGACGATCTCCATGCCAAAGCGGCACTTGATGGATTCGCCTTCGAACCCGTTACCCATGACGCGCACAGCGGTTCCACCGACTGTCGATGCAGACGCAGGAGCAACTGCAAGTACAGTGGAAGAAGCCATGTACACGAATCCGAGCTCGGATACGTCCCACACTTCGCCGTTGCCGCTCACAGACACGATCACCGGTCCGCCCTCGCGAGCCGGCGACGCGCACTCTACTCCGTATCCGGCGGCTCTGCTTGTAAGTGGCCCGATTGTGCCAAAACGGCAAGCTGACACAACACTGGTGTCAACCGTGCTGAGAGCGATCCTGACGATAGTACCACCG
>Ga0222633_1000545_pt1 | contig 31957 bp, 28 predicted proteins | sample AntAcemetageno48_FD_179816 | JGI IMG/M metagenome (GOLD analysis project Ga0222633, IMG submission 179816) | Saline water microbial communities from Ace Lake, Antarctica - #48 | ecosystem: Environmental > Aquatic > Non-marine Saline and Alkaline > Saline | place: Antarctica: Ace Lake | collected...
AAGATGCCGAGTGGTGCGACATCCAGACGAGGCTGGCGGAAGCGGAGCAAAACGAAAATTATATCAGCCTTGCCAGCCTTCACGAGCAACTCGATAGCATAGACGGCTACACCACTGTTTCTCGCGCCGAGCAGCTTATGGCAGGCTTGGGTTTTCAGACCGAAGAATTTGACCAAACTCTGAAGTCCTTCTCGGGTGGTTGGCGTATTCGCCTGAATTTGGCTCGAACCTTGATCACTCGCTCCGATATGCTTTTGCTTGATGAGCCAACCAATCACCTGGATCTCGATACGATCGTCTGGCTAGTCGCGTTTTTAAGACACTACCAAGGGTCACTGCTATTGATCTCTCATGACCGCGAGTTTCTCGATGAAACCGTCAATCACATTGCTTACTTGAGTCACCAAACCATTGAATTGTTCACCGGTAACTACACCCAATTTGAGATCATAAAAGCAGCCAGACTGGCAGAACAGCAAAGTAACTTTGTTAAGCAGCAACGCGAAATCAAACATATGCAAGATTTTGTCCGCCGCTTTCGCGCCCAGGCGACAAAAGCCAAACAGGCCCAGAGTAGAATAAAAGCATTGGGCAGAATGGAGCTGATTGCGCCAGCCCATGTCGACTCGCCTTTTTCTTTTCAGATTCCTGGCGCCGATAAAACCTCTGACCCGCTGTTAACACTCGACCAGGCCGATCTGGGATACACCACGCCTATTCTCACCAGCGTTCGTTTTAATTTACATCCAGGTGACAGGATTGGCCTGCTGGGCCACAACGGCGCTGGCAAAACCACGTTGATGAAAACCCTTCTGGGAGAACTCCCCTTGCTCAAAGGACACCGCCAAGAAGGCGCGAATTTGGCTGTCGGCTATTTCTCTCAACACCAAGTTGATGATCTTTCGATGCATGATACCGCCTATCAACACATGCTGCGGCTCGATCTAAAGATCTCTGAACAGGCGGCCCGCAATTTTCTTGGTGGATTCGATTTTCAAGGTGACAAGGTATTTCAACCTGTGAGGTTATTTTCTGGCGGCGAGAAAGCTCGTCTGGCCCTCGCTCTGGTCGCCTGGCAAAAACCCAATTTGCTGTTGATGGATGAACCCACCAATCACCTCGACATGGACATGCGGCAGGCGTTAACGGTAGCTTTACAGGATTTCGACGGGGCTATTTTGCTCATCTCCCATGATCGGCATTTACTCACTAACAGCGTAGATGATTTCTATTTGGTACATGACGGCGCTGTGACCGAATTTGAGGGCGACCTGGACGATTATCGAAAGTTCTTGCTTGGTGGTACCGAGGACCCGAGCAAAACGCCCAATGTTGAAGTGAAAGCAAAATCAAGCGGAGCGAAACAGAAGCAGGATCAAAAGGCTGTGCGACAAATCAAAACACTGGTTCGCAATCTTGAAGCTAGACTGACACGCCTCAACGGCAAACTTAAGGAAATTGAAGGTGCGCTAGCTGATACGGAGAACTACGTCGCCGACAAAGCGGACAATCTTCAGGATCTGCTCCGCAGTCAGCATAGCCTGAGGGAAGAAATTTCGGCTGCTGAAGAGCAGTGGCTGACGCTTTCAGAACAACTAGAAGAAGCCTAAGCACGGAAGGCTTCAACGCCGCAGGACAATGCACCATTTACATCCCAACTGGGTCGAAAGTTGCAGAATGCCTAGTTTGGAGTAATATTTCGTTCAGCGTTTCGATCAATGTTTCGATCAATGTTTCGATCAGTGTTGCCGTATAATCGGCACTCCTGATATTAACGGCAAAGCTTTATGCGGACCTTTCCTTACACACGAATGCGGCGAATGCGGCGCAACGAGTTTTCTCGACGCCTGATGCGAGAAAATGAGCTGACCGCCAGCGACCTGATTTACCCCGTGTTTGTCATTGAAGGTGAGAATACAAGCGAGGCCGTACCCAGTATGCCGGGTGTGTCACGAATGACCATTGACCTACTCGTGGAAGAAGCCAAAAAGATTCACGACCTCGGCATCCCAATGATGGCGCTTTTCCCTGTGACCCCTTTCGACAAAAAAACCGAGGATGGCCGCGAGAGCTACAATCCGGACGGCCTAGCGCCTCGCACAGTAGCAGCCCTCAAACAAGCGGTTCCCGACCTTGGTATCATGACGGATGTCGCCCTCGATCCTTATACCACCCACGGTCAAGACGGCATTCTCGACCCGGCCGGTTACGTCATGAATGATATTTCTGTCGAGGCCCTCAAACTACAGGCCGTGGTGCAGGCAGAAGCAGGGGTCGACGTGGTTGCCCCATCGGACATGATGGATGGCCGAATTGCCGCCATAAGAGAAGCACTAGAAGATAAAAACTTCGTCAACACCCGTATCCTGGCATATTCCGCTAAATTCGCTTCCGCCTACTACGGCCCCTTTCGCGATGCCGTTGGCTCCGCAAGTAACCTCGGTTCAGGCAACAAAAAAACCTACCAGATGGACCCTGCCAATAGCGATGAAGCAATCCACGAGGTGGCCATGGATCTCGAGGAGGGGGCAGACATGGTCATGGTTAAGCCCGGCATGCCCTATTTAGACATCGTGCGGCGGGTCAAAGACGAATTTAAGGTCCCAACCTTCGTCTACCAGGTGAGTGGAGAATACGCGATGCACCAGGCTGCCATTCAAAACGGCTGGCTATCTGAGGATGTGATATTGGAGTCACTTCTCGCCATGAAACGCGCTGGAGCAGATGGCATCCTGACCTATTACGCAAAAACGGTCGCTGAAAAACTACAAGCCTTATAAGTTTTTTGCCCCTCAGCAGATATTCTGTTGAGTAATTTCAGAGCGGGGCTTAGGATAAGCCCCTTCTAGTTCAACCCATTCTCCAGGAGCCAATTGCCGATGTCCGACATTAGTCATGTCACCGATGATAGTTTTGAAAGCGAAGTCTTAAAATCCGATGTGCCTGTCCTTGTCGACTATTGGGCCGAATGGTGTGGCCCCTGCAAAGTGATCGCTCCTGTCCTAGAAGAAATCGCTGTAGAATATGCCGGTAAAATGAAAATCTGCAAGTTGGATATTGATGCTAATGAGAGTACGCCTCCCAAGTATGGTATTCGTGGTATTCCAACTCTGATGCTGTTTAAGAACGGAGCTGTTGAAGCGACTAAAGTTGGCGCTCTTTCGAAGTCTCAGCTCACAGCATTTCTCGACAGCAACATCTAAGAACTCCTGAAGAGGGGGCCTTAATTGACCCCTTCTTTAGAATTAGGTCTTGACAAGTGCCGCGAAAACCGCCATTTTTTAACTCGTCAAAAAGATTTACAACTGGACTCAGGGCCACAAAGCGCTATAGTTCAACTTAACGACCTAGCCGCATCCGCTCGAATACTCAAAACTTTAGTTCAATCTCGACCCGATCGGTTGCCTGAACTGTTGTAGCGGTAATGCTAGAAAACCTGGAGCACGGATCGCTGCCCTTAATACTAAATTAAGTCGCGACGCTAAATTAAGTCGCGACGCTCAAATCCTCAAAAATCTACCGATCTAATTCCGCTCTTATCGAGCAAAAACCTAACTACTAGCTACATCGACATCACATATGAATTTAACTGACTTAAAAACCAAACCTATTCCCGAACTCCTTGAAATCGCCCGCGAAATGGGTATGGATAATCTCGCTCGTTCACGCAAGCAAGAGATTATTGCAAACGTATTGCGGAAACATGCGAAGGGTGGCGAAGCCATCTTTGGCGACGGCACATTAGAAATTTTGCAGGATGGGTTCGGCTTTTTGCGCTCTCCGGACAGCTCATACCTTGCTGGGCCAGACGATATTTATGTTTCTCCAAGCCAGATCCGCCGCTTTAACCTGCGAACCGGTGATACGGTATCCGGCAAGATCAGGCCGCCGAAAGACAGTGAGCGTTACTTTGCACTGCTCAAAGTCGACCAGATCAATTTCACTGATCCGGGCGAATCGAAAAATAAAATTTTATTTGAAAACCTTACACCGTTGTTTCCTGATAAACCTCTGACCCTCGAAGCCGGTAACGGCAGTACAGAGGATCTCACAGCACGAATTATCGACCTGATATCCCCCATCGGCAAAGGTCAGCGCGGGCTTATCGTTTCTCCGCCGAAGGCCGGTAAAACGCTTATTCTGCAGAACATTGCGCAGTCTATTATGCGCAACAATCCTGAATGCCATTTGATTGTACTGCTGATCGACGAACGCCCAGAAGAAGTGACAGAAATGCAGCGATCCGTTCGTGGCGAAGTGGTTGCCAGTACATTTGATGAACCGCCTTCTCGTCACGTACAGGTCAGCGAAATGGTGATTGAGAAGGCGAAACGGTTGGTTGAACACAAAACCGATGTCATTATTTTACTCGACTCGATTACGCGACTCGCGCGAGCCTACAACACCGTGATCCCGTCTTCAGGCAAGGTCTTGACTGGTGGTGTTGACGCCCATGCACTGGAACGCCCAAAGCGCTTTTTTGGCGCGGCTCGAAACATCGAAGAAGGCGGCAGCTTGACGATTATTGCCACCTGCCTAGTTGATACCGGATCGAAAATGGACGAGGTGATCTACGAAGAATTTAAAGGTACAGGTAATTGTGAAATTCACCTGGAACGAAAGATAGCCGAAAAACGTGTTTACCCCGCCATCAATATTCGGCGCTCTGGTACACGTCGGGAAGATCTGTTGATGTCCGAGGAGCAACTACAAAAAGTTTGGATCCTGCGCAAGATCATCCACGAAATGGACGACATTGCGGCAATCGAGTTTATGCTCGACCGCATGAAAAAATCCAAGACCAACGAGGATTTTTTCTCCTCAATGAAGCGCAACTAAAAACAATTGCCCGTCCTTATTTGCCCAATCACATCTATCTCGTATCTTAATCACGATACGAGACAGGTGTTACTGGACACCGGTGGAAATATAGATTTTCAGGCCGGGCAATATTTAGAAGTTGTTGCTGAACAAAAGCGTTTCCCTTTTTCGATCGCATCCGCTCCTGCCAACCACCAGCAGTTAGAGCTGCATATCAAACCCACCCCCAACTCTGAAGATTCAGACGTTTTTGAAGCACTGCTTGATAGCAGCACTACGTTGACCATTGACGCCCCGAAGGGTAAATGTTTTATCGATACAGCGCCGGACAAACCTATGCTTCTGCTAGCCGCCAGTACCGGTGTTACACAAATGAAAAGCATCGTTGAACACTTGTTGGACACCGGTCTAACCCACCCCATTTACCTCTATTGGGGTGTCGTCAGCGACAAAGATCTATATCTAAAAGGTTTATGTGAGAGCTGGTCAGCCAGAGATAGCCAGTTCCATTTTGTGCCTGTCGTTAGTGAACCTGAGACTTCGCCAGATTGGAAAGGTAAAACCGGGCTAGTCGGAAACGCTGCGCTTGAAGACTTTGACGACCTGACTAACCTTAACGTGATCGTTGGCGGTAGCCCGAATATGGTTTATGCGACCTTAGATATGTTTGTCGCAAGAGGCTTGCCAAAACCCAATATGATGAGCGATGTGTTCGATTATGCACCAAGAGCTTAGGGCGCAATAGAAACTAAGCTCTATACGCCATATTCAAATATTCATTACTCTTTTGATGATCACCTTGAAATGCATACAGATTCGCGAGCTGTCGGCTGGCACCACGATGAGCACCATGTTCAATGGCTGATTCATAGGAGGTCATGGCTTCTACTTTCATATCTTGAGCCTCATATAGGAGACCGAGGGAAAATTCTAACGAGGCATCTACTGGGTGGAGCTTTTTCCAACCCAATGCTACATTCAGTCGCTTAGATAAAGATTCTTTGCCGAGCGTGCCATAGGCTTCTACAAGACTAGGCAGCCAAGACTTTTTGAGCACTCTGCGCAGTATCGCCTCAGCTTCCTTTTCATAATGCACGTGCTGACAAAGGCTCAATAGAACCTCTTCGTCGAGCCTCACAGATTCCGACGCGCCTCGATATACGGCCAGGCGTTTTTCATCGCTGCTGGTCATCAAATTTAAAGTTTCTAACACTAGACGCTTTTCTAACGCTTTGTGAGCAGAATCGCTCATATACTTCTTTAGCGTCGGTAATAGTTTTTCTAGGCTTGCCCATTTACTTAACGCAACCAGCGCATCTTTCTTCATCATAATGCTGCGCTGGTTTGAAGGCCCTCTGACCAGAGCGTCAAGGCATGCTTGAAAATCACCACGGTCCATCGCCATCTCAGCACTGGTCATCGCTATTGCAGAATTGGCGGATGAATCCGCTTCTGTTGCTAGCCTCAAATACTTTTCTCGATCATCCGCTTTACCTGAGTCGTTTGCTGCCATAGCAAGATGCAGGTAATTCACCACAGGCTGTGGTTGATGTTTAATGCCACTGGTCAAAAACTTTTCAGCACGGCTCGGATTGCCTTCTTGTAAGAGCAACAAACCCTTGTTGGTATGTTCAATACTCTTGCCTAGTTGTCGCCCCTGGCGCCAATCCTGAATACGCGCTGCAGTGCCAAAGATTGAACGGCCAAACTTGTAGCTTAGCCATAACACAAACGATATCAGCGCGATGGCGCCCAACAGGACCCACAATCCAGTTTGCAAGGTTGCCCCGTCGTAGCTAATCAGCACATATCCTGGGTCTTTTGCTGCCAGAGTACCGACAACACCCCCGATAACGACCACCAACAACAGTAAAGCTAGACGTTTCTTCATGGCTTGCTTCGCTCCTCGGCAGCATGGAAGCGTGCCATGAGCTTGCGGATTTCCCGAAGCGAACCGGAAACATCAGGCAGCTGCCGTTCGATGCCTGTCTGAGACAGGGTGGACAATGTCGCCCTAACGTTTTTTGTGAGCGGTAGGTCAGCATCAAAGTATTGATCAACCCAGGTGATCGCATCATTCAAACTTTGCTCAAAGATCGCCTGATTGCCCTTCAACAAACCGAGCTGAGCCAACTGAACTTTCAACAAGAGATTTTGTTTTAGAAAGTATTCCTCCTGTGGGGGGAGGATTGGTCGCACAATCTCTCCACCGGAACGGTAGTCCACCATGTTCGTGATACGCTGGAACGCAACCTCGAGGAGCGCCAGCGCTTGGGTTGCAAAAGTCTGGTCAGAGATTTCTGTAGCAGCAGGCGGAGCTGCGCTTTCAAACTTAAGATGTTTTTGCTCAAGAGATTCAACCTGGCCAGCAATTGCGCCGAGCCGTACGAATACTCCCTGTATATCAGCATTCGAAACCGATTGCAGCGCAGCAATATCGTTGGCAATGGCTTGCCGCAGATCAAATGCTACAACACCTTCGGCTTCCTCGATGATCTTGTCCGCGGATACAAATAGCGCGATCGCTCCGGCTACATCGTCTTCCATCACAATTCTTTGATTGGCCAGGCGAAGAAGATATTCAGCTTCAGCCATCAACCAGTCTGCGGAGGAGGTGCCCAGTTGCTGTTTGAGATCGGCCATGGCCGACGCTAGACGAGACTCTACTGCTGTGACGCTTAAGTCAGTTGCGCTAGCAATCTGAGCCAACTCAGTTTGAACTTCGCCAGATCGCTGATCTGAGGCTTTGAGTTGGTTTTGCAAGCGAGTCATGTCGCTACTTAAAGATTCAATCTGCGAAGCGTAGCTCGATTGACTTGCTTGTTCTTCTTGTTTCAGTTGCCAGGCAGTGTAAGCCCCGAAACTGGCAACACTCAGAGCCACCAGGGCAAGCAATACCCCCAGTACGCCGCTAACCCCGCCGCTCTTACCGGTTGATGCGGGGGCTTGCCTCACATCCGGCGCCTTTTTAGGCGAGGCCGAACTCGCGGCGGAGGGTGTTGTCTCGTTATTCTCGACAACCTGCCGCTCCAGTCGTGCAAAAGCCTCGTTTAGCTCTACATCTTTCTTATCTTCGCTATCGCTCACGGCACCTGCCTTAGCGTTTGTTGCAGTACCTGTAACATTGCACGGTCTTCCTGACTGTTTGCAAGTTCGACTTTAGCAAAGCCGAGATCGTTTGCCATAATTTGTAGCCTCCTAGATGGGACGATTAGCCGATATTCCTCTAGTTCTTTACCGCAAAGGCTCTTGAAGTGGGTAATCGCTTCTCCAGAGTACAGTAAAACTATAGCCTTTTTGTTCTGTGGCAACTCGATCGCGGCGATAGGATTGAGCAGTCTTCTATACACTTCGAGATAATTCACTATCGCACCCCTCGCTTCCAACCCTTGCCTCAAAGTCTCTCTGCCACCGACGCCGCGCACGATCAAACATTTTCGGGTCGACATATCCTTGAGTTCCGCCATCGCTAACAATCCTTCTGATGAGGCAGATTGAGGATAGATCACCTCGACATTGGCTGGACTCAGTGCCTCGGCGGTACCGGCACCCACAGCAAGCCAGCGGAGCGATAAGGGCCATTGCGGCCAATACTGTTCGAGTAAATTGAGGCCAAAACCTGCAGCATTTTTAGAAATAAAAAGGATGTCGTCATACTGGTCAAGGCTAAGAACCGCTTGTTTGCTTGCCTCACTCAAAGACAGGGGCTCTGCTCTCAATAGCGGTAGGCTTTTGACGTCGGATTCGCTAATTGCCATGCCAGTTTCGAAAATCTGAAGCCGAAGTTGCTCATTTTGCGCCTTGCTCCGAGTCAGCAGAATCGTCATGGCTTAACCCTTGCTCGTCAACTGGCCCGCGCCCTGGTCAAGCAATTGTTGGGTGACCTTTTTCGCCATTGCGATTGCGTCCTGACGCACTGCTTGTCCCTTAACACGAATATGTTTTCGCGCAGTACCCACATACGTTTGCAGTGCAATATTGCCACCCTCTAGGGTCGCAAATGCGGCAATCGGAAGATCACAACTGGCGCCGAGGCCAATAGACACTTCACGCTCGCAGCTGACACAATCGAAGGTGTCAACATGGTTGATGGCGCTTAAAAGGGTCAATGTTGGTTGATCATCAAGTCTTGCTTCAATTCCGACAGCGCCCTGACCAGCTGCGGGAATAGAATCTAACGGGTCAATGGCTTCTGTAATGCGATCACCTAGACCCAATCTTTTCAAGCCCGCGACCGCCAGAATGATGGCGTCAAATTCACCGTCATCCAGTTTTCTCAGACGGGTTTCAACATTACCTCTAACATCCAGGTAAGCAAGATCTGGACGCTGCTCTTTGAGTTGCAATCGGCGCCTCATGCTTGATGAGCCAAGCCGGGCTCCCACAGGCAGTTCCGAGAAGGATGCGGCGCTGTTGCTAATAAAGGCATCACGAGGATCTTCCCGCTCGCAAATTGCCGCAATACCCAGACCTTCAGGGAATGCTGATGGCACATCCTTCATCGAGTGGACCGCTATGTCAGCACGGCCCTCAAGTAAGGCCACTTCGAGTTCTTTGACGAACACACCCTTGCCTCCCAGCTTCGTTAGAGGAGAGCTCTTGTCGCGATCGCCCTGGGTGGTCATGCCGATAATTTCCACTTCAAGATCAGGATGCGCGGATTCAAGTGCGCTTTTCACAAAGTTGGCCTGCCACATAGCAAGAGCACTTTCTCGAGTGGCGAGACGAAGAATCTGAGCCATAATCATTCACGCAGAAAAAAGGCGGCATTATAGCCGCCTTTCCAAGATTAAGCCCTTTGAGCCTGTGACCGTTAAGACTCTTTACAAGCTCTGAACCAGTCGACGAAGGCCAGAAACATGTCGTCGACTGACATCCAGTCTATCCTCCGCACCACGCATCTTCACATGATAATGACCCATTGGGTCTCTTTCTAAACCTTCGAGGTGGTCAGTCATGACCAGTGCATTACGATGAATCCTGACGACCTTATCGCCAAACTCGTTCTCAAGATCCCGCAGGGTGTCGTCGATCAGTACTTCTCCGCTTTCGTGGCGGACAGTGACGTACTTATGGTCGGCTTGAAAAAAGCAAATTTCCGTTAACGGGATGAGTTCGATTCCTCGCCTGGTTTTGGCGCTAATGTGGGTTCTGATTCGAGCAGCCGCGGTATCTTCTTCTGCTCCCAGCGTTTGGGCCTGGATCTTATTCACCCGGCCAATTTTGGAAAGAGTGTCCATCAGGGCATCACGGCGAACGGGTTTGAGTAGATAACCTGCCGCATTGATGTCAAAGGCTTCTATCGCGCGTTCACCAAAAGCAGTACAGAACACGACTGCAGGAGGTGATTGCAGCTCAGCCAATTCCTTGCCGGTGGCCATTCCATCTTTGCCAGGCATTCGAATATCGAGCAGAACAATATCCGGCTCAAAATCTAATGTTTTTTGTATCGCCTCGTCACCACAACCGGCTTCACCCACCACGTCGTAGTTATCTAGCGTACCCACCATTCTCACCAGGCGTTCCCTGGCTAACTTCTCATCATCAACTACTAACACTCTCATGGTCAAAACCTCGCTCGTGATCGCCAATGCTTGGGGGTCGAACCCTCCATGACATGACAAACTACGCTCTTTTCGCTACAAAACTGCGACGTACTGCACACTATTGAAGGAAAACTCACAGCAATTTGTTGAGAATGTGAACCACGTCACGTTTCCACAGATTTCTCTAAAGGGTAGCTGACAGTTGTGTGGAAGGTAGTGTCATCTTGCGCGGTAATCAGACGAGCTTGCTCACCGTAGATTGCTTGCAGTCGATGGCGAATATTATCAATTGCCATTCGATTGCCCTGATCATGGGAGTAGGCGTCTTGGGGAAGTGGGTTGGTGATATGAATCACGAGCTGATTGTTTTCGGTCAGAATTCGCACCAAAACAGTGCCTCCTTCGGGAATTGGCTGAATACCATGGTAGATCGCATTCTCCAACAAAGGCTGAAGGGTGAGCAGTGGGATAGTCACCATAGATTCATTCACTTCGACCTGCCAAACCACTTCCAAGCGCTCATCCAGACGCAGACTCTCAATATGGACATACTTCTCACATAGAGATAATTCCTCGCTCAACGGTACCGGCTTATCGCTAGAGTCATTCAGGGAAGCTCTGAATAGAACCGATAAATTTTCTACCACTTCCTCCGCAGTCTCAGGATCTACACTAATCAAACTCGCGATAATATTCATCGAATTGAACAGAAAGTGCGGCCGTATGCGGGATTGGAGGGCCTGAATTCTTGAGTTGAGCTCCGCCTGCTCCTGTCTTCGCAGCTGATGTTGCAGATAAAAATAGCGAAAAGCGATGCCTGACATCACGGCGGCGATGATCAGGTTACGCCCAACACTATCAATCGTAGCGTAGCTCCACTCATAGCGCCCACTGCTTAACAGCCACTCACCGAGCAAGCTGAAGATCAGCGTCAGGGAGAGAATCAAGCCGTAGGCACAAGCGGTTGCCGCAGCAATCGACATATCGCGAAGAATCGGCCGAACATTACAAAGCACTGCGGCCGAGACCAAAACAATCCATTGCACAAAGATCGACGTGAGGCCAAGTTTTGCCCAATTAAAGTCGATCAACTTAGAGTTGCCCAGCACCAGAACGAATACCAGTAGTTGCGTCACTAACACCAAAAACAAAATGCTTTGAGCTTGGCAAATGTCTGGAAGGAAAAAGTCCTCGTCTGCTTGTTCTTCTCGTTGCTCGGACAATCAACCGCTCCAAGAGTTAGCGTAGCAGCTAGTATAGCTCGATGCTGCTATACTGCGCGCGCCAAAACACTTGAACCGGTATGCAAGAATCATGAGCAAGAACGACGACAAGAAACTCTGGGATGGACGTTTCACTGAAGCGACCGACGCCTTTGTGGAGACCTTTACCGCCTCTATTAGCTTCGATGCTGCGTTGGCTCGCTATGATATTGAGGGATCTATCGCTCACGCCACGATGCTAGAAGCCGTTGGTGTTTTAAACTCTAACGAGTTGGGTCAGATTATCGACGGTCTACGATCCATTCTGGCCAAGATTGAAGCCGGAGAGTTTGAATGGTCAGTCAGCCTCGAGGATGTTCATATGAATGTCGAAAAGGCACTCACCGACTTGATCGGTGAAACCGGAAAAAAATTGCACACTGGGCGCTCTCGAAACGACCAGGTGGCAACAGACATTCGCCTTTATCTGCGAGACCAGATTGACATCATCCAGCAGCAGATCAAACAGCTTCAAATCGGCATTTTGAATCTGGCTGAAAAGGAAGCAGATACTATCTTGCCTGGTATGACACACCTTCAGGTTGCCCAACCCATCACCTTCGGCCACCATATGATGGCCTGGTTTGAAATGCTCACAAGGGACAGCGAGCGGCTCCATGATTGCCGAAAGCGAGTTAACTCAATGCCTCTCGGTGCCGCGGCAATGGCCGGCACAACCTTCCCAATTGATCGCGAATTGACAGCCAAACTGCTGGGTTTTGAGTCAATCGCAGCAAACAGCCTGGACGCGGTAAGTGATAGAGACTTCGCTATCGAGTTTGCTTCATTCGCCAGCTTACTCATGATGCATCTATCACGATGGTCAGAGGAAATGATCTTGTGGTCTTCGTCTCAGTTTGAATTTATTGAACTACCCGATCGTTTTTGTACCGGGTCGTCCATCATGCCGCAAAAGAAAAACCCCGATGTACCGGAACTCGTGCGCGGCAAGACCGGCCGGGTATATGGTCATCTAACCAGTTTATTAACACTGATGAAGTCTCAACCTCTGGCGTACAACAAAGACAACCAGGAAGACAAAGAACCATTATTCGATATTGTCCGAACTATCACCGATTGTTTGACAGCATTCGCCGATATGATCCCCGCCATTGAAACTAAGCCCGAGAATATGAGAGCGGCAACGATGAAGGGCTTTGCCACCGCAACCGACCTTGCGGATTATCTGGTCAAAAAAGGTTTACCTTTTCGAGATGCACACGACGTTGTCGGCAAACTCGTCGGAGTCGGAATAAAGGCAGGACTAGATCTCTCTGAGTTGCCCCTTGTCACCTTGCAATCTGCATCAGAACTGATTGAAGGCGACGTCTTTGAGGTTTTGACCCTTGAAGGATCAGTCTCTGCCAGAGACCACCTGGGTGGCACTGCACCCGCTCAAGTCAAGGCAGCTGTGGCAAGAGCACGGCAGTCCCTACTTAACCAAAAGCTTAACTAAGGAGCTAACCCACAACCTAACCTAGCACGCTGACCTCCCGGCCGATCTGCTCGGTGACGACGCGGGAACTCAAGCTGGCAAGATTTTCTTTGGTGGTACCGCAAATCCAATCGTCTTGTTTATACGCGAGGTGAAACCCGCCTGATTTTGCGGCAACCCAGATCTCATGATTGGCAATTTGCCGGCTCACAACAATGGTCGAGCCATTTGGAAATCCAATCGTCAGGATCCCCGCGGAGTTTTCAATATCCAGGTCCTCCGGATAGTCCTCGAGCTCATCTTCAAGCTGCATGACCAGCTCATCTACTAATGAATGAAATTCTGCGTCCTGCAAAGCTGTTGGCTCCTGTTACATCGATAAGTGCATCATCGGGCAGTATACAGCCTTGTGCCTTTCCCGTTAAAGCAGCAACCGTTATACTCGCCTCCTTTTCCACGAGACCACCACTCATGCGGACTACGGCCTGTTTGTTACTGCTCTGTTGCGTCTGCGCCTGTGGCCAGAAGGGGCCGCTGTTCTTACCCAATGAGAGCTTACCAGACGAGAGTTCACTGGCTGACAACGCGCATGTTGTCACCACGAACAAGACTTAGGCCGTGTCACATTTTCATTACCAGAACGACGAACTCTATGTCGAAGGACTGCCACTTGCAGTCATCGCCACCGAACACGGTACGCCATCTTACGTTTACTCAAGAGCCGCGATCACTGAGGCCTACCAGAGTTTCACTACTGCTTTCGGCGACCGAGCTCATCGCGTTTGCTATGCAGTCAAAGCCAACAGCAACCTCGGCGTGTTGTCGGTACTCGACAAGCTGGGCGCCAGCTTCGACATCGTCTCGGGCGGCGAACTTGCCAGATTGCAGGCCCTGGGCGTTTCCGGCGAGCGAATTGTCTTTTCCGGAGTAGGCAAACAACAAAACGAAATCGACGCCGCACTTAATGCAGACATTAGTTGTTTCAATGTGGAGAGCCTACAGGAATTGCAGACTCTGACTGCTCGGGCGAAAGCCCTTGGCAAGATCGCTAAAATGTCGATTAGAGTCAATCCGGACGTTGATGCTCAGACGCACCCCTATATATCCACGGGGCTAAAGGAAAACAAATTTGGCGTCAGCATCGACGTCTCGAGAAGTATGTACCGACAAGCCGCAGATTCAGATCATCTGGACGTAGTCGGCATCGATTGCCATATTGGGTCTCAATTGCTGAGCCTGCCTCCCTTTATGGATGCTTTAGAGAGGGTCCTTCAATTGGTCGATGACCTGGCAGCAGATGGGATCAAGCTGGCACACATCGATTTAGGCGGCGGTATGGGAGTCCAGTACCACCCGGACGAGACGGCTCTCAATATTGAGACCTACGCCAGCGCACTCTTGCAGCATATGGGCAACAGGCCACAGGAACTCTGGTTTGAGCCTGGTCGCTCAATCGTCGCCAACGCTGGAGTCTTATTGACGCGAGTTATCAACCTGAAAGAAAACGAGGGTAAACATTTCTGCGTCGTGGACGCCGCCATGAACGACCTCATTCGTCCTGCGCTTTACCAGTCCTGGCAGGGCGTTCGTAAAATCAGGAACGCTGAAGCTGAGCCGACCCAAAGCTATGACATAGTCGGCCCTATTTGCGAATCTGGCGACTTTCTTGCCAAAAATCGTGCTTTGAACATCACTCCAGGCGATCTGATATGCATCGACTCCGCCGGTGCTTATGGGTTTGGCATGAGCTCTAACTACAATAGCCGCAATCGAGCAGCAGAAATTCTGGTCGACGGCGACAAGCTCCACCTGGTGCGAGAGCGGGAGACCTATGAATATCAGTTCTCTTTAGAGCACCCCTTAAGTTTCTAAGGACGGCCATTGAAGACAATTTTTCAGGACAGTCTCCTAAGGAAAGTCTGCGGACTAGAAGGTCTTTTCTATTGCATTCACGGTTTGCGAAGGTAACCTAACGCCATGTTATTAAGATTCACCAAGATGCACGGCTTAGGTAATGATTTCGTGTTCCTGGACCTGATATCGCAAAACGTCACTATTAGAGAAGAACAAATTAGAGCGTTGGCCGACCGCAGACTCGGGGTCGGGTTCGATCAGCTACTTATCGTCGAACCACCAGACGATCCAAAGATCGACTTTAAATACCGTATTTTCAACGCGGACGGCACCGAAGCCGAACAGTGTGGAAATGGTGCGCGCTGCTTTTTACGTTTTGTACGGGACAGGGGTTTAACGACCAAGACTCAGATCCGCATGAGCACCAATACTGGCGTGATAGAAGCCCGGCTTGAACCTGACGGCAACATCACGGTCGACATGGGCCCGCCCGTTCTTATGCCTGACCGTATCCCATTTATAGCCGACAAGGCGCAAATTTCCTATACGTTGGAGGTGGCGATGCCGGTTTGTGGTACTGATAAGACCTTCGAGATCAGCAGCGTAAATATGGGCAACCCTCATGCAGTGCTCATTGTTGACGACGTTGATACGGCTCCTGTGTCTCAGTTGGGGCCCCTGATAGAGCATCACCCAAGATTTCCCCAACGAGTGAATGTTGGTTTTCTACAAATCGTCTCAAGCAGTGAAGCCAGGCTTCGAGTGTTCGAGCGGGGCGTCGGTGAAACCCGGGCCTGTGGCACTGGTGCTTGTGCCGCGATGGTCGCTGGTCGACTGCGCGGTCTGTTGGATGAAACCGCATCGATTAGACTCCCAGGTGGAGACCTCAGTATAAGATGGGCTGGAGACAATGCGCCGGTTTTGATGACCGGCCCAGCTAGCAGAGTTTACGAAGGGCGCCTGCATATTTAGGGCAGCAGGTAAGACGGCAGAGACAAACAAAAATGAGAAAGCCATGACTGGAAAAAACCTAACACAAGAAACTGTCATCGAGGAGTCTGCCGTTAAGGCCTATCTCGAGGAAAATCCTGACTTTTTCGTTGAGAACAGCGACCTGCTCACGTCGCTCAACCTTCCTCATGGCGAGAGCGGGTCCATATCCCTGGTCGAGCGGCAGGTCGCCGTCTTGCGGGATCGAGACAAAGATAATCGCAAGCGATTGGATGAGTTCGTCAAAACTGCGACTCATAACGATGACGTCTTCAAGAAATGCCAATACATGATCCTGGGTTTGATAGAAGCAGAAGATAAAGAAAATTTTCTCAAGAACATGGAGAAAGGGTTCAAGCGAGACTTTAAGTCCAACGCCTATAGCCTCATGATTTTCGGCGATGCACCTAAGCAAATAAACCACTTCACCAGCATCGTCACACGAAGCTCCGCCAACAAATATGTTTCATCACTGATTCGAAGCACAAAACCCACACTGGGTACCCTTCGTCCCGCGGAGCAGGATTTCTTGTTTCGTCACCAGAGCGACAAGGTAAAGTCCGCCGTTGTGATGTCTGTGCGAGAAGGCCGTGAACAGCTCGCTCTACTCTCCATTGGTAGCTCTGATGCCAACTACTTCCGCCCAGGTATGGGTACTCTATTTATCGGATTTATTGCCGATGCCCTAGCGAGATTCATACCCCGGTTTATTACCGACCCAAGCTGATGCCCGCAACTGACAATCAGGTCACGACTTTTTTAGCCCACCTGAATCACGAACGCGGGCTTAGTCAGAACACGATTCAGAACTACAGCCGAGATTTGCACAACTTCGCCGAATTCCTTGATATAGAAGACATTCCCTGGGAGAAGGTGAGCGACCACCATGTGCGAGGGTTTGTCGCTGCCAGGCACAGGAAAGGCGCCTCCGGTAAAAGCCTGCAGAGAGCGTTGTCTGCCATTAGAACCTTCTACCACTATCTGATACGCGAGCATCAAGCAAAAAATAACCCAGCCCTAGACATCGTCACCCCAAAGACAGCCAAGAAACTGCCTCGAACGTTAGACACCGATCAGGTTTCACAGCTCCTCAATTCTAACGTAACAAGCTGGCACCATGTTCGAGACCACGCCATCATGGAGCTATTTTACTCTTCCGGCTTGAGGCTTAGCGAACTTGTTGGGACAAACCTGACCAGTATCGACCTGGATGAATCCAGCATTCGAGTGTTAGGTAAGGGTAGAAAGGAGCGCATCGTACCGGTTGGCTCCAAAGCCAACAGGGCAATAAAGCAATGGCTAAAAGTCAGAAACAGTCTGCCCAAAAAGAGCGCCCAAGTTAAAGATAATGCCGCGCTGTTCCTAAGCGAAAACGGTGCGAGACTCGGCCAACGGTCGGTTCAAAATCGAGTAAAAGCCTGGGCTCTAGCGAGAGGCTTACCGGGAAATTTGCATCCACATATGCTACGCCACTCCTTTGCGAGTCATATCCTCGAATCCAGCCAAGACTTACGCGCGGTACAGGAGCTGCTCGGTCACTCGGACATTTCAACCACTCAAATTTATACCCATCTAGATTTTCAGCACCTGGCAACTGTCTATGATAGGGCGCACCCTCGGGCGCAGAAAAAGCCTCAAACCAGCGATGATTGATGTCATTGGTTTTGATCTGGATGACACACTATGGGCGGTTGCTCCGGTCATTATTCGCGCCGAGCAAAAACTGAATACCTGGCTAACCCAAGCAGCACCAACACTACAGTACGATGTCGTTAGCATGCGGGAATTGCGTCATGAAATTCTGGCCAGCCAGCCAGCTTTAGCTCAAAAGATCACGGAGCTACGTCGCCAAATTATTCTTGCTGCTCTGCAGCGGAGCAATATCGAAAACGCGCTTACCTTAGCTGATAGTGCGATGGAAGTATTCTTAGCCGCACGAAATGAAATCGAATTCTTTGACGGCGCGCTGGACGTCCTCGGCAATCTCGCCATCGACCATCGGCTAGGGGCCTTGAGTAATGGCAATGCCGACATTCATCGAATTGGTTTGTCCCACCTATTCGAATTTGCTTTTTCGGCAGAGGATGTTGGCAAACCTAAACCAGACCCAGCGCTTTTTATTAAGGCCCTTGAGCATACTGGAGTGGACCCCCATCGAATGGTTTACGTGGGTGATGACCCGGCCCTCGACGTCGATGCCGCGAACCGTGTGGGCTTAAAAACCGTCTGGTTGGACCACGGTAGAAAACCAACGGGATTCAGCGAGCCCGATATAACAATTTACAACATCAAGGAATTACCCGAAGCCATCGCATACCTGAAAGACCGTTAAACAGCTTCGATTAGCGCTTTAATTGCCTCCACATCCGCTGACAGTGTTTGCTTTCGTGTTGGCAATCCTTTAAGTGCATCCAATGCCGGGTGACTCACCTCGACATTCGGCAGAGCCGCCAACATCACATCATCAAATTTCGCCGGGTGAGCCGTCGACAAACTCACCATCGGTACCTCAGCATCCAAATATTGCTCCGCAATGCAGAGCCCCACCGCAGTGTGGGGGTCAACTATGTATTGTTGTTCGGCGTAGGTATCTCGGATCTTTTTGAGAGTATCTTCATTGCTGACGGCACCGGCAACAACGGCTTCATCAAAGGTTGGAGTGTTAAAGGGTAGTTCTGCGCGGCCGCTTTGAAGAAACTGGTTCATAAAGCTGGTCACTCGTTTGCCATCTTCGCCCAGCGCGAAAAAGAGATATCGCTCAAAGTTACTCGCCACCTGAATATCCATCGCTGGACTGTGAGTAAAGTTTACTGATTGACGCTCATACACACCGCTGTTGAAAAACCGGGCCAAAATGTCATTCGCATTCGTCGCGAGAATGAGCCGGCGAATCGGCAAACCCATTTTTCTAGCGACGTATGCTGCGAAAATGTTGCCGAAATTTCCTGTCGGTACTGTGACGTCAAAGCTGCTCGGCGCACCAAGTTGCCCATAGGCTGAGAAAAAATAAACGACCTGGGCTAGTACCCGGGCCCAATTAACAGAGTTCACTGCCGCCAGGTTGTGCTGCTCTTTGAAGGGCAGGTCCGAGAAAATGGTCTTCATGATCTGTTGGCAATCGTCAAAGCTGCCATCAATACCAATATTGTGAACGTTACTATCTAGAATCGAAGTCATTTGGCGTTCTTGAAGGGGAGACGTCTTGCCTTCTGGGAACATAATGAAAATATCGATATTGTCCTTACCGCGAATTCCAGCAATAGCCGCGCTCCCGGTGTCGCCACTCGTCGCGCCAAGAATGCTGACTCGACTATTTCGTTCTTCCAGAATCAGCTCAAAGACATTGCCAAGAAACTGCAATGCAACGTCCTTGAAGGCGAGGGTCGGGCCATGAAACAGCTCAAGAACATGAAGCTCTCCGACCTTCACCAGAGGTGTCACCTTCTCGTGATCAAAGGTCGCGTAACTTTTTTTGACCAATTCCGCCAAGGTCTGACGAGGAATATCGCTAATAAAGTGCGACATGATTTCCGTCGCGAGATCGTCGTAGCTGAGCTGACTTAGGGATTCGAGCTTGGCAGAAAGATCTGGAATGTGCTCAGGCACTAGGAGCCCGCCATCGGAGGCCAGACCCATCATCACCGCGTCCTTGAAGCTAATGCCTTCGACACCACCCCGGGAACTTTTATATTTCATAACTCGACGCAACTTATTAGAAAGGCGTGAATTATAGAAGCTTGGCGCCTATGAATGAATTCCGATTTAGCAATTTTGTTTTTTGGCGTACAATAAAAGGCCCCCTCGCGGGAGCCTTTTATTTGCACTGATAAAGCCAGAATTAGAAGGTTTTACCAAGCGTAAAGATAAGAGACTCTTCATTTTCACAGGAAGTACCAACCAGATTGGTGGCCTGACAGATATCATCATCTGCAAAAATTGCCTCTACACCAACATCGAAGTCAGCAATCGTTGTACCGTAACCAATCGCAATGTGCGAACCATCAAGATCGTCCCCAAACGAACCATAGGTTCCGTAAAAGCCATTTTCCAATGCGACTGTGAGCGCAAGGTAGTCGTAGTCCTCGTCAAAGCCACCAAGGTTATCGTGCTCACCAAAGGAATACTGAAGACCAAATACGCCGTAACCCAGGTTTAGATTAATTTCTTCGTAGGTATCATCAAAGTTATCACCGGTATAATAGTAACCGGTGAAACCAAGGCTGGCACTGATTCCTGAGTCGGTTTCGATACCATAACCAAAGTACCCGTCAATTTCGAGGCCATCGCCGACGTCCGCCGCCCAGGTACCCGCATAGAAACCGCCTTGCTCGTAATCCGCACCGGCACTGGCAGAAGAGCTCTTCTGCACAAAGCCGCGGAACACGTATTCAGACATATAGCCGATGTTATAAGACACTTCCGCGGAAGCGTTAGTTGAGAACATCGCGCCAGCAACAAGTGTTGCAGCAGCGATTATTCGAGTCATAGATTTCATTTAATTTCTCCTCAATTGTTTTCGACAGCGAAAGTGATGTGACTGACTCGCACCTACTCTTACCTGACTATGAAATAGCAAAGAGCAGGCCAACCCGCATATCTTATTGAATAGTAACGATATATTTACTTTTCCGGCGATTTTCCAGCATCTCCAGCGCACGAGTTTGGTGCGCATAAAACTTTCTCTTCGTGAGCTGCACTATTTTGTCGCACTTACCTGAGAGCGCTCCTGTTAGATAGTTACCTGCATTCGTGATGCAGATGCATTCAAGCTCGGTGTCGAGGGGGAGGCAGTAGCCGCGCATTATGATGGTACGAAACACGGTACTCGAAATCAGGAATTACAGACAAAAAAAGGGCGCATATTGCGCCCTTTGGGATCTGTTTAGAAGAAGCTGGGCTTATACGGCTTCACCACCGGTTTCACCCGTACGAATCCGAATGACATCATCCAGGGTGGTGACAAAAATCTTACCGTCACCCACCTTACCCGTGTTCGCAGCACCGGTGATCGCTTCGATAACACCATCTAAATTTTCATCCGAGATGGCGACTTCAATTTTTACTTTAGGTAGAAAGTCGATGACGTATTCAGCACCACGATAAAGTTCCGTGTGGCCCTTCTGTCGACCAAATCCTTTGACCTCTGTTACCGTCATACCCTGAACGGATATTTCTGACAGCGCTTCCCGTACATCGTCCAGCTTGAATGGTTTGATAATTGCTGTGACTAATTTCATGTGTCCTCCATCTTCAGGATCAGTTGGTTATGAATGTATCTAAATTGGCGACGCTTTCCAATGCCGGGTTAGCTAAACTCCCGAACTAACGACTCCTTATTGCTGTTTCCGCTGGCAATCTATTTTCATTTATATCTTCGTAGACTGCCATTCTTACCGAAAGACTATACAGCATCGACCATGCCAAGTTGAGAATCTCTCGATATTTCAGTATCTTAGCTAGTGGCACTAATGTTTAGCGCCTTTAACAAAGCACCCTTGTGGTGCGATTGCATCACGATCGTTCCATAACGGTGCAAAAGAAGTTTAGTGGTAAATGTCTTACGCCAGAGTTCATAAACGCCGCTCACCAATAGTGGTTAGGCGACTACATTAGTTGTTCAGCATCTACTCCACCATAGAGTCATGGCTGTCGCTAAAACATTTTCACGAGCCCAGGTTGGAGTTGATGCACCCCTGGTCACTGTGGAGGCAGACATAACCTCTGGACTACCCCAGATCGTCATTGTTGGGCTGCCAGAAACCGCTGTGCGTGAGAGCAAAGACCGAGTCAAATCTGCACTCGCTAACTCCGGATTTACTTTGCCGTCAAGGAGAGTCACGATTAACCTGGCGCCAGCTGATTTACCCAAGCAAGGCGGACGGTATGATCTTGCCATCGCACTCTGTGTTCTGGCTGCTTCCGGTCAGCTTGAAACCGATCACATCGCTAACCGAGAGTTTCTTGGGGAGCTCTCCCTAGGCGGGGAACTACGGGGCGTTCATGGTGTACTACCGGCGATATTGCACAGCGACCTGTGCCAAAGGCAGCTAACGATTCCCATCGATAATCAACTTGAAGCAAGTTTGGTGCATCAAGCCTCCGTTAATTTGGCAATCTCTCTGAATGATGTCGTAGCGTATCTTCGTGGCGAGCAGCAGGCAAAACTTCCACCAGAGCCCGTACTTCACCATCACGCCTCGCCCTTATTATTGAGCGATATCAGAGGTCAGTACCTAGCCAAGAGAGCGCTTATTGTTGCCGCGGCGGGGGGCCACAATCTACTTTTCGTAGGCCCTCCGGGCACCGGTAAAACCATGCTCGCAAGCCGTCTACCTGGATTACTGCCACCCATGGAGCAGCAAGAATCTTTGGAGGTTGCCTCCGTCCAGTCTGTATCGCGATTCAACTTTCGGCCAGAAAACTGGGGAACCCGACCTTTTCGCAATCCACATCACACAGCATCTGGTGTGGCATTAGTCGGTGGAGGTAATCCGCCGTTACCAGGAGAAATTTCTCTCGCCCACCAGGGCGTACTGTTTTTGGATGAGCTGCCAGAATTTTCCCGCCATGTTCTGGAAGTACTTAGGGAACCCTTAGAATCGGGCACAATTGTGATCAGTCGCGCTAACCACCAGGTCACCTATCCGGCAAGATTCCAGCTGGTTTCCGCCATGAACCCTTGCCCCTGCGGATACTTTGGCGATGAGAGCAATCGATGTAATTGCCGATTCGACCAAATTGAACGCTATCGCAGCAAAATATCAGGACCACTTTTGGATCGGATCGACCTACATGTCCAGGTACCACCCCTGGCCCGAGGTACTTTATCCAAAGTTCTAGAAACCGATAATGGCGCTGAACATTTGGCGGCTGTTAAGCAAGTCGCTCAGGCTCGTCACTTAATGATGACAGAACGCGGAAAACTGAATGCTCATTTATCGAGTAAAGAATCTGAGCAGTATTGCCGGTTAAAAAGAACGGACAGAAAAATGCTCGAAGAGGCAATGCACAAACTTGGGTTGTCTGCGCGAGGATTCTACAAAGTACTAAAGGTTGCTCGAACCCTGGCTGATCTATCAGGGGAAGAAGAATTAGCGGCGCCCCACTTATCGGAAGCGCTCGCTTTCAGACGTTTGGCTTCTATTACTTAGACTCCGCAACCATATAGTCAACGATCGCCTTAATGTCATCGTCGGAACAGGTAAAGCACATCCCTTTGGCGGGCATGGCTGGTGGCATTCCGTTGATACCAGAGGCGTAGAGAACATCCATCCCTTTTGCAAGTCGAGGCTCCCATGCACTGACGTCTCCTAATTTTGGTGCTCCAGCAATACCTATCGCGTGGCAGGTTGCACAGGTCTTTCCATAGGCACCCTCGGCATCAAAACTACCAGCAGCGGCAACGATGGTTGTGCCTCCGGCTTTTGCACAGGTTTGGCCTTCTAGGCAGACTTGGCCGACTCTCTTCAATCGCTCGGCTGTTTCGATTTCTGCAGTGCCCGCGGAGAGAGTTCCTCCGGTGAGAGCTATCGCAATTATGCTGACAAACTTCGCTACTCGATTCACTTTAAATATTCCCAGTAGGGTGACAAAAAACTCGCGAATTGTAACTCAATCATTCGCGCCTCACTAGCTGCGATCGCCCCAGCTATCGCCTTCAATCTCTCGATTAGACTTAAATTGGAATACGTTCGAAGTCCCTCCTTCGACCACAGATTGTTCAGAAACTAATGTCAGAATAGATCGGTCCCGAAATTCTGCCAGTGAGTCGGCTCCAATATTCACCATCGTCGATCGAAGCTTGTACATTGTTGTATCCAACACTTCAGATAGCGGACCCACTAGAGGCACATAAGCATCTACACCTTCCTCAAACACCATCTTTCGAGTACTCATACCATCGTCATAACGTTGCCAGTTTTGAGCCCGGCGGGTGCCTTCACCCCAGTAGGGTTTGTAGATTTGGCCGTTAATTGAGGTCTTCGGAGTTGGACTTTCCTCAGTCATAGCAAAGTATCGGCCCATCATCACAAAGTCTGCACCCATGGCGAGCGCCACCACAATCTGCGTGTCATTGGCGAGACCGCCGTCTGAGCAAATCGGAATGTAGCGCCCGGTCTTCTCAAAATACTCATCTCGGCGCTGGGATACTTCCAACAGTGCCGAGGCTTGACCCCTGCCTACACCCTTCTGTTCTCGAGTGATGCAGATTGAACCGCCGCCAATACCTACCTTTATAAAATCGACCCCGCCGTCTTCAACCAGAAAATCAAAACCTTCCGCCGACACTACGTTGCCACCACCAATCACCACTTCCTTGCCAAAATTCTGCCGAATCCATTGAATGCCTTCTAATTGATACTCTGTAAATCCATCGGAGGAATCAAAACACAGCGCATCAGCCCCGGCAGCAATTGCAGCCGGAACGCGCTCCTTATAATCATGAGTATTAATCGCAGCACCAACGCAGAGCCGTTTGGATTCATCCAACATCTCCATGGGATGACGCCTGTGGTCTTCATAGTCTTTTTTGAACACCAATGCACTGAGAGAGCCTTGGCTATCTATGATCGGCAGACAATCTTTCTTGTGCTCGTGCAAGAGTTCATTGGCCTCGCGAAGAGATACGCCCTCGTCGCCATAAATGAGCTGCTCAAAAGGCGTCATATGTTCGCCGACGGCGTTGCTGAGGTCATCTTCGAACTCCCAGAAATCCTTATCCGTAATGATACCGACCAACTTTCCCGTCGCTGAGCCATCCTCGGTGACCGGAACAGTCGAATGACCCGTCCGTTGCATGAGCTCCATGACTTCCGCAAGAGAAGTATCAATCCGGCAGTTGGAGTCACTTTCAACAAATCCCGCCTTGTGGGTCTTCACTTTGCGAATCATCTCAATCTGCTCCTCTATCGGCTGGGAACAGAAGATAAAAGCCAGACCACCCTGGCGAGCAAGAGAAATGCCAAGGTCCGAGCCGGAAACTGCCTGCATACAGGCCGACACAACTGGCACGTTTAGACGTAACCTCGCAACACCGTCGGTTTCAACGGAGGAAATGGGGGTACCAAGATCTACCAGGTCAGCCCGCTGACCTTTTCTGGTCAATCGAGGAATCAATAGGTATTCGGAAAAAGTGCGGGAAACGTCTTTCAGAATGGTCGCCATTCAGGAACTCCAGAGATTGTCTTGTGATTCACAAATTGTTGTACTTCGCCGTATTCAGGGCGGACAGGCGAAGCGGGGGAGGGGAAACGATCGGATTGGATCCGAGAAGTGTGCGCTGTCTTTTTGCCATGGCGAATTCTAAAGGAATCGATTTTCTGATTCAAATCGGACTTTATTGAGCATTAACTTTAGTAATTCGATATAAATTATTGATTTAAGACATTATTCTCGTATGATGAACAGCTCCAGCGGAAAATTTTACGCGGTGCGGCATGAACAAGTCAGAACTCATCAAGCGAATGTCTGAGAAGCTCGACCAACTAACGGGCCGTGATGTCGATTTAGCCGTACACACTATTCTCGAAATTATGTCCAAAAGCCTATCAACCGGCGAACGCATAGAAATTCGCGGCTTCGGTACATTTTCAAACCACTATCGTATGCCCCGTAGCGTTAGAAACCCAAAGACAGGCGAAGTGGGCATTCACAAACCGGGTAAGTTCGTTCCCCATTTTAAGCCAGGCAAAGAGTTAAAACGACGTGTTGACGAATCGCGCGAACAAGAAACTGAACTCCTATCGGACTCAAGCGCTGTTTTTTAGTTGATGCTTAAGAATTTTTCCAGAAGGCGCAGTTGGCAAACTCTCCATCACAACAATCCTTGAGGGTACCTTGTAGCCCGCCAGATGCTGCTTGGCATGCTTGATTAGAGCCACCTCATCAATAGTTACCCCTGCCACCGGCTGAATATAAGCCACCACCTGCTCGTCGCCATCCACCATCTCACCGAGAACTGCACAAAGACTGACAGAGGGGAATTCCGTTATGACGGCTTCAACCTCCGGCGGATAAATATTGAATCCCGAGCGAATAATGAGCTCTTTGCTACGTCCAGAAATGTTGATCGCGCCGGTCTCATCTTGATAGACCAGATCTTCGGTGTTAAACCAGCCCGCCTTCAACACTTTAGCTGTGATCTCAGGCTTGCGAAAGTACCCTTTCATCACATTAGGACCTTTGACCCAAAGTTCGCCAACCGATCCGATTTCGACAGGCGCACCGTTAGTACCAATGATTTTGATTTCTTCTCCCGGCAAGCAGTAGCCGACAGAAGTGTTTTTGAGTGGTGCATACTGCCGGGTCTGACAAATCGTCGGCCCAGTTTCTGTAAGACCGTAGCCATTATTGAGCGGTAAACCAAATCGCGCTTCGACTCTGCGCTTTAAATCTGGATCAAGGGGAGAGCCGCCGGAATACATAAACCGTAGTGCCCTCGATGACCAATCCTCGGGCATCGCCTCAAGCATCATGGCGTACATAGTCGGCACACCAAGAAAGCCCTTTACGGGTTCATCGGCAATTGCTCGCAACACCTCGGTGGCACTAAATCGAGAAACCAGGTGCACACAACCACCAGCAAAAAGGCTGGAACTGCTCACGGCCGAAAGCCCAAAAACATGGGACATCGGCAGCACACAATAGATTTCGTCACCAGCCTCGATACCACGCAATTTGCCGGACACATAGGCGATAAACATCAAGTTCTGGTGAGTGAGCATCACGCCTTTTGGCGTGCCTGTGGTCCCCGTGGTATAGATCATTGCGAGCACGAGGTCTGCCGGATCGTCACTCACGGGTTCCGTAGTGCTCTTGCGAGCAACAAAGTCGAACGTAGCAACCGATAGTTGCACACTGGTGCAGCCGAATCTTCGGCCATGCTCCTTCGATTCAGGCGAATCATCCACGGTGCAGACGATAAGCGCCGGATCGCAATCGGCAGCAATGAGATCAATTTCACGGTCGGTGAGCCGCGCATTGATCACAGCAGCAATGGCATCCAGTTCACTGATCGCAAGAAACATCGCCATTAGCCCTGGGCCATTTTCAGCGATCAGCATCACTCGATCTCCTGGGCGAAGTTTTTGAGCTTCAAACCAGACTTTGCATTCTTCCACTGCCGCTGCAAGCTCTGCAAACGTTAGAGAACCTGCACTACTAATGATCGCGAGTTGCTTTGGTGTTTTCTCGGCCCATGAGAGCACACCTTCGCTCAAACGCCTCGGCAGAAGACCCAGCACTTCATGGGGCGCGCAACCGAGAAGTTGTTTATCTTTTGCCGCTATTTGGTCTAGCATTTACGGTCTGGCCACCTCAGCCATCAACAACCGTTCCTTCTCTATGAGAAAGCTGGCGATCCGCAACATGTTGGCATTGGTGCGGGACATACTCCCTTCAATTCTATACTTACCGTTAACGATGATAGCAGGCACGCCGGTGGATCGATAAGCTCGGCCTTTAGAATCTGCTTGCTGAAGGGCTGCTCTGACTCCAAATGAATTATATGCCTTGGCAAAATCCTCAGGGTCAACGCCGTATTTTACCAGCAACTGTGCCATGGCCTGAGGTGTGTTGAGTCGCAAGCGATCCGTATGTATCGCATTAAAGATAGGGACATGGGCCTTCTCCAAGATCGCTAGCGCTTCAAGGGTAACGTAGGTTTGGGCATAAACCTGATAATCAGGGTTCCAGACTGCCGGTGTTCGACTAAAAACAACATCCGCTGGCAAGGAAGCCTGCCATGCACCGATCAATGGCTCGAAGTCATAGCAGTGAGGGCAGCCATAGGAGAAGTATTCCGCAACTTCTATTTTACTCGGACTCCTGGTCTTAATCGGAATCTCCAGGGTCACATAGTGAGTGCCTTCTTCGTACGAAAAATCCTCGGCCTGAGTTGAATCACTTGTGACCAACCATCCAAATGCCATCAATATCGCCAAAAACTTCATGCCACGTCCTTCCACAGTTTTGTAATGTTCGCTGGAATATGACCACAGAAACCTGCGCCATGTTCCGGCTATTACCAAATTGTACTCATAAAAAAAGGGCGCTGGCCGCCCTTTATCGAATCAAAGCTGCCGCTGGTAAAAGCTACCGCCTACTTGAGACCATACAAATAACTTGCCACAGCTTCAATTTCAGCGTCTGAAAGATCCATGGCAACCGTGCGCATCATCTTACCGTCGCCGTCATTGGCACGTGCTCCCGAACGGAAGGCTTTCAGCTGTGTTGCCGTATATTCGGGCCACTGACCACTCAGTGCAGGGAAGACAGCAGCGTCAATGCCTGATCCGTTAGGTTGGTGACACGCAGTACAGGCAGCCACACCCTTACGCTTTATACCGGCAAGATAAACGGTCTCGCCTAACTCTGCCAGCGCCGGGTTGGCGGCTCCGCCTTTGATTGTTTGCTCAGCGTAGTAGGTCGACATATCCAGCAGATCCTGGTCACTCATATTGTCTAGTTGACCCATCATAAGAGGTGCTGAACGAGCGCCACTCTTAATGTCTCGTAGCTGTTTCAACAGGTATTTCGGCTGTTGGCCCGCAATCGAAGGAAAGGATCCCGCTGGGCTGTTACCATCTTCGGCATGACAAGCAACGCAGGTAGCTGCGAGATCTTTACCTCGGATTGAGTTCCCTTCCGCAAAAGCTGACAAAGAAAGCGCAGAACAAAACGCAAAAATGGCCATCCTTAAAACTACTCTAAACATGCTTTTCCTTTAAAGTGCATTGGCATGCAGTGATAAAATGATGCCACATTATATACAAACCACGGGCTAAGACCCATACCAGACAAAGGTTTTTAACGTCCATGAATACCGATACCAGCGTACCCATAAGCGACGCTACTTTCCTAAAGAGCGCGGCCACTCTCCAGCAATGTCCGGCGGATCTCGGTGCCGAGGTCGCATTTTGCGGCCGATCCAACGCCGGAAAGTCCTCTGCTCTCAACTTTCTCACCGACCAAAAAAAGCTCGCCAGAACCAGTAAAACCCCTGGTAGAACCCAATTGATCAACTTTTTCAGCTTGACCGAATCTATTAGGCTAGTCGATTTACCGGGATACGGATATGCCAAGGTGCCGCCCAAGATGAAAGCGGAATGGCAACGCAACCTGGACGACTATTTACGGGGCAGGAATTCTCTGCGAGGTCTCATCCTAGTCATGGACATACGCCACCCCCTTAAGGAGTTCGATCTGCTGATGCTAAGCTGGTGCGAAACTGCTGAGCTGCCTGTACATATTGTGCTCACTAAAGCCGACAAGCTAAAGCGAGGGCCTCAGCAGTCGACGCTTTTTCAGGTTCGAAAGGCCGTCGGAGAGAAAGTGTCGGTACAAACACTTTCGGCAACCCATGATCTGGGAAAGAATGAATTAATCCGCCGAATTACGCTTTGGCTGACCGAACCAGAGAAATAGAAAGGGAAATGACAGGCAAAAAAAACCCTGGTCACTTTGGGGAGGTGTGACCAGGGCATGGTTTCTTCGGCTCATTTTTGGGGGGTAAATTTACCGAAGTATTGCTGTCGAATAACCGTTCTGTTAAGTAAGACTAGCACCAATCAAAGAAGTTCCTGCATTCCCTCAATATTTTTAACCTAATTTCTATCGGGTCAAAAAAGCTGGCTATGAGTGGTATTAAAAGGAACCGTATTGACTAGTGAGCAGCCTCCCAGTCATCGGCAACGCCACATTCGACCAGAAGGGGAACTGAGAGTTCCGCAGCCCCCGACATAATTTTCGTTAATCCGGCGACGACAGATTCAACGTCTGCCTGTTTTGTCTCCAGCACCAGTTCGTCATGCACTTGCATGATGACCCTAGTATCTAGGCCGCTACTCTTAATCCAGGCATCCACGGAAATCATTGCTCGCTTGATGATGTCGGCAGCGCTTCCTTGCATGGGTGCATTGATCGCCGTTCGTTCCGCACCCTGGCGACGCTGAAAGTTACTGGCCGTAATATCAGGTAGGTACAACCGTCGGCCGAACAAGGTTTCAACATAACCTTGCTGCGCAGCAAGGACGCGAGTCTCATCCATATAACGCTTTACTCCCGGATAACGCTCAAAATATAAATCAATATATTCCTGAGCGTCACCGCGACTAATATTTAATTGCCGCGCTAAGCCGAAGGCAGACATACCATAGATCAAACCGAAGTTAATGGCCTTAGCACTGCGGCGATGAAAGTCTTTCACCGACTCTAGCTCAACATTAAAAACTTCTGCCGCAGTGGCTTTATGGATATCTTCTCCTGCTTCAAAAGCGGCGACCAATCCTTTATCGCCTGAAAGATGGGCCATGATGCGCAGTTCAATCTGCGAGTAGTCTGCCGCGATTAACTGGTAGCCTTTTGGCGCGATAAACGCTTTACGTACCCGACGACCCTGTTCAGTACGAATAGGGATATTTTGAAGATTCGGATCCTGGCTAGACAACCGTCCCGTAGCTGCCACGGCTTGATGATAGGAGGTGTGAACGCGTCCACTGTGCTGATTTACCTGCAGCGGTAGCTGATCGGTGTAGGTCGATTTCAGCTTACTTAAACCTCGGTACTCCATAATGACTTTAGGCAGAGGATAATCTAGGGCTAATTCCGCCAATACCGGTTCTGCCGTAGAAGGTTGGCCCTTTGGCGTTTTCTTGAGGATCGGCAGCTTTAACTTTTCAAAGAATATGGCCTGCAATTGCTTCGGCGAACCTAGATTAAACTCTTCCCCTGCAAGCTCGTATGCTTGCTTTGTCAGCTCTCGCATACGAGTCTCTAGCTCACCACTCTGAGTGTGCAATAAATCACAATCAAGCAACACACCGGTCCGTTCAACCATTGAGAGGATGCTTAGTAGTGGCAGTTCGATTTCTTCAAATACTCGTTTTAAGCCTGGCTCCTTTTCTAACTTTGGCCAAAGCGCTTCATGTAATTGCAATGTGATATCAGCATCTTCGGCAGCGTAGGGGCCCGCAACATCTAGATTAATCTTGTCGAAGGTAACTTGCTTGGCACCCTTACCGGCAATGTCGACGAAGTGTGTGGTGCTCAGACCCAGATACTTCATAGCAAGGTCATCCATATTGTGACGGGAGGCCACGCTATTTAGTACATAAGACTCCAGCATCGTGTCATAGGCTATGCCTCGCATTTGAATGTCGTAGCGAGCCAGCACACTCATATCATATTTCAAGTTTTGCCCGACCTTAAGCTGGTTTGGGTCTTCGAGTATCGGCTTAAGTTTTTCAAGTAGACGTTCTAGACTGATCTGAGTTGGCGCATTTTCGTAGCTGTGAGCGCAGGGTACATACGCTGCTTCGCCCGGTGTGACTGAAAAGGAAACTCCAACCAGCTCGGCATCCATGTAGTCAAGGCTGGTAGTTTCAGTATCAAAGGCGAATAGTTTTGATGCTTTGAGTTTTTCTAGCCAGATATCAAGGTCGGATTCCTCCAGCACGAGGTCATAGTTTTTGGTCTGAGCCGGCCCTAGAGGTAACGCCGCGTCGGCGCCCAGTTCTTCGACCCACTGGCGAAACTCATATTCAATGAAGAGCGAACGCAGGGCTTCCTCATCGGGTTGCCTATATTTGAGTTCCTCTGCCTGGCAGGGCAGCTCCACATCCAACTTAATCGTTGCCAATTGATAGGAGAGAGGCAATATTTCTAGGCTCTCCCTGAGATACTCACCGACCTTGCCCTTCACCTCGTCTGCGTGCGCCATGACACCTTCCAATGATTCATAGGCGCTGAGCCACTTAACGGCGGTTTTTGGCCCGCACTTGGGTACTCCTGGTATGTTGTCTGAAGCGTCGCCAACCAGGGCAAGATAATCGATGATTTGATCTGGTCGAACACCAAATTTTTCAACAACGCCGGCTTCGTCCATTCTCGTGTCAGTCATGGTGTTAATTAGTGTGACATGCTCATTCACTAGCTGGGCCATATCCTTGTCGCCGGTGGAGATTACCACTGCCATTTTCTTTTTCGTCGCCTGCTGAGCAAATGTCCCAATTACATCGTCTGCCTCTACGCCGTTGACGATGATGAGGGGT
>Ga0222633_1000546_pt1 | contig 31941 bp, 26 predicted proteins | sample AntAcemetageno48_FD_179816 | JGI IMG/M metagenome (GOLD analysis project Ga0222633, IMG submission 179816) | Saline water microbial communities from Ace Lake, Antarctica - #48 | ecosystem: Environmental > Aquatic > Non-marine Saline and Alkaline > Saline | place: Antarctica: Ace Lake | collected...
CTCAAGCCCGGATGGCTACCACTTTCTCCAAAACTCCCCGATAAAGGCCGCGAAACCTCTTGCCCGAACCTTTCCCCCGCATTTGCTTTCCAACATGATTCGAGTTTTTCTATCCGTAACCCTCCTCCTCCTGTGTTCTTTCACTCCCCGGGCGGGAGCAGCCGACGACAAGCCAAACTTCGTCATCATCTTTGCCGATGATCAGGGATATGGAGATCTGAGCTGTTTCGGGTCGGAGAAAATCAAGACGCCGAACATCGACCGCATGGCGACCGAAGGAAGACGTTTCACAAACTTCATGGTCGCCTCTCCGGTCTGCACACCCTCGCGGGCTGCTCTCCTGACCGGATGCTATCCCAAACGGATCGGCATGCATGAACACGTGCTTTTCCCCTCCTCAACCAAGGGACTGAATCCTGAGGAGCACACCCTCGCCGATCATCTCAAAGGACAGGGATACGCCACCGCCTGTTTCGGAAAATGGCACCTCGGACATCATCCAGAGACGCTGCCGCAACAGAATGGCTTCGATACCTACCTCGGTATTCCCTACTCAAACGACATGAATCATCCGGACAACAAGGGAAAACCGAAAGTGTCGTCGGACGACTTGTGGAAGGATCAGGAAAGTACCCTCACGCTCTGGAAAACACCGCTGATGGAAAATGAAAAAATCGTCGAGCTTCCGGTTGATCAGCGCACCATCACCCGGCGCTACACCGACAAAGCAGTCGAATTCATCAAGGAAAACAAGGACAGCCCCTTCTTCCTCTACCTTCCGCACTCCATGCCGCATATCCCTCTCTACGTTCCCGAGGACGTCTACGATCCGGATCCGCAAAATGCGTACACTTGCGTGATCGAACACATCGACGCCGAAGTCGGTCGAGTCATGAATACCATTCGTGAATTGGACCTCTCCGACAACACCTACGTCATCTACACCTCCGACAACGGCCCGTGGTTGAAATTCAAAAACCACGGCGGTTCTGCCGGCCCGCTCCGGGATGGAAAGGGAACCACCTTCGAGGGCGGCCAGCGCGTTCCCTGTGTCATGTGGGGTCCCGGTCGGATTCCAGCGGGAACGGAGTGCGATGAACTAGTGGGAACGATCGATCTGCTCCCCACCATCGCAGCCCTGACAAACACACCACTTCCGACGGAGAACAAGATCGATGGTCTCGATGCTTCCCGGCTATTGCTCAGCGAGGGTGAGGTGGACGGTCCGCGCAGCGAATTCCTCTACTACACATCGCGAGGAGCCCTTGAGGGAATCCGCAAAGACAACTGGAAGCTGCTCGTGAAACAGAAAGGCGGAGGAAAAAATCAGAAGGGTAAAGGGAAAGGCAACGCACAGAATGCCAACTCCTCGCCCGAAGTTCTTCTTTTCGATCTTGATGCAGACATCGGAGAGCAAAATAACCTCGCCGGGGAAAATCCGGAAGTGGTTAAATCACTTCGCGCCCGCATGACTGAGCTCGATGCAGAAGTCGAAGCCAATGCCCGTGCCCCCTGGGAGAAAAGCTAAGTGGCGCCAGAGTTGCCGAATTTCGATCCTCTTCAATCCCCCGTGCTCTCCAATGCTTGCCTACTTCGGTGAGTCTTCCGGAGAAAGTCACGCCAAGGGTGCTTTGGCGACTCGTTCGTAGAAAGTCATTACGACTCCACTCGACGTGATGCCGGACTTGGTAAGAGCATATTTTTTCGGGACAGAGCCTTCACCGAAAAGACGCTTCCCTGAGCCAATTACAACGGGGAACGTCCACAACCGAAGTTCGTCGACCAGATCATTCTCAAAGAGATTCTGAATCAGTTGCCAGCTTCCGTGCACCTGCAGCAATGGGCCGGCTTGACCTTTGAGCCGCTTGATCTCTTCCATCACATCACCAGCGACAGTCACAGAATTTTCCCACTCAAGTTCCCGGGGATCCGAAGTAGCTACATATTTGGTAGACGCATTCAGCCTTCTCGCTACCGGATCATCCGCGTTCGGCCAATGCGCAGCAAACGTCTCGTAGGTATTTCACCCAAGAAGAAGGGCATACGGTTCAGCCAAAGCCTCCCGCATGACTTGTTCCATGACATCATCCCAGTATGGAGCGCACCATCCACCATGAGCGAAACCTCCGGAGGTATCTTCGTCCGGATGTCCGGGGGCTTGCATGACCCCGTCGAGGGTCAGGAAAGTTAGGACAGCAAGCTTTGTCATTCGGTCGGGCTAGAGGGACAACAGGGTCAAATCACCGACCAAATCCTGTTGAAAACAGCCTTATTTGGTCGACCCCTCGGCAACGGGCACAAGCTTGTCAAACGAACCACCCCAGCCCTGGGTGTGATGTTCGGCGGTTTCGCGATCAGGAAAGTTGGTTTGCGTCAGTTGTAGATCTGTTTCGTTCTCACCCGCTTCCACGAGATCAATTCTCACCTGCATTTCCTCGTCCTCGCTGTGTTCCCATTTCCAAGTGAAGGCGATGGATTTAGGCGGATCAATCTCCGTGTAGGCTCCACTTACAGCAACCCTTCCAGAGTCGGGCGTTTCAACCTCAAGGCGATATTGGCCTCCTACTTGAAAATCAACATTGCCTTCCGCCACGACGCAGCCCTCGGGACCGAACCATTGTTTAAGGGCGTCAAGACTTGACCATGCCTCAAAGACCCGCTGACGCGGTGCTTTGAGGTGACGGCTTATTTCGAGAACGATTCCGTCCTCTTCGCTGATGCGGGATGTATTGCTCATAGTTATTCGTCTTCTTTTTCCAGGTATTCGGCCAACCGATCAAAACTACCTTCCCAAAATTCCCGGTAGTTTTCTATCCACTCGCTCGCGGCAGCCATCGGCTCGGCGTCGAGACTTATCACGTGCTGTCGACCACTACGTCGACGCTCGAGAAGGCCGGCACGCTCCAGCACCTTGAGATGCTTGGAAACCGCCGGGAGGCTCATGTCGAGTGGCTCGGCGAGCTCCCCTACTGTCGCGCTGCCCTTACCAAGGCGCTCGACAATGGCCCGCCGACTCGGGTCCGCTAATGCGGAAAACGCGGCGGTCAGGAGGGGTGACTCGGCTCCGATCATTCGGTCAGCTTCCTGCAGGTTGCCAGATGGCGATCAATCCGTCCTGTGGATCTTTGATCATGGCGAAGCTTCCTTTGCCGGGAATCTCAGTGACACCTCGCATCTCCTCGGCACCAAGATCGACCGCTTTTTGCAACGAAGCAGAAACGTCCTCTACGTGGATATAGGAAAGCCAAAGTGGCGGGCCGTCGCAGTGCTCCGACTTGTCCATCATTCCGGCGACAGGCATGTCACCACTCATGACCATTTTGTAGCCGTCCATGCCGGGAGGCGCCTCGAATTTCCAGCCGAAAAGCTCGGAATAGAACTTTTCGCTGGCAGGCATGTCGCTTGTGGCAAGTTCGGTCCAGCAGACACTGCCGGGTGCGGAAAGGGCTTCGTCGGGGCTATCACTCATTGTTGTTTTGTAAGTATGGTTTTTGAATTGGCTGAATTAATAGTTAACCAAATGGTTAATTATTATGCACGGATTCCATTAAGGGGTCAAATAGAAGATTGAATTCGTTGCGAACTCGACACGGAATTGACAGCGCTGCGAATACTTGATCGCTGAAGATCAAAACCCGAATCCGTCCCTGAATGTGTGCTTTTTCGATCCTGAATGCGCCTCTACTCTGTGTATCTTTCTTCAGGTTCCTGATCATTTATGAAGCTCGCAGTTATTCTGGTCATCCTCTTTCTCTCCTTCGACACAAGTGGGAACGCCGAAGAGAGAATAGAAAAAATTGATCTCTTCGAAGTAGGCGACCTTGGCTACAAACGCTTTCATATTCCCGGTGTAGTCGTTACGGCGAAGGGCTCCGTGTTGGCATCGTGCGAGGCCCGGAAGAATGGCAGCGACTGGGATGAAATCGACATTCTCCTGAGAAGATCCACCGACGATGGGCTCACCTGGAGCGAGCCAGAGAACATCGTGGAAGTCGACGGTCCGAAGGAGAAAAATCCGTTCGCACTCGAAATCAAGAGTACGGATCCATCTACGGTCACCTACAACAATCCGGTGCTCATCGCCGACCGCGACGGGACGGTGCATATGCTCTTTTGCCTGGAGTACATGCGGTGTTTCTATCAACGAAGTACGGACGACGGAGTGACGTGGAGCAAGCCGGTCGAAATCACGAAAACATTTCAGACATTCCGCGAAGACTACGATTGGAAAGTCCTGGCCACCGGGCCCAATCACAGCATCCAGTTGAAAAACGGACGTCTCGTCGTGCCTGTCTGGCTTTCTACAGGAACGGGTGGAAACGCACACCGCCCAAGTGTCACCGCGACGATCTACAGCGATGATGGCGGCGAAACGTGGCAGGCCGGAGAAATCGCCGTTCCCTGCACAGACACATTCATCAACCCCAACGAGACCGTCGCTGTCGAACTGGCCGACGGAAGCGTCATGCTGAATGTCCGCAACGAATCGAAAGCCCATCGCCGTATCGTTGTGACCAGTCCTGACGGAGCCACTAACTGGAGCAAACCACGTTTCGACGATGAACTGCTCGAACCGATCTGCATGGGAGGGCTCGTCCGCTACGAGCATGATGGCGAGAGCCTGCTTCTCTTTTCCCATCCAGACAATCTCTCCCGGGCCGATGGCAAAGAGACTCCCGGAAAAAGCCGCGACCGCAAAAACCTAACCGTTCACCTATCTGGCGACGAAGGAGAAACGTGGACCGGGTTCCGCTCCGTCGAGCCGGGTTGGAGTGCCTACAGCGACATCGCGGTAACGCCGGAGGGAACAATCCTCTGCTTCTACGGACGCGGCGAGAAAGCCAGCTTCGCCGGTGATCGGCTCACGATGGCGCGATTCAATCTAGAATGGCTGCGAGAAAATCCCGACGCTGACAAAAAGAACTTCGAAGCTGATGTCTGCGTTTACGGTGGCACCTCAGGCGGAGTCATGGCCGCAGTGCAGGCAGCGCGAATGGGGAAAACAACGGTGCTGGTAGAGCCGGGAAGGCATCTCGGAGGGATGACATCGGGCGGACTCAGTGCTGTCGATATCGGCGAACCCCGAAGCGTCGGCGGATTGGCCCGCGAGTATTTCACCCGACTCGTCTCGAACTACGGAAAAGACCTGAACTGGGGCGAGAAGTTCGACAATGCCGGCAAAGGAGGGCCGGCCACCGGCGGAGCCTATTCCATCGAACCTCATGTCGCCGAACGGGTCTTCGACAACATGGTCGCCGAAGCCGGGGTCATCGTTTTGCGCGAAGCGCCGCTCAAAAACGTACGGAAGAAAAATGCACGCATCACCAAACTACACGCAGAAGACGGTCGTACGGTGAAGGCGAAAATGTTCATCGACGCCACCTACGAGGGCGATCTCATGGCAGCGGCGGACGTGAATTACACACTTATGCGCGAGGCAAATGCCAAGTATGGCGAAACTCTCAACGGCATTCACTTCAACGAGAAGTTTCTTCCCCGAGAGAGTTTTGATCAACCCGGCGAGAATGGCCGTCTTCCCGGCGGCCATGGTGCCTGGGACCGCGATTTTCCTTTGGATCCCTACGTAGTGAAAGGTGATCCCGCCAGCGGTTTACTTCCGCTGATCAACAAGGGCAAACCCGGAACGCCGGGCGAACCCGCCCCGGGAGTGCAGGCCTACTGTTTCCGACTTTGCCTGACCACCGACGACTCCAACAAAATCTCCATCGCCGGCCCGCCGAACTACGATCCGAAACGCTACGAGCTTGTGGCGCGATTCATCGAAGCCTGTCTTGCGAATGGTGATGATATGGACCTGCGCTGGTTTTCGAAACACGATCTGCTTCCCAACGACAAATGGGATTTCAACACAGCCACCTTCGGCGGCAATCTCCCCGGACTCAGCTGGGCATGGCCCGAAGCGTCCTACGAAGAACGGAAGAGCCTCGCGAAGAGACTGGAAAACTACCACCGCGGACTCTTTCATTTTCTCCGGACCGATCCGCGGGTTCCGGAAAAGGTGAAGTCCGACCTCGCCAAATTTGGCCTGCCCGCAGACGAGTTCGTCGACAACGGTGGATGGCCCCACCAGATCTACATCCGCGAAGGCCGTCGCATGGTCAGCGATCTCGTCATGACCGAGCACCACACTTTCGGGCGCGAGTTCGTTGACCGATCCGTCGGCCTGGGAAGCTACGGAACCGATGCTCACGAAATTCGGAGAATCGTGAAGGACGGCGTCGTAACCCGGGAGGGGAAAATCGCGGCCGGTCGAGGCGGGTTCGGCCCCTATCAGATCGGGTACGGGGCGATCATCCCGAAGAAGAGTGAATGCGAAAACCTCTTTGTGACCTTTGCGCTTTCTGCAAGCCACAGTGCATTCGCCAGCATTCGGATGGAACCCCCGTTCATGGTCACGAGCCAGACTGCAGCAACGGCCGCCTGCCTCGCAATCGACGAAGAAGCGGCGGTTCAAGATTTGGACTACGGCAAACTGAAGAAGCGCCTTCTCGCCGACGGGCAGATTCTCGAATGGAAAAGCACGTCGCGTCCGAAGCTCCCTGGAATCGTGATCGACGATGCGGAAGCAAAATTCTTCGGAGACTGGTCCCTCAGCAACGCGGCCGGCACACTGGTAGGCCCGCACTACCGGCATGACGGCAATCGTAATCGCGGCGAAAAGTCAGTAACCTTTTCCCCGAAAATCAAAAGCTCCGGCAAATACGAAGTGCGCCTTCTGTACTCCTCACACGAGAATCGGGCGAGCAATGCCAACGTCGTCATCCAAACGTCGGATGGAGAGAAAACCCTGACAATGAACCAAAGGCTACCTCAACTTGTCAACGGCGTCCCCCGTTCGCTCGGCGTCTTCAATTTCGAAGAGGGTATGGCCGCTGACCTAACCCTATCGAATGAAGGTGCGGACGGATTCGTGTCCGTCGATGGACTCCAACTCATTCCCGCAACAAAAAACTGAAAGCCTCAACAAGATTGAAACAAAAGCGATGAGACGAGTTTTATTTCTACTGGCGATTTTTTTGATTTCATCCGGCGAATCGGAGGATTCTCCAGACCTGCCGACCGTCGATATTTCCAGCGAAAAGGAACGCCATTCCATCATTGCTGCCGGTACCGGGAAAATCTATCAGGGACATCCCACGACACTTCTGATGCCTGACAAACAGACGATCTTGTGTGTCTGGTGCGTCAATCACGGCGGTTCTGCCGGACCCATGGCGCGGAGCGAAGACGGAGGAAAGACATGGATCCGACTCGACGAACGCCTTCCCGAAGGTTTCTCGACCCATCAGAACTGCCCGAGCATTTATCGACTCGTCGATCCTGACGGGCAGGCACGTCTATGGGTCTGGTCAGCCGCTCTCGGCGAACGCGGTGGACCGGGGATGCCGAGCATCATGAGCGAAGATGAAGGCGAGACGTGGAAAGAAATGCCTCCGCTCGGTTTTCCCTGTGTCATGACATTTAGCAGCATGGTGCAGTTGAAAGATGGACGCTATCTAGGGCTTTATCACGCAGGGCCTGAAGGTAAAGACAAGCCCCCTCTTGAGGTGTTGCAAACAATCACCGCGGATGGCGGCTTCACCTGGTCGGAGCCTCGAGTGGTCGCATCCGTGGAAGGAAAGAATCCCTGCGAGCCGTTCGTTTTTCGGTCGCCCGACGGGACAGAACTTTGCTGCCTTCTGCGCGAGAACACGCACAAAGGACGCAGCCTGATGATGTTTTCGAGCGACGAAGGCGTGACGTGGAATACTCCTATCGATACGCCGTGGGGCCTGACTGGCGACCGGCACATGGGCGTGCAGTTAGCAGATGGGCGTTGGATTTTCGCATTTCGAGATCAGGCGATCGGCAGCGAAACTCGCGGTCACTTCATTGCATGGGTGGGAACCTATGACGAGATCAAAAGCGAGAAGCCGGGCGGGTATCGGATCAAGCTGCTCCACAGCCATGCCGAGCGAACTGGCGACTGCGGCTATCCCGGTATGGAGCTTTTACCCGACGGAACAATTGTCGCGACAACCTATGTCGACTACGAGCCGGGACCGGAAAAGCACTCGGTCGTATCAACTCGTTTCAAAATCGCGGAGACCGACGCGATGATTGAAGCGGCAAAATGAGAATGTCTTTCCGGTGGATCAAATTTTTGCTAGCCTTTGTCCGTGATGACACCCACGAACTCTCCTCGAATTGAGACTCAGTGTCCGAAGGCATGGGTGGACATGGTCGGGGACTCCAAGCAGAGGTATTGCGAAGACTGCAAACTCCATGTTCACAATTACTCGGAGATGGACGAAGACTCTCGCCGGAAACTTATGTCATCCAATGAACGTGTCTGCATTAGGTACTATCTAGCACCCGACGGTTCATTTTTCCCGCTTGAAGGTCTTTCGCCGGTTCGGAGAGCATTCATCAACTTTCGAATCGGTTTCGCGGAGACACTACTGAGCTCACTGATTTCTTTTCTGACATTCCTGCGGCGTTGCAGAGGAATAGAAGAGGCAAGCACAAAACCGGTTTCACGGCGACCTTAGTCAAGCCGGAGAAATGAATCGCGATCAGGCCGGTGGACGGGTAACAGATAAATGTCCATGATTATCTCATGGTTCGCATTCAATCGTGTTTGGTCAGACAGCTAATTCTGTTTGGTCTTTTGTTAGTGTCTTCTCTCGCTTTCGCCGATACGCCAAAGCAGTGGCAAGTCTACGACGGCTACAATCCCGAGGGCTACGGTCGGCACATCGTATTCATTTCGGGCGACGAAGAGTATCGGTCGGAAGAGGCACTGCCGATGTTGGCAAAAATCATGGCGTTGCGTCATGGCTTCAAGTGCACTGTTCTTTTTGCTCAGGATCCTGCTGACCCGGGTGTGATCAATCCACAAGTGCTTGACAACATTCCCGGATTGGAGGCACTGCGGACTGCCGACCTTATGGTGATCGCGACTCGCTTTCGTGCTCTTCCCGACGAGCAGATGGAGGAAATCGATGCGTATCTGATGAGTGGCCGTCCGGTCGTGGGACTGCGGACAGCGAACCACGGATTCAAATTTTCCGAAGATTCGAAATGGAATCACTACAGCTGGCGATATGGCGACGAGAAAGAGGCGTGGAAGGAAGGCTTCGGTGGGCTTGTTTTAGGGAGCTGGTTTTTCTCCCATCACGGCTGGCATCGCAACGAAAGCACGCGCGGACTCGTGGAAAAGGATGCTGAGAAGCACGAGATCTTGCGGGGAATCCAACCGAAGTCGGTCTGGGGTCCGACCGATGTCTATGGAGTGAAGGAGCCGATTCCCGGCGAAGACGTGGAGATTCTGCTGCGCGGACAAGTGCTCGCGGGAATGGAGCCAGACGACAAACCGCTCGGCAAAGGGCCTTACGAAAAAGCTCCCGACTACGTCGTCGAGGGAAGCAATGACAAGAACGATCCCATGCAGGCTTTGGCCTGGACGAAAAGCTATCAGCTTCCGGGAGGGCGAAAGGGGCGCGCCTTTTGCACCACGATGGGATCGTCGGCTGACTTCGTTTCCGAGGGCACGCGGCGGCTCGTGGTGAATGCCATGTTCTGGTGTCTCGGGATGGAGATTCCGGCGAAGACAGACGTAGAGATCGTCGATCCGTTCGAGCCAACCGAATATCGCACCCACAAGCGCGAGGTTTGGGAAGAGCGGCGGCTGATGGTATCGGACTTCGATCTGAAGGCGGTACTACAGGAGAAAAGCGGCGAGCCGCAGGGCGAAGTGTCGCTGCCGTATCTCGATGTGAAAGGCGGTCGCGATGGACATGGTTACGCGTTCACCGGGGAGAACAGAAACCGGCACCGGCTATACAATTTTTATTCACGGCAAGCGGACTACTATCTTGACGGCAACGAGGCGCCGGACATTCTACCGCCCTTTCCGGGACTGGAAGCAGGTGTATTTGGACACTGGGGGAAACTGCACAAAAACCAGTTCCGTGACCGACGCTGGAACATCATGGATCACGGCGACATCGTCGGCGATGTTTTGCGAGTGAGCGGCAAAACGTTCCCACGGGCCATTGTGGTGAGGCTGGATGACGATTACAGCTGTGCTTTCGATCCCGAGACACTGCGCTACACCCATTTATGGAAAGGTGGTTTTGTTAGTCACTCTGCGAATCGTTGGGGAATCGGGAGTGGTATCTCGCCGGACGGCAAGGTGGTCGCATCCGATTTGACAAAGGAGCAGAAAGGCGACTATCTCGGATACTATCAGTCCGAAGATCGAATCGGTTTTCGCTACCGTGTGGGCGACAAAGAAGTGGTCAGTATTCCCACTGTCGTCGACGGAAAGTTTGTCGAAGAGTTGTCGGATGATTTCGAATCAAAACCGTCAGCGCGCTACGCGGACAAGCCCATCACCCTCTCCGGGGAGATCGGCGAACCGATCCCCGGCAGTCCCTTTGCGATTGATCGCATCCCGGTTCCGCATCACAACGAATTCGGATCGCTCATGTTTCTGGGCGGCCACGATTTTTTCGCCAACGGTGATGCCGTAGTTTGCACCATCATGGGCGATGTGTGGCGGGTAAGCGGGCTCGATGAAACGCTGAAAAATGTTACCTGGGCCCGCATCGCGACCGGGCTAAACCAGGCTCTCGGTTTGAGTATTCTCGACGACGAAATCTACGTCATCGGACGTGGACGCATCACGCGGTTGCATGATCTCAATGGGGACGGGGAAATCGATTACTTCGAGAATTTCTGCGACGATTTTCCGTCGTCGGAAGGCGGGCACGATTTCTACACCGGCCTGCAACGCGATGAGAACGGCTACCTCTATTTTGTCGCGGCAAATTCCGGTGTGATCCGCGTTGCTCCGGACGGTTCGTCTGCCGAGTCCATCGCCGATGGTTTGCGGAATACGAACGGTGTCGGTGTCAGCAAAGACGGCATCGTCACAACGAGCACAAACGAAGGCGACTGGACACCGGCGTCGGCCGTTTTTGAAGTGCGCGAAGATGATTTTTACGGACGCTATTTCTATGATCAGGAATCACCGATTGCTCCCGCGATGTGCTATCTCCCCCGCGGAATTGACAACAGTTCGGGCGGACAGATTTTTTGTGATTCTTCAAGTTGGGGTCCGCTTGAGGGGCAGCTCTTTCACTTCTCCTACGGCGCTGGCACCTGGATGATGGTTCTGCGCGACGTGGAGGAGGGAAAGCGTACACAAGGAGCAGCCGTTCCGCTGCCCGGCGACTTCGCGTCAGGGGCGCACCGCGGACGATTTAGTCCAAAGGACGGTCATCTCTACGTTTCAGGCGCGGACGGTTGGGGCAGCTATGCGATTTCCGACGGAAGCTTTGCGCGGGTCCGCTACACGGGAGGCCCGAATCATCTTCCCATCGGATGGCAGGCACACTCGAATGGGATCGTGATTGAATTTTCCGAGCCTGTTGATCCAGGAAATTTGAAGGCAGAGAACTTCTTCGCCCAGGCATGGAACTACGTCTATGCCGACGCCTACGGCTCGCTGGAATACTCGCTGGAGCATCCGGAAATGCCGGGGCACGACAGGGTCGAGGTTTCGGCTGTTCATCCAATTGGTGAGAATGGAAAGCGCATTTTCATCGAGATGCCGGAGATCGTTCCCGCGATGCAAATGCAGATCCACGGACGTCTGAAATCGGTGAAAGGGAAAGACTTCACGCTCGATATGTATCCGACAGTCCTGCGCTTGCGCGAAGACTTCACGGATTTCGAAGGCTACGAGAAGCGGGAGACTGACAAAGTAACCGAACTCACTCTGCGCATCGAACAGCCGTTCCCGTTTTCCCCAAAACACCCGCAGGGCAAGGCAGGCCGGAGGATTGAAGTCACTGCCATTTCCGGTCTTCAGTACGAACAGAAAGAAATGCGAGCGAAGCCGGGTGAAGCGATTTCTATCGCTTTTCGAAATCTTGATTCCATCCCGCACAACTGGGTCCTCGTTGATCGAGACGCGATGCAGGAAGTCGGAAACGCAGCCAACATGATGCTTGCCGATCCTAACGCCGCCAAAAAGCATCACGTTCCTGAGTCAGCCAAGGTGCTGCACTACACGCCAATGCTAAATCACAACCGGCGTTACACGCTGAACATGAACGCACCGGAGAAGCCGGGGCGCTACCCCTATCTCTGCACCTACCCCGGACACTGGGCGGTGATGAATGGTGTCTTGATCGTCGAGTGATCGTTTATTTGATCGCGAGGTTAGCAAGATAGATCGCGGTGATGGGATTTCCGTCCTCATCTTTTTCATGCGAGGAGTACCACGAGATGAGGCCGTCGCCGTTATCGAATTCGACGAATCCAGGATAGGAATTGTCGCCTCCGCTTGGTAGCTCGGCAAATTGCTCCAACTTCTCGCCATTGAGCCAATACAAGACGGTCTTCGCCCCTTCGTCAGTGTTTCGCCGTCCACCCACGAGGTAGCGGTCGCCCCATTTCTTCAGAAGCGGCCCTCCAATATATTCCTCGAAATCGACGAGTGTTTTCTCCAGCCACGGCGACTTGGCTTTCACAAGCTGGGCTGGTTGGCCACCACTTCGACTCACAGCAACGAGCGACCCGTCTTCTTCGAAAAAGAATGCCGTTTCGTCGCCGCGCTCGGGTTGGAAGAGCGAATGGAACTTCCAGACTAGCCCGTCGTCGCTTTCCAGCATCGCCGACTCCACCATCCTCGGCGGGGCATTCTCGCTGCCATCCTGTTCGGAGTAATGAAGTTTGCGTCTTCCGCAAAGGTAGGCTTTTCCGTCATGAGCCGCCGCTCTCCAGATATAATGCCCGTAGGTCCCTTCGAGCTGAGTCGGCTCGCTCCAGCTCTCGCCGTCTTCGGAATACACCGCATACCCGAGGTGTTGATTAATATTGTATTCCTCGCGCGGAAGGGTGTCGTCCCCTGTCCACCATGTGCCGGTATAGATGAAGAGCTTCTTGTCAAAAAGTAGAAAATGCGGGTCTCGCACATCGCGGCGCGCGACAGAGAAACGGTGTTCCTCTTTCCAATCCTTTCCGTCGGTGCTTGAGAGAACGAGGATGGACGAAGTCGGGTGAACCATGTGCCCATCGGGACAGCTTCGGAACGTGAGCCAGATCTTCCCCTTCCATCGGATCATGTCAGTGAAGGCATTGTGTTCTCCATTGTGAAATGCCCGACGCACGTTTGTGACGGTCACCTCAGGTAAAGGATCGGCCTGAGCTGCAGTGGAATATGCGGCAGCAAGAAAAAGGAGCGCGATAAGTCTCATGGAAGGGTTTTAGGATTTCCATCCCGAACAGACAATACCCGCATCGCGGAGGTGTTCGGCAGACGGCTCCGTGGCAATTTAGCCGATGACCTTCTTTCGAATCGCACTGCTCGTTTCACTCCTGCCTACTGTACCGATTCTCGCTGAAGATTCTCTGTTCGATCTCGCTGCGATCCGCGACACAGAAACTCTTGAGATTAAAGTGCTGCAGGATTGGCAGCCCGCGACGAAGGATCCAGCCGTCCGGCAAAAGCTGATCGAGATCACCGTATGCGAGTGGTGGCCGGGGCAAAAAGTGCGTCTTCCCGTGACGCTGAATGCACCTGCCGACCGTGGGCCCTGTCGCAATGTGATCGTGGCAAATCAGGGCCTGAGTAGACGAGCCACACTACCGACAGGCGGGGAACTCGACCTTCTTAAAAACGACGGCGTCGGTGTTGTCTACATTGGCATGAGCACGGTCAACATGATGGAGCCGGTCGGGGAGTTGCACACTGGAATGCAGGGGCAGCTTTTGAAAACCAAAGACCCGCGCTACACCGTTTCCTGGATCTGGGGCATGAGCCAGATGCGCGCGCTGACGGCTGCGATGACTGAGCCGAAAGTTTTTCGTCCGGAACGTGTTCTCACCTGGGGTGGATCAAAGCGTGGTGTCGCATCAGCAGCAGCGGGAATTCACGACGACCGCTTCACTGCGATCTTTCCAGTGGTCGCTCCGCCTCTGGGGAACCCAGGAGCAGAGCACTATCTGATGGGTGCAGAAGCTGGTCGGCTACAGAAGATTGATGATAGATTCTACGCGGCTCTTGATGCAGGCGAACTCGAAATCGATCCCTCTGCCGCTAAGGCGTTGCGCGACCGGGCAGAGCGCCGGGCGAACCATCGTGTCAGTCTGGAGCGCGCTCGCGAGGCAGGATGGAGCGATGCGGATATTGAATCCGTCACAGATCTTGTGTGGGACGCGAGCCGTGTCGTCGATCACCTGCCGGAGTTGAAAAAGCGTGGGCTGGAGATTTTCTACAACCTGGGCACCAATGATAGCGTGTCTCCTTCACTGATCGAACTTGGCGACGAGTTTCCCGAGTTTCCCGTTTGCATCATTCCCGGAGGTCAACATGGCGGACCGGCTAACGCAGGCTTCACACGGCAGGTTCCCAAGTTGCCCGGGATCAAAGACAACTTTGTCAGTTTCGCGAAGCATCACTTTTTCGGCGAACGCGATATGCCCGCCACTCCCAAAATTGAGAGCGAGGTTTCTAGCGGAGAATTGCACATCGCGGTCACGTTCCCCGACGGAACAGAGCCGGAACGGAACGAGATCTGGTGGAGCACCAATCGTCACTCCGCCTACACCCTGCCGTTTGAATACGACCGATGGGATGCCGCGAATTTGACGCGTGAGGACGATGGCCGCTATGTCGCGACGATACCGGTTCGCGACGGAGCAAACAGGGTCGACTTCCTCTCACTCCACACCGACACGGAGAACGCGCTCCCGATCACTTTCTCGTCACCCTATCAGCGTGTGGAAATTGAGAAGTGATCAAGGTTTAAGCACGTTCTCGAAAAAGTCATAGATCACTGCATTCGACTCCGGATTCGGACCGTGGTCGGGCCGATTGTGCATCGCGACCCGGTTTTCGAATCCGAGGATACGGTTCACTTCGACCGTGTGATTGAGCGCCCGCCAGCGATAGGGTGGGTCTTCACTACCGCCTGACACGAGAAATGGGCGTGGCGCCATTAACGCGTGGAGCTCGTGAAGATCACGGCCATTCTCTAAAAGCTGCGGGTAAAGGCCGCGGACCAGGTTCTCTTCGCTCGGAACACTGCGCTTACGCCATGGCGGCGGATGATAGCCAAGATACCACGGCTCCCAATAGTTCACGCTCGGGCGGATATCGAAAACGATTCCGGGGTCCGACCAGACTCCGCAGGCGAATTTATCGTAAAGGCATGAGGCGAACATGGCCCACTTGCCGCCGAAAGAATGCCCGACTACACCGATGCGTTCGGGATCGACTTCGGGCCTGGACGCGAGCACATGCCACGCGTTCGCAGCAGCGTAGGCGAGCATCGAGAGCGGCTGCACTTTCGCCCCTTCTAGAGATGGCCAATAGAGAGAATAGGTCTTTGCCGCAGTGGCATCTGAGGTTCCGATAGAAAGCGTGACGAATCCGCGCCTGGTCAATTGATAGGCAAAATCGCGCTCCTCTTTCCCGAGCCCGATCGCGGTTTCCGGTTCGTAGTAGACAGTCAGAACCGCGGGCATCGGCTCCGTCGATTTTTGATCGGGGATCAGTAGATATCCGGTCGTCTTCTCGTCAGGCGTCCAAAGGAAACGTACTTTGTGTTGGGTGAAGTCCTCGCGCTTTGAGGTCTCGAGAATCTCGACTTCCGGCTCGGTGATCACCTCCGGCCATTGCCCCATCAACCCGTGCCACTCGGTCAGGATCTCAGCACGGCGACGCGACCAATCGTCCGGCGATTGAACCTCCTCTCCGTTCTCGAAAATCAACGGGGATCGAAAATCGCCAAAATCGCCTTCGAATTCAGGCGGGGGCGAGTCTTCCGCAGCCAGCGACGCGGAGAGAAACAGTAGAGCAACCAGGCGCATCATCTTACTGCTCCCCTTTCGCTTGCGAAATTAGAAAATCGACGAGGGTCTGGTGGGTGAAAAATCCGGGCCAGAAATTGTGACCTTGTCCGTCAACCTTAACCACTTCGATCAAATCACCTGCGCCGACTTCCTCGTAAACTTTCTCCAACGCCGCAGAGTTCTTTTCCAGCGGAACGACTTTGTCATCGATCCCGTGGATGATGAAAACAGGAATCTTTGCCTTTGCCAAAATCGCCGCCCGCTTGATCGGATTGAGTTCGAGCAAGTCGTTTCCCGTCAGGCCGTATACCGAAGCTGCCTTTTCAACGCCGGGGTAAGAAGTGAAGTCGTAGACCGGATAGATACCACCGATTCCAGCGACGCGGTCGGGATGTTCGAGAGCCCAACTGCTGACCCACAGGCCGCCACGGCTGCGACCGAGAAGAGCCGGACGCTTCGAGTACCCGCGTGAAACCATCTCCTGATAGAGTGCCTCGAAGAAGGGAAACGCCTGGGGACTGCCGTAGGCTTCGCCGACATTAATACCGGCGACTGACACGCCTGCGTCGATGAATTGCTGGTGCATCCAGTTTTCGGCTTTGTCAGGATACTTGTCGAGAGTCGGCCCGTAGAATATCCACGGCTTGTTCTCACCCTCGCTTTTCGCTTCCATCAAAAATGCGCGGCGACCGGTGAGCAGAAAGCTCTCACCGTTGACGAGCACCTGATGCGATGGAGGCTGCGCCTCCGCCTGGGCGCTCTTCATATGGTTGGGACGGGACGATTTCGCTTTTTGCTTCTTCAACTGCTCCGCCGTCAAATCACGGGAAGCCAACTCGATGCTCGCTTCGAGTTGCGCATCCCACGCCGCGACTAACTCTTCCAGCTTCTCCGGATTCACAATCGCCAGATCAGTCGACTCCTCGCGGTCAGTCGAAAAGTCGTAGAGTTCCCATGGCTGATTCATCGGTGCGACAGCTTTCCAGTCGCTGATTCGAATCGCTTTGTGGCCGTCGTGAAACCACCACAGGGTCTTGGGGCCGGGTGACGCTATCTCCGCCGGAAACAATGACACAAAGCTTTTGCCCGGCGGCGGCGGTGCATCGGTCGCGTAATCCGCTCCTGCCAATTCGATCACTGTCGGCACGATGTCGATGACATGGCCCGGCTCATGACGAGATACTCCGCCAACCTCTATGCCATTTGGCCACGACATCAGCAGCGGAGTCGAGACTCCACCCTCGTGCGTCCACGTCTTGTGCCGACGAAATGGTGTGTTGCTCGTCGTTGACCAGCCGGGACCAAGACACAGGTAAGTCGCCGCCGATCCGGGAGGCGCATCCGGATCGTGCCCGTCGTCCCGCACCATGATTTCCGCACTGGCACCATTGTCAGAAAGAAACATCACCAGCGTGTTATCCCACTCACCCATCTTTTTAATTTGGTCGAAGACCCGTCCGATCTCGATATCCATGCGGTGAATCATCGCCGCGTGAATCGCCATTTTGTCCGCCTGGAATTTCTTTTGTACTTCAGTCAGGCTTCTCCAGGGGACAGGGCGATTGATCTCGCCCTTACCGAGTATCTCCAATGCTTTCGGAAAATGATAGGGCGGACCAAGATCGCGTTCGACCCGGGACAAAGCGGTCACCGAATCGCCGGGGAACAGCCCCATCTCCTGGATGTTTTTCCAGCGCCGCTGTCTCACGACATCCCAGCCCACATCGTAGGTATCCTTGTAGATTTCGATATCTTCCGGCAGTGCTTGCAGTGGAAAATGTGGTGCGGCGAACGCCAGATATTCGAAAAATGGTTGGTCTGCGTGCTTCGCTGCGTGTTCCTCCAACACTTCGATGGCATGATCAGCCAACGCTGTTGTTGCATAGTAACCGGAATTTTTTTCCACCGGCGGAAGTTGCTTATCGTCCTTGAAATGCCTCGCTGGATTGAAGAAACGTCCCTGATCCTTTACGTAGTAGGAACGGTCGAAGCCGTTCTCGACCGGCATTCCGTCGATATGCCATTTGCCGGTGTGATAGGAACGGTAGCCGACCGGAGCGAGTAGCTCGGGGAGTAGTTTCGCCCAATCCGGACGAATGCCGGTATTGCCCCCACCGGAAGGAATACCGGGCAAATTATCACGGCGGATTTGCTGCGCGTAGAACCCGGTCAACAGCGCCCCACGCGTCGGCCAGCAGCGGGCCGTGTTGTAAAACTGGGTGAAGCGCAGTCCGTTCTCGGCCAGCGAGTCGAGATTCGGCGTCGCAATTTCCCCGCCATAGCAGCCGAGATCAGAAAAGCCGAGATCGTCCGCTAGAATTAAGAGAATGTTAGGTTTGGGCGCTTCGGCGGCGGCGAAGAAAGGAATAGCCGCAAAGAGGCACAGAAGGCGCAAAAAGAGGGGGATAGGCATGACTTAACAGGGTTAAATCAGTGATCTAACAGGGTCAGGTCGGGGGGTGCAAGAGCCGATCGCCGTTTCAGGCTTGAGGGGCAAGCTCCGCCTTGCCCGCCGAATTATTTTCAGGCTGTTTTTTGAAAGCGGTCTACGGCCGAAGGTAGGGGGCGAATCTGGAGGCGATAGAACCGTCACGGGCAAGGCGGAGCTTGCCCCTCCATTGCCCCGTTTCCTCAGAACTTTACATCCACGCGTTCGCGTTCGGAATCGTCCGACACTTCGAACATCGTGGCAGGCACAAAGTTGAACATGTTTCCGATGAAGTTCGACGGGAACATCTCCAGCTTGTTATTGAAGTGCATCACGGCGTCGTTGTAAGACTGCCGGGCGAAAGCGACTTTGGACTCAGTCGAGGTCAGCTCCTCTTGCAGCTGGAGCATGTTCTGATTGCTGCGGAGTTCGGGGTAATTTTCGGAAAGCGCGAACAAACGACCGAGGGCGCCGCCAAGACCGGACTCGGCACTGGCTAGATTCTGCATCGACGATTCATCTCCCGGCACGGCACTTTCACATGCGCTGGTGGCGGCGTTGCGGGCCTGGATGACAGCTTCGAGAGTTTCCCGCTCGTGCGTCATGTATGACTTCACGGTCTCGACCAGATTCGGAATGAGGTCGTAGCGACGCTTTAACTGCACATCGATCTGAGCGAAGGCGTTCTTGTAGCGGTTACGGAGTTTCACGAGTCCGTTATATAGACCGATCACAAAGATGACGGGCAAAACTAGAATCGCGACGACGACGAGGATGATGGTGAGGGCGGTCATTGTTTACTGTTAAGATTACGAGGCTCGATAGCGGAATACGAATCCCAAGATGCAAAATATTGCCGGGAACGGCGATTACAATCGGCTTCCGATTTTCGATTTGAACGGATGTGTCCGTCTGATAGTCGAAAAACTTTATCGACGCAGGTGTTGTATTTTTTTAATTTTTGTGGAATATTTATAAAAGTTAAAGATCTTTCATTGCGCGACGGATCGTTTTCTAAACTCTCATGGATATTCTCTCAGGAATCGATCTGGTGGCCGGAATCCCGGTGGCCGAACTTCCGGTAGTTGGGGCCCCTCTGATTTCCAGTATCCAGACCGCTCTCCAAGAGCCGATTTTTCCCGGAAAAGTGATCGTCTGGCTACTCTTCATGTTGTCGATCGTAAGTTGGGTGATGATCATCTCCAAGTCATTGCATTTGGCAAAGCAAAAGCGGGTGGACAAGGACTTTGGAGCGAGACTACGCGAATCACGAACAACGCTGGAAGTCTTTGAGGAAGGCTGGGACGACGGCGCATCCTTGAAGCATTTGATCTATGTCTCTGGCTCGCGAGAGGCGGCGTTCCATTTGCTTGGATCGCGGGAACCGCAGGACGGGATGATCCGTCGCCTTCGCCGGGCCCCCAAACTAACAGCTCGTCAGCTCGACTTTCTCAATCTCGCTTTTCGCTCGGGCTACCGCACGGCAATGCTGCGGCTATCGTCCGGTATTGCCGGTTTTCGGTTCGTCGCCGTCGCAGCGCTTCTTTTTGGCACTATCGGCATGGTATGGACACTGATGACTGCCTTCGATAGTGCGGCAGAATTCGCAGAATTCGCGCCCGCCGTGGGTGCTGCGCTGGGATTCTTAGCGATCGCATTACTGGTCGCCAGCCCGGCGATTCTGGCACGGATCGCGTTCGACATTCACATCCGCCGCCGCAAGGTCGAGTTAACCAAATTCCGCGACGACATCGCCCGCCTCTTCGAACGCAGCTATGCGGCCACTGCAGGAGTCGGGAGTACGATCCGCGCGGAAAGCATTCGTCCTGAAAGTATTCACTCGGAAATCCACTCTGAAGCCAAACACCAGGAGGAGACTTTTCGCCCGGAAGCGCAAGCCCGTCACACCGACGAAACAGTGAAAGCAGATACTGCTTCCGAAGAGTCGTCTACGGATGACGAGCCGAAGAAAAAATTTCATTCCATCCGTGATCGTCTCCTGAGAGGGCCGGACGATGTCGATGACGCGGAGGAGCAAATCAATCCGATTGCTCAGCAGGCGGCGACGTTGCGGGTGCGGTGAAACTACAAGTCATGAAGTTTTCTTTCCAAATGGTATTCATAGCGTTCGTGGTGACATTGGCGCACCTGGTCGCTCTGGCCGCGCTCTCACCTGTCGGCAGCGAGTTCTCACGCAGTTCCTCGACCGCAGAAGTTAAGACAACAGTGGAGCCAACTTCTGTGACGTTTCCTGTGGCGAACGAGATTCCGTTGACGGCGACACTCGAGCAACCGGATATAGTGAAAACGGAGAAAGCAGAGCCAGAAGCCGTGTCGATCCCGCGCGCAGAACGTATTTCATCACCTAAACCAGCTGAGCTGGTGGAAGTATCGCTAAAAAAGTCGGAATCTCTTCCGCAGGCCCCAGCTCCTCAACCTGAGGCGTCCGGACCTCATCAGGTTCGGCAGATCTCACCGAAGCCTCGCTCTTGATTCACGGGCATTCCCGAAATCTTTGCTTTTCCTTTGATTGCCGCATAGTTCAGGCGGACGTAATATCGTTGCGTCGCCTCCATGAATCTTCCGAACAAGCTCACCGTCGCCCGCCTCGTTCTCACGTTCGTGTTCGTCGGGCTACTGACTGTTGAGGGCTCTGGCTTCACGAAAACCCTTTCATTGCTGGTATTCTCCGTTGCGGCGTTCACTGACTTCCTCGACGGCCATCTCGCACGGAAGCACGGCTTGATCACCAATTTCGGCAAGTTAATGGACCCGCTTGCCGACAAGGTATTGATGTGTGCCGGCTTCGTGATGCTGACCGAGCTAGGTCTGATCCCGGCCTGGATCGTAATTTTGATCCTGTCCCGCGAGTTTCTCGTAACCGGGCTGCGACTTGTGGCCTCGGCGGAAGGAATGGTGTTGGCAGCAGAAAATCTTGGGAAATACAAGACGACAGCACAAATCGTCACGGTGATCTATTTCCTACTTTTGCTGTCCTCGTCTGAGGTGGCCTTCGGTTGGCTCAAACCATTCTTCGACGCCTTCTACTTCGGGCCGGATCATTTCGGAGTCCTACTGATCTGGATCAGCCTGATCCTGACCCTCTGGTCGGGATTCAGCTACGTGTGGAAAAACCGGAAGTTGCTGGCGGATTGTTGAGGCGCGGCAACGTTCACCCGGCAGTGTTTCTCGACACTAACCCGGACTGTTCCAAAGGCGCACGTTACAAGGCCGTCCTTCGTTCACGCGGCGAAAAAGGTTTGCTGGCTCTCAAGTCCCCGGACGGGACTGCACTGGTCTCTGATCGCGGACAAGCCAGTCATCACCGATGGCGCCTTCGACACCCAAAAATTTCGCCTTCCGGGATCCGGTGACAAAGAAATTTCCGCCGCCAAGAATCACATTCCGATTTTAGAAGCAAAATCGATGCAGGATCGTATGCATTGTCGTCGAATCGCTGCGAAATCGGGCGGTCAGCCGGGCCTGTTGATCGAGTCACTGCTTGTTTCCTTCGCTTGGTTTTTCTATAGTGCGTTCGATGAGAAAACGCATCGTTGGTTTTGCCGTTGTATCGGCTTCGATAGTCATCTCGTCGGTTTTTTGTGCAGATGAGCCCGAAGTTGAGGCGGTGCCACTTATACCGATCAGCACGGTTTCCTCTGATGAAACCAATCGGACCGGAGAATACGGATCGTGGCTTGATTCGTACGCCGAAGTCGAGTTTGGCGAAGGCGATAAACATCCTGACATTTCCAAACAGGCCGCCGTGTGGACGTCCGAAAATGAAGTGGAGATTATCACCACGATCCCTTTTGTCGAATACAACGCTGAGTTGGTCTTTGCAGACGAGAGCGGTGCGTTTTCGGGAAGTTGGTGCGAGGGAAGCGTCAGATTCGCGTCGATAGTGCTGCCCGAATCAGATGGGGAAGGTCGTTTGCTGGACCGCTGGAAGGTTCCTCTCCATGGCCTCGATGGTGAGCTGTTGGTCGGCACGGAGCGGGATGAATGTCTGGACTTACTCCGCCGTTTTTCTCTTTTCACCGCCGACGGGGAAGGCCCGTCGAGGGCCAACTTCCGCGAGCAAGTTTTGACGACTTCCGTGATGGCTTTGCTCGAAATTTCCAAAGCCGAAACGGACTGGGAGGAGGAGAGCTTCCAATGTTTTCAAAGGGGGAATTGGGTCTACTCGCATTGCGCCAGAGGCGAGCGAAATGGATCGGCGATTCTGGGAGATGCCGAATTATTCTTCTGGCACAAGTCTCCAGTCCGGTTGCATTGGGATTTGTATGGCAAAGGCGAGCGGACAACGGAGCCGATTTCGCCTGAAGTGGGGGAAGAGTTTCGCAGTGGTGGGACTGCTTTGCGTGTGATCGCGGTGGAACCGGGAATCTTCGTGAGCACTGATGTGGACGAGGTAAAAGGGAAGCGAACCAAGATTTCGTATCGGCGGAAAAAAGACAGCAACGGATGGACCTGCTTTCTTGCGGGAAATCAGGCGGGTTCGAAAGTTCGGAGAGTGGAGATGCTCGGGAGCGACGGCGAATGGCGCGAAACGGCTGCTGCGTGCGAAGATTTCGGAGTCATCGTGGTGGATTTGCCGTCTGCGGAGAGTCGCGAAGAGTTGCCCGAAATCCGGATCGTATGGACGCCGAAGCGGCTACGGGTCGTGGCGGACATTCCGGCAATTGGCGGGGGACTATCGGAGAATGATGGGATCTCCACCTACAACGAGATCGTAATGGAGTTTCATGGGCAGCCTATCTGGCCTAGCAAGATTCCTTGGAATCTTGCTAATCTGCTTGGGTTCCGGATAGACCATGGAGAGCACTGGGATTCGCAGAATCGCGATGCCTCGGTCTCGACCGAACCGGGGAAAACTTACCGCATCGCTGATATTGTAGCGATGTGGAACGCGTCAAATCCGGGGTTTGTTTTGCGGCTGGACGCGGAAGAGAAGACTATCAGGATCGAGAAGGACGGTTGATCTTAGCGGAGAAGATTAGTACGTGCCTCACGGATTCTCAGAATTTGGATTCGCGATGGACAGTAAATCAAAAAACGAATCAGCAGCGGCACCTTTCGGATCCCTTTCGGAATCCATAAGATGGTGTGGCTCGCACGTATTGAATTTCCCACTGTCCAGTTGAAGATGGCAAAGACACTTTTTCACCCTTCCGCCGAGCTCACGGACTCGACAGCATCGTCTTTGTCGCCGCTATCTTCTACATCCTGTGCTTTGAAGGTGAGGAATTTATCGCCCTTCTTGTGCGTAACTTTGACCAGCTGACCGGGACTCACGTCGCCGCGCAACAGATGCTCGGCGAGCGGGTCTTCGATGTGACGCTCGACGGCACGTCGCATCGGACGCGCGCCGTAGTTGGGATCGTAGCCGGCTTCGATGAGGAACTCTTTCGACTTCTTGTCGAGCTTCAGGATGATGTCTTTCTCGGCGAGACGCTTCAACACATTGCCGATCTCAAGATCGACGATCTGGATGAGATTTTCGCGGTCGAGAACGTGGAAGACGATCTTCTCGTCGAGGCGGTTGAGAAACTCGGGCTTGAAGGCGTCTTTGGCCTTCTCGAGAATCTTGTCCTTCATGTTCTCGTAGTTCTCGTCGCCACCACCCATCGAGCCAAAGCCAACGGTAACCTGACTCTTGATGACGTCGGCTCCGACGTTGGTCGTCAGGATGATGATGGTGTTCCGGAAATCAATCTTGCGGCCGAGGCTGTCGGTGATCATGCCTTCCTCCAGAATCTGAAGAAGCAGGTTCATCACATCCGGGTGAGCTTTCTCGACTTCGTCGAAAAGAACTACTGAGTATGGGCGGCGACGGACGGCCTCGGAAAGCTGGCCACCCTCTTCGTAGCCGACATAGCCGGGAGGCGAACCGATGAGACGGCTGCTCGTAAATTTCTCCATGTACTCGGACATGTCGATCTGGATGAGCGCTTCCGGATCGCCGAACATGAACTCCGCGAGGTTGCGGGCGAGGTAGGTTTTACCAACCCCGGTGGGGCCGAGAAAAATGAATGAGCCAATGGGGCGACGCGGATCCTTGAGATCGGCGCGGCTACGGCGGAGTGCTTTGGAAATCGCGATGACGGCTTCGTCTTGCCCAATGACGCGGGTCTTGAGCTCGTCCTCCATCTTGAGAAGCTTCTCGGTTTCCTTTTCCTCCATCCGCTGGAGAGGGACTCCCGTCCACTTGGCGACGACGGACATGATGTCGTCTTCCTCGACCACGACAATTTTCTCTTCGTTGGTGGAGCGCCATTCTTCGAGAATTTCCTCCATCTCGTGACGCTTGTTCTTCTCCTGATCGCGGAGAGCCGCCGCATTTTCGAAGTCCTGGTCTTTAATCGCGGCCTCCTTCTCAACCACGATTTCATCGATGGCGAGCTCAAGGTCTTTGATTAAAGGCGGACGTGTCATCGAGGTGATGCGCGAGCGAGCCCCGGCCTCGTCGAGAATATCGATGGCTTTATCAGGAAGGAATCGTCCGGTCAGGTAGCGGGCGGAGAGACGCACGCATGCCTCGATGGCGTCATCGGTATAGTCGGCCTTGTGGTGGGCTTCATATTTCGACTGGAGTCCCTGGAGAATCAGGATGGCGTCATCGACGCTGGGCTCCTCGACTTTTACCTGCTGGAAGCGGCGCTCAAGAGCAGCGTCTTTCTCGATGAACTTCCGGTATTCGTTCATCGTGGTCGCTCCGATACACTGGAGTTCGCCACGGCTGAGGGCCGGCTTGATGATGTTCGACGCGTCCATGGCGCCCTCGGCGGAGCCTGCTCCGACAATCGTGTGCAGCTCGTCAATGAAAAGGATGACGTTCTTGGAACGCTTGATCTCGTCCATGACGGCCTTGATCCGCTCTTCGAACTGACCGCGATATTTCGTACCTGCGACCATGAGAGCGAGGTCGAGGGTGATGACCTTCTTGTCGCGAAGTAGTTCAGGGACGTTGCCGCACGCAATTTCCTGAGCGAGGCCTTCAGCAATCGCTGTTTTTCCGACACCGGCCTCGCCGATGAGGACAGGGTTGTTCTTGGTACGACGACAGAGAATCTGAATGACACGCTCAATCTCGGGGGCGCGTCCGATCACAGGATCGAGTCCAGCCTGATGTGCGAGTTCGGTAAGGTCGCGACCGAATGCCTTGAGGGCGGGTGTTTTGCCTTCCTTGCGACCACCGGCGCCGCCCATGTCCTCAAACTCGCCTTCCTCATCTTCGAGGTTGCCGGCGAAATTCGGATCGAGTTCGCGGAGGATCTCGTTGCGGGTGCGCTCGATATCGACTTCAAGATTTTTCAATACACGGGCTGCAACGCCGTCGCCTTCGCGCAACAGACCAAGCAATATGTGCTCTGTGCCAACGTAACTGTGATTGAGCGCCTTGGCTTCCTTCCCGGCAAGGGCGAGGACTTTTTTGACACGCGGCGTGTAGGGAATGTTCCCGACCATCTTGGTCTCTGGACCGCCGCCGACTTGTTTCTCAACTTCCTGGCGGACGGTCTCGAGGTCGAGGTTCATCTTTTGCAAGACGTTGACCGCGACCCCCTGTCCAAGTTTGATCAGGCCGAGAAGCAAGTGCTCGGTCCCAACGTAATTGTGATTAAAACGGTCCGCCTCTTTTCTGGCTAAAGCGAGGACCTGCTGTGCGCGGGGGGTGAAATTATTCATCGTCGTTGTCCCTTTCAGTCAATATAGAGCTAAAATCAGGGGGCGTCAGCCGATTTAAGCTAGTTCGGATAATATCAGCACGCAAAATGTCCCGTTCTTCCGGGGTTAATTTCCGTTTTGCCGAAATTTGGAGATGAGCTGGCTGAATCTCAGTCAGCAAAACGTTGATTGTCTCGCGTTCTTCTTCGGGAATAAACCCGAGATCGCAACCGAGTCGGATCATGGAGACGTAGTTGAGCGCCTCTTTCGAAGTGATAATGTGCGAATACTTCAGAACCGCATAAGCCCGACCGATCTGATCCTGCATCATGGTTGGACGATCCTCGAGAATCTTCATACGGGCGTTTTTCTCGTTGTCGATCAGCTGAGAAATAACTCGATCGAGTTGGCCGATGATTTCCTCCTCCTTCGTGCCGAGCGTGTTCTGGTTGGAGATTTGAAAAAGGTTAGCCAACGCCTCGGTCCCTTCCCCATAAAGACCCCGGACAGCGAGACCGATCTTGTTGGCACCCTGGATGGTCTGATTTATCTGCTCGCTAAGAACAAGCCCGGGCAAATGTAACATTGCTGATGCCCGCATCCCCGTTCCCAGATTGGTCGGGCAGGCCGTGAGGTAGCCGTACTTGTGGTCGAACGCGTAGGGCAAATCGACCTCCAGGGTCGAATCAATCTGATCCAGTGTGCGATAGGCCGCCATCAGCTGCAAACCTGGGCGGATTGCCTGCATCCGGAGGTGGTCCTCCTCGTTGATCATGACGCTAACAGTCTGCATTCTATTCATGACGGTCCCGCAGCCGGGACCTTTCGCCGCATGTTCGCGACTGATGAGATGCCGCTCCACGAGAACCTGCTTCTCGATGGCCGAGAGCTTAGTCATTTCCTCGGAATAGGAGTCCTTCATATCGGGCAGCGCCTCGAGAGAAGGCTGAATTTCCTCCATAAGCGCCAGGCGGTCTTCCTTGCGGGCCCATCCCGGGAAAGGATGGCCAAGAAGATTACGGGCGAGACGAATGCGGCTCGTGATGACGATGTCATTCTCCGGGCCGGGAGTCCGCATCCATTCTGCGGGTTGTTTGAGCAAGGTTGAAAATCGCATAGCCACCGGTCCTATTGAAATTTGTTGTGAGAAGCACAAGGCGTGCCGTCCTTTATCGTTACGTTACGAGTCTCCCAATTGGGATTCGAGTTGCGAAATTTCATCGCGCAGACGGGCCGCCTCTTCGTAGTCCTCGTTGTCTACAGAGTTTGACAGCGCTTTCTTCAATTCGCTCAATTTGTCCAACGGACTCGGATCCATGGGTTCTTCCGGCGAATCTTCTACTTCCCGATCCGGAAGATCAGGGAACGTCGCAGGAATTTTACCGACGTGCTGGGTGTGCTTGTGCATCGCCTCAAGAAGTCCCTCCAGTCCTTCGTCAAACACGTGGTAGCACTCGGCACATCCGAAGCGACCGGTCTTTTTAAAGTCCGTCTGCGAAAAGCCGCAATTACTACAGATGAGATCGTCGGTCGCCACAGCCGTCGCCGTCTGGGATTGCTCACCCATTCCTTCGAGCATGTCCGCGAGAGCAAATCCCGTTGGATCCGTCACGCCTTTGTCGTCGGCACAGTTTTTACAGAGGTTCACTTTCTGCAGCTTGCCGTCCGCAACCTGGCTGAAAAAAATGGTGGCCGTCTCGGTCTGACAAACGTCGCAATTCATGTATTCCGTGCAATCGCATCCGGGGAGTTTTTCCCGAAACAGTGCGATTATGGATATTTTACGACAGTAGGAGGCTATTGAAAAACCCTGAAATGAAAAATCTGAAATCTTTCCGGTTTTGAGTTTGCCGCTTCGCCGGAATAAATGTTGAACCGACCTTGCAGGCGGCGGCCTTTTGTCCGTTTGCTGCATTGCTCTCTCGGCCGCAGGGGAAACCCCGCTCCATCGTCGTGCCGGTATCCGGCGTAGCTCGTCTACGCAACAAAATCACTCGCAGTTTTTGATTCCCGGCTTTTCCAACTGACTCCTCTCCAATTTAGTAAATCGGCGCACCCGTAGTTTCCACGAGACTACGGAAATCGGCCATCAGCCGCTTAGTTACCGGGCCGGCTTTTCCGTCGCCGATTTTACGTTTGTCGTACTCGGAGACAGGCACCACTTCGGCAGCCGTTCCGGTCAGGAACAACTCGTCCGCCGTGTAGAGATCGTATCGGGTCATCTCGATCTCTTTCAGAGGAAGACCCGTCTTTTCCACCAACTCCATCACGACTTGGCGAGTGATCCCGTAGAGCGAACCGGATGCCACTGTCGGGGTGAAAACGGTGCCGTCTTTTACGATAAAAATGTTGTCGCCCGTGCACTCGGCCACATAACCCTCGGCATTGAGCATCACACCCTCCTCTGCCCCTGCAGCCATGGCCTCCACCTTCGCCATGATGTTGCTGAGATAGTTGAGAGACTTCACTGCAGGCGAGAGAGTGTCGTGCCGTGGACGGCGTGTCGAACAAGTCGCGAGGATGAGTCCTTTCTCGTAAGTATCTGCAGGATAAAGAGTAATGGTCGATGCAATCACAATCACGGACGCCTTCTCGCAACGATAAGGGCTGATCCCCAAGGTGCCCGCGCCACGTGTCACGATCAGACGCACATAACCGTCGTGAAGATCATTCTTCGCAATCGTGTCGATGACCGCGCGGGTCATTTCCTCACGTGTCAGGGGAATCGTGAGCAGGATCGCTTTGGCCGAGTCATAGAGTCGGTCGATGTGATTTTCCAGGCGGAAAACCCGGTCGTTGTAAAAACGAATCCCCTCGAAAATGCCATCCCCGTATAACAATCCGTGATCAAAGACAGAAATCTTCGCCTCTCCTTCAGGGAAGAAATCACCGTCGATGTAAACTTGCATTGGCTCGGCAATCATAATTTCGGGTAGCTACTGTGCCAAATCGCGCCACGAAAGCAAGCGATTGGCGGGAAGGATTCTATCCAAAATAGCGCTGCACTTTCTGCATGGCGCTGATCAGGGCTTCGACATCGGCCTCATTGTTGTAAAAAGCGAACGATGCTCGAGCCGTGGCGGGCACCCCGAGATAATCCATCAATGGTTGCGCGCAGTGATGCCCCACGCGGATGGCGACGCCTTCTGTGTCCAGAATCGTTCCCACGTCGTGCGGGTGAGCGGGGCCGTAGAGATACGAAACAATGGCCGCCTTCCCCGGAGCCGTTCCAAAGATGCGCGTGCCTTCGAGCTTTAGTAATTCTTCCGTCGCATGTTCCGCCAGGGCCGTCTCGTGGTCATGGGCCGCGGCCCAGTCGATTGTGCCCATGTAGCGAAATGCCTCCGCCAAACCGATCGCGCCGGAGATATTCGGCGTGCCGGCTTCGAAGCGCTCGGGAACGTCGCGGAACGTCGTTCCCGAGATCGCGACACGCTCGATCATGTCTCCGCCACTTTGGTAGGGAGGAAAGGCGTTGAGCATTGCCTTCGAACCGGTCACGATACCGATTCCGTCCGGACCAAAGACCTTGTGACCGGAAAACACATAGAAATCTGCATCCAACTCGCCGAGATCGACCGGCCCGTGGGGCAGAGCCTGAGCCCCATCGACCAGCGTCCGTACGCCGCGCTCCTTCGCGAAAGCGACCATTTCCCGCACAGGATTCACCGTGCCGAGAACATTCGAGATATGGGTAAATGCCGCGAGGCGAGTCTTATCGTCGAACTGAGCCTTCCATTCCTCCAGGTCGAGCTCGCCATTGTCCCGCAGGCCGACGAATTTCAGCTCCAGGCCACGCTTTTCCGCAAGAATCTGCCAAGGGACGAAGTTCGCGTGGTGCTCCATCACCGTCAGCACAATTCCGTCGCCTTCGTTCAGCTCACTCTCCAACCCATGTGTCACCAGGTTGATCCCCTCGGTCGCGCCGCGCACGAAGATCGCCTCGTGAGTATCCGGTAAATGCAGCGCGGTCTTGATTTCCTCCCGCGCATTTTCATAGGCATCAGTCGCCTGACGGCTCAAAAAGTGCACTCCGCGGTGAATGTTCGCATTTTCTTCCGCGTAAAAGCGCCGCATCGACTCGATCACACACGCCGGCTTCTGTGCAGTCGCTCCGCTGTCGAGATACGTTAGTGGTTTACCGTCAACTTCCCGGGAGAGAATGGGGAAATCGGCGCGGACCTTTTCTGGATCGAAAGATGGCATCTAAAGACTATACGCCGAAGAACAGGCTCCGGAAAAAATCGATTTCCCGTTTTGGTGTTTTTACGCCAGTCTCTAGTTTCGCCTTCGAGCACGAATGTATCAAACTATCGTCAGTATTTCCGGACGAGCCGGAACCGGAATCAGTCGCCCCTTCTTTTGCGAGACGGAAGATGGCAACTTCCATTATTTGAAGCGCGACAATATCTCGCACGACCAACTCGTCATCGAATACCTCGTCAGCCGACTAGCGGAGGAGTGTGGCCTTCCAGTCGCTCCGGTCTCTATCGTCGAAATTCCCTCCGATCTGACCCGCTATGCAGTCGTCGAGCGCGCTGACGAATTTTGCCCCGGCTCTGCTTTCGCCTCGCAACGCATCCCTTTTGCCGACGATCTGCGCATCTCCCATCTCCGCCAGATTCCCGAAGAAACAAAAATGCGCTGCCTGCTGTTCGATTGGTGGACGCGCAATCCCGACCGCCGGCTCGACATCCTCGGCGGCGACCCGAATATTCTCTGGGACCCCGGCGCCCAGTCGATTTCCCTAATTGATCACGACAACTGCCTCGATCCCGAATTCGATCCGGTCGAGTTCCGCAACGAACACGTCTTCCGCGATTCGCGCCCGTTCCTTGAAACACGTTTCTTTGAAAAATGGCGGACGAAATTCGAGTCCTCTATCTATAATCTCGGCCAGATCTGGGACGAAATTCCGCAAGATTGGCTATTGGATAAGACCGGGACCACACGCATTTCCTTTACTCAGCAGGAAGTCGAATCCCAGTTGATCAAACCCGAACTCGCCGCCGACGCCTTACTTCCCGGAGCATGAATCTCGTTCTCAACTACGCCGCCGTCGGATTCCGCCCCTATCGCGAGATGGGCGAGTTCGTCAACGTCGGCATCGTCGCAGTCGAGGCGAAAAGCCGCTTCCTCAGCTACCGACTCATCTCGCCACAGCGGACCAAACGCATCTCTGCGTGCTTTCCTGAACTCGATCTCGCCATCTATCGCGAGGGACTTCGGCGTCTTGAGAACGAGCTCTCCGCGCTCTCCATCGAGACGAATTCCTTTTCCGACGACAAGCGCCAAGCCGGCCAAAGCCACCCCGCTCAGGGCGATCTCTTCATCCAGGAAGGCGACATCGATCTCTTTCGCCGACTCACTTCGAGCCAGGCATCACCGTTTTTCTACGCTGTCAAAGGCACCCGTCTCGCCAACGACGCTGAAGTCTGCCTCGACGAGCTCTATCGGCGCCATGTAGAACATTGGAACCTCGCTCCCGTCGACTACGAGGAGAAAAAACTCGTCCGCGCCATTCGCAAACTATTGCGCGCCCACCGGATCGAACGCCTCTATCGCGAAGCTCCCTGGGTCGGCACGAAGGCTTATCATGTCGGCATTCCGCTCGCCTTCACACCACGCGGGGCAGAGCTTCCCCAAAAAGCGATCAAGCCGCTCAATCTCGCCCGTTCCACCCCGACCCGGATTTACACCCACGGCGACGAATGGATCGCCAAGGTGCAGCGACTCGCCCGCCTCTCATGCCTGCCTGAATCGTTCCTCTTCGTGGTGAAAAAACCAGAAGATCCTGAAGGACGGAAAGCAGCTGACGAAATTTGCGAAGGCCTCATCGGCGTCGGAGTGGAAGTCGTCGAGGTCGGTGACGATAATGCCATTCTCGACTTCGCCAGGATCAGCGAGGACGCGAAGCTTGAATTGAAAAACTAAGCCGGAGTCCGCTCCCGCAGATTCAGTTCCAAAATCGCGTC
>Ga0222633_1000547_pt1 | contig 31851 bp, 38 predicted proteins | sample AntAcemetageno48_FD_179816 | JGI IMG/M metagenome (GOLD analysis project Ga0222633, IMG submission 179816) | Saline water microbial communities from Ace Lake, Antarctica - #48 | ecosystem: Environmental > Aquatic > Non-marine Saline and Alkaline > Saline | place: Antarctica: Ace Lake | collected...
TCATTGTGGCCTCCCTTTTGTGTTTACGGTTTCAAATTCGACTACCCACACCCATGGATTCTCTTCCCACCCGAATCCACGTTTTTGGTTGATGGAATCACATAGATGTCTGAATGACTCTTTTACCGTCCCTGCTGCCTGTGTAAGTTCTGCTGAGATAACCGGTACTGGGTCAGCTTTGTATGTAACTAAATCAGAATCTCTACATCCCTCCATAACCGCGTCACTCTCTGAAATGTCCTGTACCCTCTCCACCCGGACGCCTTTTACTCTGATCCATATTCGAGCAGCTTCTTTTGGCATATGAATACTGGGCTTCCATGGTTCGTCTATAGGGTTACCGTCTTTCTCGGCAGTAGCTTTATATTCGTATGGGAATCCTGTTGGAAAGTTGTGCCTTTTCGGGCTCCATGTTTCCCTCACATATAGAAGATCTCCGGGCTTTCCGTATGGGCATTTCATATAATCATAATACTGGTCAACACACGTTGGGACGCCACGAATTACATCCCACCAAACCTCAGATACACCCTCTTTTGGGTTTTCCACGTGAACAAATTTGGCTTCATGTATCCATTCAAAGCCCTTTACTCTAATCACACGCCTCGTCTGTGTTTTCCTGGCCTCAAGAATTGCCCTCACCATTTCGGTGTTGAATATGATTGGTTTTTCAAATTGTTTCATATCAGTTATGTGTTGGATTAATCTTACCGGTCACCGGATCGTCAGTACCCGACTCCCATCGAAGTAGCGTCGATCGCAGAGCTTCAATCATATCCTCTCGCTTAGCGTTGGATATGTAGTTCACCCGGTCTTTTCCTTCCTGCGGATTAAACGGGAAAATCAAAAGTGCGAATCCTGTCCTCTCGCCAATAGCCTCCTCGAGGATATCCCCAACTGCCCCGGCAAGTGTTTTTAGAAATTCTTCTGTTTCTTTTTGAGTCATTGTGCTTGTATTTTATCGTCTTTATATGTTTGCATAATTGATATTTTTATTAATTATGATTAGTCTCAAAAGCCACATAGCCGCCCTGCTTTGCTAGCATATACCGCCGGGCAACCACATCCGTTTTCTTCATCCGCATTATCATCTCGATCTCGGCGCGCCTTTCAACCGCCTCAGCGTCTAATCTCATTCGAGTAGACCCAACGGCCAGGATCCAGATGATTCCCGTCCAGATCACAAATAGTGCTATCAGTAGTATGTAGTTCATGGCCTTATTGCTTTAGTTGTTATTAAAAACCGTACACCAATTTGATCGCGTCCCTTACATGCTGGTTCGTGCTCTTTGTTATGCCTGTATAGACTTTCAGCTGCTTGGCGTCCCATTTTGATGATGTGGGTTTGATAGCCCGGCACTCAATGCCATTTTGTTCGCAATACTCAATCAGAAGCTGGCCTTCACGCTTATTACTTCCAACATTCTGACCGATTTTCAGCATCGTCCGATCGCGCTTATCCCCGCGTACTTTGAGGTCTCGATGGAATACGGGCTTATTTTTAGATGGGTCTTCAATGACCACTGTGATAGGTACAATCCATTGCTGAATCTCTTCAATGGCTCCCCAGAAGTCGGTTGTATGAAATACAATGTCTTTACCGTCCCACACTGCCAGTCCGGTTGTAACCCCGGGATCGATGCCTATATAGATTTTCTGTCTATTCCCCATCCTTACCCCAACCTTGAAATAGATATGCTCGCAGAGCCTCATAGATGATCGGCGCAAAGGGGTTGACAATAATGACAGCGATTATGATTAGTAGAATTTGAGTGTTGGTCATAAGAGCGTTGTGGTTTATTTAAGCGTTTAGTAATCTTTTACAGTTGGCTCACCAGGTGCAAATCGTTGCAGATTCTGGTGATATTTTTTGTTTTGATGTTCAAGTTCTTCAATCCGCAGCCTGAGCCGGATGTTCTCCTTTCGCTCAGCGGCGATCTCATTTTCAAGTTCCTCCACTTTATCGTGTAAGTAGATATCAGCATGTTTATTTGTTGTTTCCATTGTTAATAATTAAGGAGAAGTCGAATCCACACTCTAGCGTAAAGCTATGTCCGGGAATCGCCTTTCGGGAGCCGTGCTTTTTTCATGCCCGTCGACTTCATTTCAATCTGTCAAATAATCCCTTCCCGGTATCTCATCCCCGGGGAGGGTAATCATCTTATTCTTGCTCAGAGATAGATGGCTTGCTTTGGGGTAAAAAATCTGTATCTGTATACACCGGCACCCCTGTAGCTTCCTGTAATTGTTTTATGAATTGAGTTTCATTGCTGTTTTGGTCCGATAGATGGAGCAACCAAATTTCTTTCGTTTTCGACAGATCACTACTTTTCAAGAAGGCGATCAGATTCTCGATGCTCATGTGCGATCGTCTCACGCGGTCTTTTAAAGTCTCCTTGTACCCGCTGTAATCGAGGATATCCCCCGCATAATTCGCCTCCAAAAGCCAGTGGGTTACGCCCGTAAAATCATAGTTGATCGCCGGCATATCCACCGAGTAGACAATTTTCGCGCCAGTGGCCTTAGATTCAATCAGATACCCAACCGACTCGGGCGTGTCATGATCAACCTGGAACGGAACCACAATCCAGTTCTCGGTCTCAAAGCGAATCTCCGATCTGACGAAGTACATCCCGCGCACTGGGGCGTCCATTCTCATTTCCCGCCATTCTCCCCAACTCATGTACACGGGGACACCCCTTCTTACCAGTTCAGGAACCGCCAGGCAGTGGTCCAAATGATGGTGTGTGATAAGCGCCGCCTCGACCTCGCCCATATCCGTTGACCGGCGGATCTTATTATACCTCAGTCCGGCGTCCAGCAGCAGAGAGCTTGTGCCGTCGTTGATTACGACACAATTTCCCTTTGAGCTCGAGGCGATGATATGTACGTTCAGGTTTTTCATGCGCCTTCAAATACTGTTCCTTTTGCCAGTTCGTCGTCGGAAACAATAGAGCCGTCTTTCACCTCTTCTGAGTCAATATCGCTGTAGCTCTGTGGCTTTGAGGTGTCTATTGGCTTACGCCCCTCGGTTAGTTGAGATGGCTTCTGCTCCAAATCGTCTATAAAAAGACTATCCTGACTCTCCACATAGTGAACTGAGCTGTTTGCTTTTTCAGGATCTATTTTCAGGTGGTCAGTGGTTTTAATGACAAGGGTTTTTTTCCTCATTTCCTCGCCCCACTCACCCCAAAAAGCGTTTGACTTGGCTTTGCCCGAGATTTTTTTAAAGTGCTGCTCATTCACGACAACAACCTCATTAAATGCAGGGTCATGGTATGTGATGTATCCAAATCCACCAATAAGTTCACCCCTGTTGAATGGGTTTTTTACCTCAAACTCATAGCTTTCAACCTCTCTGTCTACATTCTTTTTGAGAACCTTGAAATGGTCGGTGTCATAAACAAGCTCGTATCGAATGTCTGTCGGGTGTTTTAAAGCAACTTTCCGCCTGTAATAGTCTTTACCCTCGTAGCCAATCTGCAAATCAAGATCGTACTTGCTGTTTTTCGAGTTCCAATATGGAATCGGGTGAATATGGTTTGGGATAAGCGCGTCAAGGCCAAGGCGTACCCTGTGAACACCATCAACGGCCAGCTTTGCCATGTCAATGTTTGCCCAGATGATCGGCTGCCCGCCCTTGTTTTTTGCTATCCTGTTCGCCTCAAAATCATTGAGGGCGATATCGGTCTTCACAAACAGATTCTGAACCAGTCGCTGTTGGTGGTCGTCAAGCTCGATCGGCTTGCCAACCAGTGCGGAAAACTCCTTTGTGACCGCGGCCTGGAATCGCTCTGAGTGTGTTGGCTGTCTTTTATCCGGCAAGTTATTGCCGTTCTTTTCTACTTTGTTGTTTTGATTGCTCATATCGTCGTTTTTTGTGTTAAGGTTTCAAAGATCTGCTTGGTGATAATGATATCGTACATGGCGTCGTGGGCTTTCTCCTGGTCAATCTCGATATCCAGTGCCTTAGCGACCTCCATCAGCTTAAAGCTGTTGGGACGCCCGCCGTTTTGCATGAAATGAATGGCGGCCACATTACTTACGTCAATGGCCGGCCAGTAGAACCAGCTTCCAAAGTAGAGGTCTTTATTCCGCTTGAACCACTCCCGTACAAAGTCCTCGTCAAATCGCGCGTTGTAGCCAATGAAATAAAACTTATCCTCCCGGTTGAATTTGTCGACGTACTTGGCCATGGTCTGCGTCAGTTTCAGATAAGACTCATAGGGCTTCGGGTATTCGCGAAGCTGCTCCATGGTCGTTCCCGTTACCTGCAGGGCTTCCTTGGATATCATTTGGCCCGGGAGCGGCGCACTTAATAGATCTACGCGCTCAACCTCCTGGCCGTCTATGACGATAATGCCTGAAAACTGAACCAGTGCGTGAAAAGCCGGACTTAGGCCTGTTGTTTCGGTATCGATGTAAAATTGTTTCATGCTAATACTCCGGCGTATAAATATTCATATTGAGATGCCGGTTCCTTTGAGTCGAAACCATGTCTTTATCACTCAGGCGTGCAATTATCCTGTAGGCACTCCGGATGGTTATCCCCTGAGCCTCCGCGATTTGCTTTATTGTGGCGCCTTTAGGAAACCGGCCGGCCATCCACAGATAAAAAATGATTAGCGAGTTGCTCACACCCGACTCCCGGACTTCTTCAATGACTGTATGAATGTTCGTTACTGTCATTTAGGCCACCGCCATTTCTTTCTCTTCCTGTTCAATCCGGAGCACTTTATCTTTCGGGCTCACAAATAGAGATATTATCTGCAGGTCCGTTTCCGGTAGCTCCGTTACGCTCTCCCGGCCGTCAAGGAGAATCGGGGCAGATTTACCGTAGAAGCTCGAGAGTGTTTTTATTATATCTACACCCGCCTTTATGCGCGCGGCCGTGTTGAGCCCCTCGCTGTAAGGCACCCCGCCAACCATAGGCTCGCAGGTCTCTGTGATCCCATCGTTTACCTGATCCTTAAATAGCCGCCACTCCACGATATCAAAAAGATCATTCACTTTATCGGTGATGTAGTGGGCTTTTGCCTTGTTAAACTCCTCAATCAGGTACAGGGCCTTCTCCGTCTCGTCAAGCTCCTGAGCGTATTTTTTGAGCATGTCCTGTAGCTCCTTATTGCGCGCCCGAAGCTGGCCATTAAACTCATACTGTCGGAGTATCTTTCGGAAATCCTCGGCCTTTGATTGAAGGTCAGCGATCTCACTATTAATACGGTCAACCTCCTGCTTTTTAGAGAGCCGGATTTCATCGATTTTCTTCTGCAGGGCCGCTTGTTTGGAGTCAAACACCTCGGTCGAAAACTCTGGCACTCCATCTTTTTGGCTTTGTAGTTCAGCCTTGGCCTTTTCAAGTGCGGCTTTTCGCTGAACATTCTTTGCCCTGGCCTTCTCTCCACCAGCCGCTCTTTGCTTGAGATCGGCGGTCAGATTGGTAACCATTTTTTGTGCTTCATCAAAATGGGCTTTCAGCTCCTTTAGCCTGGTGGCTTTTTTCTCGTTGAAATCCGACACATACTTATCGTATTGACCGACATGGTCTTCTTTTTCGGGGACCTCCTGATCGCATATCGGGCAGACTTCCGGCCCAGCACTCTCTTTTTTCGGATCGGGCTGTATCTGCTGCTTTGATTCGATATCAGATACTATTTGAGTTGCTTTCTCCTCAGCGTCCTCAACCTCTGATTTAGTCTGAATGTAGGCGCGTGATGCCTCTCGAAATTCTTTCTCAGACTCGTCAACCTTGCTCTCGATACCAGCTACTTTCACTCTGGCCACTTTAAGGGACTCGTCTACCTTATTCCGGTGATCATTACGAGCCTTGGCCTTCTCAGCTTCAATCTGCTGAATCTTGACCTGCAGCTCAGATACTCCGCCGCCGGCATTGACCCGGGATAGCTCTTCACTTTTAGCCTCTATTTTGCCAGTAAGTTCTTCAATAGAAGCCTGTGCCTCTTCGGGCATGATCTCCATGGATACAATCTTTTGGTTGTTCTCGTCGATCCGCGAAGGGATGTTATCGATCTCGTCGTTCAGTTTCTTTTTACGATCGCGCAGGATCTTGATCATAGCCTCCTGAGTTCTGCCATCCAGTAGTTCAGTATAGCCATCAAGCGCCGGATTGTCGGCAATAATATCCTGATCGGTGATATCCCCGCACAGAAGTGAAAGGACTTGCCTTCTGTCTTTCCAGTGCATGGTCTCAGCGAAGTAATTAGGCAGCGTCAACACCTTGAACATCTGAGCCGACATAATCTCCTCAATACGTTCATTATAGTCAGACTGCTTAACCGGCTCTTCATTCCAGTAGTAGTCTGTTTTATGTCCGTCAAGCTGAGACTGTCCGTTACCTCGTTTAGTTACCCACTTCTCTTGATATACCTTTTTAAGCCGTAACTGCCCGCCGTCTTGAAGGGAAAACACCGCCTCAACAGTGGGTTCCATTCCGGGCACTACTTCTCCGGCCGCGTCAACCGGTTTAATCCCGAAGTTCAACGGGCTTTTATCCTGGGTGTCTTTGTCAATAAGAAGCCATGAAACAGCATCGACAATCGATGTTTTTCCCGAGGCGTTCTGCCCGTATACATTAAGACTCTGCCCCTCTGGTTCGACGGCAAGAGACTCGATGCCTTTAAAAGATTGAATGATTAGTTTTTGGATTCTCATAATGCTATATTTTAGTGTGTTAAGGGTATCCTGATTGACTCAGGGTATTTCTTAGAAGCCTGATCTTCGTCGGATCGGGCTTTTTTTATGGTTTGATTTTCTTTCAGGCCACCCCCTCTCTAAATAATTTCAGGTACTTTTCATGGTGGTCCCGGATATAATCGTGCCACTGCAGAATGGTTCGACATCTGGCGTCCCACCGGCTTACCGTAGATCGGGACACGCCAATAAGATCAGCGACCTGTGAGCGCTTCATCGGCCGGTCAATGAGCCTTAAATCACGCTGACGAATTTCCTCTTCGGCAGAGGTAATTCCTTCATTGATGTACTGCCGTAATTTTCGTCTGATTGGTTTCATTGTTGGGTGCATTTCTTGCAATCGAATTGAATTGGTTTAGGCGTTAACCGCTTTTATATTTTTTTCAGATCGATGACGATCAAAAGCCTCATTGCCCTCTTTGATTTTAGAATCAATGGCTTTTGTAAGCCGGGCACTTGTAGTATACCCAAGGCAAACGTCCCGAATTACCTGAATAGAAGTGTCGTTTTCGTTTGCAAATTCCTTGATAGTAAATCCAAGAACGTTGCTTGCTATTTTGAGTTGCGAATACTTGTCAAGTGTCATAATTATGTTATATTTAAGCTGTAATTGTTAAGCGTCTGACATGAATGTATCAAAAGAATTAAACTAAGTCAAATAAACTTTTAGAAAATTATCAAATAAGCGAAAAAACTTTGATACACCTGGGGAGTATGTTCGATTTTTAAGAAAGGAAAAAGGGCTTACTCAGGCTCAATTAGAAGAAAAGGCGGGTTTAACTCCCAAAATTGTGAGTAAATGGGAGACAAACAGACACAGAGTAAGCCATGAATTTAGGGGTGTTTTTGAGACATATTCATAGTAGAAATATACGAAGATTTTCACTCTTTCCGACTCTCTCAAATACCCAACCCATTGTGAAAATTAACCTTCGTTTTCTTTGAGCTAAAATCCAGTGGATTACCGAGAACGGTGTCCGGAAAATGCAGCAGCTGCTGTGGAGTCATTCATAGAAGCAAAGCCTACACCGGCATTAGCCGTCTGCAGAAACTTATCACTCATTTGATTTTGCCGGTCTTTAATTTGACCAATTTCATTATCGATGTCTATTCTTAACCATTAGAATATTCTTTATACATTTTGACTGACTTCTCTATACTCCGCCCACCAAAATAAAATGAATATACGGTTAAAAGTAGGTTCTGATAAACAGGTACATAGGCTTCATTGACGATAAACCCCCAAGCGTTCCCGTCCGCAAAGGATATAATCACAAATATCGTTGACAGAAAAGCGAGAGCAATAGGGCGTATATTCTTACTTAGCCAAGAATCCGACTGCATGTCCAATTCATGCCGTTTGGTAATTTGCTCTTCAAAAAATTCAGCTGTGTCAATTATAGCTAATTGATAAGCGCTTTCAATTTCTTTTTTCTTATCCCGATCGACTACAGCCTTTTCAAGAACGTTTGAAAGGGGTGCTATTAATCGTTTTAATATCGCTCCAATTCCCATAATTACCTCAACATATTCTGTTAATATTAATAGTAAAGCAGATATTTCAACCCACCAGACTGCATTCGTTTTACTCAGGTTTTTTTCTTGTAGTATGATGATTATTATACATGAAAACAGAAACAGTGCAAATGGTATCCATATTATACACTTCCAAATTTAAAGTCTTTAGAAATGAAATTTAAAACTTAAAAATTATGAATATCTGGAATGACATTACACTACCGAGTATAGCCATTGGCCGATATGAAAAACTGGAACATATTTTGATTTCCGTATATAATCATACGCTAAGGCCTAAATAAAAATTCGGAGCGGTTTTCTTACTGCTAAAGTCAAGAGAATTACCCAAGTCCTCTTCTGGAAAATGGAGATCCCATTCATAGTGTATCACAGGGTGGCCGTCAATGACAAGGTTAGCTTGCTTCGCCGCCTGATTCCATTTTTCCATCTGATTCCATTCCTCGTAAAAATCGGAAGCTGTGAGAGTAGCGATAGTCCAGCCACTCATCTCAATAATATCCCCAGGTGTTTCTCCACCTTTCGGGTGACGGGGTTGACAGGCAATAGCTGTTAATTTCTTCAAGTCATATAGTTTCATAGCTACGTGAATCGGGCTTTTGTAAACCATACCACCGTCCACAAGTAGCTCATTTTCTTTTTCAACAGGATCAAATACAACAGGAATAGCGGTTGAGCCTATGATATAATCAAGATCACTTTCAGTAACCACTTGTCCTTTGGCTATTTTGTGCTGACGGTATAGCGTAGGTTGATCGGGACGTTGCACAATTACATAGCTACACCAGTAATCAACATTCACTTTTTTACCTACAACATGCTTCCTGAGAAGTTTCCTAAAAGGATCGTTACTCCACTTCGCTAATTTTGGTTTTGCTATACCAAGTTTATAAAAACCAAGATTAAGAAGTAGTGAGATGTTCCGGCGCTTTCTGTAAGCCTGTGAAGGACTCATATTCGTCCAAATTCCTTCTAAAAGATGCACCTGACCAGTGGCTGCCATGATACCGTTTGCCGATCCAATAGAATTGCAAAATATAGCGCCTATGTCATCCTCAATACCTGGCCATAAGGCTGTCAGCTTTCCAGCTTGCCATGCGCCGTTAGAACCGCCCCCCGGTAAGATTAAGGCGTGGGTTTTCATAATTTTTTCGGCTACACTTTCATAAGTCTGATCAAAAATAGAAGGTTTACAAGGATATATTTTTCTCCAATCAGTAGGAAACGGCTCCACTATTAAGTAATCACCTAAAGAGCATTTCATCTCGCCTTCTAATGTAGGTATAATCAAAATCGGTTTTCTTTCTATGTCCCAATTATGAGATATATTCCCTTGTATACTTTTGGCCCAAGTGTAAACACTATCTTTTGTCTCATTGGTAAACCTTACAGCTTCAATTTCAATCGGTTTTTTTCTATATTTTCCCATCATTTTACTCCACTATTTAAGATTAAGGCGTGGGTTTTCATAATTTGTTAGATACGGTTTTAATGAATAGCTGAATTACCTCACGAAGTTCTTTATTAGTTTGAATCTGATCTTTAGATACCTCGAGTTGCTGTACTACAAGATGATGTATTGTTCCTATGTTAAGATCCTTTTCCTCAACAAGTTTTTTGATACTTTCCTTTTTGTCATCCATTTGACCTTCATGGCTTTGAATAAGACGTTCAGACTCTTTATCATGGCGCTTCATGCTTTTCCAATGATACCCTCGTATACCTCAGTAGCTTGCATCCAAACCCATGAGAGTACAATTAGCGAATAAGAAAGAATTGGTTTCCAGATTTCCATATCTATTTTGTTTTTTCGTTAATTATCTTTTCAATTTCACTAATGGCAATCTGAATTAGAAGTTCTACTCCCTGCTGCAGAAGTTCACCAGTAGCACCCTTGAGCCAGTCGTATATTCTGTAACTATGACTCCTTATTTTCAGGCGAATCTCTGATCGGTCTTCTAAAGAAAAGCCTTGCAGATCGTAACTTTTTTCAAGTAGTGCCTCTACAATCGCTTCCTCTAATTCAGCCTGTATAAAGTCCTTATCGTATTTATTGAAATGTTCGAGTGGTATTTTTTTACGCTTTATCATGATAAAAATGAAATTACGATTTTTCCTGTATCCGACCACTGCGAATGGAAATCTCTATCATTGGGTCTGTTTATTGGATCTTCTCTCCACCCCCTCCAAAATAATGGGTCAGGTACTTTTTCACCCTCTGGCTGAGTGGTGTCTCCCAAGGGGCCATAAATGACACCAAGAGGGAAACTACTTTTAGCAGGTTGACCCCAAAAATTCGGGTCGCCTTCATTGGTGTGATTTGCATTGATTCTTGTCAGGTCATTATCAGGGTCTCTATTGACAACTTTAATCCCCTTATGCCCTTTGGTTTTATCAATAACAAGAGTTTTGAATTTCTCTGATAGCTTGACAATTTTCACCCCTGCTGAAACTCCATCAGGTTTTGGAAACGTATAGTCAAATTCATCTTTGACTTTTTCATCATTTACCCACGCATCAAAACTATCACCACCTAAAAAGACCAATGCCATTTCCACAGCAAATGAATCCTCAGGCTCTGGAGTTGGTTCAGGGTTTGGCTCTTCAATCGGCTGATCTATCACAGGTTCTTCGGGTTCAGGTACAGGAGTTGGTTCTACCGGTGCCTTGTACCGCTCTGTAATTTCCTTCTCCCATTCTCCAACAACTGCCTTGAAATAGACTTTCTTATCAAGAGTCTTATTGAATCCAATGACAACCGATTGATCGGTAATAGGAATAGATTTACCTGTATATTTTTTTACGGAATGCTTCCACTCTTTCTCTCCTTCTAAGTGATATACAATATCCATACCTCTCTCTGTATGTGCCTTCCATCGGACACGCACCATGTTTGGAGCAATTACTTCTGTGGTGATGTTAGTAATTGGCGCATTATCCTCTATCGGTTCGGGTACTTCAGGTATAGGATCAGGAAGTGGATCAGGCTTTGCAGCATCAAACTCCTTTGCTAATTGGAGATGAAGGTCTGCTATACGTTTTGTGTCAAGATTTTTCATAATGTTTGTTTTAAGGTTGATTTTCCCATTCTTCATTTTCAGCCCACGTAAAGAAATCATCGACATCTGTATCGGTCATCCCTATGGCAGTAGCCATCATTTTAATAGCCTTGTCATTGCGTTGAAACGAGTTCGATTGATCCATTTCAATTTGAATCTTCCTTTTCTGCTTGCCCGTCAGACTAAAAATCACTGACAATATCGCTTCTCTCAGTGTCCCTGTACCCCAAGGATAAAACTCAATCCCCAGCATAAACTTCCTTCTTGTTAAAGAAGTGGTATTTCTTTCTTTTTCCTTCGCATATTCTGGACTTTGTAATTCCGCCCACGCATTTTCCAATTTCTTCTTTGTGGGTTTCGGTCTGTCGTCATGCCATTCAATTCCTTCATACGTATTTCCTGTAACACTCAATTGAGCGTCAGGTATTAAGTGCTGTATGGATTCAAATATGTTCATTATGCTATTTCCTCTAATATGATTGATGCGGTTGCTCCATATTCCTGTGCTAACATGGTATGTCCTGTATTATAGGGTCTGATTTGTGTTTTATACGTAACAGCGCCCGTAGTTGCAGGAGAGTCAATATAAGAATATGACATTACTATTCTTAAAACCAGTGATGTAGTTCCTGAGTCTGTTACTGAAACGCCTAATGTAAAATCCCCGATTTCATCCGTTAATCCTGGCTGATAGATCTCTGTAGTTCCCCTTAATAATCGAGTACCCCCCGCAGCAAAATCCCCAGACGCGTTCACCCTTATAAACTGACTAACGGTCACTTTTACCCTGCTACTTGTGGTGGCAAGGGAAGGTAGGGTGGCTTCTAAAGTAGTGTCTGTATAAGTGGTAGTCGTGACAGTAACCGATGTTGATGTTGTCCCCTGCACCACTTGGAGGATTTTAAACTTCTCATTCAACACCTTCGCTAAGTTTGCACTTGCGGGCTTTGTTGTATCTGTTGAGGTTAAGACATTGACAATGTCTGATTTTGGCACAAGTTCATCAAACATGGCCTTTGTCGGAGCTAATACCATTTCCCATATACCGCCAGTATCAAAGGCTACTGCGGTTGTTCCTTCCTGAGCCCTTACAACTGTTAAGTCATTTACGGCGTCTCCCGTAACCTTCACAATCTCGTACCTTCCAGCTTTGAGAGCATCAGCAGCGCTTCCATACGATCGGTCAAAGATCACTACATGGAAGTCTACTGAGGCAGTCAGATTTTCTGTGAACTGACTGGCATCTTCAACAGATAATACAGTAGCTCCAACTGTATAGGGTAAAGATGTGAGTCGGGTGCTGCGGGCATTTAGTATAGCTTGTAATAAACTCATAATGTTCTATTTTTTCCAAAAGTTATTCGGAGATTGCTTAGGTCTCCTTTGATCTTGACCGGAATCCCGTCCTGAACCCCCTCCGTAAAGTATGTAGCAACATAACGATAATTGCCATTAATGTCTTTCCCGGTATCATCCCAGGGCAGGCCGGAAACATCACGGGATTCGACCACGGCAAACTGTTCAAGGAACTCATCCGATCGCTGGACTTCAATTTTTGCATTGATCGGATTCCCTACATCCACTTCAATAATATCTCCGACGGCATTCCGGGTAACAAACAGATCGGGGATATCTGGAATAGCCGGGTATACAATATTAACCCCCGCCGAAAACACATTCACCTCGGCCTTACCTGCTGCAAAATCGGCTGATCCAGTGGCTACAATCCCCGGTGGATAAGCTACAGCCTGAACCTGCGCCGTAGCGGTGTCAAAATATAGCAATATGTCAAAGCCCTGACCCTGAGAGAGAACCCGGGCTGTGGCGGTGTCGAAATATAGTTTCAGGGTAAACGGATACCCGATAACCTGAACGCCAGCCGAGGCCGTGTCAAAGAATGCTGCGCCTGATACTTCTATAGCAGCACCCTGACTGGCAGCATTTACGGTAGCAGAACCTACCCGGAAGACCGGAACAATCTGCGCCCCTTGCCCTACAGTATTCACCTGAGCAGTGGCCGGATCAAAGTACAAAAGCAGATCGTACCCCTGCCCTTGCACGTCTACCTGAGCGGTATCGGTCTCGTAGATCAATCGGTTGTACCCCATTGACCCGTAACCGGCTCCACCGTATGTGCCTGCTCCAATCATTGATTATACGGGTTGAACGGATTGAAATTCAACAGCTCCGGTGGCTGGAATACGGAAATCAATATCCGAACCGTTGGTTTGGGTACTTAATCCTTCCAGATATATAACCAGTTTTCGATCAGCTTCTGTAGCTCCTTTCAGGTATATAATACCCCACAGAATATCAGTGGTGGTATCAATCGCTGTATAAGCTACGTCATCACAATCGAACCGAACTTTGTTTCCGGCCACCAATGAGATTACAGGTGTGACTATGTCCTTGCGTTCATACCCCGTGCCTATGTTATTCTCCAATTCTCCTCCAGCGATAATATCTGTAATATTATCATCCGCCGGGTCAAAGACATAGGTACTATTCCCTAAGAGTATCCCCAAGGCATCTGTTTCTAAATTTAACGTCTGCTTTACGACTGAAAGCAGGGCGTTGTCGTACATGACTCCTATAACTGCCATAATTAATCACCTGATTTTTTAAGGTTTTTCATCTCCTCTTTCAAGGCTCTGATTTGTGCGTTGAGAATCAGTATTTCCGCTTCATGTGAAACGATCTGATTTTCCCATTGCGTTATTCGTGTTTGCATGACATCTTTTAGTGTTGGCATGTTTTATTCACCTTTGTCTTGTTTGATTTGTGATTCGAGTTCTTTGATTCTTGATTCGAGCTGTCGATTATATTGCTGAATCTCTACAACCCATTGTATCGCCTTTTTATGTTCGGCGTTTGTGGCTTGCTGATCGAGTATGAACTGTTCGAGTAAGATTAGTTGTTTCATAATTGTAATGTACTGAATTTAAGTTTAAACCGTGGCGGACTCTACCTGTCTCCACTCTGTTCCTGTATAAAAAGCAATCCTGCCAACGGTAGTATTAAAAATAAGAGAGCCAGTAGATGGGGATGAAAGGGCGTTCATTTGTGTCGTAGTAAGATTAATAAGAACTATAGGAGCGTTTGCAAATATCTCATCAGCAAATAAACCTATAGTAGTATCTGCGTTAATATCCAGAGCGGTATCTGATATGATAGCCAGCTTTGCGCCATTTAAAGTCTCAATTTTACTCATACTTGGTGCACTATATATTCTTAATTTATCGGTTACACCATCTACCCAATTAAGACCACGTTTACTTATCCAACCAATGCCACTAATATCAAATTCAATACCGTCTGACTCCGTTGCTTTCCATTCTCCACCTTTACTTCCAACCCTCACACCAGTACCATCTACTGCAAAAACGATTTCTCCACCGACAGCAGCTTCTATAATGTTTTCTCCCACATCCGTCCTCCCAACCATTTGCACATAATTAGTAGCATTCCGTTGAACCCGTACATACGGAACGCCTACGGATGCCAGTCCGATAAGAACCTGATTTGTTCCGCCTTCTAAAGTACCGAGACCCGTTCCCATAGATACTTCACTACCAACGTTAAGCCGCTCTGTATCAAAATTGACTTGGTCAGCACTAATATCTATGGTAGTTCCATCATGAGCAGCGCTTAATGCTACAAAAGCAATCTTTCCATTTGCGTCAACTTTTAATACGGCTGTTGATTCAATGGCTAAAATTTCTCCATCGTTTTCGATAATACGGCTGTCCAGATTCAGCGATGCAGAGGCATTAACATCCATTAAGGCATTATCAACTTCCCATGCTGTTCCATTGTATGAATACATTCGATTACTATCATCCGTGTCCACCCAAACATCACCGGTCTGTAATACCTCTCCGGACGGTCTTATTGTCGGTGCTCCAATTTGACGGAAAACATGATTTGAATCTGTTTGCAGGTTTGTAATGTTAGAATCTGCTGATAAGATAGCTGAAGCATTTACATCAATTAACTTATCAACTTTTGTCCATGCAGTCCCATCCCAAATATACGCCCTGTCATTATCAGAAGTATCTACCCACGTATCACCTGACTTCAGGGCTTCCCCCGAGGGTCTTAATGTTGGTGGTGTTGCTGAACGTATAGAATTTGACAGATCAGCCTCATTCGTACCAATCTGACTTTTCAAGGTTAATCCAGAATAAGCAGATCCCCCGGCTATATTGACATGGGTGTCTAATGCGGCTATAGCTGTTTGGTTACCTGAAACATCAAGTGTAAGCCCGGCAATGGAACTTCCCTGATCTGAGATATTGGTGGCATTAAGAGCCACCTTCCCCGCTTCAATCGTTAGTCGTCCTGTCAGTTTATAACCGGCTTCAAAAACCGTAGAAACACCAACAGGATAATCATATAGAGCTGTATTGGAAACAACATCAAGGATAGTGTTTGTGCCTCCACTCGGCCATGGTGTGCCGGCAATGGTGGTTTGGTCTCCGTCAATGACTACATCCTGAAACTCACCTTGCTTATTTCGTATTTTAAGGATTTGACCATCAAGCAATTCGATAGCATCTTCACTTCGAATAACAATCGTTGAAAAAACTTCGTCTTTATCCAGAGCCTCCACCACCGTACCAACACTATCGCCACGTTGATTTCTCTCCACCAAGCCCTGAATCTTCCCCGGATCCACATGAAAGCGTGAGGCCAAGGACACTCCATTCAATTTGAAAAACGTGCCAGCAGGAAGTTTTAAATTTTGCTCCTGTATGGCTATATCCCGAACCCCGGAATCATACCTCTCTACGGGTGGAGCCCCTTTTGCTACCAGCACCCTTGTGGGTACCGACCGTTTCTCAATCATGAAATCAATCACATCTCCGGGGGTCAGAAATCCAAAGAGGTTAACGTGTAAGGAAGACACCTCTCCGTTTACCGGTGTAATCAGCCGCCCGATGGCATCACTCTCGGTGATGATCTCAAATATCTCTTTCGGGGGGAATGTCTCCTCCTCAACGCCCTCCCCTGCCGTGTGCGGATCCCCTTCAACCCAGGAGCTTACCCGGTCACCTGTCCGGGCACGTATTTGAATAATGTAGGTAGAACCCAGCTCAACATCAAAAAGAGTCAGCGTGCCAGAGCTTGCCTCAGAAACCCCGAAAGCACTCCATCCATCTGAGTCCCCGGACTTGCGATATCGCCCTTCCACATACCCGGTTGGGTTCCCGCTACCGACTTGGAATGCAACCACAAGTCGTAGGCTCGGCACTCCATCGGGCGTTCGTGTAAGAGAATCGGTTCCTGATCGGATTGACACGATTGTAGGTGCCGGTGGTTCAAGTCTTTCCAGATCCGGGGGCGGATTTGATGTATTTGAATCGAAGTCCGGGATCGTCTCCTGGTCGGCGTCGTATATAGCTGGGGCAGCGTCAATCAACGTCAGCCTTGCTCCAAGATCTGCGATAGGTTCCACAGAGAGAACTTTAAGCGCTTGGGTCTCTTTCGCTGTCTCTCCGAACATAAACAAGTCGCCCTGTGTAATCCCAGAGGTGTTACTGAGTGTAATTGTTGACTGGAGCCCGACCGCGGTTGAAACTACCTTTAACAATGATCCTCCGGAAGTGGATCTCACCCGGAGATTGTAAGTTTTCCCAGACTCCATTTGGACCGGTTCGTCAAGCGTCACCGTGCCACTTGCGATAGATTTTATTCTCCCGGAAGCTAGCCCCCAGAGCGACACATCATGGGTGACAAAAACTAGATCGCCTCGGGTACAAACTAAATTCTCAAAATCAGTGTTAATCTGGTACCTCTCAGGTCGCAGTCGCAGCTCAGCCAACCGGTACCGGCCCTCTCGCCAGGCTTGCTCCCAATTAGTCACCCCCTCGAAACTCATACTCTCAAACCTGGTGGCCGGTGAACAACTTCCCCCGGGACCGGGAAAAACGCAATCCGAACCATCGAGGGAGTACCCATCATCGTACACAATACCTTCATCAGGTTGCCAGTTTTCATCTTCATTGGGAAACTGCACCCTTAAGCCGTGGGGAGCGTCAATAAAATTCCGAACAGAGGTAAACCCCCAGCTATTTCGCGGGGTAAAGTGCTGCACAGGCACAGTTTCATCGGTGTCCTGAATAATTGTATATATCCCGTTGTCTCTCATAGACAGGCTTCCCCTGGCAGAGGCGCCAATCAAGCCAGCAGTTTGCAAAACAGTTCGTGCTACATCTAGTATAATATTGCACTCGTCTCCCCGGGGACCGGCGTTATCCGCCCAGGCTTTAAAAGAAGCCCCATCCAGCCTCTCCCGGGGGATAGGCCGGGCGTTCACTCCGCCGGAGAGAATATCAGCCATAATCCAAGCGGGGTTTGAAGTAATAAGTCCACCCGTTCCGGATCCGTTTTCCGGGTCAAAAGTAGGTACCTGCCAAGCAGCTCCATCATAAAAAGCTAGTCTGGATTTTACTTCTACAGAAAATTGATCTAGGACTCCATTAATTTGATCGGTAGCCTGCACCCTCATGGCCAGCTGAACCGTTCCGGGCAAGTTGGTTGGATAAGTATAGTCGATTGACCGGAGAATAGTCCAACTAGCGTCTTCAAATATCTGAGAAACGTCTTCGCTAACTTGGGAGGCGGTTATTCGTGTAACACGAACTTCATAAGGACCGGGTTCAAATACTTTCCATGAGATTCCCGAGCGTTTTGATTGTCTTTGAAGACCGACCGCCTGCCAGCCTCCATCTCCAGTATTGTATTGAATATTTCTTGACCTGTAAAAAGCCCCAGCCACCCCAACAGGGAAAAGTTCTGTCCATTCAGAGACACCCGTTTTTCGGTACTCGATTTTGAAAGTTGCGTGGCGTAGAATAGATTTTAGTTCATCATTAACGGCAAACAACCCGCTAGGAAATAAAATATCAAGTGAAATTTCGTTGATCTCTGCCTCTGTAGTCCTTGTAGCTGTATCTGAAACCTCGTCAAGATCAACATTCACGCTCTGTTCCTCGACCGTATTGGAATACAAATCGGGAGACTCGCCAACTTCTATTTCGAGATCTTTAAATTTATCATTGCTGGTGAACACATTATTGCTATCAAACTCGCCTACAATCGCGTCCCCGATCATGGGTTTTGATAGCTCTAAAGGCCCAGGCCCCAAGTTGAAAAGGAGTCGCAAATCTTGCCGCGATCCGAATATCTCTGTGAAAGGCTTTGCGCTCAGTGGAGGATATATTTTCCGATGGCCATACACCCGTGGAACTACTCCATACGGGTTTAGCCGGTTTCGAGTCCCGGTCAGGGCACCAAGGCGTTTGAATTGCTCTTGATCGCCTATCTGATCGGCAATATCCGCCGGGGGAATAAGCGCGCTTGCGCCAAGCTGGGCTCCGAACGTGGCTGCCCCTACAAAAAGAGACAATCCTAAACTACCGGCCTTTAAACCCAGCGCAATACCGGCTGCTGGGGCAAAAGCGACAGCGGCCAACACCAGGGCGGTCCGCGCAATGTCTTTGCCTTGATCACCCCCTCGAGGGGCAGCAACCATGGTCAGAGTATCACCGGGTTTGAGCTGCCCGTTTCGATACTCTTTCCCATTTCGCTCAATAAGCACATGATCAGGGACTTTGATATGATCTGACAGACTTCCACTTGCCGGGATCTCACTGGTGACAATCTCCCTGCTAATGGGATTCAGGCATGCGGTTATGTGTACCATCTCATTCATATCGATACACGCCCTCAATACGATTTTTCCACCGGGGGCCGGTAAAGGATTCAATACACGAATCAGTTCCCTGGTAAGCGTGCAGCATTCTCCCGCGACCAACACAGATTCCCACGTGTGCCGGGAATCCTGAGATATTCAATACAATCACATCGCCATCTTTGATATTTTCTGACTTGTCAACTTTTGACCAGTTGAGCTTTTCGGCCTCAATAATACCGGCAATTTCCGGTCGCGCTTTGGTGTGTGGATAACTTTTTAGAAGTGGCAGATCGACTCCGAGTTCATGCTTGTAATACAGGTACACCAAACCCCAGCAATCGCATGAATGCATACTCCGGCCGTGTTCGAGAAATCGAATACCAACATATTTTGATATGTCTGAGATGTTATTCAAATTTTCTACTCTTCATAAATTGATGGAGACAGCCACCGATATGCTGAACGAGGTGCTCGTCCCGTGTCAAATCGTGGTAACAGCCTGAGTACAGGATCGCATGGACGAGTTCGTGATAGAACGTGCCCTCAAGCCTGCAGGGCGGAACCTCTTCCCCGCTAAGGCGAACATGGAGATCTATCTTACCGTGGGCCTCGTCGCACTGGCCAAGGGTGTCACTGTTTTTCAGGTCGTCGATAAATCGAGTTTCCCATTCTTCGCCAAAAAGTGTGAAAGATGCCGGGATGTCAAAGTTTGGTTTTTTCATTGTTTGGTTTTTTCATTGTTTGGTTTTTTCATTGTTTGGTTTTTTCATTGTGGGTCTCGCTGTATGAGTATTCGAGCGTCTATGTCATCCCCTTCAAACTGCATTATTGATTGCTCTATATCCTCCATCAGAAAATCCCCGGTGTTGTCCGAGGACTAAACATGTCCTTGGGTATATTCTGGTTTAAAAAATCTTCATCATATGCCACGGTGCCTTTCATTGTTGTGGCATCATATTCAAACTGTTTTAATTTGAAACGCATCGGACCGACCTCAACCGTATTCGGCTGGCTTGCTAATACGATATTCACCTCGATCTCCGGAGCGCTCTGAAGTGGCCGGACTGCCTGAATGATCTGCCGATCCACGTTATCCAGGACAATCTGCCCGCGAGGGATATTATCCTGTTGGTCGTCCGGCAACCTGAACTCGAACGCTGCTGGTAAATACGTCCCGTCGCTTCGATCGAGAGATATTTTGTCATTGACAAAAAGCATCGGGGACGCAAGGGAAGCGTGCGTAATTTTTATAACCGTCAATGGGATCTCCGTGGTGCTCTGCGCGAGCATAGCCTGGAGCATCGTTGCGCTTACTTGACGACTCATGGCAGCCTCTCAATTTCGATCTGCACATTCCAGATCCGTTTATCTGGATCACTGTTCCCGACAATGATCTCCCCTGCCGGTGGGCTTAGAAAACGATATGTACCGGACAGGCCAGCGTCGGATATTGTAAATTCCACGTAGTCGGCGTAAAACTGTTTGAGGATGTCAAACTGTGCGCCGCTCATCCGCATCGGTATACTGTGATTCGTGGGGTTTGCCCGGAATCTCCGGCGAACCTTTTGAGGGCCACCCTCCATCGAAGTCCGGAGAAAACCGTCCTGAGGTGTCACACTCACTGGGGTTCTAAAGGGCGGTAAAGTTGCTGGCCAGCTGCTCATCCTACGTTCCTCCCTGATCTACGAAGTCCGAATGACCCCCCTAATTCGCGGTCGAGGGCTCCGGATCCAATTAATTCCTTTACTGTGTTTTTAATAATGATCCTGGCGTCAAAACCACCATCGGGACGTTGCTGGCGTTGAACGTCAACCTGAGCCCCCGCGTGGTTTTCAACATAGACGTTAAAGTTCGCGGGCTTTTGATCCCCTCCACCGGTTAACCCGGCCAGATTCTGAACGGCAAGCAGTGTGTCATTCGGGTGGGGTTTGAATACCCTACCTGAATCGGATATGATCAGATCATCGACCGGTTCAGCGTTATCGGATCCACCTGGGCTAAAGGCGCCTGAAAAAGAGTTCGCAAGTGCGTCTCCAAGGGGTTTGGTGACGGCTGTTCTCAGAAATATCCGGAGAATATCCTGCATGAGTCCCTGAGTGACATTCAATAGATCATTCAGGCTCCGAACATTCATAGCCGCCTCCTCAAATGCACTTGAGAACGTAAATCCTAAATCTTGTGTCAGTGCGTCCGTTTCGGTGAGCTCACCTTGTAGTTTTACGTACTTATCAACCAGCTCCTGTACGACCTTTGATTGAGGGTCATGACCGTCTTTAATTAGTCTGTCAATAGCGTCTAAATACAGACTAGCCTGCTGAGAGGTTGTAGTATAACTATCACCTAAAGCGTTATTCATTAAAATAAGATGTTGCTGCTCCGAACTTAATCCCCGAAGTAGCTCGAGGACGGACTTCATGGGGGGCTCAATATCATCAAACCCTTCAAAGAGTTTTGCGGGCTCTATTTTCCGGAGCTCCATAGAGTTGGCCTTTTCAAGCAGTTCGCTCATCGGTGTTATCGTCCCGAGCAGTATACCCACTTCTCGCTCGAGGGATTCTATCTGAGCTTGATAGGATGCAACGGTCTCGCGGTCAAAAGAGTTGTCTATCTCCGTTCCAAGATCCTGAATCAACTCCTTGAGCTGAGATACGGTCCGTAGTTCCGCCTGCGATACTCCACTCAGGTTGCCTTCACCTCCAAGTGCCTCCCGGTATTTAGGGGCTAACCCGATCAGTTCCCTGAGTCGATCAACCTCTTCCATAGCGGCCAGTCGACGGGATTCGATAAACTCCCCTCTTTTGCCCTCGGTGGCAATAAGTTGATTTTCAAAGTGGTTAATCTCCTCGATGATGCCCGTCTGACGTTCAAGTGCAATCTCTTGATCTTTCAGTGCCAGTAGTCTATCTGCTGAGGTGTCCGCGTATTTTGTTGCAATATGGCCAAGCCACTCGTCGAAATTACTGAACGTTCCGTCAAGAGCTTCCTGAACCTGTGCGAAGTCCTCCCGAAGCTCTGTTTCAAGTGATCTGGCATCCTGCCTGACAGTCCGGAGCGCCTGTTGGGTATTGTTCACCATGTTCTGGTAACTGAGGCCCTCTAATAGTTTTTGAGCTTCTTCAAGAGCTTTGTTCTGGCCGAGGAGCGCCTCAGTGAACTCGCTGGTCTCCTGCTCTGCTGAATTGACAGATGATATGTATTTCCCGGTCAATAGCAGGGCTAATGCACCGGCCGCACCGGCGACTAAAAACCATGGGTTTGTGGAAAGCGCTAAACTCAGGCTGGCAACTCCTTTCGTGGCCCGGGCAGCAGCTCCCCCGAGTGTAATAAATGAGCTAACCATGGTCGCCGATAACCAGATAACCGGTCCGGCAGCAGCTGTGAGCAGAGCGAGTTGAGTGACTGTCTTTTTTGTCCCTTCGTCGAGCTCGCTGAATACCACAATCCAATCCTTGGATACATCGATTAAATCCGTTGCTATCGGGATCAGATCATCGCCAAGGATTGCAAGTAGATCTTTAAAGTCCCGTTTCAATTCCTCTATTTTCCACAATAAAGACCCTTTTTGCTCCTCGAGTCCATTAAGCGCATCCTGACTCTGACGATAAGACTGGATTAACAAGGCTTGCTGGCGTGCCTGCTCGGTCATTGCCTCACCAACTCGAATCAATCCCTCCTCCAGAGCAACTTGTTCTAATACGGTCGCTCGGGCATCAATACCAAATTGTCGCAATGGCCGGGTCATACCCGCAATTCCGGAACTCATTGCCTCGAGAACTGAACCTATCGGGACATCGTTAAAAGCAGAGAGTGCACCGGCGAGTTCCAGCCATTCCCGGGTCATCCCCGCTGCTTCTTTCCGGTTGATACCCATGGGAACCAGAAGATCCTGAAGGGCGGCCGCATGTTTGACGACCTCGCTTCGTGCGATCGGAAACTCCTCATTGTATAGCCGGACAAACTCATGCATTTCGGTGTTCATGCCCTGGAATACCACGTTGAACTTATCCAGGGCGCCCTCGAGCATCCCAGCCTCACGAACGGCGGCAATCATACCCGCTGCCAGTGGCAATGTAAGTCTGGTGGTCATCGTACGGCCTACCTGTGTTCCTTTTTGCGCCAATCCCTGAAGCTGCTGAGTAGCCGAACGGATTTGGGATCCGTCAATCGCGATAGTAAGCCGGGCTAAATCAACCATTGTCTAAGGATTTAAAGTATAGGATGTCAAGTTTTTTAATTGCCGATAGCTCCCATTGTCTGATCTCAATTCCTGAGAGTCTACTATAAGAGTCGATTTCCATATAGGTTATTGGCCCGCTTCTGCTGTGATGCAGATCACTGAACCACTGCCAAACATGACTGGCCATCATTGGTATTTCAGGACCATTAAGCCCATCGGGAACCTCCCCCGTCTGCTGATAGATTCCCTGCAGGTGTTCGGCCATAGTCGTTTTTGATTTCCCTATTTTCTGAGAAAGCCAAAAACGGTGATCGGCCGCCGTGCAGAGGTCTTCTATCAGCTCTTCATAAAATTTACGCGGTCAGAAATAAAGACCTTGACCTGCTCTTCAATCCAGGGCAGGTTGTCAAATACCAGCTTTACATTAGCCGGGGTGCATTCTAGTTCTTTACCGTCCCAACCAATGTTTTCCCATTCACAAACAGCGGCGACGGCCTTACGGCGCTGAAGATCAAGGGCATAATTAAGCATCGATTCTTTTTTGCGGTTTTTGAACGCCTTTTCCTCGGCGCTTTTCCGGAATTGCTTTTCAACATTTTTGATAACCGATGAATCAGGCCCCCACAAGGTCAGTGTCGCCACATTCCCTTTATCATCAACAAGAGGCTCCTCCGTCCTGGGGTCGATAATTTCATAAGTGGTTTTCTGTCCTTGCGGGTCAATCGATAAGGTTTTTAAATCAAATCCCATTAGGCGGCCTCCACTTCGGTTATCACAATAGAGCTCTCTGCAGTCACATCATAAAGCCCTTCAAAGTCAAGGCTCACGTCGATCACATTGCCGTTATTCTGCGGTGATCCGGAGTTGTATTTCAATCTCGGTAGAGAAATCTCGAGTGTATCGCCAGAATCAGCCGGATTTATAAGCGTGACCTTTAGGCTGGACTCGGTTTCATCCTCGAACTTGCTGAACAGAGCCAATGAGTTGAACCGGGCTGTCAGATTCCCTGTAACCTGAACCTGTCCGTCTGTAGGAACGTCGCCCTTGTTAGTACCTACAAGACCGCCGACGCTCTTCGATGCATTGATCGTCATATTCAGCGAGGTTACGATCGAAATTGCGGATCCACCCTCCTCGATTGTCGCCCCTCCAAGCCCGTCAAACGGCGGGTGCGTTGCCACATCAGCCGGTGTACCCAACGATGTTGCCTCATAAGAAAAATCCATACCGACGAAATCCCAACCACAAGTCACTAGTTGATTTGTTAGGATTGTGATGGACAGCTGCGAGGGAGTCACGCCAAGGCCTCGGATAAACTTATCGGCGTTGATCTTCTGCTCAACGGTAAAGGTTTTTTGCGTACTGCCGACTTTCAGAACTCCCGCCTCCCAGACTCCGGAAAGAAGCGCGGCAAGCATGTCATTATAGGCCCCAAATGAAAAATCAGTCGGCACGTTACCAGAAAACCCTCTCATCCCATGACGAACGTGCTCTCTCTGTCGATGCGAAAGGACTTCCTCGCTCTCAAGAAGGGATTTATTAGGGTTTGGGTTTAGCGGATTTTTGGTCCGTAGTTTTTTCATGGAAGGAGTGCCCGGGGTAGTCCCTGGAGTCACCTCTTCGACGTAGGAAAAAAATGAATCTTGAAATTTACTGTTACTCATGGTTGGTCACCTTTTTTTATTGTTTTATGAAACTTTGTTCGCACTATGAGCCCGGTAGTCAATCTGGATGGGCAAGACCACCCATGGCGGCTCACTATCATCATTCTGCCCGACGGACGATCGCTCGATGGATACAATGTTGCCCGCTCCGATATTTTGGGAGGGTCTGAAATGTTGTTTGATTGAATCAGCAAGGTTTTCAGCCGCGGAAATCGAATATCCCATTGGCACAATCAAGTCCAGTCTATAGACCCCAACACCAGTGCGCTCATCATTGGCAGAAAGAAATTCATCGGCCGGTAACATAGTCTCACGTATATACGGCAGCGGGCTCCCAGAGCCGTCTTCCGGAGGGTCAAATATCATCAGCTCCCAGTTGATAGCCGGCAGACCCGTCATATTAATGAGGTGCTGACGAAGAACAGCCCGTATGGTAAATTTCCGTGTACTCATGGGTTCTCCTTTTTAGCCGCTGAAACACCCTCTCGGACAAATTGCGGAAAACGTTTCAGTGTTTTTGCAACCATTCCGTTCGGCGCTTGTTTTGAACTGCCATCCTCCAGATACTCAATGTGCCCCACATTATTTGATACATAGATTGTGTCCGGGGCCTCGGCCCTGGTAATAGATCGTTCGTTTTCTGAGATCGTTTTTTGGCCGCTTTTATCCGTGTCGGCCTCTTCCAGATTTACACCATTCACACCCACGTTCCATCCGCCTCTGGCTTGGCCGGTATCCACGGGAGTCAACAGCACCACTGAGCGATCGATATCCATGGCCGTTTTTTGCAGAACGACCTTAGCCCGCTTTTCCAGCTTCTCAGAAAATCTACGTATGTCCAGTTCGAATGTGCTCATTGAAAAAGTGTTCTAATCGTTTCAACTATAATTGCAATAACACCGCCGGCTCCCGCTCCTGCAAGGCCTCCGGATCGCTTGATATTCTTTATCTCCGTGGTGTTTGTTTTGATGTCGTTCGAATTTTCTTTAATCAACTCAACAGCGCTATACGCCTTTCTTCGAACTTCAACAACGTCCCGGCTATTCTTGTCAATCTGCTGTTTTACGGAAGGCGTTCCAAGCCTTTGGTCTCCCTCGGCCCATGCCAAAAGGCGATTAACCTTGGCGTCGATGGACTCAATAGAATGTTTTAAGTCTGCGTATTCACTCATTCCATACCCTGCTTTTCTGTAGGTTTCCGATGATCGCTAAAAACGATAGCGTCATAGAGTTCAAACACAAAAACATCATCGATTTGGTCGTAGATCTGGTCCATTGCCAGTCTGCTTTTTGTCACGTCCACATGGCCGTCTGCGTCGATATCAAAAAATCCTTTACCTGGCGCTATACAGCCTTCTAGTTGATGGAAATGATTTGCCGAGTGAATGAGTATACCCGATCGCCCTGGTACAGAGTGGACTCTTATACACTTTCCAAACCGTCCATGAATCTCTTTTTCGGCCTTGTACCTTCCGGCGGGAATACAGCTTATACTCCGCTGATTTTCTTTCCAAGGAAGTTCAACAGAGCAGAACCTGCGAATCTCGCCGATTCCAATAAGAAGCAGCTCTCCAATGGTCTGGGCGTAGTCTTGTGATAATCTGTTTATAATCAGTTTCATTTTTTCGCCCTCACTGTCCAGGTAGCTCCTGCGGGATCCTTCTCAATAATTCCCGTTATTGTATAATTTTCACCGCCAATCTCAATCTTGTCTCCTGTCTTTGGATTGGTTCCCAGTGGTTTGGCTATTAAAAGTATTGGCACCTCGCCGGCATTGGTAAGCCCATCCATTAGAATCTGAGATTTGCCGGCAATACTACTGATTGCAGGGTCAATTCCATCGGTTGTAAACACCTGATCGACCGGATCGCCGGTTGGATCCCCGTTTTCGTCCTCATATCGGTCTGTCACCGAGTTATACTCCCCTTGCTGAACGCCCTTACGAGTAAGGGTTGCCTGTACCAGCTGACCTGAAAAGGCATCTGAAACAATAGAGGCGATATCGACTCCGAAAATACTCATGCGATCCTCATTACCTTAGTGCCTGTAATCAGCCCGCGAAGCAATTTCTTTAAGTAGCTAAAAACGGTTCCTGATGGTGCGTTCTCACTCCACTGCACCTCAACCGGACCGGCTTTCACTCTGGTAATTTCTCCACCCCTTGCAGCTGGGGCTTGAAGTTCTGAAGAGGCATAAAAGGCAAGCCAGGAGACCGCATCTTTTAACTGATCTGAGACCTCCTCTCCAATAACCGGATCTTCTACCCAGTAGAAACTCCGCAAGATAAATTCACTGGCGCGGATAAGCCTCGCCTCTTTATCGGTAAATTCTGCCCATGAACTATCACGATCCACCCAATAAGCATCGGCCTCGGCAATGGTAATAAAAGATCGATCTGTATACGCCATGAACGCATCGGGTTATAGGGTTAAAAAAACAATCGAGATCTACGCCTTATCAAGCTTGGATTGGTCGGCCCGGGCTTTCACTTCGTTTTGAATCTTTTTACCACTTGATAGCTCCCACCATCCGTTGGCTCCTTTTTTTGGCCAGACCTGTTCAGTCTCAGATTCATCTGTTTCTTCTTCAGAATCCTCGACATCCTCAGTCTCGGTTTCTTCGATATCTTCAGACTCGTCGTCTGCTGTTTTTGATTTCTTTTTCGCCTCTTCCTTCGCTTTTTTCGCCTGTGCTTCGGCTTTTTTTCTGCGATTTACAAGGCTGTCCGGTTGCTTTCCGTGAACCTGGTAATATCTAATTTCTGCAAGTGTTGGTCGTACCATGGTTGTGATTATTTTAAGCAGTTGCGATTGTAGCAGTTCCGTAGACTTCCTGCCATTCGGCACCAGTCCACTCCACTAATAAAAATTCATCTTCAGCGTCAAAAGTGACGCCGGTGGCTTGAACCCCGGATGCGTTGTGGATATTAGCCTCATCCAAAGCAACTTCATCACCTCCTGTCCCTATGGAGGTTAATGTGATTAACTTTCGCTGGCCAGGGATAGCCCCGTCTGCCAAACTGGCTACAGAACTAGCATGACTGGTTGTCATTTTTGTCTGGAACTCAGAAAGAGAGATTTCTTGAGTAGTATCACTCACCGTAACACTTTCAAAGGAAATGGCAACAGGATTTTGGGCCTGCAAAGACTCCATTTCTGATTTCACGGTTTCAAAGATATGCCCCAATGATTTTGGTAAACCAAGATCAGGTCGTCCGGTAGGTATTTTTGATTGTCCCATAATAATTGATTTTTTAAAAGGTTAAAAAACAGGGGCCCGAAAGCCCTGTATTGATTATCCGTTTGTTTTCAAGAAAGCAATTGGAACCTGCTTCCGTTCGGGGTATACCCGGGTCCAGTTTGTAGCCAGTGCAAGCTCGGCGTTAGTCGGGCTTTTACCCGCCATGGAGCCGCCAACCCACTCAAAACCGAATGGGTGCAGTACAGTATGCCGGCGAGAATAAAGAATTTCCTCACCTTCACCATTACCCTTATCTGGGTGACGGTCTACCTCAGAGGGTGTCTTAGGCGACGCTTCAGCATAGCCGATAGATCCGTTTCCAAAGAGAATAGATGTGTAGGTCAATCGGTTGGAACCGGCAACAACGGGCAGTCCGTCATCGACAATCACGCGCAGATCACCAAACATCGGGATTCTTGCGTTTACCTCAGATTCAGGAATGAAGTCAATAGCATCATTCTCAAGCAACGTTCCGTACACACCAGAGTGCATTGCAATAGCTTGCAAGTCATTCAATGCGTCACCAGAGGTTAATCTGGCGCGGGTGATGTTGGTATGAGAAACTTTATCAGCAGCAGCAATTGAGTCTGATGAATCAGTAGCCACATTGTGAATCATGTCATCACTGTCATTGGCGTCATTATCAGCCAAAATACCATTCAAGGTAGCAATGAGAATTTTCTGATACTCTCGCGCCCAATACGCACCAATGGTGTTGGCAAGCTGTCCAAGAGGATCTCTCGGATCGGTCAGCGCAGCAGCAAGATCCATTTGCGCCCAGGAGTTGTTGGAGAAATGCTTGATCGCCTTCTCAACATCTTTCTGCGCTGCATTTGGGGTAGAAGTTTCTGAAGGATCATCAGAGCCGATATTTCTGTTACCTCCTAAAGGTCGAAGTTTCGGCACCTCAATAATAGAACCGGGGCCCTGCGCAAATTGAGTCAGAAGGGGGTCTTCACGGAAAACCCCACTGTTCCAAAATGCTGATAAAATTTTTGTTTGCAGTAGCGACTGCCGATCAAACGCGGCGGGTACGTATACATGGGAGATTTGGATAGTTGGCATGTGGTAGCCTCTTATTGGTTTTACGGTTGTTTGTTAAGCCGTATCGTCAATTTTGACGGAACGGCGACCACAAACGGAGCTTCACGCTTCCCGTTTCCCAATCAGAGCATCACGCTTCCTGATATAATGGGTGGGTCAATAAATGTTTATTTTACACTAATTATTAAAAGTTGATGTTTACACATTTGCCCATTAATAGCCGGGTACCTTTAGTGGCGCGGGTGGGATTCGAACACCACGATCTCCGGGTTATGAGCCCAGCGAGGACGACCTGACTCCTCTACCGCACATATTGAAACTACTTTTAAGTCGTTTGACTGTAAACCTATTTATAGATGGGGTTCTTTAATAGACGCTATTCAGCCCTTTTGAATCGGTTGGGCTTACTTGTGATATGCCACAGTCCACAATGTGGGCAATTGTAGATCCGATCAGGCTGCCGTGGAAGTCGTTTTGATTTTTGAAGGCTATTCAGGACCGTTTGAGCGGTTTTTTTGTCATAGCCTTCTTTTTTGCAATCCAAAACACCTCTATGCTGACTCTATTTGAACTCCGGCCTGCGTGGCAAGGCGTTTTGCCTCGGCTGGATTATCAGATTCCAGTTTACCCTGTTCGGTAAGATTCCAGGTTTCTTTTTTATAAGGATTCACGCCGCCCGGGTTACCACCGCCCTTATTGCCCGCCCCGCCTCCCTGGTGATCGGGTGCCGGACGGAAGTTTTTGGCAACTTCTGCCTTGGAAATGTTCTCGAGAATTTCCTCGGCGCCCTTGCCGTCTTTGTACTCACCACCAACGACGCGGTAACCACCTCCCTCATCCTGTACTTCCAGAGATTTCAACCGGTTGCGCAGTTCGACAAATTCAGATAGATCACTGTGCTCGATTTTCAGCAAAAAAGTGTCCAGGTCGTCCAGGTTCTTAAACCCAAAGCGTTCGGCCAGCATATTTCGTCGCCATTGTTTGAGGTGATTCTGTTTAAAGCGGTTTTCAACCTCTTCTTTTTCCGATGTGGCGGCCGCTAGTTCTTTTGTGTGCAGATCCCTGAGTTCTCTTTCTCTCTCGCGGACAGCCTCGGAGATGCGGCGGTTGATTTCCTTTTCATCCTTGGGATCCAATCCTGCCCCGGGGTTTTCCGGATCGATGTCCTTGACCTTCTCCCATATGTCCAGATCCACGTCCTTGAATTGTGCAAGCTGCCTCTCTGCCTCAATCTTTAGATCACGTTCTTTCTCAAGGGCGTTCTTTACACGGTCAATATCCTCCTGGGTCTTAACTCCTTCAATGTTCAGCTTCCACTGTCCACCGGATTCGCTGTAAAATCCTTCAGCTCTTTCAGGGATGACTTCTTTGGTGGCGTAAATTAGTTTTAATTTCATGGCTATTGTTTAATTAGGGGGTAAAATTTCTTTTGCGTACATCCAAATCTGCCCATAATCACTTTACAAGGAAACCTATTTATAGATGGGGGAGTTTTAAGAGAACAGATCCGGTTCCATTGCCCGAAGCTGCTCTAAAGTCAGTATCTGGCCTCTGTCTGCAAAAGATGTGATATCGGCGCCATTTTTGAAAGCATCATACCGGGACTGGCCAAGGATGTCCATCTGAGTTTCAGCGCTTTGACCCTCAAACCACTGCTGGTAGGTCATGGTGTCGGGTACTTCCCCGTTCATCGATGCTCGCATTCCCGGTTCGAGTTCATCGAAGTCATATCCAAGCTCCTCCCATGATGGAGTAATCACGGCCACGACACATCGGCAACCAATGTGAGCAGGAGCCTCCGGGTAGTTACTCGGGAGGTAAGGGTTTTGAGATTCGGCGTCCACACAAATACTGCAGGTCCGATCGTCCAATGTTAATATCCACTGAAATCCCTTCACCACCTCGATGTTGTCCATGTGAAAGGCGTTTCTTGCCCTGTTCGACGCCCTCATGACCCCGCTTCTGACAATAGACTTTGCATTTTCACCCACCCGGCCGATTATTCCGTCTTTAAATCCGTTTTCCCGTCTGCCCCGGACCCTTCGCAGGATCTCATTGATCGACTCTCCTTCAATCATTCCCTGGCGGATCTGGTCGTTGATGGCCGTTCGCGTCTGGATCTTCATATCGGAAAACCATTGTCTCATAGACTTTCCGGCTATGGGCTCGGTCTCCATCAGGCTCATTAAGAAACGGTCTGATGGTGTGTTGAAGTTCATCTCTATTGGGAAGGCCTTTGAAAGGAGTCTCTTCTCAAAATCGGCCTCTGCAATCGCTATTTTGCCCAGGCGCTTTAACGACTCGCCTGATAAACGTTCTAAAAGTTCGGTGACGGCCTCCGATCCTCTTGTGGCCGCCTCATTCATCAGCGCCTCGTCTGCAGCTGAGATGACACCCCCTTCATTGAGCTCGCTGAGAAGCGGGGTAATCGTCTTGGTGACAGCTCTTCGAACACTGGCCATCTGCGAGTCTGTCCAATTAGCCTCTCCGCCGGCCAGCCTGACAAGATAGATTCCGTGGCGAATAGATCGGTCAATCAGGATTTGATTTACTGTGCGGGGCCTCGATATCTTTCGTGGATCACTCATTCACGTGCACCCATTAACTCTCGAATCCCCGGCGGGATGCTGGTCTGCATTCTGCTCAGGCGGTCTTCTGCGGCGATATCCGGATCGAGTACCTCTCCTTTTTGCAGAGCATAGATCATATCCTCCTCGAGGAT
>Ga0222633_1000549_pt1 | contig 31785 bp, 32 predicted proteins | sample AntAcemetageno48_FD_179816 | JGI IMG/M metagenome (GOLD analysis project Ga0222633, IMG submission 179816) | Saline water microbial communities from Ace Lake, Antarctica - #48 | ecosystem: Environmental > Aquatic > Non-marine Saline and Alkaline > Saline | place: Antarctica: Ace Lake | collected...
CCGATAAGCAACCCTTGAAAAAGCGAATTCCTGTCAGTTGCACCCCCTCAATCCCAGCAGGACCGACGCGCCGATAAGCAACCCTTGAAAAAGCGAATTCCTGTCAGTTTGCACCCCCTCAATCCCAGCAGGACCGACGCGCCGATAAGCAACCCTTGAAAAAGCGAATTCCTGTCAGTCACTTTTATTCACCCTTTCGGCTGCCGCTGCCGAGCAGGCGAAGAATGCAGTCGCTCTCGCCCATGAGTATGAAGAGAATCTTTTAACGTCTCTCACTGAGGTGTCTAGGATTTCTAATCCCCAAGTGTCTAAGAGTGTAATGATGTCGATCGGTGAAGCTCTCAACATCATCCAGAAACTCTCCTCCGAAGTCGAGCGGCTCGCGAATGGGGAAGAATCCAGCGAGCAGAAGTTAGAGGAGGAAGAGGCCACATCACCAAAGCAGACAGAGACCCCGCTTCCGCTTAGGAAGATGCTCGCGGATCACGGGCTGTACGATGCGATCATCGATGTCCCGACAAAAGCGCATGACCCGACGGATCAGATGTCTGAAGCTCTTTATTGGTCACGCGCTTATCAGAAACAGCAAGGCGCGACGCTCATCCTCATCGATCAAATGGAGGCGGCAATCTGGGAAGCCTACCAACTCGGGAAGCTCCACGGGCAGGGCCGCCCGCAGTGATTCAAGCCCTGTCCCTGCAAGGTTTCGCGGCTTCCGTGCTATGCTGTCGGCATGACCACGGCCTCCCGATCCTTCCGCCCCGCTGCCCTGACGCAGCTGGAGCTGGATCTCGGCGAGGGCAACCGCGCCCGGATCTCGATTGATCTCCCCGTGAGGCGTGCGGAGGACGGCGGGCTCATTGATCGCGACAACTCGCGCGTCTCCCTCACCGGATCGACGCAGGCCGCCGCCGACATCCTCGGCGTCTCCGACGAAACGGTCCGCGACTGGATCGAGCGCGGCTACCTGCGCGGCGGTCGCGTCGGGCGAAATTACAAAGTCGATCTCCTGCACGCGCAGGAACTCAAGGACCGCGCCTTCGACGGGGCGGCGAACTTCATCAATGTGATGCACCGATGAGCCATCTCCCGAGAGACTGGATCGATGACGAGCCGGAGGACGACGAGCCGGACTTCTCCGGACTCTGCTCTGATCCCGCATCGATCATCGCCGATCATGTCCTCCTTCAGTTGGATGCGCTCAATGCGGAGGGCTACACCCGCGTCGAGATCGTCGCCGGTCTCAGTCTCGCCCTCGCTGATTTCACCCAGGATATGCTCGCGTGATGGACGACCTTGAAGACAACCGCTTTTTCTCGATGGGGAAACGCGCCCGCGCCCAGGGCCTGCCCCGCACCATCGACGACGGACGCCTCGCCCAGGTGAGCCGCATCGCATGGCGGGCGGGGTGGGACTTTCAAGACGCCTGGGAAACCCGGCCCGCTGAAACTGCGACCGCCCGCCGTGCCGAAGTCGTCGCGGACCTCGAAGCCTTAAAGCAATCCCTCACCGCATGACCGACCCGGATCACCTCTACGAATACCTTGCGAACGTCATCTCGGTTTACGACGGCGACACGATCCGCGTCGACATCGATCTTGCACCCCCTCAATCCCAGCAGGACCGACGCGCCGATAAGCAACCCTTGAAAAAGCGAATTCCTGTCAGTAAGTTGTGAATCGGGCCGCGCTGGCCTCCGGTAACAGGTGTATTCGCCATTAATTTGGAGGGCTAAAAACGGACGAAAGAGGCGTCTGCGGACCCCCCGCAGACTGGGCGCGAGCCTGTTGCGCGTCCCTTGCAGCGCGGTGCAGCTCCGCATGATCCTGCGGCGCGAGATGCTCCGGAGGGCCGACCCGGATTTGAGTCTCTCCCGAGACCAGGGAAATAGACTCCTGCTGAGTCTGCGCCGCCATGTTTTCCCAGTCCGGTCGGCTCGCGTGATAGAGGTTTATATTTTGGCCGAGATAGCGAGACCCTCCCGCCTCCTCCTCCGTGAGGGAGATCGACCCTTCATAGGGCAGTTGCACCCGCGGCTCGTAGAGGTTTTTGGCGAGGTCCGGGACCTGGATCGACTCCAGTGCCTCGGCCCGTGCCTGAGCATTTGCACCCCCTCAATCCCAGCAGGACCGACGCGCCGATAAGCAACCCTTGAAAAAGCGAATTCCTGTCAGTAACTTCCGCATCTTCGGCCCGGACGAAACGCTCTCCAATCGCCTGACCGCGGTGTTCGAGGTGACGGAACGCCAGTGGGACGCGCGCACGCAGGACAACGATGAGTTCCTCGCCCTGGACGGTCGCGTCATGGAAATGCTGAGCGAGCATCAGTGCGAAGGCTGGCTTGAAGGCTATCTGCTCACCGGACGGCACGGCTTGTTCAATTGTTACGAAGCCTTCGTCCACATCATTGACTCGATGTTCAACCAGCACGCCAAATGGTTGAAGGTCACGGCTGAACTTCCGTGGCGTGCGCCCATCGCATCGCTGAACTACCTGCTGGCCTCCCACGTGTGGCAGCAGATGCACAACGGTTTCACGCATCAGGACCCGGGCTTCATCGATCACGTCGTGAACAAAAAAGCCTCCGTCGTGCGCGTCTATCTGCCGCCGGATGCCAACTGCCTGCTCTCGGTCTGGGATCATTGTTTGCGCAGCCGCCACTACGTCAACGTCGTGATCGCCGGTAAATATCAGGCACCGCAATGGCTGACGATGGACGAAGCGGTCAAACACTGCACCGCAGGCATCGGCATCTGGGATTGGGCAAGCAATGACGACGGCGGCGAACCCGATGTGGTCATGGCCTGCTGTGGCGACGTGCCCACGCTGGAAACGCTCGCCGCTGTTTCCATCATGCGCGAACATCTGCCCGACCTGAAAGTCCGTGTGGTCAATATCATCGACCTCTTCAAACTGCAACCCTCCAGCGAACATCCGCACGGCCTGACCGACGAAGCGTTCGATGCGCTCTTCACCAAGGACAAGGAAATCATCTTCGCCTTCCATGGTTATCCGTGGTTGATCCACCGGCTGACGTATCGCCGAACGAATCACGGCAACATTCACGTTCGCGGCTACAAGGAGGAAGGCACGATCACCACGCCCTTCGACATGACCGTGCTCAATGACCTCGACCGTTTCCACCTCGTAATGGACACCATCGATCGCCTGCCCCAAACCGGAAAAGAAGGCATCGCCCTCAAGAAGCAACTCCAAGCCAAGCTGATCGAGCACAAGCAATACATCGATGAAAACGGCCAGGACATGCCGGAGATCCGGAACTGGAAATGGAGTGATACGAAATGAATCCACAACTCCTGACCTCATGAGCGGTTTTCAATTACAGCACGTTGGTCTTCTTGAAGCGGATCCAGTTAGCCTCCAGTCAGTGGACAGCTTCGGACATTGATGATTTAAGGGCTGGAAGAACACCGGCTGGTCCATCGACCATCTTGAACTCCCAAGTCCCGAAACCACCATGGTGATTCACTGCCGCACACCATCTCTTGGCGGCGGATTCTTTGATATCCCGAAGCTTATCATAGCCTTTGGTTTCTAGGATCAGGTGGAAATTTTCACGATCCTTAAAACGAATAACGAAGTCGGGAATAAACTCATGTGGTTCTCCGTTGTTGAAATAGGGAATTCCGAATCCCAGTCCGGCATTCTTCACAAACGCTTCAACTCGGGGATGCGTGTCGATCAAATAGGCTGCCGACTGCTCCCACTGCTTTGTATCAGCTACCACGTAGTTGAGATGGCTGTTTACAACCTCTCTCACGTCTTTTCCTGTCCAGAAATCAACGTCAGAGGTGGAGCCGGCTCCGCGCGATTGCTCCAGCAGCGGTAATTCTGGAGCCTCTCCGGCGGTCGCCTCCCGAGCGAAGCAAACACCCGTAACCGCACCACAACTGAGGTTGCGCCGAGAGCTATCGGCCTGTATGCAAGGCGCGTTTTTCACGACCTCCGACCTTCGTTAATGTCTTTCCTTCGGGAGTGTCCTTTTGCGGATACCTTTGTGATAATTTCCAGGAGATGTGCGGTGTGTAGAGCGCTGGTTCGAGCAGGAAGGAATCGTGTCCTTTGTCGGAATGTACGGTGATATGCATGGTATCGACTCCGGCTGCTTCCAAATGGCCTGCGATCTCTGATTGCTCTTCAGGGTAGAAACAGAAATCAGAGTCGATGGAGAACACCAGCCACTTCTGGCCGTGCTGTGCGCAGGACTGGAAAAGCTCGTGGGGGCTGCTCGCATCGCCTTCTAAGACTGCGTTATAACTCTAAATTCAGAGATATGAACCACGGATGACACGGAAAGCACGGATTTAGAGACACTTATGAAATCCATCCCGATCACCCAAGGGGTTAGGCGCGAATGGCGTGGTTTTAAGCGAATCATCGGAGAGCATGCAGGCAAGGAAAGCCGTCCTTCCAGGCGGCAGCGAAACCCCGGCACACGACCCCAAACCGATGAATCCTCTGCGAAATCCAGCCGCCTGGAAGGACGGCGTTCCGTAAAGGGCGTCGCATTTTTACGGGCAACAGAGTTTCCCGGAAGCTACAAAGTGCCCAAGACTTCGCTTAAAACCGTGTCATTCGGGTTAGGCACCTAATGAATGTACCTCATTAATTATCCGTGTATATCCGTGAAATCCGTGGTTCCTTTTTTCCTTTCTAGGATAACGCGACCACAGATCTCCTACTCCTGGGATATGGGTGGAAACGGGTTGGTCAAACCTTGGTGGTCGCGTCGCCCTTGCCAAGTGCCTTGCCGAGAGACTTCTGATTTATCCGTTAAAGAACTGCTGCGTCTCGACCATCACTTTAAATAGGCGGTCCACTTCATGTTTGGTGTTATAGAGGTACAAACTCGCACGCGCTGTGGACTCGACACCGAGTTTTCGCATGAGGGGCTGGGTGCAGTGATGGCCGCCGCGCAGGGCCACGCCCGACCGGTCGGCCACGGTCACCAAATCGTGTGCATGCACCCCATCAAGGAGGAAACTCACCACGCCAGCGCGTCCGGTTTCTGGTCCAAAGAGCCGCACTCCTTTCAATTCTGAAAGCCTTTCGTAAGCGTAGCTTGCCAGTTCCCGGTCGTGCTGCCAGATGCTCTCTAGGCCAATGCCTTCGAGGTAATCCATTGCCGCGTGCATCGCGATGGGTCCGGAAATATCGGGCGTGCCGGCCTCAAATTTGTGCGGTGCTTGCTTGTAGGAGGTTTGGTGAAAATCGACGCTCAGTATCATGTCGCCGCCGCCCTGATAGGGCGGCATCGCGTTGAGAAGCTCGCTCCGGCCGTAGAGCACACCAATCCCGGTCGGGCCGCAAAGCTTGTGACCGGAGAAGACCAGAAAATCGCAGTCAATCTGTTGCACATCAACAGGCATGTGTCCCACGCTCTGGGCGGCATCAACGAGCGTTGTCACTCCGAGTTGCCGGGCGCGGGCGCATAGCTCGGCCACTGGGTTCACCGTGCCTAGGGTGTTAGAGATGTGAACCATGGCGAATATCTTGACTTTCGAGGTCAGCAATTGGTCGAGGCGGTCGAGATCGAGCAAGCCCTCATCGCCAGTGACGGGCAGATAAACCAATTCGGCGCCCGTGCGTTCAGCCAGCAGTTGCCACGGCACGATGTTGCTGTGGTGCTCCATTTCGGTGAGCAAGATCTGGTCGCCGGGTTTGAGATTACTGTTGCCCCAAGAGTTGGCCACGAGATTGATCCCTTCCGTGGTGCCGCGTGTGAATACGATTTCGTCAGCGCTGCGGGCATTGATGAAGCGGGAGACACGGGTGCGCGCCGCTTCAAACGCAGCGGTAGCGCGATTGCTCAATTCATGGATTCCCCGATGCACGTTGGAGTTGTCGCACTCGTAGTAGTGAACAAGGGAATCTATTACGGCATGCGGCTTCTGGCTGGTGGCGGCATTGTCGAGGTAAACGAGCGGGTGTCCGTTCACCGCCTGGTGCAGCGCGGGGAAGTCTTCGCGAATCTTTTGGGAGTTGATGGTCATAGATTTGGGGTCAAAACATCCCAAGTTGGAGTTGGGCCGCCTCGGACATCATTGATTGGTTCCACGGTGGGTCAAAAACGACGTCACAGGTGGCTTCGGTGATTTCATCGAGGGTCAGTAGTTTGGTTTGCACATCCGAGGATAGCACGGGCCCCATCCCGCAACCGGCCGCCGTGAGCGTGATCGTCAGGTCTACCCGATAAGAATCGGGCTCCGCATTAGGGGCGAATTCGCAGTCATAAACCAGACCCAGGTCAACAATATTTACCGGGATTTCCGGGTCGTAGCAGGTCTTGAGTTGCTTCCAAACTTCCTCCTCCAACTCCTCGCGCGTGCGGCGCTGACCGCTCGGGCTGGTTGGTTTGACGGCAACTTCAATGCCGAGCGCATCGGTGTCTTTAGCAGCCAGTCGGAACATGTTACCGTTGACGACGATGGTGTAGCTGTCGCCAAGCGACTGGGTGATGTGGGCCTGCTCGCCTTTCTGAAGGGTGACTTTGGTGCCGGCAGGGACGATCGTTCCTTCAACGTCGCGGGTGAGCGTGATCGGTTCGTTCGCGTTCATGGTTGCTCCTGATCGGATTCGGTTGAAATGGTTTCGCCTCTGCCTTCCACTGCTGCTGCGACCGCGTGCCATGGCAGAATGGCACATTTGATTCGCACCGGTAATCGATGCACGCCGCCCAGCGCGGACAATTTGCCCAAGTCAGTCTCGCTATGCCCGGTGGTCAGCATCTCGGAAACTTGGTCGGACAGCACCTTCACCTCGGCCTTGGTCTTGCCTTTGAGGCTCTCAGTAAGCAGTGATGCCGAAGCCATGGAGATCGCGCAGCCGGAGCCTTGGAAAGTCAGTTCCTCCACAAGCTCGCCGTTCATCCTCGCGTAAATGGTGCAGTGATCCCCGCAGAGGGGATTGGTGCCCTGCGCGGTGCGGTTGGCGTCGGCCAGAACGCGGAAGTTTCTCGGACTTTTGTTGTGGTCGAGAAGAAGCTCTTGATAAAGCTCTGTCAGGTCGTCGATCATGATGAGTTTGCGGTGATTTGTTGGTTCTGTTCCAGGCGATCCCACACCAGTCGGTCTAATTCCTCTCGCACGGCGATGCAGCGGACGCGGTCGATGATTTCACCGGCAAAGGCGTGAACCAACATGCGCCGCGCCTTCTCGAGTGGAATGCAGCGAGAGCGCAGGTAAAAGATAGACTCGTCATTCAACTGTCCGAGGGTTGCGCCGTGCGTGCATTTCACGTCGTCGGCGTAGATTTCGAGCTGCGGCTTGGTGTTGGCGGTCGCGTTATCCGAAAGCAGCAGGTTTTTGTTCGTCTGTTTGGCATCGGTCTTTTGGGCACCGGGCCGGACGAGGATGCGGCCGTGGAAGACGCCCTTCGATTTGTCAGCGAGGATGCCATTAAAATACTCATGGCTCTCACCATGGGCCTCGGCGTGGTCAACAATCATGTAGTGGTCGGCGAGTTGCTCGGCGCGCGTGAGGTAGAGGCCGTTCAGGATGCACTCCAAGCCCTCGCCGGCGAGCGCGGCGTAAATGTTCGTGCGTGAAAGTTTTGCGCCGAGCGCAATCGAGTGGGTGACCACATTGCTCGTGCGCCCACAGTGCGCCGCAAGGGTTCCGATGTGGAAGGACTGCTGGTTCTCATCCTGGAGTTTCAAGTGTTCAACGACCGCGTTGTCACCGGCGACAAGTTCGGTGACCGAGTTGGTGAAGTAAGTCGCATTGCTCAGGCTCACGTAACTCTCGATGACAGTGACACGGCTGTTACGCGCCGCCACGATGAGATTGCGCGGGTGCGCGGTGGTGCCGTCGTGCTTGGCGGTGGAGACGAAACGCAAGTGAATCGGCTCGGCCACGGCTTGACCCGCAGGCACGTGAATGAATGCACCGTCCTGGAAGTACGCGGTGTTCAATGCGGTGAAGGCATTGGTATCGGTGAGGGCATGGCGGCACAGGTGGGGCTTCACTAGCGCAGGTTCAGTGGCCAGCACATCGGCGAGGCTCATGACCTTCACACCTTCCGGCAGTTTGGCGACGGATGATAATTCGGGCGCGAACTGACCGTTGACGAAGACGAGTTGACTACCGGCAAGCCCGTTGAAAGGAAATTGATTCAACTCCCTTTCAGTCACGCCGTGGGACCCCGGTTCCAACTCTGGCTTAAACTCCATCTCAGCGATGGGTGCCACCTTGGTGAAACGCCAGTCCTCGTCGCGCAAGCTCGGGAGACCAAGTTCGGCGAAGCGCGCTCGGCCCACCTTTCGATCCGACAACAACCAGGCAGGCTCATTAGCGTTCCTCCCGGATAACCCCAGCTCCTTTTCGTCTATGGTCGGTTCCGGCACTCGGTTTGCCAAGGCGACAGTCGGTTTGTTTTCGTTCATATTCATGGGTATCATTTGGTTCGAGTCTCAGGCGGGTGCGGCGGCGGCATGGATCATCCCTTCATAGCCTGTCTCTTCTAATTCGAGCGCCAGTTCCTTGCCGCCGGACTTCACAATCCGGCCGTCGTTGAGGACATGTACGAAGTCGGGCACGATGAAGTTGAGTAGGCGCTGATAGTGGGTGATGACGAGTTGCGCGTTGTCGGAGCGTTTGAGCGTGTTGACCCCGTTGGAAACGATCTTCAGCGCGTCAATGTCGAGGCCGGAGTCAGTTTCATCGAGGATGGCGAACTTCGGCTCCAGCACCGCCATTTGGAAAATTTCGTTCCGCTTCTTTTCGCCGCCGGAAAAACCGTAGTTGACCGGTCGTTTCAATAGATCTTCCGGCAGGTCGAGCAGTTTCACTTTCTCCTTCACGAACGTGAGGAAATCGACGGCGTCAAGTTCGGCCAGACCGCGGTGTTTGCGGATTTCATTGTAGGCGGCCCTGAGAAAGTAAGTGCTATTCACACCGGGGATCTCGACCGGATATTGGAAAGCGAGGAACACGCCTTCGCAGGCTCGTTCTTCGGGGTCGAGTGCAAGCAAGTCGCGGCCTCCGTAGATGACTTCGCCGCCAGTGATATTGTAACCTTCGCGGCCGGCAAGGATCGCGGCGAGCGTGCTCTTACCACTGCCGTTGGGACCCATGATGGCGTGCGTTTCTCCGGGATGGATCGTGAGGTTGATTCCTTTCAGGATCTGTCGACCTTCCACGTCGGCACTCAGGTTTTGGATCGTGATAATAGGTTGTTTCATTGGTAGATATTTTTTGTTAAGTCCTTCGTCTTTTAGCCGACGCTGTTTTCGAGGCTCACACTGAGAAGATTTTGCGCTTCGAGAGCGAACTCCATCGGCAGTTGCTGGAAAACATCTTTGCAGTAGCCGTTGACGATCATGTTCACGGCATCCTGCTCCGAGATGGCGCGCTGGTTGCAGTAGAAGATTTGGTCTTCTCCCACCTTCGTCGTGCTGGCCTCGTGCTCGACCTGTGCCGAGCTATTCTTCACCTCAATGTAGGGGAAGGTGTGCGCTCCGCACTGGTCGCCGATGAGCAGGGAGTCGCATTGCGAATAGTTGCGGGCATTGGCCGCGCCTTTTAGTATTTTCACGAGGCCGCGATAACTGTTCTGGCCGTGACCGGCAGAAATGCCCTTCGAGATGATGGTGCTGCGCGTGTTCTTGCCGATGTGGATCATCTTCGTACCGGTGTCCGCCTGCTGATAATTGTTGGTCAACGCGACCGAATAAAATTCGCCGACTGAGTTGTCGCCCTGCAATAGGACGCCCGGATACTTCCACGTGATCGCCGAGCCGGTCTCGACCTGCGTCCAGGTAATCTTCGAGTTGTGCCCTTTGGCGATACCACGCTTGGTCACAAAGTTGTAGATCCCTCCCTTGCCGTTCTCATCGCCCGGATACCAATTCTGCACGGTCGAGTATTTGATCTCGGCGTTGTCCAGCGCGACGAGTTCGACGACTGCGGCATGGAGTTGGTTCTCATCGCGCATCGGAGCGGTGCAGCCTTCGAGATAGCTCACATGGCTGTCCTCATCAGCGATGATGAGGGTGCGCTCAAACTGGCCGGACTTGGCCTCATTGATGCGGAAATAGGTGGATAGCTCCATCGGACAACGCACCCCTTTGGGAATGTAGCAGAACGAACCGTCGGTGAAGACCGCCGAGTTGAGCGTCGCGAAGAAGTTGTCCGTGTAAGGAACCACCGAGCCGAGATACTTTTTCACCAGATCGGGATGGTCCTGCACCGCTTCACTGAACGAACAGAAGATGATCCCCTTTTCGCCAAGTTGCTTTTTGAAAGTGGTGCCGACCGATACGCTGTCCATCACCGCGTCTACCGCTACGCCTGCAAGCCGCATCCGTTCGTGGAGGGGGATGCCGAGCTTCTCAAAAGTCTCCAAAACCTTCGGATCTACTTCGTCCATGCTCTTCGGGCCGTCAGCAAGACTCTTGGGAGCGGCGAAGTAAATGATATCCTGATAGTCGATCTTCGGATAATCAGCCTTCTGCCAGGTAGGCTCCTCCAGGGTCGTCCAATGGCGATACGCTTTCAGCCGCCATTCCAGCAGCCACTCCGGCTCGTTCTTCTTGTCCGAGATGAAGCGGATGATGCCCTCGTTCAACCCCGGCGGGGCGGACTCCGTCTCAATGTCCGAAGAGAAGCCGTATTTGTATTCACTTTTGACTAGTTTGTCGATGGTGTCTGTTGATGTGCTCATGAGAATGATTGAGTGGGCTTAATGGTTGCTGAACGAGCCGGGATCTCTGGCTACGATCAGGCGTTATTCATGGTGATGCGTGTCACAGGCCTGATTGGTCGGCGCGTCGGCATCGGCGTCACTCTTCTGCACCAGTCCCGCTTTGAGCAGGTAGGCTTCCACTTCATCGCCGCTGACATCGGCCAGCATGTGGCCATCGACCTCAACACAAGGGGAAAGGCTCTGCCCGCTCTTTTCGATCATCTCCGCACGGAATAACGGGTTGTTGATGATATCGCGATCTTCGTAGGGTAGGTCGTATTTGCGCATGATGGAGCGCACCCCTTGGCTCCAGCCGCAGGAGGTTTTCAAGTAAGCCGTTATGGTTGGTGTTTTGATTGCTGTTTTCATCGATGTTTTGCGTTTTGGTTTGGTTTTCTGATTGAGGTTGGTCGCAATCTTGCGGACGCTTCCAGCCGGTAAATCGGTCATACTCCGTCTTCGCCGTTGTTCCCAATTGCTTCGACCGGGCATCCGTCCATGGCTTCCATGCAAAGCGCTTCCTCCTCCGGGGTAGTCGCTTGCTTAAACACATAGGAGTAGCCGCCATCTTCATTGCGCGTGAAGTTGTCAGGAGCAGTTTCCCGGCACAGGTCGCAATCAATGCACTGGTCATCGACGTAAAACTGTCCGGCCACGTTTTCCGCGTATTTATCTTCAATGTCTGCCATAAATTCTCTTTCGTTTCATGCTCTCCGGCTCACCTCTTTCCGGTGCAGTGCGATGGACACTTCGATTGGATTCTGTCCGAGCGTTCCTGAACTTTAGAAAGTAAGTTCTTTAGAAAAGGCTAGGTGATGCCATTGCGCCTGGCAAGCGGTTTATTAAAGTTTACACTTTAGAAACTATCGGTCGATTCGACTGGCGTTAGAAAACGTTTCACTGTAACCTTCGAACGATGGCAAAACGCGACGTTGCTCCCCAAAAAAACGATCTGGGTCCCAGTCGGAAGACGATCTTGCGCCTGCTCAAGCAGCAGGGACCGAGCGACTCCGAAGCGCTGGCCATGCAATTGGGCATCTCTGCCATGGCCGTTCGGCAGCATCTCTACGCGCTGCATGCCCAAGAGCTAGTGACCTACCTGGAGGAGCCGCGCCCCATCGGGCGGCCAGCCAAGATGTGGGGTCTGACGCCAACTGCCGACTCCCATTTCCCCGATGCCCACGCGGGCCTGACCGTGAATTTGCTCAACGCGGTCGAACAGACCTTTGGCCAGAAAGGCGTCAAGCGCGTCGTTTCGCAAAGCACGAAACAGCAGCTTGAGAGTTACCGATCTCGCGTCTCGCCTAGCGCCTCGCTTCAGAATCGGCTGAAGACTTTAATCTCCCTACGTAACGAAGAAGGCTACATGGCCGAAGTGCAGCGCGAGCCCGACGGCTCATTCATCCTGATTCAGAACCACTGCCCCATTTGCGCCGCAGCCAAGGTGTGCCCCATACTGTGTGACTCTGAGCTTGATCTCTTCCGTGCGATCCTGGGAGAGGGCGTGGTCATCGAGAGGACGGAGCACATGCTGGCGGGTGCCCGCCGCTGCGTTTACCGCGTCTGCACCCCCTCAATCCCAGCAGGACCGACGCGCCGATAAGCAACCCTTGAAAAAGCGAATTCCTGTCAGTTGCACCCCCTCAATCCCAGCAGGACCGACGCGCCGATAAGCAACCCTTGAAAAAGCGAATTCCTGTCAGTAAGGGTGAGCGCAGCGAATCAATACATGCTCCGTGCCCCTTTTTCTCTTGAGAAAGTCACCTGGAACAAGAAGGCAAAGAAAGTGATTTATCGCTCGAAACGCAGTTGGCACACCAAGCAGAATTTTCAGGTTTTCACCGCCTCCGACTTCATCGCCCCTACGGTGGAACACATCCCCCAGAAAAGCCAACAATGCCATGCTACGATAGTGGCCTACAATCTCGCGAAGCGAAACCGCATGGACGAAGTCAAACCATTCGCTACTACGGACGCTACTCCAACAAGAGGCGGGGATGGGACTTCAAACACTCGGTCCGCCCTCCGCTGATGGCAACGCTGCCGAAAGTTGAAGAACGTAAACAACCCATACGTCAACCCGAGACCCTCTTCATCCTGCCTGCCCCGGAACCAAAAAGCCACCGTGCCTTGAGACCGCTCTGGCGCGATCTGATCCTGAAGACCTGGGGAGAAGACCCACAGCGGTGCCCCTGCTGCAAAGGCAAAATGAAAAACGTCGGCACAATCGTTCGTTTTGAGGAGATCGAATTTTTCCTGCGCTTGCACGGAATCTGGGAAGGGATCATTTCGCTTCCGCCACCTCCCGATCCGCCCTTTGATATCGAGACGATGGAGCCCCTGAATGTTCCGATCCACTGGAGCTGGAGCGATCAGACAGATCCGCCACCTGAAGATTGGTTGCAGGACACACCGGGCGAATGGGAAGCCCCCGAGCTGCCGCTGGACGATGGCTATACCCTCGTTCTCGATGGGGACGACCCCAACGAACTCGCAGACTTTCCCACGTTCTCCGTGGGCTGAAGGGCATACTTCAGCACAGCGAAAACAGCTTCCAAGGAAAGCTGCCGCACTCCTGTGTCCGGAACCCCCTATTTTTCGACCATTTCAGAGCGGTCCAGTAAATTCATGGCTCACAGCCTTGACCCCAGCTTGTTTTCATGGCCAAATCTCTCCATGAAGACAAGATTTCACCCTTTCTCCCCCTGCACCCCCTCAATCCCAGCAGGACCGACGCGCCGATAAGCAACCCTTGAAAAAGCGAATTCCTGTCAGTTCAAGCGCACCGTGCTGCTGGGTGATTTCGAAAAAGCGCTTGCTGAAGTCGGGGCGAAGAAAGTCGACATCACCAAGGTGTTGCCGCCGAAGATCGACTGGATTCTCCCTCAAACCGCGCGCGGAAGCAAGGTGGCGGAAGAGTTCACGGTGCGGGCGGAGATTTCCTCGCCCGATGCCGGGTTGGAAGAGGTCAAGCTCCTCGTCAACGGCAAGGCGATCGACGCCGATCTCCGCGTTTCCGGGAACCAACTGACCTACGAGAAAACAGTGGAATTGCTGCCAGGAGAAAATCGTTTGGCGATTTTCGCGCGGAATGGGAACTCGGGTCACACGAGCGAGGAGCGGGTCGTGACGGTGCGCGGCGTGGCGGCACCGGCAATCGGCGGAGGTCGGGGACAGGACGCTCCGGCGGCGGTGGATTCGCTCGATGAATTGCTGAAGCCGAACCTGTATGTGCTCGCGGTCGGCGTGAGCGAATACGAGGATGCTTCCATCCCCGCCCTGCAATACTGCGACGACGACGCCACCGCCATTGCCGATTTTTTCCAAAAACAAAGCGGCGGGATCTTCGGAAAGACGGAGGTGAAATTGCTCGTCAACGAGGAGGCCACCGAAGACGGCATTCAGAAATCGCTCGACTGGTTGGAGGACAATGCGACGCAAAAAGATTTCGTGGTCCTCTTTCTTGCCGCTCACGGACTCAACGACGAGAAGGGCAATTTCTACCTTCTGCCGACCGACGGCGATCCGGAGAATCTGCGGAGGACGGGAGTGGCGTGGGACGATTTCGGGGAGATCCTCGGCAACCTGCCCAGCCGGGTTCTCATGTTTCTCGACACCTGCCATTCGGGACAATTGGGAACGAATTTGTTCACCCTCGCCAAAGCCGAAGGAACGCGAAGCCGCTCGGCGGGAGGACTCAAGTCGGCCTTCGACCCCAGCGAGGCGATCCGAGAGCTGACAAGCGAGGAGAACGGCGTCGTCATTATGGCCGCTTCGACCGGCGACGAGGAAAGTTTGGAAAACGACGAATGGGGCCACGGTGCTTTCACCTTCGCCTTGCTGGAAGGACTCGGGGGAAAAGCGGATGTCAATGGAGACGCGGTCATTCACCTGCGGGAGCTGGACTTTTTTATCAGCGATCGGGTCAAGGAGTTGACTGAAGGAGTGCAGCACCCCACGACGGTGAAGCCGAGTTCGATTTCGAGGTTGCCGGTGGCGGCGGTGAAGTGAGAGGTCAGGGGGAAGAAGCCAGGAGTCAGGAGTCAGAGGTCAATGGGGAGCGATGGAGTGCGGAAACCTGGTTCCGCTTTGGATCGAATTCGGTTTGGTGAACATCGTCACGTAAGGCGTTGAAATCACATTGCGGGTTGGGCTTTGGGCGGCTTTGGGTTGGTGATTTCGGGGACGGAATCTGCGTGCGATCCAAAGCGGAACCAAGTCCCCGCACTCGGATAAGAGAAAGAAAAAAGCCATTTTTACAATCAGATCCGCTGGTAAAACGATTCTAAGCTTGATAGAATCCAATCGCATGATGAACCACCCACCGTTTGCCCGCTTATTCCTTTCAACCTTACGCGTTGCGCGTTCGATGTTCAAAGTTCTCCTCCTCGCCGCCCTAGGTTTTCTTCTTCACCCGACCGCCTCCATCGGCGAGGAGGAGCCCCCGCGTCTCATCATCGATCCGCGGGGGCCGTCAGGGACGGTCAAAGAACTACTATTCACTCCAGATGGTACTACTTTGATCTCGCTGGGTAACGACAAAGCAATCCGATTTTGGGACGTGGCCAGCGGGGAGTTGCGGAAGACTTTGCGCCTTCAAATTGGAGATGGTCCCAATGGCCAATTTTTTGCAGGAGCGATGTCGCCGGACGGACGATTGCTTGCCGTGGGAGGATACCCGACTCTTTGGGGAATCCGCCTCATTGATCTTAACACTGGGGAGGTGGCGGCGGTATTGCGGGGACACACCAATGTTATCCTCTCCTTGGCATTTTCGGATGACGGGCGCTGGTTGGCATCGGGAAGTGCGGACGATTCGGTGCGAGTGTGGGATCTTGGGGCTGGGTTACCGAAGAAGGAGAACGTGGAAATCGGGGATTCGCAAGTCTTGCAGGGACATGGGGCCAACGTTTATGCTTTGGATTTTGCGAAGGGTGGCGAGCGGCTAGTGTCAGGGGCCGACGACCACAAGCTGATATTGTGGAAGCGAGAGGGCGAGGGAAGATTTTCGCACTTCAAGACACTTGAAAAACACAGTGCCGAGGTGCTTTCCGCCGCTTTTTCGCCGGATGGAAAGTCTCTCGTCTCGGGAGGGAAAGATGACCGACTCATTCTTTGGGACGGGGAAACCGGGGCCTTTCGAAATTCCTTGGAGGAGGATATGGAACATGACGCGTGGACGATCGCCTATTCACCTGACGGACGTTTTGTCCTCGCTTCCTCTCAGGGGTTCTTAAGAGGCTACACCGCTGTCTACGAGGTGAAAGGCAGAGAATGCATCACACGCTTCGGGCAGCACAACAATTCGGTTTTTTCCTCGGCGTGGCATCCGACCGAGGATTTGGTGGCGACGGCCGGCGGTGACGACAAAGATATATTTCTATGGCGGCCCCGGAGCGGGGAAGTGGTCCATCATCTACGAGGAGGCGGCAGAACCGGATGGGTGGTGGCGTTCGGCGAAGGAGGCGGGGCGAAGGTGGCCTTTGGGCAAACCAACCTTCCGGATGACACCTATTGGGATGATCCTCTCCAGCGGACCTTCGATTTTAGTACACTCGCCCTTGCGGATTTGTCCGAAACCGAAGGTGATCCAAAGAGTTTCCGACGATATATTCATAGTCGCGAAGGTAAGGAATTACGAGAAAAGGATGATTTCAGCATCGAAACCGGCAGCGGAATCATCACCAATAATCCGAAAACGGAAGGCAATCTCTACCATTATTCATTCACCCCATCCGGCGATGTTATCGTGGCATCAAGGGGGACTCTACAACTACACCGACCTACCGGAGAAATAATTGGCAAGTTCATCGGCCACGAGGGTCCCGTATGGGCCGCCTCCCCCTCGTCGGACGGTCGCTACCTCGCCTCGGCCTCCAGCGATCAGACCGTCCGTCTTTGGAATCTACAGACCGGCGATCTGCTCGCCAGCCTCTTCGTCGCCCGCGACGGGGAATGGGTCTGCTGGACGTCGGACGGCTATTTCGCAGCCTCACCCGACGGCGGGAAATACATCGGCTGGCATTTCAACAAGGGAATCGACAAGGTTGCGGGTTATCTCTCGGGCGAACAGCTTTATGAACATTTTTATCGTCCCGACATCGTAAAACGCGCCATCGCCGAAAATCGTCCCTCGTCGGAAATAGTGGCGGAACTCGGTTTGAAATTCGATCTCCAGACGGCCTTGCGCGGCGCTCCGAGTGTCGCCATCGCCGAGCCCGCCCCGAACAGCACTTCTCCGAACCGCAGACAGCGCGTCATGGTCGAAGGAATCGACAACGGTGGCGGTGTCGCGGAAATCCGGCTCTTCAACGCCGACAAGCGGATCCCGCCGGATGGTCCCGGCAGTTTTCGCGGCGGCAAGTGGGTCGTGCCGTTCACCGTATCGCTCGCCCGCGGTGAAAACGAAATCCGTGCGGTGTCTGTCAATCCCGAAGGAATCGAATCGGCACCTGAAACGATCCGGGTTAAATTCGCGGGAGAAACCGCGACCTCGCGTCTCCATCTCGTCGCGGTCGGTTTGAACGAATACAAAAATCCCCGCTTCGCCCTCGACTATTGCCGCCCCGATGTCGACGCTTTCGCCACCTCTTTCGTGGAAGGATCGGATACGCTCTTTAGCGAAGTCTTTGTCCACAAACTCTTCGATGCCGAAGCGACTCGCGCCGCCATCGAAACGAAAATGAAGGAGATCGCTTCGCAAGCGACGCCGGAAGATGTCTTTGTTTTCGTTTTCGCCGGACACGGAGTCATGAGCGAGGGCAGCGAGGGCATTTCCCCCGAGTTCCACCTTGTCCTCCACGATGTGACGCAAATGTATGGGGACGACGAAGCGTTGGCCAAACAAGCGCTCTCCGGTTCGGTCCTCGAGGAATTGACCGCGGCGATTCCAGCCCGGAAGCAACTCATGGTGTTGGATAGCTGTCAGTCGGGTGGACTGGTCGACACCTTCGCCTTGCGGGGAGTGGCCGAGGAAAAAGCCATTGCCCAACTCTCCCGCGCCACGGGGATGCATGTGCTCGCTTCGACCCGGACCGAGCAATTCGCGACCGAAACCAAGGAACTGGGTCACGGCTTGTTCACATACGCCTTGCTCGAAGCATTGGGCGGAAAAGGCGATGGTAACGGCGACGGCCGAATCACCGTGAAAGAAGTCGAAGCTTTCCTCAATACTCGAGTCCCCGAGCTAAGCGAGGAATTCACTGGCGCGGCTCAGTATCCCAACAGTTTCGGGCGAGGTCAGGATTTCCCCATTGGATTGGTGAGGTGAGAGGTGAAGCGGGTCGGGATGGAGTGTGGAGAATTGGTTCCGCCGGAGTGCGGAAACCTAGTTCCGCTTTGGATCGAATTCTGTTTGGTGAGAATCGTCACGTAAGGCGTTGAAATCACTTTGCGGATCGATCTGCGGGCGAATGTGGTTTGGTGGATTTCGGGAGCGGAACCTGCGTGCGATCCAAAGGTGCGTCAATCCGCCGCACTCCGAGAGGCGCTACCGCGTTTCTACCTGTAACATCTCGTTCCAAGTCTTCCGTATTTTCACTTTCCGGAAAAGCCACAGCAAAATCAACACGCCGGTCAAATACACCCACCACCATTTCGTCGCTTCGGTGAAGATGAGGTGGGCGAGGGCTTCTTCCGCTTCCTCGCTTGCCTGCGCGCCATCACCACTCGAAAGCTTTTCACGGAGGAAGAGGGTTTGCATTCCGTAGGCCCATGTCAGGATGCCGTAGGTCAAGTTCATCGACATCCCGCGGAAGCTGAGAACGGTGGCTCGGTTTTCGGCGTTGGTGACTCGGTTTAAATAATTCGAGAGGAAAAAGTGAAGCAGGCGCATCGCGAACCAGAGCGCGGGGAGAAAGAGGACGGACCAGAATCTGATTGGAAACGCGAGGCTGAAGATTCCGATGAAGACGAGCACGGTCAGGAATCGGAAATTGAAATCGGGCGAGCGACCGAGGATGAGTTTTCCCCCGACGACGGCCGCGAGAATACCGGCGAAGGACCCGACCACGCTAATGATCCCCATTTGAAACGGATCGAATCCGATGACTTCGAGCCAGAGGGAGCCGACGGTATAGTAGAGCCGGATGATGCTGTCGAAGGAAAGGCCGATCAGCAGGAGCATCAGTGCGGCGGGAGTGTGGAGAACCCAGCTTCCGGCGCGGAAGGTCCGCGAAAAGCTGTCGCGGATCGATTGGCCCAGCGGTTTCTTGGTAGGAATATCGGGATGCGGAGGTTCCTTCATCCGCAGGGCGGTGACGAAGGCGGCGAAGGACATACCGAGGGTGAGAAGAATGGGAATCTTCAGGGTGTGAAATTGGGTGACCTCCCGCTCGATGCCGATCCAGCCGAGAATCTTCCCGACGATCTCCGGATCGTAGAGGGACGCCCCTATCATGGTGACGACGATAAAACTGACGGCCTGCCATTTCATCAATCTGCACCCCCTCAATCCCAGCAGGACCGACGCGCCGATAAGCAACCCTTGAAAAAGCGAATTCCTGTCAGTTAACCGTCGGAAATCTCTGCACCCCCTCAATCCCAGCAGGACCGACGCGCCGATAAGCAACCCTTGAAAAAGCGAATTCCTGTCAGTTGGACCACCTTCACGCTCGAAGATTTGAAGCAGATGGTTCCACAAAGTGACGCCGGAGACTTTCTCCTCGACGTTCCGCAAATTTTCTACACCGCCGGCGACCGCGAGCTCATGGAGGTGATGGAAGGCATCCCTGTCGAGACGACCGCCCAGCTCATGGAAGAAACCTTGAACAACCCGGAGAACACCCGGCTCAAAGCCTTCCGCCTTTTCATCGAGTGTTGCGCTGCGGACGCCCGCCCTCTCTCGATTCCGATCGATTTCGGAAAGGCACCACCCGGCTACACTGAGATGGGCTGGTATCGCATCTACGGCAAGCTTCACTATGTTCAGGAAGCCGGGGAAATGCTTCCCATCATCCGCGTCGAGACCGTCGAAGAAACGGCCGAGCCAATGGACGGCCTTCTTTTCTAGAAATGTTTGAGCAATTTGCGCCGACGGCGGTCTCATGATAAGGTAAATAGTTCCTTTCAAACGGGGGTGTACTGGTTTCGACTGATTGTTTGAAGGGCAGACTGCGTGTCGAGGTTGATCGGCTGGCCTCGTAAAAAGCCGTTCAAAAAACAAATGCAAATAACGAACCTGAACTTGCGCTGGCGGCCTAATTAGGCCTCCCGGGATTTGGCCGACGCCGGCTGAGCTGAATCCCGCTAACTTAGTCGGCTTAGTTTCCTGACGGGTGTCCGGTCAGAGCGATGAAAGGTTACAGGGCAACCGGAGAGAACGGATTCTGTCGATCGAAGCCGCCTCTTCTAAATTAAAAGATCGACTATGCATGTAGAAGTTTGTCTAACTGGCATTTAGGACAGGGGTTCAACTCCCCTCACCTCCACTTCCTTTGTAATCAACGAGTTGCAAAGGAAGCGAACCCCAAGTAAGAACACAAGTAAGAACAAGTCCGGCGAAATCCACCGTTGTTCACTGTAATACGGGCTATTGATCAAAAGGCAGATTTTGCCGCGCCTGCCACTCTCTCACCTTCCGAATTCGCTTTTTGGGATCGCGATAGTAAACCAGCTTCGCCGCCGCCTTGTTCTGCCTCTTGATCTCTCGAAACCGCTCGGGGGTCACAAGATACGGATACCGCTTCCCGTTTTTCGCTCTTGTCCATTGGACGAATACCTTGCCCGTTTGCGGGTCAATATCCCCGCGCTTCAATTGCTCTCTACCCATGCCCTAGCGGGCAAGTCAAACCGAGCGCGATTTTTTGAGGTGGGAAGTCGTTTCTAGGAATTTCCCACAGAAACGCGCTATACTTGACGTGTGTAACCCGTAGCGAGAGAGGACGATAAAAGATTCCTTAGAACAAGCTGGTGTGATGATGATGCAATCACTCGTCAACTTTTGATTCTAGGACTCTAAACTTCCTTACCGTCGCCATTGAGCCAAGCGTCGTTTCATATTGAAATGTTCCGTCGGGAATAACCATTGCAACAAGCACATCATCATCAACGACTGTTTCAATTTCCCCCGTGAGAAAAACTAAATCTCCGGTAGAGGGTGGAACGAAATTTGATCCGCCGCCAGAAATTGAGTTCATTGCACGCGCGAGAGAACCAGCAACGCCGCCGCGTCTATACTCATTCGCGAGAATCCCTTCTCCAGTAACTACGGAGAAGACCTTGAATGTTTGCTTTTCCGCCGACTCCATCAACTTAGTATCCGCCTTCTTTTGTGCAGCCGCGTCTCGCTGAGCCATAAGGGCGCTCTGCCTAGCGGATTGAGCCGCCGCCGTCGCCTCGCGTTGTTGAGCTGCCTTCTTTTGGTCATATCCATATTGCACCTGAACATCGACTGGCAGTTTCGCAAAGTCGATACGCGCGACGCCTCCTGAGTGCATTAATACAATTCCCGACGCTTCGACTCGGGTGACTTTCCCTTCGTATGTCTTTCCGTCGGTGGTTGTGATTGTGACTTTCTCTTCTGCTATGGAGAGAGACGCCGTTAACATGACAATAAAAAGAATTCGCTTCATTGGATTCAGGCTAGAAAAAAAATTCATACGCGTCAATACAAAAACATACTTCTCTGACTCAATATCATCAGCGGCGGCCATTTCGCCAGTTGCAGCGTGCCAAACGAAAAACGCCCCGCCGATTTCTCGACGAGACGCTTCAAACTATGATCGAGCGGAAATGCATAATCAGCTCAGCTATGAAACGGTGTCAACCTTTCGAGTGAAGCACAAAAAAAACGCCGATCCTTTCAGACCGGCGCTTCGTTATTTTCGACGTATCAATCAAAAATATTAGGCTGAAGAAACGATTCGCGAGGCGTTTTCAACCACGCCAATCTCGGCACCATAAAGAATCGTAAATGAGATTTTTTGCTCACCGTCTTCCTCGCTGTAAAACTTTCGAATCTGAATGGGAAGGCCGCTATTCTCATCAATGATCGTTCTCACTTGTCCCGCGTATGTTTGCGGGTCTGGTTCTGCAATTTCACGGGCAACGACAACAAGTGATTGCGGCGTGCAAGCAAGGGCCGTGACGTTCTCAGAGTTCGAAGGGATCGTTCCATTGTATTCGATGACGTTCAGCCCAAAGAGGCGAGGAACGAGGTTCTCGCGAATCGGATCTGAGCCAGCATAACTCGACGCGTCTTTAATTGCGCCGTCCGTTACAAGAGACGTGAGATAGCTTGGCGGAATGATGAGATTCCGTTTTGCTTTGGGAACTTTGTTCTCGCTAAGCTTTTGAGCAATGCCCGCAACGGCATCACTGTCGAAAGCGGCGGCGGCTGATACAGTTTGATGAGTATCGAAACCGTTGGCGGTCGTGACAAGGCTGAGCGTGTGCTCAATCATTTCATCAACTAGCGTTGAGATTGCCGGAATGATAAATAGCTCTTCAAGATTGGTGTTCGTATAGGAGCGCTCCAAATCATTGAAGCCGAGCACAACGCCCCGATATTGATCGAGAGTCACAGTGCGCTTGACCGTGCTCGCATTTTGCGAACCTCGGTTTGCGCTCATGTCCTGACTCGTGACGCCATTCGGGAAACGAGTTGTTACGGTTTCGCCTTTTTCTTTGATGCCGCTTCCTAGATCAGTTGTGAAAAGATCGAGGGGCACACCTTCCGTGCCAAGGTAGTTGAGAGTTAATTCTGCGAGTTTGTCGAGGTTTACGCCGTTTAGTGTATTAGTTGCCATTGTTGTTGATTGGGGTTTCTCCCCAGCAACTCGCCGGGGTTTCCCTCATGGCGCGGTGTCAACCAACCGCCCCTTCAATGGCTTTCGGGCGGCTCTACCCTTTCGCTAAAAAGTGCTGAACCGGTTCTTGATTCAGTGCTTCAAAAAGTGACTCGATGCCCGCGACGGCGTAGCGATCAGAGTTCATTGAAATCATTTTAAAAACGCCAGCACCTCTCGCGAGAGCGGCGCGTTTCATTTCGACAGCGAGCGAATCAACTGGATTGCTCGAAGTGCGCTCGCAGCCGTCGAAGCGGGTTGCGAAAAATTGGCCGACTTCGGATTGCTTAACCGTGAAGGCTTTCATCGAATCATAGAAACGACTTCTCAAAAGTTGCTCATCATCTTCATCACGCGAACCGACCGTTTTCACAATGTCCCGCAATGGTCTCGTGATTGCTTGATTGCCTCGGTTGAGTGAGTGGAAGGCGGCGAGAGCGGCAAAGCGGCGCTTTCCGTTCAGGAATCTCAAACTTTTCGATCCTGCCGAGTAAGGCTGAGTTAGAAAAGCGTGTCTAAGTTCCGCAGTCTGGAAAGATCGACATTCAAGCGCGAGCTTTGTAAGCGCTGAATGCGGGTCAATCTTCGTGATGTCTTTTTGAATGGCTGAGCGCAAGCGCTCGATTTCGTGGATGGTAAGTTCTGTCATTGCCGCTGGTTGTTATTGCGCGGCGAGAATAGTCTCTCGCGCGTTATATAACGCGGGCGTGTCAATAGTGGAGCGCTTGCGGGCAACGGCGTCAGCCGTGGAATGCGGGCGAGCGAGCGCCGCTACATGATTCCCGCCCTGCTCATGCCTTCGCAACAAAACCTTACCCCTACGCTTTGCGGGGCTGAGGCCCGCACGCTAGGCGGTTTTGTCTCTCGGCGTCGCGGGCGTGATTAAAATTGAAGTGAGTTTCTGAGATTAAAGCGGGCTTACTCCGCGCCCCTTTTTGCACCCCCTCAATCCCGGCCGGACTGACGCCTCGATAAAAATCCTTGAATAAGCAAATTCCTATCAATTAAGGAGCGCCTTTATTGACCATCCAAAAAATTCAGTCTAACATTTGAGCTCCGCGAATAGTTAATGACGGATCCTGATTCAGACCCTAACGCAGAGACCGTTGCTTTCTCTTCAAATCAGCAGACACCATCCACCGGGGAAGGTGAAGCTACTATTGCCTATGTTCCGGATCGCGATTCTATTTCTCCTCCAACCGAGAAAGAACTTTTTCTTGAGGCCGTTGAAATCGAAAATATTGCAGAGCGCGATACCTTTCTCGAAAACGCCTGCGGCGGTGACAAAGCGCTTCGGCAAAGGATAGAAGATTTGCTTAACGTGGAGGAGCAAACCCAATTCCTCGAACCCGGTGAGTCTGTCGAAGCACTTAAGGACGAAGTAATCCCTGAAACTCACGATACGGGCTCCCACCCTACTACCGACAACTACGAGGTAGGCCCCGAGATTGCCCGTGGAGGGATGGGCAGTATACGCGTTGCGGAAGATCATAAGCTAAAGCGTTCGGTTGCGATCAAGGTGATGCATGGAGATGTAGCGGTCACTTCGTCTGCCCATGCACGCTTTCTTCTCGAGGCGGAAGTATTAGCTCAACTGGCGCATCCTAACATTGTACCGATTCACGATATCGTATGGGAGGACGGGAAACCGCTGTTCTACTCGATGAAACTCGTCAAGGGCCGCACCCTGCAGGATGTAATCAATGAACTTCGGGAAGAGGTTCCCGATACTCTGGAGGAATATACCCTGGATCGACTTCTCCTCATTTTTCGCAAAGTGTGTGACGCGATCTCTTTTGCCCACAGCAGGGAAATCATTCACCGTGATTTGAAGCCGGAAAATATCATGGTCGGCGAGTTCGGGGAAGTCCTCGTGATGGATTGGGGCCTCGCTAAAAAACTCGGGGAAGCACCGATTCGCGAAATCGACGAATCAATAAACCCGGAGCAGGAAAACCTGACGGATACTCTTCAGGGTGACGTCATGGGCACTCCTCAATACATGAGTCCCGAGCAGGCTGATGGGGACATAGCGGCTCTCGATCAGCGCTCCGATATTTTTTCTCTGGGTGGAATTCTCTACGCTATCTTGACTCTGCGACCGCCGGTCGAGGGGACGACCTTGCAGGAAGTATTGGAAAAGGTGAAGACGGCTAAGATTGAAGCCCCCTCGCAACTGACCACGATTCACGGGAAACATAAATCGGGGGAGCAGTCCGCTGACGTATTGGAGGCGAAGCAAATCAAGCCTCTTCCGCACACTCCCGGTGGTCGCGTGCCGCCCGCCCTGTCTTCAGTGGTGATGAAGGCGCTGCGGCGCAAGAAACGCGATCGCTATTCGAGCGTTCATGAGTTTAGCGCGGACGTTGAAGCGTTTCAGGGTGGCTTCGCAACCAGCGCAGAGAACATTAACTTCCTTGGACAATTGGCCCTGCTGGTTCGGCGTCACAAAGGCATCGCCGTTGCAACCGTGGCGAGCCTGATTTTGATTGTCGGCCTGTCCGCCGGTTTCATGTTCAAGGTCAACGCCGAGAAGCGGGCAGCCATTCAGGCGGAACAGCATGCCGTGAAGAAAGAGGCGGAAACCCGTGGAGCCCTCGCCCGTTCAGCGCTTTCCCTTGCCGAAGCCGCCATGCGTGAGCGCAATGGACTACTGATGCAGTCTGCATTGGAAAATGTGCCCGAGGATTTGCGTGAAGGCGAGTGGCGGTATCTCCTCGACCAATCAGATTCCTCCATTGGGACTATTGACACCGGAGGCGGTCGGATCATGAGCGCCGCTCCGGACCCGCAGCGCCCCGGAGTTTTCGCATTCGCCGATGAAAGCAAAACGGTCACTCTCATGAACGTGCAAACGGGCGCGCGTCTGCTGCAGTTCACTCACACCAGCAGTTGGAACAGTTGTCTGACATTTTCATCGGACGGACAGCAAATTGCCATTGGATCAAGTCGCAACAGTGACATTGTGATTCACAGCGCGGTGGACGGAAGAAAATTGACGGCATGGGAAGCCCCGGCCTCGGAGCGCCTGGAGTTCAGCCACGACGGAACGACCTTGCTCCAGACCTGGCGTAAAGGGAGTAAGAATTCCAGAGGAGTCACCCAAATCACCTTGTGGAATACTGCCACCGGAAAAATGCTCTGGGAGCGCGACGGTTTCGTCCGACGGGCCTGGGCGGAGTTTACCATTGACGGCACTCATATTGTGATGTGCGATGAATACAATGACCTGCTCCTTTTGTCCCCTGCGGACGGATCCACGGTGCGCTCTTTGGGCATGCAGGTTCTGTCTGTCGCTACGATGAATCCGAATGGGAAAAGTGTGATCGTGTCGATGCATGATGGCAGCCTGCAGGCAGTCGATTTGAAAAGTGGCGAAATTCGCTTCCGAATCGTTCCGCAGGTAGATCGAATCCGCCACCTGGCATTTCAACCGGACGGACGACGGTTCGTCAGTGTCATAGAACTCCAGGACGGGCGGCAAGAGATTCAGATTTGGGATGCTGCCACCGGGGCTCTGAAGCGTTCGATTCTGGGAGGTGTAGGTCCGGCGAGAAATGTCTGCATCCATCCTCAGTCTGGAGAACTGATCATCACGGGAGATTCTTCCCGGGTGTGGGACTGTGGAAGTGAATCATGGACCCTGGGCGGTCTTCAATACACCGTTGGCGGCTTTTGGGGCTCGGATGACCTCTATATTGGACAAGGCAAGAAAGATTTCTTCGTTTTGCAAGAACTTAAAGCAAAGGGCAAAGTCACCGAGCTATGGAAGCCTGACCTCGACCTGGCGAAGGACAAGGGTACGGTTATCTCAATGAGCGTTGCCGGAGCATTTGCAGTGATCACTGAATATGGCAAGTACCCAACGAGTGGTGCCTTGTTTACGAACCGGGGTGGCGAGATTCGGTTGGTCCGGAAGTTTGATTTTCCAGTTAACGCGAAAAATCTCCGGATGAATCCTAACGGCAGCTCGTTTTTTGTATGTAATTCAAATTCCTCTATCCATGACATCAGAATATTCGACATCTCGAGCGGCTCCTTTCTGGACACGACGGACAAAAGAGGGGGCGAAGTTGTCAATGATGCCTGCTGGCTGAAAAACGGTCGCGAAATCCTCGGGCTTGCAACCTTCGACGCAACCCGCGGCAATCCTGCCTCGCAGGAAAAGCTGGTCGTATGGGATGCAGTCAGTGGCAAGCTTATCAGAAGCAGCAGTCATCCCACGGCGATGGACGTGCTGGCGCTCGCTCCAGATGGACTTCGATTCGCGGAAGGCGGTGAGGATAGAAAGATACGCATCAGAGACGTGGCCACACTGGAGATCCTCCAAGAGTTCCGCACCCATGACAAGCCCATCACCAGTGTCGCCTGGCATCCCACTAGACCGATCCTTGCCACCGGTTCAGAGGATTTGACGATTCGGCTCTGGAATCTGGAATCTGGAAAACGTGTGGAAGAACTACACGGAGCCGATTCCGCACCGACTTACCTTGCCTTCTCTCCCAGCGGCACCCGTCTTGCCGGCTCGGAATATTTAAAGACACGCATTTGGAGTTTGGAGGTGGATCATACCGCTGATGTCAGCCTGCCATCCCTGCCCTCCGTTTCCTCACCCACTAGTCCAACGCCGCCCAAGCCCGTGATCACTTCCACTCCGGCACCCGAACAAGTCGCCGGGGAGATCAAATCCGGCGACTGTATTTCCTCAGCAACCAAAGCCAAGCCCTACGAGAACAGTCTCGGTATGCGCTTTGTCCCCGTGGCGATTACCGGTGGACCGAGCGATGGGAAGACCGTGTTGTTCAGCATTTGGGAAACGCGGGTGAAAGATTATGAGGCCTTCATTAAGGAGAACAAAGGACTCGAGTGGCCGAAAGTGGAATGGAAACAAAAAGACGATCACCCTGCAGCAAATGTAAGCTGGGACGATGCGGTAGCCTTTTGTGCGTGGCTGACGGAACTGGACCGGAAGAAGGGCAAACTGGGCAAAGACGAACTTTATCGGCTGCCAACGGATCACGAGTGGTCTTGTGCCATCGGACTTGGGAGGGAAGAAGATGCCGGACTGCTTCCATCAGTCAAGAATGCGGAGATTACCGATATTTATCCCTGGGGTGATATGTATCCGCCACCGAAGGAAGCAGGGAATTATTACGGAGAGGAATGCGAGCGTAATCCTGAGACAAATCGTTTCAACAATAAGAATCGCAAACTCATAAAAGGTTATAATGATGGCTTTGATCGGACCAGCCCTGTGGGGAGTTTCAAGGCGGACGAGAATGGGCTCTATGATATGGGAGGAAACGTGTTGGAATGGTGTGAGGACATGACTTCAACCGAAGAGAGAACTCGAGTGTTGCGAGGAGCGTCGTGGGCCGGCGATGATACGAGGAGCTATCTCTGGTCTTCTCGTCGTTTATTCGCATCCGCTGGTGATCGTCGCACCAACTTCGGAGTTCGGTTGGTCGTCGCTGTTGATAGCGACGAAAAGCCTATCCCCAAACCTGCCTCTATCACTCAAAAAGTCACTCCGATTGGCTCTAAGGGCAAAGCCTCGAGAACCGCGGACGCTTCCATCGATCTCCTTGCCGCCGTCGACATCGAGCGAGATTCTAAAGGCGAACTGGAATGGGAGAAAAACGCGAGTGGCCTGAGTGGAACCCCCGCCAGTCCCAGCGCCAGAAATGGCCACGTCGTCCCTCCTGTCCCTGTGTCCGGTGACTACGAACTCGAACTGCGCTTCCTTCCAGAAAAAGGGAGTCTCGCTGTCACCTTCCCGGTGGGCGCTTCCGCCGCAACCTTCTTTCCAATTCACGGACCACAGGATTCGACCTACGGAGCCATCGAAAAAATCGACGGGATGAGCTTAGAAGATAAGAGTAATCCCACCCGCTTTCAGCCTTCTCCGTTCAGGAAGGGCATCGAAGAGACTGTTCTCCTCCGCGTCCGCGAACAAACTGGAGGCAACTGGTCCATCGAAGTGATCCACGATGACAAGACACTCACCTCGTGGACCGGTGATCCGGCCCGATTAACGACGATTTCCGTTTGGAATGATGGCACGTCAGGCAGAATCGGATTGGGCATTGCCCACGGGGGAGGATCCACCTACCTCTCCGCGATGCTCTACAAGCTTGAATCCGATAAGCCCTCTACTACCCCGGCGGCTCCATCTTCATCGTCCAAACCAGCAGACACCCCTCCTGAGTGTTAAGAGTTTTAAGGGACGGACAAACAATCGCCCGAAGATGTCAGGGGGCGACATTTCGGCATTCAGAATGCCACACCCATCGTCTACTTGGAAATAAATGAAAAATGTTGGCCAGAAAGGAACTGCGATTTCGCCCTTTAGATGACAGCGCACAAACTTGCGCTGCAAAAAATGAAAGATACCAAACCAAAGTATGAAAATGAAACGACTTACTTCTATTAGAAACGCACTCCTCAGGATTTGCATGATCGCGATTGGGGCATGTCTGACCTCACACTCCGACGCGCAGATCACTACACTTGATCTATACGAAAATCCTTGCACCCCCTCAATCCCGGCCGGACTGACGCCTCGATAAAAATCCTTGAATAAGCAAATTCCTATCAACGTCTACGGGGTCAGTCAGCATTTCGCGACTTTTGGCGAAGAAAACACTATGCCGAGAGCACCGAGGATTGAGTTTGAGGATACCTGCTATCACTTCATGGAATGCGGCAATCGCTGAGAGGCGATCGTGTAAATGGGGTCAGTTGCCCCCTTTCCTTTATATGAACCTCACGACTACGAACTCAGGCGAGCCACGTAGATCCGATGCCACAGCTCTTCTGAGTGCTCATAGGATTTCACTGGATGCTCCTTCAAATTGAAGCCGGCTTTCTTCAGTGCCATCTCTAGCCTCGGCGATGGCACCGCCATCCAGTAGGCCAGACAGCCGCCCGGATTGAGCGACTCCCGCAGCAATGCCAGAAAACTTGGCGAATAGAGCTTTATATTGTCCTCGGTGATCAGCGCTTCGGGCGAGTCGTCGATATCGATCAGGATAGCATCATACATGTCGCCATCTCCCAGGCAGTCGAAGAGATCGCACAGAATCACGTTCGTTCTCGGGTCTTCGAGCAAGGGGCCATTGTGATCAACCAGATAGGTGCGGTTCCATTCGATGACCTGATTCATCAATTCCGCAACATCGACGGTGGCGGGCGAGCCCACCAACTCGAGAACCCGTTTGAGGGTAAATCCCATGCCCAACCCACCAATCAGTACCCGCGGGTGCTCCGGTCGGGTCGTCACCCCTTCCAAGAGATCGACACAGCCCAAATCCGCAAGCATCCGTTCGGACCATGTCAGGTTCGTGCTCATTAACTCCAACCCGTTGTATTCGAGGACAAATTCCCCGTCTTGCTGGTAGAGAGCGAGCAAGTTTCCATCGGGCATACTGGCCTTGTCCAGCAGGATATAGGGGGTCATGACCCAAGTATCGCCGAATCCGTCCCCTCGACAAGGGGATTGCCAGATCCCTCAAGATTAAGACACACATTTCGGGGTCAGGGATCATGACAAACGACGCGACTGTCAGGGTCGGTTGTGCTGCGGGAGCGCGTATTCTCTCCTCATTCAATCGCGGCGCATCGATAACAACACCTCACACCGATGTCCGGGGAGCGGTTCCTGAACTCGTCGGTTGCATCTTCCGGTCTTCCCGGGGGCAGGCAATATTCCCGGACTTTTGGCAGAAGGAAGTGCTTTGATTCCGAGCCCAAGATACAAGAGGCAGAAATGTTGCCCGACCCTCCGACCCTTCGCAGATCTCCGTGTTCCCCAGTGACAAGATCATGCGCCGACGCGGGATTAGATCACCCGGATCCGTTTTCTCGAAGTCCAATTCTTCAAAGATCGGTTTGGGAGGCATGAACCTACTTAATCCTGAAACCGCTCCAATCCCAGACCCCATCACCGCTCCTAATCCGCAATAGGCACCAACGCCGGATCCCCCCACAGGACATAGAGGTGACCATTGGCCGCATCCCGCGAACCAACCCGCCCTGAGTAGTAGTCGGGAATCTGCTTCCCTCCGATAATTGAATTCATCAATCGCTGATAGGCCTCCCCCGTCGAAAGGCCATGAAGCACCGACTCAGACATGGGAAACACCTTTGGAAATCCCCCACAAAGCCCCATGTGACCGAAGAACATCACCGCACCATTCTCAATCGCATAAAACGCAAATCGCTTGTCCTTTCGTTTCGATTTTAAATCCACTCGATCGGCCTCATAGGGTGTGGCCGACATGCACGAGCCGCAAAAAACAAGCTCATCCGTGAAGTCAACTCCATCGAAGGCGTCTACGTCCATGCCGCAAATTCGACCGGTTGTCCCGTGGCCATACATGAACAAAAGATTGCTTTCATTCAGGGCCAACTCTGCCGGCAATGATAGTTGATCAAAGGTGTATCGCTCTGACTTCGGCAGCATCGCGATCTCGCCCTCGTCAGCCGAAAGTTCCGGAAAGTCCTCACGCTCCGTGTGAGATTTTCGTGTTGTAATAATGATGGCCGGGGAATCCTTCCCTTCTTCAGCAAACATTTTCTGCATCACCTTGGCTTTCTGATAACTCCGATACCTCCGCGCATCGGTGTCTTCAATGGCACCAATGGAGGCCGGCTCAATCTCGTCCGGACGCATCGCTTGAAACTGAACCGTTCGCTCTACCAGATCGGCGAGGCCTGCGGCATCGCTCGCCATCAGGTAGCCCGGAAAAACATCCAGCTCCGGATCCTCATCCAAACCGCACAATAACTTCAACATACACAGGTGCATGTTTTCCCGATAGCTCTCGATCCTGGGAGCGATGGCCACAAATCGAGGATTCAGATTACGAAGAGCGTCCTGAACCATTTCGATCTCTTGAGACGACTCAAACAAAGTGCCGAGCGATTTCAGCGCCATGACCTCTCCTCCGCGAAATTCAGCCAATTGATTCAATGCCGCCTTCGCGACAGGGTCAGTATGATCAGTCAGAATGACATACCCCTTTTTCGAGACAGGATGAGCTTCGGTCTCTGCTAAACCGGTGCTGGGACCAAACGCCCCCGCAAAGGGAGGATTTTTCAGTTCCTCTATTGTCGGTATGATGAGAGAACGATCTCGCGGGAGCCCTCCGTGGTCATTAGTCTTCTTCTTTGTAACTATTCAGGTCAAGAAAGTGAAGAAAACACTTGTACTATGAATATTATGGTATTAGCTGATCTTCGTGAAGCGAAAACGCCCGACAAAAGAGCAGCTTATCGAGCTGGCGAAGAGCGA
>Ga0222633_1000553_pt1 | contig 31579 bp, 19 predicted proteins | sample AntAcemetageno48_FD_179816 | JGI IMG/M metagenome (GOLD analysis project Ga0222633, IMG submission 179816) | Saline water microbial communities from Ace Lake, Antarctica - #48 | ecosystem: Environmental > Aquatic > Non-marine Saline and Alkaline > Saline | place: Antarctica: Ace Lake | collected...
GAGCGGCGCGAGCGCGAGGCGTGGGAAGCGGAGCGGCTGGCGAGCCGCCTTCTGGAGGAAGCGGAACGGCAGCGGCGCGAGGCGGACGAAGCCGAGGAGGACGCCGCGGGGGGGGGGGGGGGGGGGGGGGCCCGGGGGGGGGGGGGGGGGGGGGGGGGGGACGCGAGCCATGTGGGCGGCGTGACATTAGGGGTACCGGGGAGACGCCTGACGGGGAAAAGACGACATATGGCTGTCATCACCTCCTGCGACAATTTTTCAGGGGTACTGGTTCGAGCAAGCACATAACGTCCACGTTATAGCCTTGTCGCCCTTCTGCTTGTGGACGGATTAACTACCCTCCTCAAGAGTAGTCAATCCCTTCGCAAACACCAGGGTGATAAAACTCTACCGTTGTCGTTGGTGTGGTCAAACCAGCCACCTAATCCTCGAAATTGATCCAGGAGGTGATGCAAGACGGCTTTGCATGGTTCAATAGACTCACCGGTGAAAAATAATACCAAGTATTACGCCTACCTCGCTCTTCGCGAACACTTCTCGTGCCACATCACTACCTCCCCATCACGCCGTCGATTTTCAATATATGTTCCTGTCCTTTCTCCGTGAGCTGGAACACCCAGTTCTTGCCCTTGCCTGGTTTCTCGGGGGGCGGGTTCCGCGTTTGTACGCGCTGTTGCTTCCTCATCCAGCTCAACAGGGTTTTCATGTGTCGCCGGCTGCGCACGCCAGAAGTTTCATCTTCGCTGGCTTGCGCGTACAGCTCGTGTACGGTGGGGTGGTCCTCCCCCGCATCGCGAATGAAACGCAACAGGTGCGCCGCGGGGCCGTCACCGACGCCGTAATCCTTGACGTTCGCGCTTCCCATGCGGCGCGCCACGGCGTTTGCGCCCACCATAGGATGGCTCACCACATCAAGATGACCGGTTGCGGTGTTCCCGGGCAACGACCAGCGCAAAGAACACGACGCCAGGCGAACCCGATCCCGAGCGGGGATCCTGGTGTGGCGCGAGCGGACGTGGTGGATGGTGAGGTGAGAAAGGTGGGGGGTCAGTGGAGGTCGGGGGGGGACGCCAACACAACCCCACAATGGCGTCTCGAGGACGGTGGTGTCGCGATCGAGGGGTATCGGGGACGCGCGCGACGAAACGCGTGGGCACGCGACGACAGCGCCGGCGAAAAAACACCGCGAGGAACGCGTGATGACGCGCACCTGTTGAAAAGCGCGAGGAACGCGGACATGGTTCGTCCTTCCACGCGGGTCTCTCGTGTCTCGCGTTGTGGCGGAACAGGAGCGAGCTCGACGGCGAAAACGTCGTGCGAGCTGAAAGAGTCGATGAAACGATCGCATGCAGCGTTTTTGAGCGACAAGTCGGCTCATCTGCTGTCAACTTCGACCGACAAAATCGATCAAAAGTGAAGATTTTCGAATCCAGCTGGAAAAGAATCGCGCAAAAACTCTTGGACCGTGGACCGAGATACGGCACCACGCTTTCCATAACGGGGGCCGGGGCGTAGAGGTACGCCCGACCCCGCAGGTGCGGTCCCGTCGCCGACCGGGTCGGGACGCAGAGGGAGGAGAGGTTCGCCTGGCGAGGCGAGGCGGCCGGAAGGGACAGGCACGCCGTGGGACTGACGGACGAATCAGACGAAAGGAGGAGGACAGGCGTCGTTGTTTGCTTTGGCTGGAGACGAGTGGATGGAAGGCGAACGCGTGGCGCGCACGCCAGGCCCGACTCCCTCTCCTGGGGGCGGCTCGCCTGACAGTGACACGGGTCATAACAGTGACCTTCGCCGAAACGCGAGTATCACTCCCGGGGACGATCCCAAGGACGGCGCGGTGCCCGCCGGGCCTTCCGCATCAGGCAGTGCTGCTTTCGCCACGCCGTTGGGACGCGCCTTCGCAACCACACCGAACGTCGCGCGCGATGACGACGGCCACGCCGGCGTGGTGCCGGCGTGGGCGTGGGTCCCGCGATGCACGGAGGTGTTCGCGCTGGCGGACCCAGCAAAGTGCCGTCCATACATGAGCCCCCCCGTGGAAACCGAGGACCGGCGATCGCCGCGCGTCGCCGAGGCTCTGTTTTTCGCGGGCGACGGCGAGACTTTTGGCGACGAAGAAACCCCGGCTTGGCGTCTCGGCGAAACCTCTGAGGGCTCGGAGTACGCCGCCGTGATACGAGACAGCACAACACGCGCGTTCGAAGTGCGCGCGAGGGCGGACTGGCACCCAGCAAGCGTACCGGGGACAGAAACGGCGTCCCCGTCGGCGTCCCCATCCCCGTCCCCGCGCTTCGACGACAAAGTTCGCGCATTCTCGTTCCTCACGCCAACTGCCGATTCAGACGCCGCCAGCGCGTCGCACGCAGGCCCTGAGACGCCCGGGTTCGGCATAAATGGCGGTACCGGCGCCGAACCCGACGCGAACGAAAACGGACCACCCGAAGTTTCCTTCGCGTCACTTTCGCTGAAGTCGGCGTTTACGAATAAATACCTGCAGGCGCGAAAGAAACCGCCGCACGCGGTGCAGTTCTACAGCGACCGAAGGGGTGTTTACGAAACCTGGGAGTTAGTAGGCGGGGCGTGTTCTGTTCTAGACAATGTTGAAGCAGGGGACGTCGATGACCACAGACACAAAAAAGAACGGTACCGCCCGTGGGGCACCGCGCCTGTTCAAATCGAGACGGCGTGGCTGGCGCGATTGGGCGCCAGAAGCTTTTGCGTCGCGCGTTCGCGAACGTCACCCAAACGCGCGCTTCTGTTGGTCCGCCTGCGCCTGCCCAGCGGCGAGTCACCGTGGTTTGACTCCCCGGGGTCGGTTTCGGGGCACACGCCGCAACGCGCGCGACGCCCGCCGCGACACAGCGCGCCGAACTCGAGTCACTCGGGCGACACGTCCATGCACTTTTCGGCGGCGACGCCGCCGCCGATACGCACGTTGGCTGCTGGTTTGGACAGGATAAGGGCGTTTTCGCCCGACAGCCCGCGAAGTTCGCGCGGCGGCGGCTCTCCCGGTACCTCGGAAGTCAACTCTCCCGATTCCTTCGTGGACGCCATGGACGTCATGGCCATGAGCGGCAAACTATTGAAAGGGTTCGCGCTGAAACCGGAGGCGAAGGCTCGGCGGTCCGCCGTCGCGGGCGCGTTACACGCCTGGCGTTTAGTCGTGGATGGTAAACACCGACAGAAACTGTTGACAATACGCGCGACGTGGGCGTGGGCAAAACGACGCAGTGGCAAGGTTGCGCGCGCGTGGCGCGTCGTCACGACGCGCCGCGCCGCGTCGCGCGCGCGCTTCGCGCAGGCGCTCTCGGCCGTCGCCGCGAAGGCGGGCGAGGGAAGGGGCGAGTCAAAGTGGTTCGCCTCTCTGGTGTGTCGGTCGTGGCACAACGTCGCGCGCGCTTGTATTCGCAGTACCCAGCACTCCGCGGCGCTGACACACAGGGCGTCTGTGTTCGCGACCGCCGGCGTCGCCGGGCGCGCGTTCCGCGCGTGGCGCGCCGCGACAACTGCGGCGTCTGTCTCTGAGTTTTCGTGGAGACGAGCGACGGCTTGTGTTAGCGGTTTCAAACGGCGGAAACGGCGGGAGGCGTTTACGCTTTGGCGTTTGTGGACAAGAAGCGACACCAAACGGCGGATGCTCGCGACGCTTGACGCGAGTTTAGCGCGAAACGAATCGCGGGCGCTGTTCACCGCCGTGCGCGAATCGCGGCGGCTGGATACGCTGCGCGACTGCTCGCAAAGGTGGCGGCGGTACGTCGCACGCGTGGGGATTGGCAAGGCGCATTGCGCGCTTGCGGAAAAGGTCCTTGACCGGAGGAAAGTCAGGAAGGTGTTTTCCGAGTGGCTACACTGGATCGAGACAAAAACACGACTCGAAAAAGAACAGGACGACTTGGCGAAAGAACAGCACGAAAAGGCGGCGCGACACTGGTACTCGGCGTACCACCGCGGGTGTTCGAAACTTTGCCAAACCGTTTTTCACGCCTGGCGCTTGCGCGTCTGCGTGGAACGCCTAGCCGTTAGCGAACGCAACCGCGCGGTGTTCTTCCACAAAAAACATGGACACGGCGTGTTTGCGAGAAGCTTTCACAAATGGGCACAAATGGCCCGGGCTAAGTTTGGTCAAGGTTTCAAGTTGGAAACCTCCGGGCGCCGTTTGGCGAGGGCGGTTCTTTTCGCGACCAGAGTGGAACTACGAAACAAGCGATCCGCGTTCAAAGCGTACGTTTCGTGCGTCCGAACCGCCAAACGAACGCGACGCGCGATTCAAACCCTGATCGTCCGGAGAATTCGAAACGTCACGTTCCCCGCTTTTTCCGAGTGGAGGGAAATTACCAAGGCGTTGCGGCGAGTAAAACGTGTGGGCGACTTGGCAAAGGCGAGACGCGCGACACGAACCGTGGGGTTTGCATTTCGGGTTTGGGAAAACGAGGCGCACGTGTCAAAAGCGGCGAAACGGAGAGACACACGAGCGGCGGTGTTTCACGGTAGACTCTCTCTGCGCCGAGCCTCAAAAGAAACCTTCCACGCGTTCGCGGGTACGGGCCTTTCCCAATCATCACGTTCCGCCTCCCGGATCGGCCCGACTACTCTTCCCTGTTTACGTAATACGCATCACGACCGACTGACACTTTCGGCGTTATCGTATCAGCCTGGACGGACGCGTTTCGGTACCGGAACTCCGTCGCCAACTTTGTGCGGATGGCTAAAAACCGGTCGCGAAGAGTAACCGTCGCGCTTGCCTTGACCAAGTGGAAAGTCTCTGTGGTCACCGCCAAGGTGTTTCGCGCCGCCGGTGTCGTCGCCGTGGCGAGGGACCAACGAAGGAACCAACGCAAACGGTTCGAGGCGTGGCGCTTAACCACGGTTCAGGAAAAGAACGCGCACGGAAGAAAAGTGCGTTTTGCGTACGCGCGGCGCGCGGGGCGCGCGCTGCAGTGCGCGCGGGAGGGGTTTCGGGAGTGGGAACGGCTGTGTATGGAAAACAAAAACATGGTAGCGCAGTTCCGCGTGGCGAGGGACAGGAGGTTTTTTGTGCTCGTGTTTCGCGCCTGGCGAACAGAGGCAAGAGACGCTAAGGCTGAGAAGCGCGCCGAGTCCATCGTTTCGCGGCGACGCGACGCGCGCGCTTTGAAAGTAAAAAGCGAGGCCGTGTTTGAGTGGCACGCGGTGGCGCGAACACACGCGTTGGCCAAGACAATTGGTGCCGCAATAAAAGCCGCTGCAGCGCAGGCGAAGGAGGCAATCAAGGCTCGTGACACCGCGGATGCCGCCGCGACCCAGACTCGCAGAGAGGAGGCGAAGCAACAAGCCGCTCGCGTTCGCGCCGGTTGTGAAACCCGAGCCGCGCGATTCGCGGCGCGTCGCGAGGTCGTTTTGCGGAACGCGGTGTTTTTGGCGTGGCGCGCGCTCGTCGCTGACGTGGCGCGCGCGCGGCTCGGCGTTGACACAGCATGGCGAAGACACTGCTCACGGCTATGCGCTGTTTCTTTCGACAAGTGGTGTGTCAACACCGCGCGCGCGCGCCTCGTGCGTCGCTCGTGCAGCGCGATTTCCAAACGCCGCGGTTTCCGCACCAAACGCGACGTCTTTCGTTACTGGCTTGTTCACACGAAAGCGCAACGAAAATCGCTACGGGTTTTGGTTTCGTGTTTGGTGAGACGCACCCGGTGCGTTCTTGTTGACACGTGGCGCGTATGGGTAGTACAAGTGCGGGAAACGAAACGTTTTACCCGTACCCTCGAGAAGTTCTCGAACGAAAAGTCGGCAAAGTTGAGACACGAAATATTCAAGCGCTGGCGTTTCCGGTCTGTCGCGACCGCGACCGCGAAAAAGCAAACCCTGAGGGAGGCGAGGGCGTTTGACAAAATTAGCTTGCGAAGAATCGTGCGCTTGAAAAAGGAAGCGCTCAGGGCTTGGCTTCATGGGTGTCGTGACGCAATTCGTGAAAACAAGGTGCTGACGAGGCGTGCGAACCGGCGGTCCGACAAACTTTGCGCCCGTTTTTTTTTTACGTGGCGCGACGTTTGCCGCGCGTCTCGACGCGAAACCTATTTAGTCGCCAAACTCGCCAAGCGGTGGGCCAGGATTTCCTTGGTGACTCGGTTCGAACGGTGGCGCGCGAACGTGTCTGAGAACGCGCGGCACGTGCGTTTCGTGGTTTCCTTAAAAAAAAAAAAACGAGAACGGGTGTTGTGTTTGGCGTTTCAAACGTGGCGAACACGCGTTTCCGAGACGCGACGCGAAGAATATTTGGTCTCGAAAATCGCGAAGCGCCGGGCGAAGGCGTCGCTGTCGAGTGCGTTTTGCGTTTGGTGCTCCGTAACCACGCAATCGAAACGCGACGCGCAGTTCATCGAAACGCAATCGAAACGAGACCGGTGTTTGATGGCCAAGATTGCGAAGCGGTGGGCCAGAGTTTCCTTGGCGCGCGCGTTTGGGTTTTGGCGATGTCGCAGCGTGGCGATTCGCGAGCACGCTTTCGTCACGAAAAAGCACGACCGGTTGGTTTCGAAAATTACCACCCGATTCGTGCGAAGCGTTCTTAACTACTGGCTTGTTGTTGTTACCCACCACAAAGCGCAACGGGTTTTCGCCATGAACGTCGCGGCGCGGTGGATTGAAGACACGAAAGGTGAGTACTTTTACGGATGGCGCTCCCTAGTGACGGGCGTTCGCCGGGCGCGCGCGGCACTAAAATGCCTGGACAACAAACGCGCTTTCGTCGTGACGAAGGAACGTTTCCAAACCTGGCGGGTTTGGGGTACGAAAGCCAGTTCGTTACGAAGGAGGACGTACGCCGTGATCGCACGGGCGAAGCACCGGGTTTTCGCCAAGGCTTGGAAAGGCTGGTTCCGGGTCATTGAACGCGCACGCGAGCTGGACTCAGCGGTCGTGGGAAGAGTCGCGCACTTCGCGCGACGCGTGCGCCGGCGACACGCGCGCCAAGCGTTTCTTTCGCTCAAACGAAACTGTCAACTCACGCTTCACGCGCGCGACGCCGCGTACGTATTAATTCAGCACTGGTACCGAAGACGCGTCGCGGTGCGTTTCCGGAAGTGGAGGGACGTGGTGTACCGGGGCGCGTATACGCGCGCGCTTTCGCGAACGGCGCTGCAAAGAAGGTGGCAATTGATTGGGCGTTGCGCGTTTGCGGCGTGGCGCGCGAGGGTTCGGCGGGTGCAATCGTTTACAAAAAAGTGTGACGTCGCCGACGTGAAATTCCACGCGGCGCGAAGAAAGTTAAACGCGAAATCGTGGGCGGTTTGGGTCAAGTTCGCCATTTCCCAAATCCAAGCCAAGCGTTGTGTCGATAAAGAACAGTTCGACTGGATGCGCGCGGCGACAGAAAGCGAGCGCGCGCAGAAACAAAAGTTGGTCTCCGATTTGGAGCGAGCCAAGCGTTTCGCAACAGACCTGAGTTCGCAAATGGAGGAAATTAGGTTGGAGTGCGTTAAATTGCGGTCGATTGCGGAGATTCGGAACGCGGAGAGTACGGAGTTGAAACAGGCTGTTCTGGACAAAGACACCGCGCTCGCGAAACTGCTCGCGGAACGAGACGTGGTGCGGGGCTGGAGGGAGGGAGGTCTTTTGTTACAAGGCGACGGCGACGGCGTCGATACAATAAATAAAAAACCGAAGCGAAAGGCGTTGGGGTGGGCAGATGCAGTCGGTACCGGCGTCGTCGGTGAAGCTGCAGACGTCATTTTTGGCGACGAAACCGATTTGACGACGCGAGAACCGTGGTCGCCTCCCGCGATGCATGGCGCGTACAAAGATCGACACACGCCAGACGACAACATCGAACACGACGCAAAGACCGCGGGTTCGGATCACTCGGAGAAGGAGACGGAGGATGAGGACGATGATTCAGACGCGAAGGAAGTTCACTACGACGACGAGTCCGCGGATTTGAATTCTCCGGAGTTAATACCTCTTCAAACGAACTCCGCCGCCGGCGACGTCGAACACTTTTCTTCGCCGCCGGCGTCCGCGTCCGGGGGAAGTCGCTTGGATCGCGCGTTACGTTTGGGCGCGGCTGCTTCTTGTATGGTGACGCGGCGGACGAAGGTATTTTCCTCAAAAAAAAGTGAAACGAACGAAACAGCACGGACGGCAACACCAAACGCAACACGGCGCGTTCCGACCGCGACGCCGACCGGCGGCACCACCGCCGCGCCTCGCCGCGTTTCGTCGTCCTCGAAAACGCCGAAAACGCCGCGTTTCGAAACGCCAAAGAGTTTGTCCGAAAAAGAAGGCGGCGTTTTCAAAACCGGCGACCCTTCGTTTTTCACAGCGTCCGCGTTGAAACAGGAAGCGTACGTTGCGCGCCACAACAAACAGGATGAAGGTTTGACCCGAGGTTCCGTGAAAACAACACCCACCACGTACGCCAACGTGCGTCCTTTCGCCGCCGGCCTCGATTCGCAATCTTCAGCGCGAGCCGTGTTCCAAGTGGAGTGCGAAAATCCCGCCCTCTGCGACGCTTTGGAGATCCACCTGAACCGCGGCGGCGTGATTTTTCGCAAAACGCACGGCTTCGACAAAGTGTTCTTCGAAGGTGTTGATGAGGGTAACAAGGAAGGTGCTGAACTCGACACGTGTAATGCTTCCGCGTTGGGGCGAGCCGCTATGGAAACGGCGGCGCCGATGGCGGACGCGACGCGCGGCGGATCCGACGCCACGCTTTTCGTGGTCGGCGCGGCGGGCGGCGGCAAGACGGTTTGGGCGGACGCGACTTGCGCGTCCCTCGCCGCGCGGTTGCTCGCGGTGGCGTCGCACAAGAACCAGCGCCTGGCGAGGCTTGAACGAATCGCGTCGGACGCGAACCTGTCAATGTTGAACAACTCCCCGGGCGCGTCCTCCGTTAGTGGTACCAAATCGGTTCCGTCCATGACCACCAAAGTGTGTCTGCGCGTTTGCGTTTACGAAACAAAAGGGTTGGCGGTGACCGACTTGCTCGCAGAGCACGGCGGAAACGTTTCTTTAAGGCTATGGCCGCGAGCGCTGGGCGCAGTTGTGCCTATTAGTGGGCAATTAGACGTGTCCGGTGGTGGGCAAGTATCCCACACAACACATCGCGCATCAACACACGAACCCGGTTTGGCCTACGAAGTGGAGGACGGGCTCACCAAGTGTTTGATCGGTTCGGCGGAGGACGCGGCGCGGGTGTTGCGCGCCGCGCGCCGGCGGAGGTGTGATACCTCGCACAAAAAATCGCTCCCCGCGGATTCGTGCGTTACCGAGTTCTGGGTAGAAACCGTCACCACGGTTACCTCCGCCGCGTTCGGCGTGCGGTCGCGGGTTTCGCGGTCCGCGCGAGCGCGAGTGGTGGACGTCCACGACGGCCACGAAGGTAAGGGAAACTCCAACTCCGCGACGTTCGCCTTGGCGCAGTGCGCGGGGCGGCTCGCGTTGAACGCTTCGCACGACAAAGGCGACGACGCTTTCGAATCCAAAGCGAAAAAGACAATAGACTGGCGCCAGAGCGCGTTACTGAAACTCGCCAAGGGTGCTCTTTGCGGGGAGGATTTCGTGTCCGTGGCGGTCGCTTTCGGGGCCAGCGCCGCGCAGGCGGAGTCGGCGCAAACAGGGTTGCGGTTCGCGAGCGCGGTGAGAAGGAGGAACTGGGGAAGGTACGCGCCGGCGGTACCGAGTTTAGTTGGCAACGCAGTGCGTAGTGACGAAGCGCAAAGAGAGAGTCTCGCCGACGACAACGGGACCGATTTGGTTTCTTCGGCAACCAGGGTTACGCGAACCGTGGACGAAACCGTTTCGCGGCGCGATTCGCTCGCGCGCAAACTCGCCGCGACGCGAGTCGAGGCGAGACGAAACATAAGATAGAAATAGACATATTGTTAGTACACACGTATAGATATCGCGTCTTTCACGTCCCAAACACTTACTCGCGCTTTGGCAAATGTTTTCCTTTTCCTTTCACTAAGCCGTGCTTGACGAAGAGCGGCGAGTACCAGTTTTCACCGCCTCCGCTTCGCACGTCCAGCCCGAGCGCGCCCCCCCGTCGCGCGGCGCAGAACTGAATGAAGTGGTACGTCCCGCAACACGCCCCTGTGTGCCACACCGCGTGCAGATGCGCAACTTGCATGGCCCACCCTCCGTTTTCCTCGCCGTGCACGCCGCACACCGCGTTTTCAAACACCCAAAGCGCGGAGGCGCCTCCGTAACACGTGAGCGTGATTCGCACCAGCGTTTTTTGCAGCAAAGTAGAGTCGTCCGAGTACCACGCTAGCTTTACGCTTCGCCAAATCAGCCACGCGATCACGGTGACGTACGACCCCATGAAAACCTCGTACACGCTTGGGTACGCGAAGTACATAAACGTCTGCGACAAACCCACGGACACGAGAAGCGGTACCAACCACGCTCGGCGCGACGTTCGCAGAACGGCGTTCTCGTTCGTTTCGCCACCGGCTCTCCATTTTTTCGGCACCGCCTTTTCCTCCACCATCAGGTACACGAACACCAGGTTGCAATAAAGCATGGGGAGCTCGTCCGCGGCTTGGAACACGTGCAGCAGCGTGGCGTGGAACAGCGCTGAGCCCACGCCCACCACCGCGAGCATCATCCACGCCCAGAACCACCGGCTTTCCCACAGAAGCGCCTGCCGCGCGTGGTACAGCCCGAGAAACGCGACGCCCGTCATCGGCACGGACGACGCCGTGTTCCACGCCTCCGCGATCCAAGGCGAGTACACGTAGTTGGCTTCGCACCAGTCCACGTTGGACGGCCTGCGGAACGCCTCCGGTAGCAACGACGCGAAGGAAGAAGACATCTTCCGGGTGTCGGTGCGGGCAATCTGAATGTGATTTCCGTTGTTGACATTGTAAAAGGAAGAGACGCAAGCAACGAAACGAGTCGTCTCATTCATTTTTTCTACGTCTTCTACACACTACCGAGTCCCCTCCTCTCCTTAAAAACCCTCCTCTCTACTTATCAAGCCTCCCCACGTCGAAGCTCTGCAGTTTCACGAGCACGTCGTTTCGTCGCTGCACCGGGTTCGTGAGTGGGTCGTTGTACTGCGCCAGGGAGGCTGGTACGTTTTTATCGGCCACGAGTTCGTCTTTTCCCAACAACTGCAGCAATTTGTCCTCCCGTTCCTTCGCGTGCGCGTCAGTCGCGATCCCGGCGAACCGGATCGCGGCGAAAACACCACCCGGTTGTTCCGTAACAGCCACGGCGGCAGGGTCGTTAGGTACAGGCGCGTTGCCGACACCTCCAACACTTTTGGGCATGACGAACTGCATTTTGCCCCCGCCGGTGAACACCGGTGTGGTCATGGCCATGCTCTTTTTCTCCTCGTTTCCGCCAAACAAGTATCCCGCTAGCGTCCCGAACGGATTGCCACCAGCCGGCAAGCCGGTCATTCCCCCAGCGCCGAGTCGGTCCCCCTGGTCCGCATCGTTACTGTTAGTTCGCGTTTCCGCGACTAAAAACGGGTCGTACCGCCGGACCTCGTACTCCGCGTACCTGCGAAGCACGACGTATTGCGGCGTTTCCAAAGCAGGCTGCTTCGTGATGTCTAAAACTTGCCGCATCACCTCCGCGACGCCTTGCGTGGATCCCGTGTTCATGAAGAAACCTTGTTGCGAAATCGCGTCCCAGGTGTCGAAGTGTTTCGTGACTTGCTTCGTGTCCGGGTCAATGCCCATCACCGACGTGCCGGTGAAGGTCAGTGACGGGGCCCAAAAGAAAGGCACGGTTGGGAGAGACATGGCCATGGTCCACCGCGTGGAGACTTCCCAGTCCCCGGTTTGCGCGATGGAGTGCATGGTGTACACAGGGTCGAACACGTTCTTCAACATGGAGATGTTGAAAAGGTACCCGTCGATTGTGTCGTACGTCGTCAGCGGGTCCTCGAAGGACACGTTCGGGGCGTACAAGGACTTGTCGATGCCCGTGGTGAAAAGCCGGGACAAATCATCGGACATCACGGACATGTACGTCGCAAGCGCCTCGCCCTCCAGCTTGGTCGCGGAAGACACAGACGCCACGGCGCGCAGGGGGCGGACCGAGCCGCGGGACGAGGACACTCCGCGAAAACGCGAAGGCGCCGCGGAGGGCGAAGCCCCAAGGGCCAAGGGCGGGGCGTACGCGTGCATGGAGGTGTGAGGTTAAAAGTTTTGTCGACGTGGCGTTTTTGAGGGAAAACTCGAGGCCGAAAACGAGGCCGAAAATTCTCGCCACCGCCGCCGCCGCGCACTGCATCCTCTTGGTGTCGTGGTCAGAGCGGCGCGCGCCGGCGCTACGGCGAGTGCTGGCGGCGGGTGGGCCACGGTACGTCGAAAATAGAGAGGTGGCGGTCGTGATGGTGACGCAAAGACGACTGGGCGCGGGGTTGGTGTTGGTGTTGGTCGCGATTCTGGGAATCTCCTCGTGCCATGTTGCCGACTTTTCGGGCGTGTCAATGTCTTCGATGTACACCCGGGTGCCCACACCCGGGGTGGACCCTTGTGCGCACGTGCGCGGCACGTCCGAGCCCGTTGCCGAATCGCACAGCCGACTCGCCCTGGTCACAGGCGGCGCCGGGTTCATCGGCAGCTCGTTGTGCCCGCTGTTGCTCACCCTGGGCTACCGCGTGCGCGTGTTGGACAACCTGAGCACGGGTTTTTCGGACTTCGTACCGCCCGGCGCGGAGTTCGTGAACGGCGACGTGCGGGACCTTGCGGCGGTGAGGGACGCGATGCGCGGCGTCAGCGTGGTGTTCCACCTCGCCGCGATGTCGAAAGTGGAACCGTCGTTAACAGATCCGGCTGCGATCGCGTTCTGTTTAGACGTCAACGTACGCGGCACCACGAACGTGATGGAAGCGGCGAGAAGCGCGTCACGCGAAACGGATGCAATTGGGACGGATGCTGCGTCGGCGTCGCGGACACCAAATGTGGCGTCGCGGACACCGATAAAGGTCATCTACGCCGCGTCCAGCACTTATTACGGCAACCAGGTGACTCCTTTTTCGGAAGGTATGCCCGAAGTGTTGAGCTCGCCTTACGCGCACAGCAAGCGTAGCGGCGAAGCGGTGGTGTTGCTGTACGGGCGGTTACACGGCGTGCCGGTGGTTTCGCTGCGGCTGTTCATGGTGTACGGAAAAAACCAACCTAAAGACGGGGCGTACAAAGTCGTGACGGGGTCGTTTCTGAAAGCGCTTAGTGACCAGCGCCCTTTGTTGATCGAGGGCGACGGGACGCAGTACAGGGATTTCGTGCACGTAACGGACGTCGCGCGGGCGTTCGTTTTAGCCGCGCAGAACGAGGCAGTCGACGGCGTCGCGATAAACGTGGGCACCGGCGTCGCGACGTCAATAAAGGCCGTCGCGGATTTGGTCAGCGCGAAGCAGGAATTCGTCGAGAAACGGAAAAACGACCTGCGCGGGACCCTGGCGGACACGTGCTTGGCGAAGAAAACGTTGGGGTTCGAGGCGCGACGACAGTTTGGGGAGGAAATGAAAAAGGCGGTGCAGGGGGGGGAGGGGTGATGATGAACTTGTGTCTGCCTTCCATGTAATTTTATCGACATATTTATAACTCGAGGGATTGCAGGGACTCTTTCCAGAGGTGGAGAGGTGAAACTTCTGTCTTTCTCCGCAGATTTGCTGCCAATATTTTTGCGCGGGCGCTGCCACGCTGGCTTTCGTCCGCGATTTTCGCATTGTGCCTTGTCAATCGGTCGCATTCGCCGCCGCGCCTTCCGGGTGTCGCTGCACTACGTACCACTTCTGGAACGAACCGTACCAGCCGGAACCTTCCTTCGCGTCACTTTCGCGACACTCACGCACGCCGCGAGGTACGTCTGCCACTGCGTTTCCGAAACAGCCACCCGCGCCGCCTCCAATTTGCTTTTCCGAGATAATCCGATAATCGGCACGCAATTCTCCGAGACTTCCGGAATTCCCGCGGCGTCCCCGGGGAGAGACACCGCGCTGTCGCGCGTGTGTGTGTGGATCGATATACGTGCGTGTTACACGTGCTTGCGAAACGTTCTGACCCACGCAAACATCCCATCCCCCCGTCTGCCTCCCACAGCCGACCGCGCGTTCCCCACCGAAACGCGAAAACGATGTCGATGTCGGCGACTCTCGCGCTCGCGCTTTCCACCGGATCTTCTGGGCCCTTGGACGCCCGTAGAGCCGCGCCCCTTGGGTCTCGTCGCGCTGTGGCAGTCACCCACACCGGTGCTTGGTTTACGAACAAAGCCAGAGCTGCCCGACGCACTGTGTCCACGGTGACGCGCGCCGCTATTTTCCAAAACGCGGCCTCAAAGGCGCAAGCCGTGGCTCGTTTGGAATCTTCCCTGGCGCCGCCCGCCGCCGCGGCTGTGCGCAGGCCTTTAATGGCGGGTAACTGGAAGATGAACCCCAAGACCTTGGCGGAGGCGGAGACGCTGGCGGCGCTCGTCGCAGCCGCGGCGAAAGCAGACGGCGGTGTCGCGAAGTCAAACGCCGACGTGTTGGTGTGCGCTCCCGCCGCGTTCCTGGCGCCCGTCGGTAAGATCCTGGCGGGCAGCGGCGTTTCGCTTGGCGTGCAGAACATCTACCACGCCAAAGACGGGGCGTTTACGGGTGAGACCAGCCTGACGATGGCCAAATCGGTGGGGTGCACGTTCGCGCTGGTTGGTCACTCCGAGCGCCGGCAGTTGTTTGGCGAGACGGATGCGTTAGTGGGGCTCAAGACGCGCGCCGTTCTGGACGCGCAGATGACCGCGGTGGTGTGCGTCGGCGAGAGCAAGGAACAGTACGAGACCGGTCTGGTGAGAGACGTGTGCGGCGCGCAGCTCGCTGGGGCGCTCGAGAACGTCACGGCAGTTGAAATCGAAAACGGCCGGGTCGTGATCGCGTACGAACCGGTGTGGGCCATCGGTACCGGGCTCACGGCGACGCCCGCGATTGCGCAATCCGTACACGCCTTCATCAGGGGCTGGGTACGAGAAGTGTTCGGGGACAAAAGCGCGGAGAGGGTGGTGATTCAGTACGGCGGGTCCGTCAAGCCAGACAGCGTGGACGAGCTAATGAGGTGTCCTGACGTGGACGGGTGCTTGGTGGGCGGCGCGTCCCTGCAAGCGGACGCGTTTGCCAGGTAAGGGCCTTTCCCATTTACACATTCCGCCTCCCTTTTTGCTCATACAAGACTGACACTTTCTTTTTCTTGTCGCAAAGGATCTTCGGCTTCAACGCCAACCCGGGCGGCCCTCTTAAACTCTGGGCGGAGGAAGTCGCGCCCGTGAAGAACGAACTCGGCGAGTCCCCCGTCTGGGACTCCGTTGGCCAGCAGTTGCACTGGATAGACGCCCCAGGCAAAGCCCTGTGGTCCTGGGACTTGGTGCACGACCCGGTGAAACGCGAGTTTGGCGAGACGCTGGGTTTCGTGGCGCTGCGCGCGAACGGCACGCTTTTGTTGGGGCTGAGCGAATCCGGAATCGTCGCGCACGACCCGAAAACCAACGCAAAGGAAATTTTAACTCAATTCGAACCCGGGCTGAACACCAGGCCCAACGACGCGCGGGTGGACCGCTTCGGCAACTTGGTCGTCGGGTCCTACAACAACAACTGGCGAGGGGACGCCGAATCAATAGGGAGCGTGTGGCGCATGAGCGCCGGCACGCGGTTTCTCTCCGAAATACTGGATTACAAAATTCGGTGCAGCAACACAACTTGCTTCACCCCCGATGGCAAATCAATGTTCTTCTGTGACAGCCCCACACGGCGCGTGTACGTGTTTGATTACGACCCGCGGGGCGGCTTGACAAACCGGAGGGTACTGTACGAACTCCCGAGCGACACGGACGGCTCGCCTGACGGCGCGCAGTGCGACGAAACCGGGTGTCCTTGGATCGCAATTTCGGGCGCGAGCAAGGTTGTTCGTGTTGGGATGGACGGTTTGGTTACCCACGAAATCGAGCTCCCGGTGAAGTCACCCACGTCCGTGACCTTTGGCGGCCGGGACCTTTGTACCATTTTCGTCACCACGCGAGGGCCGGACGGAGGCGGTTTGTACGCGGTCAAGGCGCCCCCTGGGATTTGCGGGGTCCCAGAAGTCGCGTTCGGGGACGTTTCTGCGATCATGCCTAGGGCTGGGGACGTGTCGATGGGACACATGTCATCCATAAGCCTTGGAGGTGTGATGGCGGGACTCGGCGTGCGCGGCACAGTCTCATCAGGGACCGGGAAGTTCTGCGCCGCGTGCGGAACGAATCACGCAGCGCCGGGGAAGTTCTGCGTTGAGTGCGGAGCGCCGAGAGCGTGAAGGATGCGTTTAGGGTTGATTTGTTTTTTTAATCGAACATCGAGCTAACTTCTACGCATTACGGAATTCATGACACTCGTTTCGTCTTCCAAACGCCTAGCAGTACATCGAGTTGCCCACCTTATTAGTACGTCGAGGCGCGCGCCTTTCACTGCGTCGAAGATACTTTTCTGCACTCGTTTTTTTAATGGACCAACGGGGACAGCTCAATTTGAACTTTTGTACTGCCAAGCCTCCTGGGCGTCCTGGTTCCACTCCCGCATCGCGCGTCGACGCGTCGGTCGACGCGTCTCAGGGTGCATCATGCCAGCGGTTGCTGCCGCGGGCGTTTTCGCCACGTACTGTGCTGGCCCAGGGCCACGCAAACCCGCGGTCGGAGCGACGCACCCGCGCGTCTCATTCACGGGATGTGCCGATGTGCTGCGTACCAACGCGCGTCTTCCCCGTCGCATTCGCGTTCGCGGTACGGTGGCTGCGTCTGCGCCTCTGACGTTGACATCAGCCAACGGCGTAGGCGTAGCGGTGGTGGGCCTCGGTGCGCGCGGATGCGCGGTGGTGGACCGTTTGGTCGCTAAAGGCGGTTTGCCAAACGCGCAGTTCTGGTCGTTAAGCGCGGACGCGAACGCGCTGCAGTCCGCGCTCGCCCCCAACCGCTGGCGTTTACCCCCCGGAAACGTGGACCCTACCGCCACCGCGGTTGAGGAAAACGCGGCTGCGGCGGCCCGGGGTATTCTGAACGGGGGCAATAGCGACCTGCCCCCGAACGTACTCGTGGTGATCGCGTCTGCGTCGGAAGCCCGAGGCGTGAACGCGGTTGTTTTACGGGAAATCGCAAAGGTAAAAGACGGCGTGACGCGCGGGGGCGGGTGGTTCACCAAGGGAGGGTCACAGGGCATCACGCATGCCGGGCCGGTACTAATCGTGAGCGTGATGACCCCGTTCGCGTTTGAAGGGCCCCGGAAAACCACAGACGCGATTGATTTGTTACGCGAAGCGCAAAAGTACGCGGACGCCGTGACCGTGGTGCCTCAGGAAAACTTAACCAGCGGCGTCTCCGCCAACGGCGACCCGCTGACCGTGACGGAGGTGACGCAGTTGGCGGACGCCACGGTGCAGTGGAGCGCGTGGACGGTGCTTGAGATGTTACGGTCGCCCGCGTGGATCGGGTTGGACGGCGCCGCGAGCGAGAGTTCGGGGGAACGCGCGCGACGAAACAAAAACCGACCTTGGCGTTACGAAAAGGTTTTGTCGCCCGAGACGTTCCGGGCTTTGGTGGTGGGACGGCCTAATAGCAACGCGAAAAACGGCTGTGGCGTCGTCGTTGTTGGGTACGGCACCGCGTCGTTGGAGTTGAACTTTTCACAAGACGACGGGCAGTCGGCCGCGATTCGCACAGCAACCGCGACGGCGGCAGAGACCAGCCCGTTTCTCCCGAGCGCCGTGTTCCGGGAATGTGAATTCATAGTGATGAGCATTCAAACCAGCGCGAGCTTGACCGAAACCGCGGTGCGTTGTGCGTCCGACACCCTCGCTGACCTGGTAGGCGCGAACGTGCCGCAGATCATAACGCACGCGAAACCGGACCCCCGGGCGCCGCCGGATCAAATTTTGGTTACCTTGTTAGTGAGCACGGCGCCGGAGGTCGCGGCAGCGAGGAACGGGTCGAAATCGGTTTTGCCCAAAAAGAAAGATTCAAAGAAGTTCTCGCTGGGTATGTCCTTCCCTGCGATTCCCGGGATGAGTACGCGCGTGAGCGTGGAGAGCGTTGGGTTGAAACAACGAACCGAACGCGAGGCGAGGGAGTCACAAGAAAAACAACAACAAGAAGCGAACCGGCCCGCGCAGAAACTGACGGGGGATATGTTGAGGAAACTCGGCCTCGGTGATCCCGGAAAGATGGTCGAGGAGCACCAGGAGGGGCATGACGAGTTGATGACCGCGAGTGCCGAGGTACCGGGAAGCGGTGTGGAGGGAAAGTCGCGGCTTACCGGGCTTTTGCGAGGCGAGGAGGGCAGTGGTGTTTCGCGCGGTGAATCCGTGCGGCGCGAGGCGGGGGGTGAAGGCGGCGAAGGCGGTTCGGGTCCGTCGGAAATTTCGCAAAAGAAACTGCCGCCGCTTCCCATGCCTCCGAAGCGAGCTACCCAGGCACAAGTGCCGGACCCGACCGCGTTGCCCATGCCGGCGCCGCAAGACGTGCAGAAGGCGGTGGCGGTTCCGGAGACCAGGGCGGAGGCGGGAGCGAAATTTATGTTCGAAGAAGTCGAAGAGGAAGACGTCGAAGTGGAAGACGTCGAAGTGGAAGACGCCGAAGATTTCCCGGAAACAGAAACAGTCGCGCACGACTCCGACTCGGCGGTTGGCGAAAACAAACCGGGCGTCGCCGCGACGGACGGTGATTCAACTCTGCCAGGATCGACTCAGCCCGGTGACGCCCGGGAGAGGAAACAAGCACAGGGAACCGTCGGCGTCGGCGCAGATCGGACCGGACAAATCACGTCCGTTCCCCTGCCTCCCGGAATCGGTACCCCCCAAGTGCCGCTTCGTATTCGTGAACTGGAGGAAGACCCGCTGTTGCTCGGGCAGGTGATCGGGTACAAACCCCTCGCCGCGGGTGACGGCGGTTTCGACGACGATTTCGACGACGACGACGTGGGGGATATCGCGGCCGCTGCCGCCGCCGCGTCTTCCGTTTCCAAAAAGCAAACACAAAAGAAAGTCGGTCTGTTCGGCTGGGGTAGCGCCGGTGGGGGGGGTTCCGACGACAGTGATCAAGAGGTCACACCCAAAGACGCGGTGAAACACCGGTTAGCGTCCGTGCTTGATCGCGACCGGTCTGGGACCAACCGAAGAATGGTTCGCGTGGAGTACCAAGGTGACGCGACGTACCAAGGCGAGTGGTTCGACAACAAAAGCGAAGGGACCGGTCAGATGGAGTACGGGAACGGGGATGTGTACGAAGGGCGGTGGGCGGGTGGTGTTCCGAACGGCCGGGGCGTTTTGAGGTATAAAAACGGCGGGTCCTTCGACGGGGCGTGGAGGGGGGGGATCCCGAACGGAGCGGGGGTTTTGGATGTGGACGGAAAAGAGGTGGTGGACGGGCTGTGGGTTGAAGGGAAAATTTGCGACGCGGCGGCACGGCGACGGCGAGGAAGACGCGCTTTAGATTTACTAATCGAGTAAGGTTACACAACTTAGCTATTGAAAAAGCACACCACGCGGGTTTCGTTTCTTTTCCACAGGGTCTGGCGTGCTCGGGTCAGTTTTTTCAGGCACCTTGCGTCGCTTCGCAGGCGATCTTTCCGAGCGTTTCTTTTTAGTTCTGACTAAATACTGCATCGCTTTCGCCGAAACCGTTTCGTCATCCGCCGCTGCGACGTGTTCCACGTTTCCCTTTTCCCCCGCCGCGATTTTCTCGAGCGCGGCGTTTCGGGCGGAGTTCATTTGGTGCTCAAGCGCCTTCGTGCCGGGCGTTGTGGGGGTGGCGATTCTCGATCGGGTGAAGGGGACACCAACCGGCGGTTGTAAAGGCGAGTCGTGGGGTGCTTCGACTTCACAGCTTTGCGACGGCTTTTCTTTGGTGTCGAGTTTCTCGGGCGCAAACGCCGCCAACGCCGCCGCCACCAACTCCCGTTTCTTCGCCGTCTTCTTCAGCCCAAACGGCCACCCCTTTTCCTCCAGCTTCGCTTTGAGCTGCGCCACGGTGAGCCGCGAGGGTTCCAATAAAGTAGTCGCAGGTGAGTCGGGCGCGCAGTGCGACACGAAGGGCACGAAGGCTTTTGCCTCGCCTTTCGCGGGTTGCGTTTGTCCCGAAACCCCCGAGTTCTTTCGCAACGGTTGGCACGTCTCGCACGCGTACACGGTTCTGTTGGCGATGTCCCACACCTTCACTCTGTCCCCGCACCGGCCGCACGATGTTTGGTTGTACACGTACCGCCTGGTCCACGGCTCGCCCAAAACGAGCGCCTCCTCCGGGTCCACGGTGAGGATGCTTCCGTTGACGAAACCTCGCTGCATCAGCTCCACGGTGTGGTGCCACAGCGCGTCGAAAGTGCCGCGCGCCAAGTCTGTACACGATTCATCCGGGTGCACCCCCGCTTTGTACAGAATCTCCGCGCGGTAGATGTTCCCCACGCCAGCGAACATGGTCTGGTCCATCAAAGCCGCGCCAACACTTTTCCTGGTTTTGGAAAACTTACCCCACAGCGTTTCAGCGCACGCGTCTTCCCGCAGCGGGTCTTGCCCCAGGGTTTGGCACTTTTTGGCGTACGTTTCGTGGTCAATAAGATTCACGGTCATCGCGGAAAGCAACGCGACCAATCCGTGGCCTTCCAGTTTCAAGCGCGTGTTTGGCGTCACCTCAGGCGCGGTGTCCGCGGAGAAAACCCCGAACCGCCCGCTCATGCCGAAGTGGACGTGCACGATGGAACCGCGGTCGGTGGAGCCGTCGTCGTGGCCGCCGAACTTGTAGAAGAGGTTTTTCCCGATGACCTCAACCTTGCGTAACTTCACGCCATCAATAGCACGCGCGCCTTGTTCGAACTTCCCGTTCGGAGACGTGGCCACGAAACGCTTCCCCACGAGCGCGCGTCGGTGCGTCACCGCGACGCGGTGCACGCCGTGGCCTTCCACCATCGCGCGCGGGGGGGGGTGAGATGGCGGTGGAGAGGGGGTGTCGTGAATTCCGATTGTTAAAGGAGGTGACGTCACTCGCATTTTCAGTTTCGGGAAAAGCCGACGACGCTTCGGCGCTTGCTAAAAAGAATCACACTCCGTGACAATGCTATTGCTCTAGACCATTTTATCCCCCCCCCCTAACAACGCCGCGGTTTCCGACGTTCCGTCTCCCGAATTCTCCCCCAGTGTTCGCGCTTCCCTCCGCACCCGGGCCTCGTCGTGCGGCACCGTGAACCCGCACAGCACGCAAAGCACTCCGCAAGGCACCCAACACCAGAACCCGAAATCAAACGCGCGTTGGCGTCCCATTTTTCGAATAAAAAACGCGCAGAGCACGGGCCCGAATCCCTTGCCTAGGTCGTCCGTGAGGTTGAAAAACGCAAACGCGGTGCCTCGCTCGTGGTGTTTGTTCACGTTCACGGTCACGGCGCGCACGTTGACTCCCGTTACCGAACACAGGCACCCAGCGAATGTCGCGGTTAGGTAAACGCGTCGCATGCTCCCCGCGTTCCCAACGTCGTACCCGTCGTAGTCCACGAGAAACAGCCACGGGAAGATCCCACCCACCGCGGCGGCGCCCATGAACGCCGTGGCGTAAAACGGCTGGCGGTTGTACAGCGATTGGCCAACGAAACCGCCGCCGATTGTCCCGAACAGCGCGCCCGCCCCGAAACACATCAGCACCGCCGTCGCCGCCGTCACTCCCAAGCCTTTGTCCACTGCGAGGTAGTCGTTCATGAACACGCCGATGATGCTCCACGGCACGCACCCGGGAATACCCTGCAGGAACACCAGGACGTTGGTTTTCCGGGCGAACACGGATTTCGATTTTTTTGCGAAATCCTTTAGCAGCGACCCGAACGTGATTGACGGCGGCGGCGCGTTCCTTTCGGTTTCCGAAACCTCCTTTGAAGATGAGCTCTTTGAAGATGACGTCTTTGAAGCGATATGTTCGAAAGCACTGTCTTTCTCACCTGGTCGTACATAATCCATCACCGCGCGGGACCCCTCCGCCCCCCCCCGTTTCGGTTCCTCCGCGAACCGCCAGACTAAGAACGCCACGCACAGCCCGGGCGCCGCGACGACTACAAACGGCAATCGCCACCCGTAACTCGGCCCCATGAACCCCGCGATGCCCTGGCCGGTCATGCTCCCCAGCGAGCTCACGATGCCCACCAGCGCGCTGGCGTGTGTCCGCGACGACTTGGGAAACAAGTCGCCTGTGATGCTGTACACCAAGGGTAAAGCGCCGCCCACCGCGATGCCCGTCAGCGCGCGCAACACGAAGAGCTGCCAAAACTGGGTGACGAAGATCGTGAGTAAACACGGGCCTTGTCCCAACAGTAGAGTGGCTACCAATACTTGTTTGCGTTGCACGACGTCACAAAGCAGCCCGATGATTAAAGTAGCAGGCAAACCGAGCAGGAAAAACGCAACGGAGAGCTGGCCGCCCAGCTTCGCGTCACGCTCGGCGTCGTCGAACTTAAAGCACGCGGCAATTTGAGACAGGTTGGGGGCCATCAAGTTTTGGTCCCCCCAAACGAAGAAGCATGACGCGCAAATTAGCGCGAAAGAAAGAGGGTCGTGGCACTGCATCACAGGTCGCGCGCTGCGCCCGTGACGTCGGTAATTGGAGCTAAATGTCGTGTGGGGGGGTATCAAAATGCGCCCGCGGCGCATCTGGATTCTGGCTGGAAAATAAACGGCACGTCCGAGTCCGAGGAACCGGAAGTATGTGGTCAGCAGTTATTTTTGTCCACGTGTCTGTAAAACGTGTTTTTCTGAGTCTGACGCGGCTAGAGAAACGCGGTGACCTGTTTCGAATCTGTAACCACCTCGTCCAGTCTTGCCGCGCACGCGCGCTTTAAACCCCATATTATGTTGGCGGCGACGCGGCGGGAACTCCGTTATAATGTTCGCGCCAGTGTATCGCGCCAGTCGCGCTGTGTATCGCAAAGTTCGCGTAATAATAATAAACAGGCGTAGAGGTTGTGGACCAGAGTGCCGACACACGTGTCGTGGTGGACCAGAGTGCCGACGCACTCGGAGACTTGTCCGAGACAATAGACACCTGCTGTACCAAATGTAGTGCTGACATATACGACATAATAACAGTAAGCACGCGCAGAAGTTGTGCATCGATGGGTTGCTTCGCGTGCTTCGCATCCACACGTGTCGTGATGGACGAGACGAACAAACGTTTGCGTTTGCTGTATGACAAGTCTACTAAAGCCCCTCAAGAAGCCCCTCGAGAAGCCGCAACAGCTGATGAGATCAAGAAGCGGTTCTCAGGGGAAGATATGATATCGTCCGACGGTAAGTGGGTCTTGGACTGCTTCTTGTGCGCAGGCGGGAAGTATGAAGGGCCGCCGCCGAAGCTGGTCAAGGGCGGTCTGGGCACGATACAAAAATGCATCGAAGAGTTCAAAGCGAACCCGGAGAAGTACGAAGCGATTTGCTTCTGGGAGAAGGCGTTCACCGAGAACTATGACCCCCAGGAATGCAATATGTTCCCGCGCGCGCCGGGTAAGACCTTCCCGCACGTTCGAAATCCGGCGCAGACGCCAAACCAACGGTGGCAGGTTTACGAGTGGTTGGCGTCGTACAAACGTTTGCCTGCGGTGAACAAAAACGACTGGCGCGACGACGTCACCGACTGAGTGCTAAAAACTTTCGAAGGGAAAAAGCTCGATTGGGCGTGTCCCGGGCGAGGACAAGGCCGCCTCGAAAAACGAAATTTGCGATTAATGAAAAACGCTTACCCGAACGATATCAATCAAGGCCAGGTAGGCGATTGCTGGCTCGTGTCGGCCATATCCGCCCTCGCCGAGTTCCCGGGAGCGATCGAAAAGGTGTTCGCGAAGACGAAAAATATACGCTCGTTGCCGAGCGATGCTCCGAGTAAATACACGATCACTCTATACCGCGTGCACCATGAAACGGGGAAATGTGAAACGGTGGACTACGTCGTGGACGAGCGGCTTCCGATTGACGAAGGCGGGAATTTGAAGTTCGCGGCAGCGTCGCAGAGTAACGAGCTTTGGGTGTGTTACTTGGAGAAAGCGTTAGCGGCGCACTGCGGCGGGTACGACGGCATCGTAGGGGATGCGGGGGCTCTCCTGAGAGAGCGATCGATCGCCGCCCCTGGAGGGTACAAACCCGGTGATATTACGCCTGACCCGTTTGCTATGCTCACGGGAATTCACAAGCAGTACTACTTCACTTGTGTGCCTTCTCTTGGCGGGGGGAGAAATAAAAAAGCCCCGTGGATCACTCGTACTACTTGGCCAGAAAACGTGGATGGGGAAAACTCAACCTGGGACAGATACGCGGACAGCTTGAGCGAGGATGAGATGTTCGACAAGATGTGCGCGTGGGACGACGCGAACTACGTGATGACATGTCACGCGCCCGAGAACTTAAAGAAGCAGGGCATAGTTGATTTTCACGCGTACTCGTTGCTGCGTTGTGTGCGTAACGTGGCCGGGACCACACACGACATGGTGGAGGTGCGTAACCCGCATGGACGCACCGAGCTTGCGGTCGGTCAGTGGAACGATAACGGACCGAGGTGGAAGAAGCACCTGGAAGTGAAGGCGTTTCTTAAACCGGAAGGGAAAGAAGACGGTCTATTTTGGATGAGTAAGAAGGAGTTCTTTTCCATTTTCACGACATTCACGCTGTGCGCGGAGGATATGAAGGCGTGGAGTTTACGCAAGTACGACAAAGCCGGCGAGGACAAAAAGCTCGCCGCTTATTTTGCCGCTAAAGAAGCCGCAATAGCTGATGAGATCAAGAAGCGGTTCTCAGGGGAAGATATGACATCGCCCGACGGTAAGTGGGTCTTGGACTGCTTCTCGAGCACTGGCGCGAAGTATGAAGGGCCGCCGAAGAAACTGGTCAAGGGCGGTCTGGGCACGATACAAAAATGCATCGAAGAGTTCAAAGCGAACCCGAAGAAGTACGAAGCGATTTGCTTCTGGGAGAAGGCGTTCATCGAGAACTATGACCCCCAGGAATGCAATATGTTCCCGCGCGCGCCGGGTAAGACCTTCCCGCACGTTCGAGATACGGCGAAGCCAAACCAACGGTGGCGGGTGTACGAGTGGACGGAAAAATAAAAAAAGGCGAATATTAATAACTCTCGTTGGATTTTTACGATACATCACTCCGCTCCCCGCAAATCCCCGGTGTACAGCGCCCCCCCCTGCCCCTCGATGTTTTCCCAACTCACCACGTCGCAAAGTGCAACGTGGTGGTCCCCCGCGGTTTCCAGGGAAACGATTGAAAGTTCGATCAACCCTAGGGCGTCTTTAAGAGTGGGCACCCCGTGTTTCGTCACCACCGGGAACCCGGCTTCTTCCAACGCCGTGATCTTATCAACGTCGTGCGCGCTTTGTTTGCCAAGCAAAGGCACCAGTCCGGCGTGTTGCTTGCGAAGCACCTGAAGCACACCCCTACCCGTCGCGAGCATGTTCCGAGCTGTCGCGGTGTGCGTGTACAGCGCCACCGCGAATCGCGGCGTGGGTTTGATCGTCACGGGAACGCAATACGTCGTGATGTTCATGGAAGGCCTTTCCGCGGAGTCCGCAGGCGCAGTCGCCAAACTATACACGGGCATGGACAGCGTGGACCAAGGCGGAGTTTGGTCGGTACACGAGGACGTAGTTGTCCCGACGTCTGACGAAGACGCGCGAGGCGTCACCACGACCCACCTCTGTGAACTGGACACGCGATTCGTGCGATGCACGCGACCCGTCCCCGTCGGGGTCCCCGTCCGTGCGGGATGAGCACCGGGCCGGCGCGCCGTACGCGCGGCCCCCACGACCGCGCCTGCGCCGAACGCGAGAGCCGCCGAGGACGACGACATCGCGTCGGCGCCAAGTACCAAGTGCGGTACGGAGTGACTGAGTGGAAGAGTGGGGAGCACCTGGTGATAATAAATACTTCGCGGTCAATAACATTTCCGACAAAGTACCGCCGCTACACACAACACGCCCCCAGACCCAGCCTCGGCGCGGACATCGGCGTGGAGTCGTGCCACCTGTCCGCGATTGCGTCGTACACCTCCACGACAGAAGTCGTTTCGCGTCCGTCAAAACCCCCTATTGCGAAAATCGTGTCCCCCGCCGACACGAGCCCTATGAGCTGCTGCGGCGTTTTGAGCGGCGCCAAAGCGCGCCACCCGTTCATTCTTGGATCAAGGGCTTCCACTTTTGACAAGTAAGAGTTTCCGTCGTACCCACCCGCGACGACCAAGCTTCCCCGTCCCGCAAGCGAACACGCGCCAAGATCTCGTCGCGGCGACCTCAACGGCGCGATCCCCCACCACCGGTCCGCGGTTGGATCGTACGCCTCCGCGATTGATAGGTAGTGCGGCGACGAAAACCTGTGATTGTGAACGAAAAGTGTCAGTCCGTGTATGGGCAAACAGTGTGCCTGGATTTGTGAAAGCCCCAATACGTACCCGCCCACGCAGTACAACGTTGAGCGCACCGCGGCGACGCCGCACGTGCTTCGTCCGTTTGACAACGACGAGCACCTTTCCCAGCGGCCATGTCCGCGTTGAGACGAAGCGTTATCCGACGAAGCGTTGCCCGAACCAAACTCGCCGTGCCCGGGCACGAACGCTTCCACTATGTCCAAGTACGACGTTCCGTCGTACCCGCCCACCGCGTACGTGCGCTCGCCGATTGTCGCCGATCCAAGCCATATCCGGGGCACGGACATGGGCGCTACTTCTCGCCACGCGCCTTTCTCGAAACAAAACTCCTCACACGACCATAACGTCTGCCGCCCGTCGCTCCCGCCCATCGCTAACAACGTGGTCGGCGTTTCGTTTTCCCTGGCGCCGCCGAGCGCCACCGCGAGGTACCCGCGCGCCGTGGACATCTCGGGAAGCGGTCGCCACGTGTCGTTTTCTGGTTCGTACACCTCCCCTGTGCACAGCGGCGCGTTCGCGGTCGCCAAGCCGCCTATTGCGAAAACGAGGCTAGGGCCGGGTAACGGTTTTAGGGAACGCGCGCTTTGGCGATGCGAATCCATCAGCGCCGCATCGCCCGGCGGAGGAAAGCTGGGGTGGTTTTGCAAACCGTTTTCCGTGGGGAAATACCCGGTGCCGCCGCCGTGAACGTGGGTCGTTCTGCTACTCGGGCTGGCCATCTCAGGAGGGTCAGCGTTGGGAATGCGAAAGGGGTCCACGCTTTGTGCGACGTTTTGGCCCGCGCGCAAAGATTGTAAACCGGCGCCCATCCCGTTCAAATCGCCGTACCCCGTTGCCATCGCGAGTTCGCCGTAATCACTGACTAAATCCCCCCCCAGCGTCATGCGCAGCGACGCCACATGTGCCGCCTGTGCCGCCTGCATCTGCACCAGCGCCGCGGCTTGTGTTTCCGAGGTGGCTCGCTGTGACATTTCCCGGATCTCGCGCTCCACGCGCGCGCGCTCTTTTTTGTCGCTTTCCTGTTCCTTTCTTAAATCCGCCCACCGTTTTTCCAGATCAACCTCCACGACTTGCCGGTGCCTTTCGAAATCCTCCCGGTCCGCCAACACCTGGCGCGCCATGCTTCGCGTGTCATCCGAAGCATCACTCACCGCCCGGAGCGAGAACTCGCGCTCGGACGCAACCTCGTGGCGCACGCTCGCCACCGCGCGTCCTAAGTCCTCCAGAAAAATCGAAACCACCCGGTCCACGTTTTCCATCGCCGCGACGAGGCGCTCGCCTGCCGCGGATGACGTGGGAAGGGCGGTTCGACCTGGTGCGGGTGGATACTGTGACGCCGGGAGGGATGTCCCTCCCTCCCGGGCTGGGTACTGCGACCCAAACGCGCCCATCGCACCAGTCCCGGGGGGCAGGTACTCCGGATGGTCGGAACGCGGAAGACGCGTTTCCTCCAGCTGTCGCGACGAATCGAAGGGCCCACCAACACGAGGTCCCGGCGTGCCGGCTGGCCCGGACGCGGTGGACGCGGTGGAAGGGCGCATCGCGCCCACCACACTCGGGCGGGCCCGCCGCGCCATCACCGGGTCGCCGGAATCCGAAGCCTCCGCCATGACCCAGGCGCAGCCTCGAAGTGTGATGACAGGCAGGAAATTGGAAACAAGCTTACCATGGTAGTCGTGGCTTGGTTCAAAAAAATTAGCGGCCAAGAATCGCGATGCTCAGGCACGATCATGTTCGCACGGCAGAGCGGTCAGCGCGGGGCGCCCGCGTGGTCGGTGACCTACGTTTGGTTCGGCAGCGATGTCTGGCATCGTGGTTGAATCGTTGGGTGCGGGCGGCACGATGCACATCGTGCACTCGTCCGCGCAGATGGGCTGTTTCCTGCTCTTCGCGTTGGTGTGCGTTTTGAGCGCGATGGCGGAGATTTCGTTCTCTAGGGTCACCCACGGACGTGTTGGTAGGCGTGAGGATTCGGGTGACTTGCCGTTAACCGCGGTGGACGTGGCACCCGAACGGGACGCGGGCGTTGATATCTCAGTCACGCGTGATGAGGAATCTGTCGGGCCTCTGCTCGGCACGGTAAGCAGTGAAGATCGGGAGGGCAAACCGCACTCGACTTCAGCCCCCATAATCGCGGAGCTTGAGCGCAATGCGTTCGACCCGAAGCGCATATCCCAGCTCGCCCCCGTGCGCATCGCGTTCGGGGACCAAAACGCGCTGCTAGCAAGCAGGGGCACACTTCGAAACTGGGCCGAGTTCGGGTTAGTTTTGGCGTTGTTTTACTTCGCCGACCGCACCGGCGCGATTCCCGACGCGGACAAATCCTACTCGCGAGACTTGTTTCTGTTTCTGTTCTTCGCGCTCGCGGCGTACGGCTGGTGCATCAGTCTTCAAAAAAGCAAAACCACCGGCCCGTTGAACCGGGAACAAACCGAGGAGTGGAAAGGGTGGATGCAGGTGCTTTTTCTGCTGTATCACTACTTCAAAGCGTCCGAAGCGTACAACGCCATCCGATTATTCATCGCGGCGTACGTCTGGATGACGGGCTTCGGGAACTTCTCCTACTACTACGTGCGAAAAGATTTCAGCGCCCCGCGGTTCTGGCAAATGATGTGGAGGCTTAATTTCTTCGTGTTCTTTACGTGCATCACGATGCGGAACGACTACACGCTTTATTACATCTGTCCGATGCACACCCTGTTCACGCTGTTCGTGTACTTTTCGCTGCTAGTGTACAAAGAAGGCAACGACCGAACTTCGGTGTTACTCGTGAAGTGCCTCGGGTGTGTTGTTTCTGTGTACGTACTGTGGGAAGTCCCGGGAGTGTTCGGCGTGGTATTTTACCCTTTCCGGTGGCTCTTAAAGTACACCGACCCCACGAAACCTGAGGTGGACCCGATGCACGAGTGGTTTTTTCGATCCGGATTAGACCGGTACATCTGGATCTACGGCATGATATGCGCGTTTTGCCACCCAAAGTACGAGGCGTTTCTGAAGTGGGTGGACAAAAAGCCGGCAAATACGCGTGTGAGTATCCAAACCGTGATTTGTGTCACGACCTGCGCGGTGTTATGGTGGTACCACCAAACGTTCTTCATCCTCCCCAAGCTGGAGTATAACAAAACGCACCCGTACACGTCGTGGATCCCAATCACGTGTTTCGTCATCCTGCGAAACCTCACCCAAACGCTTCGTAACTTCTACGTGCAGCTGTTTTGCGTGTGCGGCAAAATAACGCTGGAGACGTACGTATCGCAGTTCCACGTGTGGCTGAGCACGTCGAACGTCCCGAATGGGCAGCCCACGCACTTGATGAGCCTCGTACCGAACTACCCGCTGCTCAACTTTGGAATCTGCACGGCGGCGTACGTGGGGATCTCGCACCGGGTTTTTTACCTGACCAACGAGCTGAAAAACGCGTGCGTGCCGAACGACGTTAAGAAAATACAGGCGCACTTCGTGCTGGGGGTGGCAATCGCACTGGCGGCGACCGTGGTCGGGTTTCTAGTAGTGCACGTGGTGATGGCGGAACCGTTGCTTTAGGAGTGGGTTTATTTCTAAAAAGAATTTTATCAACCTTTAGGTATCAAAAAAGTAGCCTCGACTTTTTGTGGCGCCGAGTGCCTCACGTCTGTCTTGTCCGCATTCATATCTAGATACAGTACATTACTGCATACGCGTGCTGTGTATACGCATTCGTCGGAGAAGGTCTACGCGTCCGTCGCCGGCGCCGGCACTTCGTCCGCGCTCGTTCCGGTTTCGTTCGCGCGCCGCGGAAACGCGTCGGAAACACCTCCCGAGCCTTCCAAGCCCCCGGTGGGGTTCGTTTCAATCGCACCGCGTGTTTCGTCCTCAGCGCCAGAAACTGGCGTGAGTAACGTCTCGAACGGCGCGTATACCGGGTACTCGTTCTTCGCGAACCAGCGCGCCAGGGTTACTTCCCACCCGCGGTCATCACGTGACGTGTCCCTCGTGCTCTGGTACGGGAATACGCACGCCACCGCGACGAACCCAGCCACGAGAAGACAAAGGATAACCGCGGTGAAGGCTTCAACTCGCGTGGGGTGGTAGGGGGGGAGAGGCTCTTTGTCGGACTTGGAGATGCGCGTGTCGGTGCGCGATGGCGAGACGGCCACCACGGCGTGGTCCCCTGAAGTCCCCGAATGGCCTTTTGAAGGAGGGGGTGGGGGGAAAAAGGTGCTTCCGGTGGTGTCGTTCCGAGAACCTCCACCCAGGGGCCACGCCGAAGTTGTCAGGGCTTGCCTTTGCCGCTCCAGGACGTTCGGATCCGGGCTCGGGGGTTGGAGGATAGGCCAAACCCCGTTCTCCCCGGGTAACTTGGGTGCCGGGGAAGGGGAGGGGGACATCTTGGCGCGTGCGAAGTGTTGTGGCGGCGGACGAGGGGGAGTTCTGTGTTGGAGTCGTTGTTTTTTTGTTAGCCTTTTTCGTTTCTTCCCGTGTTATCGAGATGTGTCAGCGGGCTGCAAAACTTTAGGATAGGAGGTGTCGGAACCGCCGAGATTGAGATTGCGCGTGGCGGAACCAAGAAAACGGTCGTCACCCTGAATGGCACCCGTGCCGAAGCGCGACATGATTCTCCTCGGCCGTGACGAAAGCGCTTTTTTGTCGCGCCGCAAACTGTATGAAATTTCAAACAAAACAAACGAGTGCAACTCCCATCCGACACCCGTTCCGTGTTCGCGCTTAGTATGCATAGCATCAGCGTCTGGTGAGGGCCCCGCGATCGACCGTGTCGTCTAGGCGGTAAGGAGGCGCAGGTACAGATGCAAGTACAGATGCAGATGCAGCCGCAGGTGCAGCCGCGGGCGCAGCCGCGGGCGCGGGCGCGGGCGCAGCCGCGGGTACCTCCGCCTCGTCCTCATCCGCGGAAGCCGCGGGCGCGTCGGCGTCGGCTTCGGCGAGCGTCGCGGCCGGCGTCGGCGCGTCCGCTACCTCAAATTACACCGTGCCGTCGCGCGTAAGGTAACGCTTGATGCCTTCCGCAGCAGGCGCGGTTGCGAACCGCGCGATGGGCTGGTACTCGGGAAGCCCCTCCGCGAGCGTCCACTGCGCGAGCGTGATTTCCCAGCGTCGGTCGTCGGCTTTCGCGTCGATGGCGGCTAAGTTGGGAAACACGCACGCGCACGCGACGATTCCCGCGGTGAGCAGAACTAAAACGACCGTGGTGAACGCCTCGGTCATCCAC